>Ga0102953_1001854_pt1 | contig 13119 bp, 12 predicted proteins | sample SalPon2A_C_D2_MG_FD_78509 | JGI IMG/M metagenome (GOLD analysis project Ga0102953, IMG submission 78509) | Soil microbial communities from South San Francisco under conditions of wetland restoration - Salt Pond MetaG R2A_C_D2_MG | ecosystem: Environmental > Terrestrial > Soil > Wetlands | place... | reverse complement strand
CTCCGTGGACGGTGCGTTCAACGCGGTCATGCTCCAGGGCGACGCGATCCGGGAGATCACGCTCGAGGGGCCGGGGGCGGGCGGGATCGAGACGGCGTCAGCCGTCGTCGCCGATCTCGTCAGCGTCGTCGGCACCGGGGGCACCGGGTTCCTCCAGAACGACGCGTGCTGGCGTGAGCTGCCGCGGCTCGACCCGGGCGCGTGGCGCTCGCCGTTCTACGTTCATCTCGAGGTCGCCGACCGGCCGGGCGTGCTCGCACACGTCACGAGCCGGCTCGCCGCGCACGACATCTCCGTCGCCCAGCTCGTGCAGCACCTCGGCGACGGCGAGGCGACGCTCGACCTCGTCCTGCACGAGGCGCCCAGCGGGGCCGTGGGGGCGGCGATCGCCGAGGTGGCGACCTTCCCCGAGATGCTGCGCCGCCCGTTCGTGATGCCGGTGATCTCGGAGCGCGGGCTATGACCGTCACCCTGGGAGAGGGCGGAACGCCGTTGCTCGCCGCGCCGAGGCTGTCGGAGCAGCTCGGCGTCGAGCTGTGGCTCAAGTGGGACGGCGCGAACCCGACCGGCTCGTTCAAGGACCGGGGGATGGCGGTCGCCGTCACGCGGGCGCTCGAGGCCGGCGCGACCGGCATCGTCTGCGCGTCGACCGGCAACACGGCCGCGTCGGCGGCGGCGTACGCCGCCCGGGCCGGGCTGCACGCGGTCGTCCTCACGGCTCGCGGCGGTGCGGCCCGCGGCAAGGTCGCCCAGGTGAGGGCGGCCGGCGGCGAGATCCGCGAGGTCGACGGCTCGTTCGACGACGCGCACCGCGAGGCGAGGCGGCTCGCGGCCCAGGAAGGTTTCGTCAACGTCAACTCGATCAACCCCGACCGCATCGAGGGCCAGAGCGGCGCCGCCGCCGAGGTCGTGGAGCAGCTCGGCGGCCTCCCCGACGTCCTCGCGCTGCCCTTCGGCGGCGGCGGCAACACCGTCGCCTACGCCCAGGGCTTCACCGGGCTCGGCTTCGGCGAACGGCTGCCGCGGTTCCTGCTCGGCGAGGCGGCCCGGCGCCGCGACACGTTCGCCTCGGCGATCCGGATCGTCGAGCCCGTGCACCGGGCCGAGGTCGACAAGGTGCTCGAACGGTCCGGCGGAAGCGTCGTCACGCTCGCGGAGGAGCAGCTCGAGCACGCCTGGAAGACGCTCGTGCGGGAGGAAGGGCTCTTCTGCGAGCCGGCGAGCGCGGCCGGCATCGCAGCGGTCGAGGCGTCGCGGCCGGAGCCGGGGTCGCGGGTCGTCTGCGTGATCACCGGGCACGGGCTGAAGGATCCCGACGCGGTCGAGAGGGCCATGGGATGACGCCGATCCACGTCAGGGCGCCCGCCAGCTCGGCGAACCTCGGCGCCGGCTTCGACGTGGCCGCGGTCGCGCTCGAGCTCTGGAACGAGCTCGAGGTCACCGACGGTGACGAGCCCGTGGACGAGAGCCACCTCGGCGTGCGCGCGTTCGCCCGCCTCGCCTCGCCGGCGGGACGCTCGTTCCGCTTCACCGACCGGATCCCGCGCGAGCGCGGGCTCGGCTCGAGTGCGGCAGTCGTCGCGCTCGGCCTCGTCGCGGGCGCGCTCGCGACCGGCGAGGAGCCCGACGCCGACACGCTGCTCGCCCTGGGACTCGACCTCGAGGGCCACGCCGACAACCTCGCCGCAGCGCTTGCCGGCGGCGTCTGCCTCACCTGGGAGGGGCGGATCGCCCGGATCGCCGACGGCCTGCCGGCGGCTCCTGTCGCGGTCGTCCCCCAGGGGCGCGTGAACACCGCCGCGTCGCGGGCCTCGCTGCCCGAGTCGCTGCCGTTCGCCGACGCTGCGTTCAGCGCCGGCCGCGCCGCGCTGCTCGGCGCCGCGCTCGCTTCGGGCGACCCGACGCTCTTCGCCGCGAGCGCCGCCGACCGGCTGCACGAGCCGTACCGCGGCGTCCACGCGCCCCATCTCGAGGCGATCCGGGCCGACCTGCCGGTCGGGGCGCTCGGCGCGACCCTCTCCGGGTCGGGCCCGACCGTCGTCGTCTGGGCCGATCCGGACAGCGTCGCGTCCGTCGTCGCCGCGCTCAGCGCCCGCTTTCCGGGACACGACGTCATGCATCTGCCAGTCGCGACCTCAGGAGCTGGACCCCTATGACCGATCCGTACTCCCTTCCGACCGACCCCGGCAAGCGCCACAGCGCCGCCCTCACCGACGGCGTCGACCGGGCGCCCGCCCGCGCGATGCTGAAAGGGATCGGGCTCGACGACGAGGCGCTCGCGCGTCCGCTCGTCGGCATCGCGACGACGTGGATCGAGACGATGCCGTGCAACTGGAACCAGCGCGAGCTCGCCCGCCACGTGCGTCGCGGCATCCTGGAGGCGGGTGGCACGCCGGTCGAGTTCAACACGATCGCCGTCTCGGACGGTGTCTCGATGGGCACCGAGGGGATGCGCGCGTCGCTCGTCTCGCGCGAGACGATCGCCGACTCGATCGAGCTCGTCGTCCGCGGGCACCTGCTCGATGGGCTCATCTGCCTCGTCGGCTGCGACAAGACGATCCCCGCCGCCGTGATGGCGCTCGCCCGGCTCGACGTGCCGGGGCTCGTCCTCTACAACGGCTCGATCGCGCCCGGGCGCTTCCGCGACCGCGACGTGACGATCCAGGACGTCTTCGAGGCGGTCGGCGCCGCCGCGGCCGGGAAGATGAGCCATGAGGACGTGCACGAGCTCGAGGGCGTCGCCTGCCCGGGCGCCGGCGCGTGCGGCGGCCAGTTCACCGCGAACACGATGGCCATGGCCATCGACTTCCTCGGCATCGGGCCGGTCGGGCTGAACAGCGTGCCGGCCACCGACCCGGCAAAGCGCGACGCCGCCTACGAGGCCGGCAAGATCGCGATGCGTCTCGTCCACGACGACGTCCGCCCGTCGCAGATCCTCACCCGCGATGCGATCGAGAACGCGGTCGCCTCGGTCGCCGCCACGGGCGGCTCGACGAACGGCGTCCTCCACCTGCTCGCGATCGCGCGCGAGCTCGGGATCCCGCTGACGATCGACGAGTTCGACGCGATCGCGTCGCGCACGCCCGTCGTCGCCGACATCAAGCCGGGCGGCCGCTTCGTCGCCACCGACCTGCACGCGGCCGGGGGCGTCGCCCTCGTCGCCCGCGAGCTCGTGAAGGCCGGGCTCGTGCACGGCGACGCGGCCACCGTCGACGGGCGCACGCTCGCCGAGGTCGCCGCCGCGGCGGTCGAGACGCCGGGCCAGGAGGTCGTCGTCCCGATCGAGCGGCCGCTGAAGGAGACCGGCGGGCTCGCGATCCTGCGCGGCAACCTCGCGCCCGAGGGGTGCGTCGTCAAGCTCGCCGGGCACGAGCGGCTGTTTCACTCCGGCCCCGCGCGCGTCTTCGACTCCGAGGAGGAGTGCTTCGCCGCGGTCAAGGCGCGGACGATCGAGGCCGGCTCGGTGATCGTGATCCGCTACGAGGGCCCCGCCGGCGGGCCGGGCATGCGGGAGATGCTGCACGTCACGGCGGCGATCGTCGGCGAAGGGCTCGGCGAGGAGGTGGCGCTGATCACCGACGGCCGCTTCTCGGGTGCGACGCACGGGCTGATGGTCGGCCACGTCGCGCCCGAGGCCGCGCGCGGAGGCCCGATCGCGGCGCTCCGCGACGGCGACACGATCGAGCTCGACGTCGAGGCGCGCGAGCTGCGCGTCGCCCTGTCCGGGGAGGAGCTCGCGATCCGGCTCGCCGCGGTCGTCCAGCCGGAGCCGCGCTACCGCACCGGCGTGCTTGCCCGCTACGCGGCGCTCGTCTCGTCCGCCTCGGAGGGCGCCGTCCTGTCCAACGAGGGACATCGCGACACGTGAGTCCCTTCAACTTGTATAGTGCGATCACGGAGGCGGGTTCGTCCCGCTCCGCATCGAGAGAGGCTGAGGGAACCGGCCCGATGACGCCTCGGCAACCTGCTCGCAGAGACGCGCGCAAGGTGCCAAGCCCGGCCGGGCCCCACGGGGCTCGGGGGATGTCGAGCGAAGGACGAAAGGAGTAACGGTTTGCCTGCCACTGCGCTTCGGTGCCGCGTCTGTGAGACGCACTACGACCTCGACCCGATCGGGGTCTGTTCCCGCTGCTTCGGGCCGCTCGATCCGGTCTACGACCGGGACGAGCAGCGCCGGACGGTGACCCGCGAGTCGATCGCCGCCGGCCCGCTGTCGATCTGGCGCTACGCGCCGCTGCTGCCGGTGGCCGCGCCGGCCGAGCAGCGGCTGCCGCCCGGCTTCACACCGCTCGTCCAGGCGCAGCGCCTCGCGGAGGCGCTCGGCCTCGGCGAGCTCTGGCTGAAGCTCGACACGGCGAACCCGACGCACTCGTTCAAGGATCGCGTCGTCGCGGTCGCCGCCGCGAAGGCGATGGAGCTCGGCCGGACGACGCTCTCGTGCTCGTCCACCGGCAACCTCGCGAACGCCGTCGCGGCGCGCGCGGCCGCGGAGGGGCTCGAGGCGGTCGTGCTCTGCCCCGCCAGCCTCGAGCCGGAGAAGCTGATCGCGACCGGCGTCTACGGCGCCCGCATCCTCGCCGTCGACGGCACGTACGACGACTGCTCGCGCCTCAGCGTCGAGCTGTCGTTCGAGCTCGACTGGGCGTTCGTCAACGTCGGCCTGCGCTCGTACTACGCCGAGGGCTCGAAGACGCTCGCGTTCGAGATCGCGGAGCAGCTCGGCTGGGAGCTCCCCGACGCGGTCGTGGCGCCGATCGCCTCGGGTGCGATGTTCACGAAGGTGCACCAGGGCTTCGGCGAGCTGCTCGAGCTCGGGCTCGTCGAGGGGACGCAGCCGCGGCTCGTCGGCGGCCAGGCGGAAGGCTGCTCGCCGGTCGCGACCGCGTTCGCGAACGGCGGCAAGGTCAAGCCGGTGCGGCCGGACACGATCGCCCGCTCGCTCGCGATCGGCAACCCCGCCGACGGCGAGCTCGCCGTCGCAACCGCCCGCGCCTCGGGCGGCATGATCCACTCCGTCCCCGAGGACGAGATCGTCGAGAACGCGCTGCTGCTCGCGGAGACGACCGGCGTCTTCGGCGAGACGGCGCCGGCCGTGACACTCGGTGCGCTGCGCGAGGCCGTACGGCGCGGCGAGCTCGGCGAGTCCGACCGGGTCGTCCTGCTCGTCACCGGCGACGGCCTCAAGACGCCCGGTCTCGTCGCCGACCGGCTCACCCCGACGGCGGTGGAGCCGGACGTCGACACGATCCTGGAGCTGCTCGACCGGCAACTGCAACCCGGAGGAGGTGCACGATGAGGACCGGCCCGCGCACGGGCTTCCGCTGGACCCCGGAGACCGTGATCTACGCGATCACGCTCTGGTACCGGCAGCACTCGAGACCCCCGTACACGAGCGAGTGGGACCAGGCGGGAGAGAACCACCCCTCCCGCCAGACCGTTGCCCGCGTGTTCGGGAGCTGGAACGAAGCGATGGCCGCGGCCGGCTTCAAGCCGCGCCCGCGCGGCCGCCCGCGCCGCTCGCTCTCCGAGGAGGCCGCACTTGCCGACGGCTAGCCGACCGGCGACGCCGCACGTCGTCATCCTGCCCGGCGACGGGATCGGCCCCGAGGTCGCCCGCGAGGCGCGTCTCGCGCTCGAGCTCGTCGCGCCCGACGTCTCCCTCGAGGAGCAGCTGCTCGGCGGCGCGGCGATCCGTGCGACCGGGAACCCGCTCCCCGACGAGACGCTCGAGGCGTGCCGCCGGGCCACAGCCGTGCTGAAGGCGCCGATCGGCGAGCCCCAGTTCGACGCCGCCGACATCCGTCCCGAGCAGGGCATGCTCAGGCTACGCGCCGAGCTCGACGCGTACGCGAACCTCCGTCCCGCAGTGCAGGGACCGGTCGACGTGCTCATCGTGCGCGAGCTCATCGGCGGGCTCTACTTCGGCGCCCGCGGCGTCCGCGAGGACGGCACAGTCTTCGACACGTGCGAGTACCACCCGCGCCAGGTCGAGCGGATCGCGCGCCGCGCGTTCGCACTCGCGCAGGGACGGCGCGGCCACCTCACGTCGGTCGACAAGGCGAACGTCCTCGACACGTCGCGGATGTGGCGTCGCGTCGTCGATGGGCTCGCCCCCGAGTTCCCGGACGTCCGCGTCGAGCACATGCTCGTCGACAACGCCGCGATGCAGCTCGCCACGACGCCGGAGCAGTTCGACGTGATCGTGACCGAGAACATGTTCGGCGACATCCTCAGCGACCTCGCCGCGGCGGTCACCGGCGGCCTCGGCCTCGCGCCGTCGGCCAGCCTCGCCGACGGCGGTCCCGGCATCTTCGAGCCGGTGCACGGCTCGGCGCCCGACATCGCCGGCCGCGGGATCGCGAACCCGGCCGCGATGCTGCGCTCGACCGCGCTCCTGCTCGAGCACGCGCTCGGCCGGCCCGAGGAGGCGGACGCGCTCTACCGGGCGGTCAACGCCGGGCTCGAGCTCGCGCCGACCCCCGATCTCGGCGGCACCGCCTCCACGGCCGAGCTGGGCCAGGCGATAAGAGCACAACTTGCGGTTGACGGCGCCGCCTCGTCCGCCTAGCCTGACGTCGATGGTGCTCGCGATGGAAGCCACGCAGTTCTCGCCGATCTTCGGCGGCTTCTACGCGTACGCCTTTAGCCGCTAGCCGGCGCTCTCGTTTCCCCCGCCGCCGCCGGCTAGCAGATCACTCTCGCGGGACTCTCTCGAGTTGTGCCGTTCGCGAGGAGGCGAACCCATCGAATGAACCAGACCTCGACCCAGATGATCCTGCGCAGGGCCTCCGCCCAGGCGCAGACGTGCTCGTGCGACGACCCGATCCGGGTCGAGCGCGCCGAGCGGAAGGGCGCGGCCGTCGTCGTGTGCCTGCGCTGTGGGCTACGCGTTCCGGCCCGGTTGCGATGACCCCTCCGGTCGCCTACCCGGGCCCGCCCGGTACGCACACGGCAGCCGCAGCGGTCGCGCTCTTCCCCTCGGGACCGCACGTGCCCGTCGTCGGCTTCCGCGCCGTCGCCGAGGCGGTCGTCGCGGCCGAGGTCGCGTTCGGCGTTCTCCCGATCGAGAGCTCGCTCGCGGGCGCGGTCGCCGAGACGCACGACCTGCTCTACGAGCGGGCGCTCTCGATCGTCGGCGAGACGATCCTGCCGATCCGGCACCAGCTCGCCGGCCCGGCCGACGTGGCGCTCGAGGAGATCCGGCTCGTCCGCTCGCACCCGACCGCGATCGAGCAGTGCCGCAGCCTGCTCCACCGGATGCCGAACGCGCAGGTCGTCTCCGTGTCGACGACGGCCGAGGCGGCGCGGCTGGCGGCCGACGAGAACGACCCCGGCGTCGTTGCGATCGCCGGCGAGGAGGCCGTGCGCCTCTACGGGCTGCGGGTCCTCGTCGACGACGCCGGCGACGGCATCGCGTTCACGCGCTTCGTCTCGATCGCGCCGCACACGCGGATCGCCGGCGGGCTTCACGACGCCCGCACCGCGTTCACGTTCGTCACCGACCACCGGCCCGGGGCGCTGTTCGCGGCGATCGAGCCGTTCGCCCGGGTCGGGCTCGACCTCGTCCGCCTCGTCTCGCGGCCGCTGCCGGCGACGCCGTGGCGGTACCGCTTCGACGCGGTCGTGGCCGGTCACCCGCTCGATCCATCCGTACGCGTCGCGCTCCGCGAGCTACGGGACCAGGCCGCCGCGCTGCGCGTGGTCGGCGTCTACGAAGGACACAAGGAGGTAGGAGCATGACTGCCGTCGAGAACGGCGTCGGGGCCGAAGACCCCACGGTCGTCCGCGTCCGGCGCGAGATCTCCGATCTCGACCGCGCGCTGGTCGAGCTCATCAACAAGCGGCTGAAGCTCGTCGCCGGGCTGAAGCGGTACAAGGACGAGCACGGGATCGGCTTCGTCGACCTCGCGCGCGAGGAGTGGATGCTCCGCTACCTGCAGCGCGCGAACCGGGGCCCGCTCTCCGAGCAGGGGCTCGCCGAGCTCTACCACTCCCTGCTCGACCTGATGAAGCGCGAGGTGCTCCAGAGCCAGACGTAGGCGCCGGACCATGGCGCCGGCGCGGGAGGAAGCCGCTCTTGGCCTCCGCCCGCGCCGGGACGCCGGGCTGATCGGTGGGAGCGAGCGTCTAGAAGACGGTCACGAACCCCTTCATGAAGCCGACGTGCTTCATCGCCCAGGGGTCGCACTTCGGGTCGCAGTGCCAGGCGAACTTGCCGCTCTTCTTCGGGGTGAACGTGAACGTCGTCTTGCTGGGCTTCGACTCGGTGCCGCCCATGATGATCTTGTTCACGCCGAGGCCGGCCGCGTTGAAGCTGTGCGGCATGTCGTCGTAGTTGTAGACGGTGACCTTCACCGGCACGCCCTTGAGGGCGTTGAAGCTCGCCGGCAGGAACGCGTCGTGCCACTGCCCGTCGGAGCCCTTCTTCGCATGCTGCTCGTCGGAGCGGATCACGAGCGTGGCCTGCAGCGCGAAGTGGGGCGCCTTGAAGACCTGCTTGCCGTTCGCGGCGGCCGGGCGCGCCGCCGAGGCGACGGCGACCACGATCAGTGCGAGCGCGGCCGCGAGGCCGACAAGGGCGAGGCGGCGAGTGGTGCGATTCATGAAACGTCCTCCTTTGGGCGGTTCCACAGGCCGACGGTCGATCGGCGTGCGGGTCTCGGTTCGAAGACTCGGTTCTCGCCCCTAGGTCTATCGGCGGTGCCCGTTACGGCTCCATAGCGGAGCCGTCACAGATCCGTTACGGCTGCTGCGGGAGCTAGGTCGGCTCGGCGAGCATGTAGCCGTGGCCGGGACGCGTGACGATGTAGCGGGGATCGGAAGGATCGTCGGCGAGCTTCTGGCGGAGCCTCCACAGCGTCACGCGGAGGATCTCGTGCTCGCCCCGGTAGGCGTCGCCCCAGACGCGGGTCAACAGCTCGTCCCGGCTGAGCACGGCGCCGGCGCTCGCCGCGAGGCAGGAGAGCAGCCGGTACTCGGTCGGGGACAGACGCAGCTCGCGTCCGGCGACCGTCACCTGCTTCCGGCGCGCGTCGATGCGGAGGTCGCCGATCTCCAGCGTCTCCGGCTCTCGCTCGACGTCTTCCGGCGGGCGGGAGCGCCGCAGCACCGCCTCGACGCGGGCGAGCAACTCCTGCGCCGAGAACGGCTTCGTGACGTAGTCGTCGGCGCCGAGCCGCAGGCCCTGCACCTTGTCCTCCTCGGCGCCCTTCGCCGTCAACATGATGATCGGGCACGTCGAGCGCTCGCGGACGCGCCGGCACACCTCGAAGCCGTCGATGCCGGGCAGCATCAGGTCGAGCACGATCAGGTCGTGTTCCGCCGCGGCGACCTCCTCGAGCGCGTCCTCTCCGCTCGCGGCGACGTCGACCCGGTAGCCGGCCGCCTCGAGGTTGAACCGGATGATCTCCAGGTAGCGCGGCTCGTCGTCGACCGCGAGGATGCGCTCAGCGGGCATGCCGGGTGTCCTTTCCTCTCCGCGATGACCCGCAGGGCAGGGCGGGGGCTTCACCGATGTCTGCCGTCGGGGGCTCAGGGGACATTGCGTCGATGAACGCTAACGAGCGCCGACGGAGCGGAGTGAATCGCGGCGTCCGCAGGCTGCTCTCGGTCTGGACACGTCTCACCCTCTGGCCGCGGCTGGCGATCGGCGTGACGCTCGGCTTCGGCATCCTGTTCGCCGGTTTCAGCGTCCTCGGGATTCGCGCGGTCGACGAGAGCACGAACAGGATTCTCCAGGAACGGCTCGTGATCGCCGAGATGCTGGCGCGGGACTTCGACGGCCTGCTCGAGCACGACTTCTCCGACCTCTCCGCGTTCAACGCGGCCGCCGTGTCGTCGCCCGGCGAGCGCGCGCTCCTCGGGGAGATCTACCAGAACGGCAGCGGCGAGTTCGCGACGGTCTCGCTGCTGGAGCTCGACGGCCGCGTTCTCGTCTCGCTCGGACCGGGCGCGCCGCCCAAGGGCGCCTTCCTGGCGCGGAGATTCGGCGTCGCGAGCGTGCTCGCGGGTGGGGCCCAGAGCATCTCGAACCCGTTCTGGGACTCCCTTCACCGGCCGGTCGTCGCGCTCGCCGTCGCGATCCGGGATCGCACCGGGCCGCGGGCGGTGCTCGTCGGGACGCTCGACCTCACCGGCCCGGCCGTGATGCAGCGGCTCGACGCGGCGAGACGCCTCGGCCGCACCGGGCACGCCGAGCTCGTCGGCCCGGGCGGGATGGCGCTCGCCTCGACCGAGTTCGATGACGTGCTGAAGCCGGGTGAGCACGCCGCCTTCTATCGGAGCATGCTCGAGGCCTCGAAGCCCGGGATCGGCGACGTCGTCCACACCGGCCCGGACCCGAGCCCGAACGACGGGGACGGCGAGCGGCACGTGATGGCGTTCGCCCGGCTCGCCGGCGCGCCCTGGGGTGTCGCGCTCGGCGGCACCGACAGCGAGACGTTCGCGCCGGCGCGCCGGCTGCGCCGCACGCTCTTGCTCGCGGGCTCGACCTCGCTCGCCGCACTCTGGCTGCTCACGCTCCTCGGTGCGCGCTTCCTCGTCCGGCCGGTGCGCGAGCTCACCGGCGCCGCCGAGGAGATGGCGTCGGGGAACCTCGAGCGGCCCGTGACCGTCTCCGAGGGCGGTGAGATCGGGGTGCTCGGCGAGAGCCTCGAGACGATGCGCGCGCAGCTCAAGGACTCGCTCGAGACCGTGCGCCGCTGGGGGGAAGAGCTGGAGCTGAAGGTCGCCGAGCGCACCGGCGAGCTGAACGCCCGCAACAGGCAGCTCGCCGCGGTCAGCGCGGTCATGACAGCCGCGAACGAGTCGCACGACCTCGAGACGATGCTGCGACGGTGCCTCGACGTCGTGCTCGAGCAGACAGGGGCCGACGCCGCCGCGATCCGGCTCGTCGACGAGGAGCCGGGCCCAGCGACGGAGGTCTCGTCGCGCGGGGCGTGGGCCGACTTCCCCTGTTCGAGCTGCACCGACCGCTTCTGCTTCGACGCGACCGCGGGCGGTGACGCGCTCTATCTGGACGCCCGCGAGCGCGAGCGGCTCCATCCCGCCTGTGCGGTCTCCGCCGACGCGCTCGCTGTCCTGCCCCTGCACGGTCCGAACGGCGTCGTGGGCATCCTCACGCTCGGCCGCCGGCACGGCGACCTGCCGGCGCCGGACGAGCGCCGTGTCCTGGCGGCGATCTGCGATCAGATCGCCGTCGCGGTCGAGAACGCGCGCCTCGCGGGCGAGCTGCGGCGCCTCGAGGCCCGGCACGAGGTGCAGCGGCTCCGCAGCGAGCTGATCTCGGCCGTCTCGCACGAGCTGCGCACGCCGCTCGGGTTCATCAAGAGCTACGCGACGACGCTCCTGCGCGAGGACACGCCGATCGAGACCGCGACACGGCAGCAGTTCCTCCGGATCATCGACGAGGAGACGGACAAGCTCGAGCACATGATCGACGAGCTCCTGGACGCGAGCCGGCTGCAGGCGGGGCGCCTGCCGATCGATCGCAAGCCGGTCCGTCTCGGCACCCTCGTCACGCGCGTCGTCGAGAAGGCGCGGCCGGCGCTCGCCGACGGCCATGACGTCGCGCTCCAGATCGCCGGCGAGGATCCGCTCGTCGACGTGGACGAGCTCCGGATCGAGCAGGTGCTCGACAACCTGCTCGAGAACGCCTCCCGCTACTCCGACCCCGGCTCCGAGATCGAGGTCGCCCTCGTCACCGAGGACGGGCACGCGCTCCTCAGCGTGACCGACCGTGGTGACGGCATCGCCGATGCGGAGCTCGACCAGATCTTCGAGCCCTTCTACCGTGGCCAGAACTCGAAGCAGCGCGGCATCCGCGGCGCCGGGCTCGGCCTCGCGATCTCCCGCGGCATCGTCGAGGCGCACGGCGGCCGGATCTGGGTCGAGAGCCTCCAGGGCCGGGCGACGACGTTCCTGCTCTCGATCCCGCTCGCCGAGACCGTATAGCCCGTTCGACGGCCGTCTCCGACATCTCGGGCGAGAGGGCGCTCGCGCAGGCGAGTGTTTGTGTATGTTCCCTGAGTGGCTACTGCAGTCGTGCGGGCTGGGATCTACGCCCGGATCTCGTCGGATCGGGAGGGGGACGGTCTCGGCGTGGCGCGGCAGATCGAGGATTGCGAGCGGCTGGCGGAGAGGAAGGGCTGGCGGATTGTGGAGCAGTACGTCGACGACGATGTGAGCGCGTGGAGCGGGAAGCGGCGGCCGCAGTACCTTCGTAGCCTGCACGACCTCGAGACGGGGACGATCGACGGGCTGCTCGTCTACGACCTTGACCGGCTGCACCGGCAGCCGAGTGAGTTGGAGTCGTTCATCGAGCTTTGCTCGCGGTTGCGGCTGACGAACGTCGCGTCGGTGAGCGGCGACATTGATCTGACGACGCCCGACGGGCAGTTCCAGGCTCGTATCCCCGGTGCGGTGGCGAAGAAGGAGAGCGACGACAAGAGCCGCCGCATCCGGCGCAAGCACGAAGAGATCGCTGCGAGTGGCAAGGCCTCCGGCGGTGGCAGCCGCCCGTACGGCTACGAAGACGACAAGGTGACGGTGCGTCCGGCGGAGGCGGCGATCGTCGCGGAGTGTGCGAAGCGGCTGCTTGCTGGTGAGCCGGTGCGGTCGATCGCGGCCGACTTGATCGCGCGCGGCGTTCCGACCTCGACCGGTCGCGAGTGGTCGCCGCAGAGTCTGCGTCGGATGCTCGCATCCCCGCGGATCAGCGGCCAGCGCGCGCACAAGGGCGAGATCGTGGCGACCGCAGTCTGGCCGGGGATCGTCAGCGTCGAGGACGGTGCGGCGATCCGGGCGCTTCTTGGGAACCCGGAGCGGCGAACGAACAAGGCTGCACGCCGCTATCTGCTCGGCGGGATCTTGGTCTGTAGCCACTGCGGGGAGCGGCTCGTCGCCCGTCCGCGCAGCGGCGGCAAGCGCCGCTATGCCTGCGCGAAGGGCCCCGGCTTCTCCGGGTGCGGCAAGACCTACATCAACGCCGACGAGGTGGAGCGCTTCGTCACCGAGGCAGCGCTCCATCGCCTCGATTCCACGGAGTTGAAGCGCAGCCAGGAACGGCGGCAACGCGAGGCACCCGACGCGCAGCGGTGGCTTTCCGAGACGGAGGCGGCG
>Ga0102953_1001852_pt1 | contig 13124 bp, 11 predicted proteins | sample SalPon2A_C_D2_MG_FD_78509 | JGI IMG/M metagenome (GOLD analysis project Ga0102953, IMG submission 78509) | Soil microbial communities from South San Francisco under conditions of wetland restoration - Salt Pond MetaG R2A_C_D2_MG | ecosystem: Environmental > Terrestrial > Soil > Wetlands | place... | reverse complement strand
CGCCGTCCATCCCGCAGTCGGCCATGAACCGCACCACCCGCGCCAGCGAGGCCAGGTCCAGCGATTCGTCGTCGTGAAACGGCGTGGGCAGGATCGGCCACACGCCGGTGAAGGAGAGGGGGGAGGGCATGGCCACAGGCTAGGAGTCTAGGGTTCGATGCCGACGAGCACGAGGGGGACGGCTGGCGCCCGCCGCTGGCGCGCCAGCACTATCTCAAGTTTCTCGTCGTAGCACATCAAATCGGGGGACATCTGCGATTGCAGCACCCGCGTCGGCGTGACCGCCACGCCCACGTCGATCATGTCGTCAGCGTATAGGGCAAAACTTCTCGAATGAAAATCCAGCGCCAACTCCAGCCCTTCCTCAAACCGAAACTCAACAGCAACTCGGTCTTTCATAACCTGGCGTGGAGCAGACTTCTGCGGAAACCCTGACCGCATGTGCCCAAATCTATTGTCTGGTACCGTGTCCCGCGCGCTCCGGATATTCCGTTGTACCCCGTGAACGACGCCAAGTTGTCGTGCACCAGAAGCGCTCCAACCGCGCCGCTGAAACCCTTCCAGGAGCGCATTGCCGATCCTTGCCCCTGAATACTTCGGGCTGTCCGTTTCTGGCTGCCCGAGTCCCCGCGAATCTACGTCCGCACCATCTATGATGCGTTGAAGCTCCTTCCACAGCCTCGGTGCTTGAATCAAAAGATACTCAAGCCCATTGAAATGAGAGTGGCAGGCCCGTATCTTCATGCATCCCCCTGTGAATAGAAGGTGGACCGAGAGTCACTCAATATGTATTACGTACTGTGTTTAATAATTTCGCTATTGAAATAAGCTATATGATCTCGCAATGGTCCATGGCTATCCTTCACAAATAGGGTTTCCAGATGCCCCTGATCGTTTCCGTGCAGGAGTGTGATGTTGAAGGACTCTGGGTCAATGCGGATGCAGCCGCGGTCAAATAGCCTGTGCATTGTCGGTGACAGCGAGAGCATATTGCCCACATCATCTGGGCCGCTGTGAGGGCGCCCAAGGGGCCTTATGTGCGCGCAATCAACAGTGAACTGATTTTCTGGGAGTCTAAGGGTGGTTCCGGAAATCTGGCACATTCCTCCATAGAGGTCGTGAATGAACTTTCTATTCTCTCCACGTCGGATTAGTCTATTCGATAACGACGTCCTCCGCTCTGCTGCTGTCCCTGGTCTTGGCCGCGGCAACTCCTTTCCTCGCTTGGCGGCTTCGCGCTCCTCTTTCGTCTCTTGTCCCACGTCAAAATCGTAGGGCTCGTGTTTAAGAAACATGTCCGCAGCGCCCTCAACGCGCTCCCTCACCCATGATTTGCCGACTCCAATCAATTCATGCAAGTCGTGTTTAATTTCTGCTGCAACGAGTTCATCTGCATCATCCCCTGGATTTAGAAATGCATATCGATCGAGGAATAAATTCAATGCCAGGAGACCCCAAGTGTCCGGAAACGTCTCAAGCGTGTCATCTGGTCTCTTCACGAACATGCACTGGTCCATCATGTATCGATAATTGTTTACCCACTTTCGTACAGATGGAAATTGCTCAATGCTGCTGACGAACGGCTCTAGGCTCCTGTCTTTGTCGATACGCTCGGCACGCCAAGCACCATTTACATATATATGCTTTCCCAGGACGAACCGTTGCAGCGCGCCCGCTTCTTGTTGTTCTGGGCTTAGTCGCTCCCCAGGAAGTCCAAGGTTGACAGCAAAAAAATAGAGACGGGCAAGGGTCAGATCATACTTGGGGCGTGTGAGTGTCTGCTCAATCAGAGTGTCATGGATAATAAATTCCTGATTTCCTCGCACGTGCGTGCAGAGAAAGAACTCGGCGACTAGTAATGACAGCCCCGCACTTAAGCCTGAGCGGCGTCGAAATTCAGGGACCGTAATACCTGGAAAATAGGCAGACCTAATCGCTGCATGAACCTTTTCGAGCCCGCCAATATTCTTCGTAAAGCTCAAGGGCCGCATAAGAATGGCCGAAGCACTGAGTTCAATGCGAAGGATCGAGAATTTTCAGGCTTGACTGCCGTGTCACCCGGTCGAACTGCGCCTCCGGTCGCGCTGGTCGATCATGCTGCGGAGTGTAGGTGCCGGATTGGAGTTCGTCTCCCCACTGCTGCCAACCAACTCTATGATGGCGCGCAAAAAGTTCCAGATGTGGCCCTGGACTGCACTGCTCGATAACATCATAGAACTCGTCCGGTTTTCGAGAGTGCTCGCGCTTCTGAACCGGAACGATATTGACCATGCGTCTGCCGGGCGGCAATGTTCGCATCGATCCGCGGACTCCGAATAGCAGAAGCTCTGTCACATTGCGAAAATAGAACCCTACACCACGCCCATCTGGCCCCCCGTCTTTCCGTGTCTTATACCAGACGAGGTTGCACTTGTAGGTGAAGCCCCACGACTTCATGACGGTGAGACCGTCTTGCAGGAGTGCGTTTGGCACCCAAAGGTAGAGGTGTGCGTTTTGCGCGGTTACATCCGATACAGGCAACTCGCATATTTCTTCCAGCGTCATTGTCCGATACCGATGTAGCCGGCGATGCTCCGGTGCCATCTTTCCGGTTCGGTTTGTGAAGCGCCAAGGCGGGTCAGCATATACTGTTCCGAACCTGACGGACCCGAGGCTATGGCGACCACTCGTGTGAAAAGCTGCCGGTTGGTTCATGGCTACCGCATCCCTGCGTGAAGGTGGGTCGGGTGAGGCCCTGCCTCTATCTAACCAACGAAAGTTTGTATGACAACCTATTTGTGCGCCGCCTCCAGGGCCTGGGCCAGGTCGGCCAGCAGGTCATCGCCATCCTCCACGCCCACGGAGAGGCGGATCAGGCCGTCGCGCAGCCCGGCGGCCTCGCGCACGGCCTTGGGGATGGAGGCGTGGGTCATGATGGCCGGGTGCTCGATCAGGCTCTCCACACCCCCCAGGCTTTCCGCCAGGGAGAAGATGCGGGTGGATTCGCAGAAGCGCTTGGCGCGCGCCAGGGAGTCGTCCTGCAGCTCGAAGGAGACCATGCCCCCGAAGCCGGCCATCTGTTGCTTGGCCAGGGCGTGCTGGGGGTGGCTGGGCAGGCCGGGGTAGTACACGTGGCCCACGCGCGGGTGCTCCGCCAGGAACTCCGCCACGCGCTGGCCGTTCTCGCAGTGGCGCTGCATGCGCAGGTGCAGGGTCTTGGTGCCGCGCAGCACCAGGAAGGCGTCCATGGGCCCGGGCACGGCGCCCGCGGCGTTCTGGAGAAAGTGCAGGCGCCCCGCCAGCTCCTCGTCGTCCGTCAGCACGGCCCCGCCGATCACGTCCGAATGGCCCCCCAGGTACTTGGTGAGGCTGTGCACCACCAGGTGCGCCCCCAGCGCCAGGGGCTGCTGCAGGTAGGGCGTGGCGAAGGTGTTGTCCACCACCACCAGCGCGCCCACTTTGCGGCCCAGCTCCGCCAGCCGGGCGATGTCCACCACCTTCATGAGCGGATTGGTGGGCGTCTCCACCCAAATCAGCTTGGTGGACGGCACGATGGCCCGCTCCACGGCCTCCGCGCTGGCCATGTCCACGAAGGAGAACTCCATCCCGAAGCGCGCGAAGACCTGCGTGAACAGGCGGTAGGTGCCGCCATAGAGGTCGTCGCTGGCCACCACGTGATCGCCGCTGCCCAGCAGACGCACCACCGCGTCGATGGCCGCCGAGCCGCTGGCGAAGCACACCCCGTGGCGCCCGCCCTCCAGCGCGGCCAGGTTCGCCTCCAGCGCCGTGCGGGTGGGATTGCCCGTGCGGGCGTACTCGTAGCCCTTGTGCACGCCAGGGGAGTCCTGCACGAACGTGGAGGACTGGTACACCGGCGTCATGATGGCGCCCGTGGAGGGATCGGGCGCTTGCCCGGCGTGCACCGCTTTGGTGGCGAACTTCATGGAGGCCTTCCGCGCGTTGGGGTGAGCCGGGCTGCGCTGCTGCCGCCGGCCCCGCCAGTGTGCCACAGCCGCCACGGCCCGCGCCACATCGCCCGGCCGCCAGGCAGGACCAGCGCAAATTCCAAAGCAAGCAACGTGACCGGGCGGCCGTGATCGTCGAAACGCCCCCTTGCTCGCGGCTCCCGTGGCACACGGCCTGGGTGCCGATCGCACCGAGGCCCTCGCAGCCGCGTTCCTGAGGAGCGCCGAAGGCGCGTCTCGAAGGGCGCTGCCACCGCGAACCCCGACATTGCGATGGTCACAGCCGCCCGTCGATCCGCAATGATCTCAGGGGACAATGCAATTTATTGCAGACAACGGTTTACAGGCATTCAACGCACATGTTAATTGTTCGCTACATTAGGATGAGTTCGTGCTTCACAAGTTCATTCCCCGCGAAATAACACGCTTGCGCGCGATTCGAGTTCAAACGGATCGACCCGGACCCCCATAAGCAGGGGCCCTGCGCCCGAATCGCATTGCGCGGAGGGGAACCCGCCCCAACGAAATCGTGCTGCCAAAAAATCCCGCAGGCCCCCTGTAGAACAGCCTCCAAGGCTGATCGGGAGGTCGTCCGGCTGCCCGCGGGGTTGACATACCCGCTCAGTCCCATATCCTTTCCTTTCAAGTACTGATGAAAACAGCAGTGACGCGCGTCACACGATGGTGTGCACGTGCGAATAGCTGTTTTCGACCGATCCTATCGCGGAACAACGCACTGCCTCATTGGGTTGGATCAACTGCCGCAAAGCCCCGGGCTTTGCGGCGGAGGCGTCGTTTGTCCCCGCGGCTGCAGCGCACTTATCGGGGAGCGATATGAGCGAATCGCAGGCAGCACCGAACCTCCGCAGAGAACAGATTTCGTCCGTGGAAGTGGGCCACGCGTCCGCGGGCGGCTTCGCCCTGCGGTCACCGGAGCCTACGGACGCGCCCGCCATGTGGCGACTGGTGCAGGATTCCACGCTGGACAGCAACTCCCCCTACGCCTACCTGATGCTGGCCCGCTACTTCGCCGAGACCTGTGTGTTGGCGGAGCGGGACGGCGAGCTGGGCGGATTCGTCTCCGCCTTCATTCCTCCGGAGCAGCCCGACGCCCTGTTCGTGTGGCAGGTGGGCGTGGGCCCGCTGGCCCGCGGCCGCGGCCTGGCCACGCAGCTCGTCGCCGCCGCGCTGGCGCGCAAGGTGGACGAAGGAGTGCGCTTCGTGGAAGCCACCGTGACGCCGTCGAATTCGGCCTCGCTGGCGCTGTTCCGCGGCATTGCGGCAAAGCTGGGCACGCGGTGCAAGGAAGCGCCGTGCTTCGCGGCCGACCTGTTCCCCGGCAATGGCCACGAAGAGGAACTGCTGCTGCGCATCGGTCCGTTCGACCCAAGCGATCTCTCCCGGCTCACCCCCAACCCGGAGTAAGATATGGACACCTTCGAACGTCTGGAGTCCGAAGTCCGTAGCTACATCCGCAGCTTTCCCACCGTGTTCACCCAGGCCCGGGGCTACCGGCTCTACGATGAGGATGGCCGTGAGTACCTGGACTTCTTCGCCGGCGCGGGCGCCCTCAACTATGGGCACAATCCGCCGGAGCTGAAGAAGCGGGTGCTGCAATACCTGGCCGACGACGGCATCGTGCACAGCCTGGACATGGGCACGGCCGCCAAGCGCGAGTTTCTGGAGCGCTTCAGCGAGGTGATCCTGCAGCCCCGCAAGCTGGACTACAAGGTGATGTTCCCCGGGCCCACGGGCACCAACTCGGTGGAGGCAGCGCTGAAGCTGGCCCGCAAGGTGACCGGGCGCGAATCCGTGGTGGGCTTCACCAACGCCTTCCACGGCATGACGCTGGGCGCGCTGTCCGTCACGGGCAACGCCTTCAAGCGCGAGGGCGCCGGCGTGCCGCTTGCCCATGGCGTGAGCATCCCCTACGACGGCTACCTGGGCGACGACCAGGACAGCCTGGACTACTTCGAGGCCTTCCTGCAGGACAAGGGCAGCGGCATGGACACCCCCGCCGCCGTGATCGTGGAGACGGTGCAGGGCGAGGGCGGGCTCAACAGCGCCTCGCCGGCGTGGCTCCAGCGGCTGGCCGGCATCTGCCGCGAGCACGAGATCCTCTTCATCGTGGACGACATCCAGGCCGGCTGCGGCCGCACGGGCACGTTCTTCAGCTTCGAGCCCGCCGGCATCGTGCCGGACCTGGTGTGCCTGTCCAAGTCCATCGGCGGCATCGGCCTGCCCATGGCCCTCACGCTGATCCGCCCCGAGCTGGACCAGTGGGCGCCCGGCGAGCACAACGGCACCTTCCGCGGCAACAATCTGGCCTTCGTGGCGGCCACCGAGGCCCTGCGGCGCTGGGAGGACGACGCCCTGGGGCGCCACGTGCGCGAGCGGGCCGATCAGCTCACGGAGCGCCTGGAGCGCATCGTGGCCGGCAATCCGGGGCTCAAGGGCCACGTGCGCGGCCGTGGACTGCTGCAGGGCATCGCCCTGGAGGAGCCGGCGCTGGCGGGCAAAATCACGCGCGCGGCCTTCGAGCGCGGCCTCATCATGGAGACCTCCGGGCCGGAGGGCGAGGTGCTCAAGGTGATGCCGCCCCTCATTATCGACGCCGAAGGCCTGGACGACGGCCTGGACCGCTTCGAGGCCGCCATCGCGGCGTGCCTCGCCACGAGCGGCGAAACCGCCAAGCGCAAGATCGCCTGACCCGAGAACCCAAGGAGAGCCACACCATGATCGTTCGGACCCTGGAAGACACCGTCGGCACGGATCGCGACGTCCAAGCCACCACCTGGTCCAGCCGCCGCCTGCTGCTGCGCAAGGACGGCATGGGCTTCTCGCTGCACGACACGCTGATCAAGCCCGGCACCGAGACCCCCATGTGGTACCAGAACCACCTGGAGGCTGTGTACTGCATCGAGGGCGAAGGCGAGGTGGAAACCGTGTCCGACGGCAAGGTGTACCAACTCCAGCCGGGCACGGTGTACGCGCTCAACAACAACGACCAGCACATCCTGCGCGCCCGCACCCAGATGCGCATGGTGTGCGTCTTCAATCCCCCCGTGAGCGGCAACGAGGTGCACGACGAGACGGGCGCCTACCCCCTGGTGGAGGAGGAGCCCGCCCCGCAGTCGGCATCGTGAGCGGCAGCCCGTGCCTCCGGCCATCCGTGCCGGGGGCCTGAGCCGCCGCGGCCGACGCGTCGTTTCCCCGTGTCGCGGCGGGCCACCCGTGCCCGCCCAGCACCCCAGACCAGGATCGCCATGGAATCGCCCAACACCGCAGCCGCACGCCAGGACCTCTACCCTTCCCGCACCGGCGCCGAGGCGCGCCTGCTCGAACGGCAGGACCCCATTGTCCGCGGGACGGTGAGCGACGGGCCGCTGGAGCAGGCGGCGCTGGATCACTTCGAGCAGCACGGCTACCTGCTGTTCCAGGGCCTGTTCAATGCGGAAGAGGTGGCCTCCCTGCAGGCCGAGATGAAGCGCATCTGGGCCGCGCGCCAGGAAGACTCGGGCGACGAGGTGATCCGCGAGCCGGAGAGCGCGGAGCTGCGCTCCGTGTTCCGCATCCACGAGACCAGCGAGGTGTTCGCGCGCGTGTGCCGCGACCCGCGCCTGCTGGGGGCGGCGATGCAGATCCTGGGCAGCCCCGTGTACGTGCACCACTCGCGCATCAACTACAAGCCGGGCTACGCGGGACGCGAGTTCTACTGGCACTCGGACTTCGAGACGTGGCACGTGGAGGACGGCATTCCCCGGCCGCGCGCCCTCAGCATCTCCGTGGCGCTCACGGAGAATACGGAGCACAACGGGCCGCTGATGGTCATTCCCGGCTCGCACCGGCACTACGTGTCGTGTCCCGGGGAAACGCCGGCGGACAACTTCAAGTCGTCCCTGCGCAAGCAGGAGTACGGCGTGCCCGATCCGGCCAGCCTGGACGCCCTGATGAAGCGCAGCACCGCGCCCCTCACCAGCGCCAAGGGCCCGCCCGGCACCGTGCTCATGTTCGACGCGAACATCATGCACGGCTCCAACGGCAACATCACGCCCGACCCACGCACGGTGCTCTACTTCGTCTACAACAGCGTGCACAACACGCCCGAGGCGCCCTTCGGCAACCGGCCGCCCCGCCCCACCTTCCTGCGCAACCTGGACTTCACGCCCCTGCGCTCCGTGCAGGGGTAGTCCCCGCCCCCGTTTGGCATCGAGCTTTCAAGCGGCCCCGCGCCGCTTGAAGGCAACCGACGCTGGTAACGGCCGGGCCCTGTGTTGAAGAGCCCTTTGGCCGTGGGGGCTTTGCCCCCAACCCCCCACCAGGGAGCAAGCCCCCTGGACCCCTTTCGCGGGCGAAACGGCACCGGCCTTCGTCAGGGTCCGTACTGGGGCGCGGAGGCCCTCGGCTTCCGCTGGCCCGTGCCCGTCATTCCGAGCGCAGCGAGGAATCCGCTTTGCGTCGCAGCAAAACAGATTCCTCGGCCCGCGTCGCGGGCCTTGGAATGACAAATGGCGGCAGATTGACGGCAGTCACGCCAGACCAGACGCAGCCTACGCCCTTCCCCCCGCCTGCTCCGCCTTGAACAGGGTGAAGATGAGGTCGGACTTGGTGAGGATGGCCAGGCTGGCGTCCTTGCGGCGCACCATCACGGCCTGCTCCGGGCCGCCCAGCAGCTCGGCGAGCCGGGTCACGGGGGCGTCCTCGGCCAGCTCCGGGTAGGGCGCGTCCATGCACTCCACCACGTTGTGGTTCCAGGCCTCGGAGTTGCTCAGCAGCACCTCCAGCAGCCGCGCTTCGTCCAGGCGGCCCAGGCAGTTGCCCTCCGCGATCACCGGCACCTGCGAGATGCCGTGGCTGCGCATCAGGTCGATGGCCTGCCCGATGGTGCACTCGGACGTGACGGAGATCAGGGCGCGGGTCTCGCCGGGCTTCTCCGCAAGTATCTCGTGGATGTCGAGCTGCACCGGGGGCTCCAGGTACTGGTTCTCCTTCATCCAATTGTCGTTGTAGATCTTGCTCAGGTAGCGCGAGCCGGAATCCGGCAGCAGCACCACCAGGTAGTCGTCCTCCTTGCAGCCCTGCGCGTGCTTGAGCGCCGCGGCCACGGCCAGCCCGGAGGAACCCCCGGCGAAGATGCCCTCGGAGCGGGCCATGCGGCGCGTGGTGACGAAGGCCTCCTGGTCGTCGATCACATACATCTCGTCGATGACGGAGAAGTCCACGTTCTCGGGCAGCTCGTCCTGCCCCACGCCCTCCACCTTGTAGGGAAAGGTCTCCGGCTGGCGGCCCAGCTTGTACAGCTCGAAGAAGATGGAGCCCAGCGGGTCCACGCCGACGATCTTCACGTGGGGCTGGTGCTCGCGAAACCAGCGCCCGATGCCCGTGATGGTGCCGCCCGTGCCCACGCCGATCACGATATGGGTCACGCGGCCCTCGGTCTGCTCCCAGATTTCCGGGGCAGTCGTCTTGTAGTGGGAGAGCGGGTTGGCCGGGTTGTCGTACTGGTTGGGGAAGTACGAGTTGGGAATCTCCCGGTTCAGCCGCAGGGCCACCTGGTGGTAGCTGCGCGGGTCTTCATGGGCCACGGCCGTAGGGGTCACCACCACCTCCGCCCCCAGCCCGCGCAGGGCGTCGATCTTCTCCTGGCTCATCTTGTCGGGCATGGTGCAGATGCACTTGTAGCCCTTCACCGCGGCGACCATCGCCAGGCCCATGCCCGTGTTGCCGGACGTGCCCTCGATGATCGTGCCGCCCGGCTTGAGCAGCCCGCGCCGCTCCGCATCCTCGACCATCTCCAGGGCGATGCGGTCCTTCACGGAGCCGCCCGGGTTGGTGAATTCCAGCTTGGCCGCCAGCACGGGCTTTACCCCCTGCGCGATGCGGTTCAGGCGCACCAGCGGCGTGCGGCCCACGGCTTCCAGTACATTGGCGTACAACATGGCGATCGGTCGCTCGAATCGTTGGAGAGGCCCGGCAGACGTGCGTCGCCGGCGCCCCTCCAGCATACCCCGCCGACCGGTCCGATGGCGAATGGAGGTGGCGCGGGCGTCCCGCCCGCGCGCCTTGTGCCCGCCCGTATACAGGGGGTCTGGGGGAGCCACTGCTCCCCCAGAACAACGGTCGTGGGTAATTCATCCGGCTCGGCTGCGGTCGCTGGCCGTGCCTGGGCGGGCCGGGAGGCCCGCCCCACCGGCATTCTGTCTTAGGGTGGTGGCGCGGGCGTCCCGCCCGCGCGCCTTGTGCCCGCCGGTACACGGACGGTAGGGGCCCAGCATGCTGGGCCGTTACGCACCAAGGCAGCCACGCAAGGTGCCGCCCGGACGCACCGATCCGCCGGTACACAGGGGGTCTGGGGGAGCCACCGCTCCCCCAGGTCTAAGCCCGGGGTCCATTCATCCGGCTCGGCTGCCGTTGCCGGCCGTGCCTGGGCAGGCCGGGAGGCCCGCCCCACCGGCATTCTGTCTTGGGGTGGTGGCGCGGGCGTCCCGCCCGCGCGCCTTGTGCCCGCCCGTATACAGGGGGTCTGGGGGAGCCACCGCTCCCCCAGGTCTAAGCCCGGGGTCCATTCATCCGGCTTGGCTGCGGTCGCTGGCCGTGCCTGGGCGGGCCGGGAGGCCCGCCCCACCGGTATCCGTTATGTGGGAGTGGCGCGGGCGTCCCCGCCCGCGTGCCTGCGGCTACTTCGCGCCCGTCACATAGTCCAGGGCGATGCGGGCCAGGGCGGCCGCACCCAGGGGGATGGCGTCCTCGTCCACATCGAAGCGGGGGGAGTGCACGGAGTGCACGATGCCCCGGGCCTCGTTGCCCACGCCCAGGCGGAACATCATGCCCGGCACACGCTGGGTGAAGTAGGCGAAGTCCTCCCCGCCCATCTCCGGGTTGGGAATCCGGTGGATGGCGTCCTCGCCCAGCATGCCGCGCACGGAAGCGATGGCGGCCTCGGTGAAGCCCTCGTCATTCACCAGGGCCGGATAGCCCGCCACGTACTCGTAGTCGTACTCCGCGCGCATGGACTGGCACACGCCCGCCACGAGCTGCTCGATGCGCGCCGGCAGGGCCTCGCTCACCTTGGGGTCCAGGGCGCGCGTGGTGCCCAGCAGCATGGCCTCGCCGGGGATCACGTTGGGCGCCGTACCCGCCTGCAGCGCGCCCACCGTGATCACGAAGGGGTGCAGCGGGTTATTCTCGCGGCTCACCAGGTATTGCAGCGCCTGATACACCTGCACCGCCACCGCCACGGGGTCCACCGCCTGGTGCGGCCGCGCCGCGTGCCCCCCCACGCCCTTGATGCGGATCTCGAAGCGGTCGGAGTAGGCCAGCATCACGCCGGATCGGAAGCCCATGCGGCCCACGGAAATGCCCGGGTGCACGTGCAGCGCCAGCGCGGCGTCCACGTCCTCCAGGATGCCGCCCTGCTCCACCAGCACCTTGGCGCCGCCGGGCGGGGACTCCTCGGCGGGCTGCATCACGAACAGCACGCGCCCGCGCAACTGCTCGCGCTGCTCGGACAGCAGCCGCGCCGCACCCATCAGGCAGGTGGTGTGCACATCGTGCCCGCAGGCGTGCATCACGCCCGCGTTCTGCGAGGCATAGGGCCGGCCCGTGGCCTCGGTGATGGGCAGCGCGTCCATGTCCGCCCGCACGATGAGCGACGGACCGGGCCGGCCGCTGTCCAGCGTGGCCAGCACGCCGTGCGTGCCCGCGATCTCGCCGCGCACCGCCAGGCCCAGGCCCTCCAGCCAGGCGCGACCCTTGCCCGCGGTGCGCTGCTCGGCAAAGCTCAGCTCGGGGTGCTGGTGCAGGTCGCGCCGGAAGTCCACCAGCTCGGCTTTCAGCTCGCGCGCACGGCGCAACAAGGGGTCGTCTTGCATGGGTTGCATCGCTCCGGTTGGGAGGTTGTGTCGATCGGGAAAACGCTTGTGTCACTGCCCGGCATGGGCCGAGGCGCGCGGCTCAGCCCGCCTCTGCCGGGGCGGGCTCCGGCGCCACGGGCCCCTCGGCCTGCGGGGACGCCCGCAGCACGGTGCCCCACCAGAAGGCCAGCACGCCGCACAGGAACAGCACCTCGGGCACCAGGGCCAGGGCGCGGCTCCAGAAGATGCCCGGCAGGCCCAGGCCCCACACGCCCACCAGCAGGGCCAGGGCGCCCAGGAAGGTGACCATGCGCAGCACCTGCGCCACCAGCGGCAGCAGCGTGCGGCCCAGCCCCACGCTCACCGAGACGATGGGCTGGTCCAGGCCCAGCAGCAACAGGCTCAGGCCCACGATGGAAAGGTATTGCGCGCCCACGGCCTGCACGCCGGGATCGCCGGTGAACAGGCTCACCCAGAAGGCCGGGTGCCAAGCCAGCAGCGTGAACTCCGCCAGCGTGATGGCCACGCCATAGGCCAGGCCACACAGCGCCGCGGCCCGCATGCGGTCGTAGCGGTGGGCGCCCAGGTTCTGCCCCACCAGGCTGGAGACGGCCATGCCCACGGAGACCACGGGCAGGATGCCCGTCTCGATCACGCGGTAGCCCACGCCCACCGCCGCCGTGGCGTCGCCGCCGTAGGGCCGCACGAAGCGGTAGGTGACCAGCATGGTGATCGCGAACAGCAGAAACTGCAGGCCCGAGGGCACCCCGATGCGCAACATGCGCGCCATCAGATCGAACCGCAGCACGAACGGCCGGCGCAGGGTCAACGCAGAGCGCGAGTGCGCCACCACCACCCAGCCCACCAGTGCCAGGCCGATGGCCTGCGTGAACACCGTGGCCACCGCGGCCCCGGCCACGCCCATGCGCGGGAAGGGCCCCAGCCCGAAGATCAGCACGGGGTCGAGTCCCACGTTCAGCACCACCCCCACGGCCATCAGCAGCGTGGGCGTGATGAAGTCCCCCACGGCGCGGAAGGCGAACGTGGCCACCATCAGCAGCAACTGGGTGAGCAGCGTGGCCGTGATGATGCTGAAGTAGGCCACCCCGGCTTGCAGCACCACCGGATCCTCCGTGAACGTGGCCACGAAGGGCACCGCGCTCAGGTAGGCCGCCAGCCACAGCACGCCGCCCGCCGCCAGGGACATCCACAGCGCCTGCTGGAACAGCACGGGAATCTCCGCCCGTCCGCCCCCGCCATAGGCCCGCGAGATGAGCGCCAGCGAGCCCACGCCGAAGGTCATGCCCAGCGCCAGCACGATGAAGTT
>Ga0102953_1001849_pt1 | contig 13139 bp, 10 predicted proteins | sample SalPon2A_C_D2_MG_FD_78509 | JGI IMG/M metagenome (GOLD analysis project Ga0102953, IMG submission 78509) | Soil microbial communities from South San Francisco under conditions of wetland restoration - Salt Pond MetaG R2A_C_D2_MG | ecosystem: Environmental > Terrestrial > Soil > Wetlands | place... | reverse complement strand
TTCCCTAAATTAAAAATAAAGTCAATTAAATCAGTAGTTTATATATAATAAATAGGGGATTAATAATGATCGAGCCTTTCGTATCAGCGACGATCACGACCCAAACAGACCCTCATCGCCAGTGTCTAACGGACGTTTTGGAATTTCTGCATGCACTATGTAGGCGGGACATTGATCTATTTCCGCGTACAAAAAATATTCTAGCCTACGAACAACGATCGAAGTTAATGGCAGGCTTTTAAAGACCAATGCACCGGAAATTGCGCAGAGTACTACAGCGATTATCGCCGCGAAGACTTTAGGCAATCGACTGAATACCCAAGGGTCTGAAAATTGCCGATTGACCCGAAAATTAGGCTTCTTCCTGTGTTTTATGTCCTGCATGAACAGGTGGGACACGCTTTGACCAGGGTAACGCCTCTTCCAGATCGCGGGCAACCTTGACCAAAGTAGCCTCATCGCCGAACCGTCCAACTATCTGGATACCGATTGGCAAGTGATCGGGTCCCTGACCCAGGGGCAACGAAACGGATGGCTGGCCGGTAACGTTAAAAACGCCGACGAACTGGAACAGGCAGGTGTCACCCTGCATAAACTCTTCCGGGGAAAGATCTTCTCGCGTAGTCGCGTACTCGCCGTGTGGTCGGGCGGTGGTCGGCAAAGTCGGCGTCAGCAAGATGTCGAAATCCCGGGTCGCGGTTCCGATGTCGGCCCGGACCTTGCGCATGGCTTCGAATATTTTCCCGGCGTGGGACACGGGCAATGTCTGGCCCAGCTCGTATAGTTTCAGATTGACAGGCTCCAACGTATTCTCGTCGATCTTGCGCTTCATCATTGCCGCGGCCTTGTCCAGTGAAGCGATGCTGAGATGAAATCCACCCATCACTGCAGTCAGGTTATCTTCCGGATCGAAGGGAGCTTCGATTCCCTCTATTTGGTGGCCCATGTCTTCGAGGATACTGGCGGTTTGGCTGACGGCGTTCAAAACGTCGTCGTCGACCTCTATCCCGCCCCATTTCGTCACAGCGACCCCGACGCGCAATTTGCCTGTCGGCAGATTCATTTCCTCGAGATAAGGCCGCTCCGGTTGAACAATAATGAAAGGGTCTCCCGGCGCAGGCCCCTGGAACATATCAAGGGCAGCGGCCATATCCCTGACGGTTCGGCAAACCACGAACTCCCGGGCCAGTCCGAAAAGCGCATCCTGACGCGTGGGGCCGCCGGTGATCCGGCCCCGCGACGGATTGAATCCCACGACCCCGCAGCAAGCGGCCGGAATGCGGGTCGAGCCTCCGCCATCGGAAGCATGGGCCATCGGCACGATGCCCGCCGCGACGGCCGCGGCGGAACCGCCCGAGGATCCGCCCGCGGTACGCTCCAGGTTCCAGGGATTGCGCGTGATTCCGCTCAATATGGACTCGGTAAATCCCGATGTCCCGAGCTCGGGGGTCGCGCTACGGCCGACGATGCGGATTCCCTGGGCCCGGCCACGCCGAATGAAATAACTGTCTTGCGTGGGCCGGTGTCCCTTAAACAGGCGGCTGCCGATTTCCTGTAAACGACCGGCCTCGGTCGAGCCGATATCCTTGCGCAGCCAGGGTACGCCGGGAAACAGACCTGTGTCGGGTCCCTGCAGCGACTCGGCATCCTCATAAAACTCGATTATCGCATTGAGGCGCGGGTTCATCTCCTCGAAAGCGCTACGCGCCAGGGCGGCCAATTCGCCCGCGGTCACGTCGCCGTCCGCTACCAGCCGGCCCAGCGCGGTCGCATCGAGGCCGGCGTATTCTTTAAGGTTCATCTACCGTCTCCCGTGATTCGCACCAAGTTATTTTCGCTTTCATGAACCGATCTTTGATCTGGGGTTTCGCCGATCAGGGGATGGAAGCACGCCACCTCGCGAATTCCATCGCGAGCCGTTGACAGGGGAACTTCTTGGCGGCAGCGACCTTCCGCGCGGGGGCAGCGCGGTGCAAAGGCACAGCCGGGCGGCCGGTTGACCGGGCTCGGTACCTCGCCACTGATGATTTTGAGCGCGCCGCGCTGGGCCGGGTCCAGCGTCGGCACCGAATCCAGCAGCGCCCGGGTGTAGGGATGTGCGGGCGCGCTAAAGACCTGTGCGACCGGCCCGTTTTCGACGATCTTGCCGAGATACATGACCAGCACCCGGTCGGCGATGTAGTCGACGGTTCCGAGGTCGTGGGTGATAAATAGATAACTGACGCCGAGTTCCCGCTGCAATTCATTGAGAAGCTTCAATATTTGCGCCTGGACCGAAACATCGAGCGCGGCGGTCGGTTCGTCGAGAATGAGCAATTTGGGCTTCAGCGCGAGCGCGCGTGCAATACAGATGCGCTGGCACTGGCCACCCGAGAATTCGTGCGGGTAGCGGCGCATGTGTTCGGGTCTCAATCCGACTTCCTCGAGCAGCAGCGCCACCCGCTCGTGCAAATCCTTGCCGCGCAGGCCAAGCGCGGTTTTCAGCGGCTCGCCGACGATCGCGGCGACTTTCATTTTAGGATTTAGCGCCGAGAGCGGATTTTGAAAGACGATGCCGACATCGCGTCCCAGCCGGTCGGCCACGACTCTCGAGACATCGCCGAGGCGATCGCCTTCGACGACAATTTCACCGGCCGTGGCGGTCTCCAGTCCCAGCACCGTCATCGCCAGCGTACTTTTACCGCAGCCGCTTTCGCCGACGACGGCAACCGTCTCGCCTTTATTAACCTGGAAAGTCACATCGTCCACCGCCTTGACGACGCCATTTTTCGTCGAAAATTCCTTGACCAGGCCTTCGACGGCAAGGAGCGGTGTTTCGGTCATTCGACATCCATCCTTCGTGCCGTATCGTGGCAAGCCGCCTGGTGGTCGGCGCGATAGCGCCGCATGCCCGGCGGCGTTGCGGCGCAGACATCCAGCGCATCATCGCAGCGGTCGCAGAAGGTGCAACCTGTCAACGGCAAGGCTAAATCGGGCACCTGGCCACGGATCGATTCCAGTTCACCCCCGGCCCTGCCCAGCGTAGGCACCGTGCTCATCAGTTTCCGGGTATACGGATGCAGGGGATCTGCAAAGACATCGGTTACCGAACCGTTCTCGACCACTTCACCCGCATACATCACGGCGACCCGGTCGCAAACCGTGGCAACGACACTCAGATCATGGGTGATGAAAAGCACGCTGAGATCGTGACTCACCGTCAGTTCCCGCAGTAAAACGAGTATCTGCGCCTGCACGGTAACATCCAGCGCGGTCGTGCACTCATCGGCGATCAGCAACCTCGGGCGGCAGGCCAGCCCGAGCGCGATCATGACCCTTTGAATCTGTCCGCCCGACATCTGGTGGGGATACTTGCCGAGGGCGATCTCGGGGTCGGGCATTTGAACGTCCCGTAATCCTTCGCTGGCCGCTTCGACGGCTTCTGTCCTGCCGAAGGGACGATGACAACGGATCACCTCGACCATTTGCTGTCCGACGGTAAAAAACGGATTCAGCGCGCGCATTGGGTTCTGGAAAATCATCGCCGCAACTCCGCCGCGCAAACGGCCCAGTTCGAGTTCCCCGCGTCCAACCACTTCGAACCCGTCGAGCATGATACTGCCGGATACCCTGCCCGAATTCGGTACCAGTCCGAGGCAGGCCAGGGCCGTCAACGATTTACCCGAGCCGGATTCGCCGACCAGACCGACGATCTGCCCTTTGTGCAGGACCAGGTCGACGCCGCGTAATGCCCTGACATTGCGCACTAGGCCGGGGAACTCGACTTTCAGATCGGTTATCTGCAGAATCGGCCCGGTCATTCACTGGTACCGTGTTTGGGATCGAGCACGTCGCGCAGGCCATCGCCCATCAAATTGACCGCTAGCACGGTAAGAAATATCGCAAATCCCGGGCACAGGGCGGTCCACCAGTGCTCGAGAAACTGCGTTCGCGAGTTTGCCGCCATCAAACCCCATTCGATAGTCGGCGGCCGGGCGCCGAGACCGATAAAACTGAGCGACGCGGCCGCCAGGATCGTGAAACCGAAATCCATCGACCCCTGAACGATGATCGGTGTCAGTGAGTTTGGCGTAATGTGGCGAATCATGATACGCGCGTGGCTAACGCCCATGGCACGCGCCGCATCGACATACAATTCCTTGCGCACGCGCATGACCGCACCGCGGGTTATGCGCGCATACCATGGAAACCAGGATACGGCCAGGGCGATCATGGCGTTGTTCAGGCCGGGACCGAGCGCGGCGACGATCGAGATTGGCAGGAGTAAAGGCGGAAAGGCCAGGAACACGTCCGAGAAGCGCATCAGGAGGTTGTCGATCCAGCCGCCAAAATAGCCCGAAACCAGGCCTATGGGCACGCCGATTACGATGGCCAGGAAGGTTACGAACGCCCCCACCATCATCGATGTCTGCCCTCCGACCAGGACGCGGGAAAAAATGTCACGTCCGAACTTGTCCGTGCCCATCCAGTGCTCGAGGCTCGGCGGCTGCAGTTTGTCGGCGAAGGCAATCCTGGTCGGCGAATACGGCACGATCCACTCGGCGAAAATCGAGGCGAGCAAGATAACCGAGAAAATTACGATACCGATGACGAACAGCTTATTCTGCGCGGCGAAAGCCCGGGCGCGCAGGCCAAAACCCGCTTTTGCCGGTTCGGCGGCGAGGATCGACAGGTTCCCGCTCATTGCGCCCTCAGCCTGGGATCGACGACGAAATACAGCAGGTCCACGATCAGGTTGATTCCGAGGTAAGTCGCGGCAAGGAAAAATGTCGTGCCCAGCACCGCGGGAAAATCGTTCTGCACAATGGACAATACCAGGAACCCCCCCAGCCCCGGCCAATCGAAGAGGAATTCCACGACCACCGAACCGCCCAGCAAGATGCCGTAGGTCAGACCAATAATCGTCATCATCGGGATCAGTGTCGCCTTCAGGGCATGCCGGTAATAGATCGACCGTCTCGGAACGCCGTAAGCGAAAGCCGTGCGAATGTACTCCTCGCCCAGCACTTCGACCATCATGTTTCGGGTAATGCGCGTAACCGATGCAAGGGTGACTATGGCCAGGGTCAGGGTCGGCATGACGAGATGCAGCAGCGCGCTTTTAAACGCCCGCCATTCGCCCGCCATCAGCGTATCGATCAGAAACAATCCGGTGGTCCGGGGAAACTCGACGTCTAGCAGGATTTCCGAATCCATCCGCCCCTGCAGAGGCAACCAGTTGAGCTGGCCGTAAAAGATGATCTGCAGAATCATGGCCAGCAGGAACACCGGGATGGCCACACCGCCCACGGCTCCCGCCCTGGCGATGTTGTCGACCAGGGAGTTTTGCCGCACCGCTGATAAAACGCCCAGCGGTATGCCGATGACGATGACAATTATGATCGCCAGCGTAGTCAGTTCGATAGTCGCTCCCATGCGATTGCGGATCTCGACGATTACCGGAACGTCTGTTCGCAGACTGGTACCCAGATCGCCCCGGGCAACTTGCTCTAAATAGAGACCGTACTGGACCAGCAAGGGCTTGTTGAGTCCCAGTTCCTCTTCGGCGCGGACGATTTGTTCTGCCGTGGGCCGATCGCCCAGGATCAAATTCGCCGGCGAAGCGGGCAGCACACGGCCGAGAAAAAAGGTGATGGTCAGAACCCCGAACAGGATGCCGACCATCAAGATTAGCCTGGAAGCGATATATTTAATCATCTGGTTTCCGGCATTGAATTACCCGAATCGGGTTATCTCGAATCCGGGGCAGGCCGAGTACCTGGCCTGCCTGAAGTCGAAGTTTACCGCGGTCACCCCCCCGGCCCTTAGTTTTCGTTTCCCTTATTTGCGTAAATCGTAGACAAACAGCGTTTCGTAGGCCGGGTTGAATTGCTTGTCCATGCCTTTCAATTTGTCGCTATGGGCGTAATAGCGATTGACATCCGCGAAAAAGATCGCCGGCGCGTCCTGCATCAGAATATCCTGCGCCGCGATATACTTCATGGCAGCCTCTTTCATACTGATTCCTTCGGCGGCAGAGGCCGCGTCGATCGCCTTGTCCAGGACCGGATTGGAATGAAAAGACAGATTGAAGAGGGCCTTTTTTTCCGTCCGCCACTGGGAATAGAGCCAGTCGGACGGCGTCGCGTATGCAGGCCACCAGGTCATCGACGTCATGTTTGCCGACGTTTCCAGCTTCTTGGACTTGCCCCACATCACGGCCCATTCGTTCGGCAGCAGCTCGACTTCCAAGCCAAGCTCGGCAGCATTCGCCTGAAACAGTTCCATGGCATTCGAATAGGCCGCGACACTGGGAATATAGTGAACAGTAACTTTCCAGTCTTTTTGCGGAACGCCCGATTCTTTCAACAGCTGCAGGGCCTTTGCCGGGTCGAATTTCGGCATATCGTAAACGCCGTGCCCCCACATCGTTTTCGGCAGGGGCCCGACCGGACGCGTGCCGATGCCGTGCATGATTTCATTGAGGACCGCGTCGTAGTCGAACAGATGTGTCAAAGCCTGGCGAAACTTGAGGTTGTCGGTCGGGGGTTTTTTGAAGTTGAACAGGAACATCGAATTGCGCCAGCTTTCGCCCTGGCTGACACTGACGCCGGGGGTCGAGTCGACCGCCTGGATCTGATCGGGAGGTATGACCGCGAGGTCGCCTTCACCCGTTTTGACCATCTGGATACGAGTCGACCCTTCCGCCACCGTCTTGACGATCAATCGGTCGATCTGGCCGGCTTCCCAGCCTCCCCAGTAGCCGTCAAACTTTTCGAGGACCAGCTGGACGCCTTTTTCGATCGAAGCCCACTTGTAAGGGCCGGTGCCCGCTCCCTGTCCCTCTTGCATCCAGTCATGCCCCTTGGCCGTCGAGCCGGGCGAGATGATGTAGCTGCCGTATTGTCCGCTGGCGACGAGGTCGAGCGCCACGGGGTATTTCAGGTTGAATTTGATGGTATGCGACGAGGGTGTCTCGATACTATCCAGGCCTGCCCAGAGAAACGCCGCGCCGCGACCCTCTTGCTTCGTCCATAATATCGAATTCTTGACCGCCTCGGCATCCATGTCTGCGCCATCGTGAAATTTGACTCCCTTTCGCAGCTGAAAAGTCCAGGTTTTACCGCCGTCGGACTTTTCCCACGATGTCGCCAGACGCGGACCGACCTTGCCATCCTCGAAAAAAGTCAGGGTTTCATAAATGTTACCCAGCACGTAGGTTTCTTCGGAATAGGTCGCTGCAGGGTCCCAGTCGTGGTAGCTGGAGCGCGCCGGCCAGATCAGCGTGTTCGACGCATGCGACACGCCGGGTATGCCCGTCATGGTAATCGCCGCGAGGGCTAGCGTGGCGATTATTTTGTGGAATATCTTCATCGTATTTTCTCCTCGGAGCTACTGTTTAATGTTATTCAAATTCGCCGGATCCCGGTCCAGCGAGGACCTGGACAGGCAACTAATGCCCGTGATTCACCAAATCATCAAAACTTTTTTCCAATGCGCCTATAACAGGTTTGACGTCGTCTTCCGACAGGCAAAGAGGGGGAACCATGCGCAGGACGTTCTTGAAATTTCCGGATTTGGACATGACCAGGCCGTGAACGCGGGATCGTTCGAATACGAACGCGGTCTCGTCGGCGGCAGGCTTCCTGGTGCGACGATCTTTAACCAGCTCGATCGCCAGCATGAATCCTTTGCCACGCACATCGCCAATAATTTCATACTTGCCCATGAGCTCGAGCAGGCGATTCTTGAGAATGGCGCCCACTCTCTTTGCGTTGGCGATAAGATCTTCCTCCTCGATTACTTTCAGTACGGCTCTGCCGGCCGCACAGGCCACCGGATTGGCGCCGTAGGTGTGAAAGAGATATTTTTCGGACATCGATTCGGCAATTTCTTTTCTGGCTACCACGGCGCCCAGAGGAATGCCATTGCCGATGCCCTTGGCCATCACCACGATATCCGGAACCACTCCATCGGACTGGAATCCCCACATGTGTTCGCCGGTCTTGCCAAAACCCGATTGAACCTCGTCGACAATACAGACACCGCCAGCGGCACGAACGCGCTCAAACGCGCCCGGTATATATCCCGCCGGCATGGGAATTATCCCGCCATAACCCTGGACAGGTTCGATAATCATCCCGGCGATCTTGCCCGTGGTGGTGTACGAGATTGTTCTATCGAGATCTTCGAGATAGGGCTCCACGCCCTCGCCAAACAAGCCCCGGTACTGATTGGGTTCAGCAGCAAAAACGATATTGGAGAGCTGGCCGGCGGAATGCCGGAAATTCTGCAAGCCGGTCAACGACTGTGCCCCATAGGTTGCTCCATGGTAAGAGTTTCTCAGCGCCACCGTGTCGAGGTTTCCGGTTGTAGACCGGGCCATCATCAGTGCCAGGTCGACCGCCTCGGTACCAGAGTTGGTGAAATGCACAACCCATTCCTGTCCCCGAGGCATCGTGTTGGTAAGTTCCTCGGCGAAATGCGCGGGAACCGGATGATGAAACATGGTGGTACAATGCGACAGTGTTTCGACCTGTTCCTTTACGGCCCTGACAATGGCCGGATGCGCATGACCGACACTGATACATAGATTCATACCCAGCAGATCGATCAACTTGTTATCGAGTTCATCCCACAAATATTGCCCCTGGCCACGCTTGAGAATCAGGGGATTCCGATAAGGTACGAATGCCCGCTGGGTAGCCGAGTAAAATCGCTCTCGTTTTTCGATAATGGTTTCGCCAGTCCAGTCGACCGGCAGACTACCGCTGAACTTATTCGAATCCACGCCACTGGTTGGGGTCGTATCTTTTAACACCTTGCTCTCCGTCGCTGCTGCTTGATCACATTAAAGAAACGGTTTGATCTTGCAAAGTGACAGATCTAAACTTTCGTTGTGACAGATTTGGCGAACACGTCCACTAACCTGCTACCCCTATGCTTATCCATCAATTTTCACTCCCCACAAACTCCACCCTCTGCCTTCGTGATCAAATATGCGAAATGATCACCGCGGGCATTAGCAACGAATTCCTGGCCCGCAGACAATCCTTGCCCTCCTGTCGCAATCTCGCCATGCAACTCGGTGTATCGCGTAACACGGTATTTGCGGCGTACAATCGGCTGATAGAGATGGGCATCCTCACCGTCAAGTACAAATCCGGATATTTCGTAAGCTCCAGTGCTTTCGCAGCCTCCAAACCTAAGGAGCAAGATCCGACGAGAAAACCATTGAACTTCGACCTGGCATCCAGGCTGTCTCCTTGTTTGCCAAAGCCGACATCGTTGCACCGGATCGATCATCCGGAAAACTGGAGACAGTATCCTTACCCATTTATTTACAACCAGATCGACCCAGACTCTTTTCCTCTGGATCAATGGAGGGAATGCATCAGGTTGGCACAAAATCGGCAGAAGCTGGATTTTTGGACCAGCGAATCTGTTCTGTACGATAGCCCGGACCTGATGCAGCAATTGCGGCAGAGGCTATTAAATTACCGCGGAATAAATGTATCGCAGGATCAGTTATTGATTACTCTCGGTGTGCAAAATGCACTCTTCATCGTCGCGACGCTTTTTTCAGGCGCCCAACGCAGAGTTGGTATGGAAAACCCAGGGTATATCGAAGGACGCAACGCTTTTTTAAGCGCCAACGCGGAGGTGGTTAATATTCCTGTCGATGAGCACGGATTGAAGGTAGAGGCAATACCTGAAAGATTGGAATTAGTATACACCACGCCCAGCCATCAGTTCCCGACCACTGTCACCATGCCGACGCAGAGACGAATTCAGCTCCTCAACGCCTCTCATGAACAAGATTTCCTGATTATCGAAGACGACTACGAGGCAGAAACTAATTATGTCAAGGACCGCAGGCCGACGCTCAAGTCGCTGGATAGATTCGACCGCGTTATTTATGTCGGTAGCCTGTCGAAATCATTGTCACCGGGAATGCGCCTGGGCTTCATGGTAGCCCATCCCGACATTATCCAGGAAGCAAGAAGCCTGCGAAGGTTCATTCTGCGTCACCCGCCAACCCTGATACAAGATGCAGTCGCCATGTTTTTCAAACTGGGCTACCACGATGAACGGCTGCGTAATATATACAGAAATTACCGGCTACGCTGGCGGGAAATGAAAGCTGCCATCGACACCTGGTTGTCGAAACTCGAATACCAGGCAAACAAGGGGGGAACTTGTTTTTGGATCAAGGGGGCGAGAGAACTCAATACCCGAAAACTCAGTGAAACCCTGAATTCCAGAGGAGTTTTGATAGATGAGGGAAGCCAGTTCTTCTACAAAGGCGGCAATAAGGGATTAAATTACTTTCGTTTATGTTTCGTACCAGTGCCGATTAAAAGTATTCAGCCCGGCATAAAAATTATCGCTGAAGAGATAAACAAAATGTCTTGACTATCATATCCGGACACTGTTCATCTCAACATTACCGCATTTTTAATTAGCTGGTGTACTGCCGGACTAAATAAGCCAGGGGAAGCAAAAAAAGTACTTATCGATTCCTGGCTGATGGTAAAGTTCTTATCGTCTGTTTTTCCAATATCATGTCAAAATTGGGTATGTTTTAACGCGAAGGTACAAATCGCTAAACAGAGGTTATTGCTGTTGGTATAAGTGTTGTAACTATTAGCTTTTCGTATCCAGTTTATCCATTTAAATCAGTAATTTAACTAACTAATTCGATTCCGCCCCTGGGCACCATTCTTCCCACTTTGTATGAAGCCTCTCGTCCTGATTTGGCCGTGATGTACGGGGTAGTATTCCGAGTGCCCGAATACCCAACGATATCCTGGAAAATTTAGCAGGGTGGTCAAGCGATACGAAGACGCGTGTAAAATGTAAGGCCCGACTTGTGGGATGTTCATGACCCTATGGGATGTTCGATTGAAGTATACACCTCGTTTGATCGAGAGGAATTTCCCCTATGAACTCACCTTTGGCTCGGGCAATCTCGGCCATGTTCGGCGGGTGTTTCTTTGTTTTGCTCTTCTTATTTATTTATGACTGGGTCGTAGCGGAGTATCCGAGACGTCCCACCGAATTATCAAATCCCGAGCGCATTCAGTACCCCTTTTATCATGAACAAGCCACGAAAGCGCTACAACGATTTTCCCGACTACCAGAACCCGAAAAAGCTGCCATTAAAGATAGCTTGAATTCCGATTTGATTTCCCTGGAGCAATGGCTAACACATCTCGAAAAATCAGATTACCAGATCATATGCATGGGCGAGATTCACGCGGAATCGACACGCAAATTTCTCGCAGAAGAATTCTTCGCAAAGTTCAACCCGGATGTTCTTTTGCTAGAGGCTACCCCCGAAAACTTGCAACGTCTCATCGACCGAATGCACGCCGGCAGAGATTATTTCCCCTTACTGAATGCTGATATTATGAACATACTTCGTACCGTTAAGAGCAGGAATCCGACTATCGAGATCCGGGGTATTGAAGAAATCGAAGAGCAGCGAAAGCGGTCAATATCACGAGATCAATCCATGGCCCAAAACTTCTGGGACAGATTCCAGCCGGGGAAGCTTCACATTATTTTAATTGGCGCATTACACTGTACGAACGGTCCGAACTGGCTTTTTAAAATCCTTTTTGACCAGGCTTCTCTGCCTCTAAAAGAACAGATGTTAAACCTGCGGGTACTGGGGGAACATCAAAATGGGCCCATGGAAGCATTTGTATACTTTATGGACGAAATAGGAATCGAAAAAAGACATTTTGTCATTCCCGACACAAGTTCGCTGCACCCCCGAATCTATGAGCTGTTTCAGATGCTGAACTGGCAAACTCTGGAAAAGTATCGTTCCCTGGTAATTTTCCGCATGAACAAAAACGGACACGCGCCCGGTCATTGAAGCCGATCCCAATCCAGACCTGGATTTTGGCGTCAGTTATGCCACGGTTAACAGGGCGATCAAGCAATACCGGGGCGCGTGTAAAATGTAAGGCCTGACCTTGCGGGCTCTCGGTTGTCCCATTGGGCGGGCAAGGGGTGTCGTTTTCGTGTTCGGGATTTTGCGGGGGTTAGTTATGCATTGTTATACGTTGTAGTCCATTTGCGCGCAACGGACGCCCTATAAGCTATTGAAAATTAGATAATTATAAATCACTTCTTCGTCTGAAAATCCCCGTGTCGGTGCTGAGCGCGGACCGGTTCGATTCCGCCCCAGGCACCATTTATAAAGCCAGTCCGTCATATGTCGCCGGGCTAATCGACCCGGGGAACTATTCGAGCAATCGATCCATGTGCCGGTCTGTAACGTAATTACAGTGCACATCAGCCTGGAGTCGACGATGTCGAAACTGAAGCCGCTACTCCTCGCGAGCGCCATCGTTCTGCCACTGCACGACCTGGATAACTGGCAACTGCTCGAATACAGCAACCTGCCGGCCAACCGGGTCGAGTTTCGCGACCGTGGCATGCTGGTCTCGGTAGAGCGGTCCGCGAGCCCGATCGTTTACCCGCTCGATAGCATCAGCCGCGTAACCCGCGTTTCGGTCTCGGGCGAGTTGACGGGTTTACTCGACATCGATCCCGGCCGCCAGGGGCAGGCGGGCGAAGATGACTTCAGCCTCAAGGTTGGTCTCGTAATTGCCGGCGAGAAGCGATTGAACTTTCTCCAGCGCATAGTCAGCGCCGACTGGGTGAAAACCCTGTACGGACTCGCCCCCGCTGATGCCGGTATCGACCGAATCCTGTTTTTGAACGCGGTACAGGACAAAAGCCAACTCGGGCTGCAGCGTCAGCATCCCCTGTCCGATCTCATTTATGAACGTAATGTCTGGCTGCTCGATCGCAGCGGACCTTTCGAACTGCATTACGATTTCGAGTCGCCGCGAGATGTCGTTGCCGTATGGCTATCCATCGACGGCGACGACAGCCACTCGACCTACTCGACGCTGATCAGCCGTTTGTCGCTGGGCGGGCCGCAAACCGGGCCCGCGACGAAGCTTGAGTGAAGCATGGAGACGATCTGCGGATCAGATACGCGACTCCTCGCTCTCATGCCCGGCTAAGATACGTATCGGGGGAGGGAATCAGACAAAGTAGGTCAGTATGTAAGCGGATAACAGCACCGCGATCCACAGCGCGGTGGTGCCGATTGGCCAGCTGCGGGCGAACACGCC
>Ga0102953_1001848_pt1 | contig 13148 bp, 12 predicted proteins | sample SalPon2A_C_D2_MG_FD_78509 | JGI IMG/M metagenome (GOLD analysis project Ga0102953, IMG submission 78509) | Soil microbial communities from South San Francisco under conditions of wetland restoration - Salt Pond MetaG R2A_C_D2_MG | ecosystem: Environmental > Terrestrial > Soil > Wetlands | place... | reverse complement strand
TGCCAACGCTTATAAATTAAGAAAGACTATTTACCCTGAACGGGAATCATTCAGGATGGTTTTTAGTGAAAGTGATTTTCTTCCGGGATTAATTATCGATAAATACAACAATACTTTTGTGCTACAGGTATACTCCGCCGGGATGGAAAAAAGTATCGATTTAATTGTCAAAATTTTAAAAGAAAAATTTAACGCAGAAAATATTTTTTCAAAAAATGAATCTTACTTGAGAAAACTTGAAGGCCTGCCGGAAGAGGATGCGATTTATCTTGGAGAAATGAAACCTGAAATTATGAATGATGGCTCTTTGAATTATAAAATCAATTTTGAAAAAGGACAAAAAACCGGTTTTTATTTTGATCAGAACGACAACAGGTTTTTCATTGAAAAATTGTGTAAAGGTAAATCCGTTGCCGATCTTTTTTGTAATTCAGGTGGGTTTGGTTTGCACGCTGCAAAAGCTGGTGCGTCTTCAGTATTATTTGCAGATAGCTCTGCTTCGGAAATAGAAAATGTTAAAATGAACATAGAATTAAATAAATTAAAATTTCCGGTTGATTTTGAAGTTTCAGATATTTTTGATTTTCTAGAAAAGTCTGTTAGTGGAAAAAGGAAATACGATATTGTATTTATCGATCCCCCTGCTTTTGCAAAAAATAAAAAAAATCTTACCAAGGCAAAAAAAGGTTATGAAAAACTTAACAGGCTGGCAATGCAGATTGTAAATGATGGTGGCTTCCTTGCGACATCATCCTGTTCTCATCATTTGTCCGAAAGTGAATTTATTCAGATAGTCAATTCTGCAGCTACAAAGCTAGACAAAAAAATACAACTTGTTCATTTCAACGGAGCCTCCCTCGATCATCCTGAATTACCCTCTATGCCTGAAACAAAGTACCTGAAATTTGCGGTAGTTAAAATATTATAAAATTTAAATTCTATCCGGTTTAACACATTTGCATAAATTAACTATCTGAAACTTAATTTTGTTAATTTTTGTTAAATTTATGAAACATTTTTAAGTTTCGGGATGTCTAATCAATTTACTTTTCTTTAGATTATAAAATAACAAAAAAGGTGAGGTTCAATCGTGGATATTACGGAATTGAATGAGAAAATTAAGCAGGAAAGTGCTTTTATTGACTTATTGCTGGGTGAAATCGGCAAAGTTATCATAGGTCAAAAGGCGATGGTTGAAAAACTAATTGTCGGGTTACTGGGAAACGGTCACATTCTTCTTGAGGGTGTTCCCGGGCTGGCAAAAACTCTGGCAATAAAAACTCTCTCCTCGGCTATGAAAGCCAAATATCAAAGAATTCAATTTACACCTGATCTCCTTCCCGCGGATCTAATCGGAACAATGATCTACAATCAAAAAGATGGAAATTTTTTAATAAAGAAGGGACCGATTTTTGCCAATTTTATTCTGGCGGATGAAATTAACCGTGCCCCTGCTAAAGTCCAGAGTGCTTTGCTTGAAGCTATGCAGGAAAGACAAATCACAATTGGCGAAGAAACTTTTTTCCTCGAAGAACCATTTCTCGTTTTGGCAACACAAAACCCGATTGAACAGGAGGGTACATATCCATTGCCTGAAGCACAGGTGGACAGGTTTATGCTTAAGGTGAAAATAACTTATCCTTCTAAAGAAGAAGAAATGAGCATAATGCGCCAAAACGTAAATGAAACTGCTACCAAAGTAAATCCGGTTATTTCTCCAAAAGACATTTTAAATGCACGAAAATTAATTCACGATGTTTATGTTGATGAAAAAATTGAAAAATATATACTAGATATTGTCTTTGCTACAAGGAATCCAAAAGAATATGGATTGGATGCGCTTTCAAATCTTATAAGTTATGGAGCTTCCCCGAGAGCAACAATAAATCTTGCCCTTGGTGCAAAAGCAATGGCGTTTATAAAGAGAAGAGGATATGTGATTCCGGAAGACGTAAGAGGAATTTGCCTGGATGTTTTAAGGCACAGAATTGCAGTTACATATGAAGCAGAGGCAGAAGAAATTACAACTGAATATGTAATTCAGGAAATTCTAAATAAGATTGAAGTCCCGTAAATTTGGAGATGCAATTTTCACTGGTCCCTGAGCTTGTCGAAGGGACAGATATTCTAGCTATAAAGTTTCAAAAACAAATAACCAAATGGACACAAAAGAACTCCTAAAGCAGGTTAGACAAATCGAAATAAAAACCAAGGGATTAGTAAACCAGGTTTTTTCGGGAGAATACCACTCTGTCTTTAAAGGAAGGGGAATGGAATTCTCAGAAGTTCGCGAATACCAGTTCGGCGATGATATCCGCAATATCGATTGGAATGTTACTGCAAGATTCGGACATCCATTTATTAAAATCTTTGAAGAAGAGAGAGAACTTACTGTAATTCTTATGGCGGATCTCAGCGGCTCTCTTATTTTTGGTTCCGTTGATAAAACAAAGCAGCAGATTGCTGCTGAACTTAGCGCAATACTTGCATTTTCAGCATTAAAAAATAATGATAAAGTCGGTTTGCTTTTATTTACAGATAAAATTGAAAAATTCGTTCCACCAAGAAAAGGAAAAAAACACGTTTTAAGAATTATCCGTGAGGTACTTTCTTTTCAGCCGGAAGGGAAAACCACAAATATCAAAGAAGCGTTAGAATATTTGAACCACGCTATTAAAAAAAGAAGCATTGTTTTTCTTCTATCCGATTTTATGGATGAAGGTTACGAAAAAATACTCAGGGTTGTTGGAAAGAAGCATGATTTTATAGGGATTGTAATGAACGACCAGCGAGAAAATGAAATTCCCCAAATGGGATTAGTGAAATTTACAGATGCTGAAACAGGTGAAGAAAGATGGATTGACACAAATGATTCACGGATAAGAAATCACTTTAAAGAAATGCGTGCAAAAATTGATGCGAAAAGAAAATCACTTTTTTTATCAAGCAGACTCGATAGTATAGAAATTCAAACGGGACAAAATTACGTTAAACCTCTTGTCCAGTTTTTCAGATTACGTGGCAGAAGATGGTAAAAAAAATATTATTAATTTTTATCCTTTTATTTTCCTGTAACAGCTTTGCACAGGATATTTCGGCGAAAGCATCAACAGATTCAACTGAATACCTTGTTGGTGACTTTATTCATTTTAAAATATTTGCAAAATACGATAAAAGTATCAAGATAATTCCTCCGGCTATTCCCGACAGTCTTAATCAAATAGAAATTATTAAAACCGAGGACCCGGTTTATAAAAACATAGCCGGACAAAAATATGCCGGGTTTAATTTTGTCCTCGCTGCGTATGATTCTGCGGACGTTATAATCCCGCCGATAAATATTTATTACAGGGTTGGGAAAGATACTTTAAAAAACTCCGGTATTGAATTAAAGGATGAAACACTAAAATCTCTTCAAACCAACTCTGTTAGCTTCAGGATTAATTTAGTTAAGGTTGATTTGCAAAAAGACATCAAAGATGTTAAAGATCCCCAGAAAATCCCGTTTAACTGGACAACTTTAATTATCTGGATTTTGGCAGGACTGGTAATAATTGGAATTCTAATTTACTTGTACATTAAATACCGACAGAAAAAATCCGGAAAACCTGTAGTTAAAAAAATAATTAAACTTCCGCCGCACGTCGCAGCTTTAAATTCCTTGAAGGAATTGGAAGAAAAGAAACTCTGGCAAAATGGAAAAATAAAAGAATATCATTCTGAAATAACCGGAATAATACGGAAATATTTTTCTGAAAGATTTGGATTACCGGCTCTTGAATTAACAACATCAGAAACTTTGGTGCTTCTCCGAAATAAAAAAGAAGCAGAGGTAATTCTGTCATCAACCCAGAGTTTTCTTGAGAATGCTGACCTTGTAAAGTTTGCCAAATTTTCTCCTTTGCAATCCGTTAATGAAGAAATGATGAAACAAGCATACCAGATCGTGGAAACAACAGCAATCAAAAATGAACCGAAAGTAAACACGGAGGAGAAAGATGTTTAAAGACATAACTTTCGCATATCCGTGGATTTTATATTTCCTGGTTTTAATTCCTTTACTTCCGGTATGGTATTGGTTTAAGGGAAGGAAGAGGCAGCCGTCAATAAAATATTCTTCCTTAAATATATTTAAAGATATTCCTGCTTCGTGGAAGGAAAGATTTCGACATCTGCCTATGATTCTCAGGACTCTGGCGTTATTATGCCTTGTAGTTGCGCTGGCACGTCCGCAAACTTTTAATTCTGGTCAGAATATTTATACTGAAGGAATAGATATTGCGATGGTGCTCGATATTTCATCAAGTATGCTCGCAGAAGATTTGAAGCCCAACAGGATAGATGCTGCAAAAAATGTAATAGATAATTTTATTAAGTCGAGGACATCTGACAGGATAGGACTTGTGATATTTTCACGGCAGGCTTTTACTCAATGTCCGTTAACGATTGATTACAATGTTTTAACAAATCTTTTATCGCAGGTTAAAACAGGAATGATAGATGATGGCACTGCGATCGGGAATGCAATTGCTGACGGAGTAAACAGACTGAAAGACAGCAAGGCAAAAAGTAAAATAATTATTCTACTAACTGATGGTGTAAACAATGCGGGTGAAATTGATCCATTGACTGCTGCACAGATTGCCAAAACATTTGATATAAGAATTTATACAGTAGGAGTTGGTTCAAAAGGAGAGGCACCATACCCTGTGCAAACACCTTTTGGCACCCGTTACCAGATGATGAAAGCAGATATTGATGAAACTATGCTGCAAAAAATTGCTGATATGACAGACGGAGCATATTTCAGGGCAACAGATAACAGGACATTAAAGGATATTTATAACAAAATAGATAAGCTTGAAAAAACAAAGGTTGAAATTACTTCCTATCGCGAAGCTAAAGAATTATTCTATTACTGGTTAGGTGCTGGAATGATTTTAATATTTCTCGAAGTTGGTTTGACAAGTACAATTTTCAGAAGAATACCTTAATTAATAATTAAATAAAATTATGTTTCGATTTGCGCATCCGGAATACCTGCACGCTTTATACATTATCCCGATAATGATAGTGGTGTTCTGGCTGCTAAGCAGGAAAAGAAAAAAAATATTAGAAAGTTTTGCAGACAAAAAACTTCACTCTATAATTTTACCTTCTTTTAGCGGGTTTAAAGACTGGATTAAATTCGGAATTTTATCATTTGCTATTTTACTATTAATTGTTGCAGCTGCTAATCCGCAGATAGGAACTAAAATTGAAGAAGTAAAACAGGCTGGAATAGATGTTTACATTTGTCTTGATGTTTCGTTAAGTATGCAGGCGCAGGACATAAAACCGAGTAGGCTGGAAAAAGCCAAATACGAAATTTCAAACCTGATAAAAAAACTTAGAGGGGACAGAATCGGCTTGATCGTATATGCAGGTGCAGCTTATGTTCAATTTCCTCTTACAACAGATTATTCAGCGGCTAATTTGTTTTTGAATGCCGTTGATGTTACATCTGTTCCTCAGCCGGGAACAGCAATTGCATCGGCTTTAAATCTTGCTGTAAAATCATTTGAAACAAAAATGAATACAGAAAAGGTTATAGTTGTAATTACAGATGGTGAAGATCACGAAGGAGATATTAACCAGGCGGTAAATGATGCTGTTGCAAAAGGGATAAAAATTTATACAATTGGACTTGGATCACCGGATGGTGTCCCGATTCCCGTTTACAACGATGCTGGTCAGCAAGCCGGGTTCAAACAGGATAACCAGGGAAATACGGTTCTAACAAAACTTGATGAAAAGACCCTTAAAGATATTGCAAATACAGGTGGCGGAAAGTATTTCAGAGGTGCTAATAACCAGGATGAACTGGACTTAATTTACAAGGAGCTGTCATCTTTGCAAAAAACCGAGTATGGAGTAAAAAAAGTAACTGATTACGAAGACAGGTTTTATTATTTTCTAATTCCTGCAATTTTGTTTCTTTTAGTCGAATTTTTTATGTCGGAACGAAAATCGCCTTTGTTTAGTAAATTAAATAAGAAATTAGGAATAGATAAATAGTTAATGATATGAAAAAAAGATTATTCATTTATATCGGCTTAATAATTTGCTTCTCGGGATTGAACCTTTTTGCTCAGAGTACCCGCGATCTTGTTAATAAAGGTGTTGATCTTTATAAGAAAGGAAAAATGACAGATGCAGAAGTAAATTTTAAGAAGGGAGTCGAGAAAGATCCAAAGAATTTTGTAACGAATTTTAATTTAGGTGATGCCTATTACAAACAGAAAAGATTTGATGAAGCGATAAAATCTTACAAGTCTGCTTTAACTGAAAGTAAAACAGATGATCAAAAATCAAGAATTTACCACAATATCGGCAATTCATATTTGCAGGATAAAAAAATAAAAGAAAGTATTGATGCATATAAAAAAGCATTAAAATTAAATCCGAATGACCAGGAAACAAAATATAATCTGTCTTATGCTTTAAACCAGATGAAACAGCCACAGGATAAGAACAAAGATAATAAGGACAAAAACGATAAAGACAAAGATAAAAAAGACAATAAAGATCAACAGAACAAACAGGATCAGAACAAGGATAAAAATAAGGATAACAAAAATCAGCAGGATCATGATAAAAAGGATCAAAAGAAACAGGATCAGAAAAATCAAAAACAACAACCAAAAGATCAAAAGAACAAAATATCCAAAGCTGATGCTCAAAGAATCCTGGAAGCATTGAAGAACAATGAAAAAGATCTTCAGAAAAAACTGAGAAAAAAGAAAGGTAAAGCCACCAAAACAGAAAAAGACTGGTGAGATAAAAAATTAAATTATAAATGATTAAAACTGTGAAAATATTATTTATCTCTTTTATAATTTTTGCCGGAATTTCTTTCCCGCAATCATTTACTGCTACAGTAAATAACTCAACTGTTGGACTAAATGACCAATTCCAGGTTTCATTTACGTTTGAAGGGAAAGATGTAAATGGCGTTAAAAATTTTCAACCTCCAGCATTTACAAATTTCCTCGTTTTATCTGGACCAAATCAATCCACAAGTATGCAGATTATTAACGGCGCTGTTTCCGGTTCGCTTACCTTTTCATACATACTTCAGCCAAGATCTATGGGAAACTATTCAATTGGACCTGCTTCTGTAGATTATGATGGAAAATCTTATAAATCTGACGCATTAAATATTACTGTGGTTAAAGGAACACCAAAAACCCAGGCGCAAAATGATAATACAATCTCAACAAAGGAAATAGCTGAAAATCTTTTTATCCTCGCAACAATTGATAAAAAAAATGTTTACCCCGGTGAGCAGGTAACGGTAACTTACAAGCTTTATACCAGATTGAATATAGCTGCCCAGATGTCAATTTCAAAATTACCGCAATACCAGGGATTCTGGTCGGAGGAAATTGAAACATCTGCGAACATTAATTTTACTACAGAAATGTATAAGGGTAAGCAATTCAGGGTTGGTATTTTAAAAAAAGCTGCTCTCTTCCCGACTCAAACTGGTGAATTAACTGTAACTCCGTTTGAACTAAATGTACCGGTTCAGATTATGAAGAAGAAAAAGTCAAATAATTTTTTTGATGATTTTTTTAATGATCCGTTTGACAGGGGACAAACTTATAATTTCGATGCTAAATCAAATTCAGTTAAAGTTAATGTAAAATCACTTCCCTCAGGGAATGTACCAAAATCATTTAGCGGAGCGGTAGGTGAATTTAATTTTAGTGCGAATATTGATAAATCAGAAGCAAAAACAAATGAACCTATCACTTTAAAATTAAATGTCAGCGGTTCCGGCAATATTAAATTGGTCAATATGCCGGAAATCAATTTGCCGAACGGATTTGAAAAATATGAACCCAAGACAACCGAGAACATTAACCGGACAGGCACAATTTCGGGGAGCAAAACAGCGGAATATGTAATTATACCAAGAACACCCGGTAAAAAAGAAATTCCGCCGATAGACTTTACATATTTTGATCTGAAGGAAAAAAGGTATGAAACATTCAGTTCAAAAGCTTTTAATATTGATGTAAAACCGGGAGCAAATTACGTTGAAGGCAATAATGCATCCGGAGTTTCAAAAAAGGGCATTAAACTTATCGGGCAGGATATTCGTTATTTGAAAACATCTTTTGATGATATTCAAAAACAGTCAGGAATAATCATTTACCAAACAGGTTTCTGGGTTGCTGCCGGAGTTCCTTTGTTCCTGTTGTTTGGATTGGTTTATTGGAGGAAGCGCGAAGATAAACTTGCCGGAAATATTCAATTGTTGAGATATCAAAAAGCTGAAAAAGTTGCGAAGAACAGGTTGAAGTCTGCAAGAAAATTAATGGGATCAAATAATCATAATGATTTTTATGCCGAAATTTCAGCCGCTTTGTTCGGCTACCTGGAAGATAAATTTCATATTCCCAAATCTGAATTTTCACTAGATCGGGCTGTGCTGGAATTAGAAAAGAAAAATGCACCTGTTGAACTAGCAGAAGAACTCAAACGCAGCGTTGAAAATTGTGAATATGTACGTTTTGCTCCCAGAGCCAGTGAATCAGCTGCGATGCATGAAATTTACGATGATACTTCAAAAGTAATTATTGAGATAGAGAAACTAATTGCTTCAAAGAAATAGATATACTTTGTAAATGAAAATAAATTTTAAAAAAATATTCTTTTTAATCTTTCTGTTGATTCTTTCTTCAGTAAGTTTATTTGCTTCAAATGTAGATGAACTAATGAAACTGGGTAATGAACATTACCAGAAGAAAGATTATCAAAAAGCAATTGATTCATATCAGCAATTAGTGGATGAAGGTTACAAAGGGGCTTCACTATTTTACAATCTGGGAAACGCCTATTTTAAAAATGATAAACTCGGTTATGCGATTTTAAATTATGAAAAAGCACTTAAATTCTCTCCCGGTGATGAAGATATTCAGCACAATTTGGCAATTGCTAATTCAAAAGCTATTGATAAAATAGACACGCTTCCAAAATTTTTCCTATTCCAATGGTGGGAAAGTCTTCTGGCAATTTTTACAATAACCGGCTGGACATATTTATCGTACTTTTTATTTTTACTTATTTTAATTGCTGCCGGTATTTATTTCCTTGTGCGTCGTCCCGGAATTCAAAGAATGTCATTTTTCGGTGGATTAATTATTCTTTTATTTTTCATTTTATCAGTGACTATTCTGGTGGTGAAATTAAACCGGGAAGAAAGTATTAAGCGGGGAATTATCGTTTCTTCCGCAATTTCAGTCAAAGTATCACCCGATCAAAATAGTAATGATGCTTTTGTGATTCATGAGGGATTAAAAGTTCAATTAGAGGATAAAGTTGATAACTGGGTAAAAATAAAATTGCACGATGGAAAGGTTGGATGGTTACCTGAAAGTGATGTAGGTGAAATTTAAGTTTATTGAATATATTGTGACTTTTTAATTGGCAAAATAATAAATAAATTAAATTAATAATTCAAAATAAAGGAATAATGATGAAGAAAATTAGTCTTGTAATATTTGTGCTGATTTTGGGATTAAGTTTTGCCAGCACATCTTACTCCCAGGAAAAAGAGAAAAAAACTGATAATGAAACTACCAAAGTAGATTCTAAAAAGAATGACCCTGGCTTCAACAAAGTTGTAAGTGTTAAAGAAGGGACACCGGTTAATTCTGTTTGCCCGGTATCAGGTGAAAATCTTGAAGACGACATGCAGCTATTTAAATATAAAGGTGAAATTATAGCAGTATGCTGTAAAAAATGTCTGAAAAAAGTAAAAGCTGATCCTGAAAAATACATTAAGAGATTGAAAAGGGACAAAAAGGATAAATAGATCATTTATGTGATTATTTAAAAACTCCCGGTCTTTTAATTAAAATCGGGAGTTTTTGTTTTAACATTCTTTATTAAATCCTTGAGTTGAAACTCGTGGCGGATAGGATGCATAACAGCGTGTTCGAGCATTGCATCAATGCAGTAATCAACTCCCCATCGGGAAGTGTAGGTCCCATACTCAAATTTATCTATCGGGACATCCGCTAGGGGTGTGCGCCATTTTTCCATTAGATATGTTAAATATTCATCTGCTTCATTTTCTATCACATCCGGTTTTGGAATCGGTTTTATTTCCGGGTCGGGGAGTTCTAATTTTTCGCACATCCACGTCATATATCCCCGCGCTGCACGAAAAATGTGATAAAGAAGTGTTTCCAGTGATTTGTAATCCGGGTTATCAGTCTTTGGCAAAGCCAGGTTTATCTTTTTTGCCTCTTTCCAGGTTTGCAACAGAGACTTCATATGCTTCTCATGCATTATTACCATCGAACGTGCGCCGTTGTATTTGTAAGGTATTATGTTTTCGGGCTTCATTGAGTTTCCAAAATATTATAAAAAATCTAGTTTAATTAATTACCAAACCAGCCGAAGTACACGGTAGTCAAATACAGGCTTCCTGTTTTTGTTTGGCATTTTGCTGTTTTCTTAAAAATTAAAAGACTTGTTTAATTTTATCTCCTTATCATAATGCGATACAAATTCTAATATATTAAAACCTAAATTTGTTAATCTGAAATGCTCACCTAATAGCAAACCGCTTCCATCAGCATTAAGAGCTGGTATTATCAACACTTTGTTTACAAGTTTCTCTACTTCAATATCTATTATCTCTTGGTAGACTAAACCACTCTGTTTGATTATCTCATTTTTCCAATCAGATACTCGTTTTCTGGGATTAACATTATCCTTCCAATCTAATTTCATATTTGTATTATATGCCGCAATTAATATTAGTAATTCTGCAGAACTTAGGCTCTTTACAATTCTAATGTATTGTTGAGGCAAAATTTCATCCCGTGCAGAATATTTTTCTGTGGCTGATACTAAAATAATCTTCTTTATAAAAGCAAATCGTTCTTCGTCTGCAATATCTTCATCAAGGAAATTAAGTAATTCTAACAAACTTATTTTGTGCTGTTCAGTGAATTGGTAATCATCTTTTATGTTACCTTTTGATTTTAATTTTTCCCACTCATCTATAAAAGAATTTAAGCGATTACCGGCGAGCAATTTTTGGAAAATATTGCTTACCGAAAGTATTATTTCTTTTTTATCTGAAACTGCAACTCCCGTTAGACCTTGCAATAAATTTTCCAGCGTCTTTTTTACAATACTACTCGTAGGTTCTTCATATTTTTGAATTTCGCTCATAAAAATGATAATTATAATTTATTGGAATTACTCCCCAATCCATTTCAAATTCCTAATAAATAATAAGATAATCAAGCAAATACTTTTATATTTCTCTAATCCCATTCCAATTGATTACCTGAGTAATCATGGCTATTTTTAGATATGGATTCAAAACGATATAACAACATTAAACTTGCCACGGGCATTTCGGAGGGAATTTTAACGTTTATTTTAATCCTTGCCTTTGTCTGGGCGGGATGGAGCCTTAGATTGGAAAACTACCTTTCGGGCGGCTATTCAAACAATTATCTAATATTTATTCTATTTGTCCTTATTACAGGATTCGGACTCGGTATTCTCTTTTTCCCCTTAAATTATTACAAGGATTTTTACCTCGAACATAAATATGATCTTTCAAACCAAACATTCTGGAAATGGATACTGGAAGACCTGAAAGCGCTCGGTGTTTCTTTGGTGATCGGTATACCGCTGCTGCTTGCATTTTATTACGTGATGAACCGTTTCGGAAATCTGTGGTGGCTGCCGTTTGCAATATTGCTTTTCCTGGTTTCTGTAATTCTTGCGCGCATTGTTCCCGTTTTTATTTTGCCTCTTTTTTATAAAATAACTCCCATTGAAAACGAAGAGCTGAAAAAAAGGATAACCAAACTTGCCGAAGATGCCGGGATAAAGGTGGAAAACGTTTACAAGTTCGATATGAGCAAGAACACGAAAAAAGCAAATGCCGCATTCACGGGCATTGGGAAATCAAAAAGAATATTACTTGGCGACACGCTGCTCGAAAAATATTCGGATGACGAAATTGAAACCGTTATAGCGCACGAGCTCGGCCATTATAAAAGAAAACACATTATCAAAAATATTATCATTGGCACGGTCTCGAGTTTTCTTACATTGTTCCTGATATCATTTTTTTATCAGTTCTCATTAAAATGGTTCGGCTTTGCAGCGATCGCAAAAATTGCCGCGCTCCCGCTTTTATCTTTATGGGCGATGATTATCGGGTTGATACAAACTCCGCTTTCGAATTTACTTTCGAGAAAATTTGAATACGAAGCCGACGAATACGCAATTAGCTCTACCGGTAAAGCGGATGCATTCAAAGCAACGCTTGAAAAATTAACAGAACAAAATCTGGGGGACAAGGAACCGCATCCTTTAGTGGAGTGGTATTTTTACAGCCACCCGTCAATTAAGAACAGGCTCAGCGCAATTGATAATTTTATTGCCGGGAATAATGGTAACCTGGATAAGCAGGTGGTGTATTGATTTCATTTTAGTCAATGGGAACGAATTGTCATTTCGATTCCCGGCTTTAGCCGGGTGAGAAATCTTATCCAATATATGGAAAGATTTCTCACTCTAAGACTCGTTCGAAATGACAGTTCCACATCAACCTGTGTGGCAGATTAGGGAAGACAATTAATGATTTTTGAGCGTATGGTATAACAAAAAAGTGAAGGAATTTATTTGATAAATTTTTTAAGATTAGTTTTAATTGCTTTCTACGTAACTTTTATTTCATTCTTAGCATTGATTGCAGTATTATTGGATAGAAGTTTTACTTTATATTATTCATTTAACAGTCCATTCAGCAAGGGGATTTTAAAAATTGCCGGGATTAAAGTCAGAACAACCGGCCTGGATAACATTGAAAAGGATAAGACATATATTTATGTCTCCAACCACGCCAGCCAGTTTGATATATCAGTTTTACAGGCGACAGTTCCGGGCAATATGAGCATGTACTTTAAGAAAGAGCTCTCAAGGATCCCAATATTTGGGTGGCAGTTGTGGGCGGGCCCGTATATAATGATAGACAGGAAAAATCCTGACAGCGCACGCAGGAGCCTGGAAAAAGCCAGGACTCTGTTATCTGAAAAAAATATTTCGGTTTTGCTTTTTGC
>Ga0102953_1001847_pt1 | contig 13149 bp, 14 predicted proteins | sample SalPon2A_C_D2_MG_FD_78509 | JGI IMG/M metagenome (GOLD analysis project Ga0102953, IMG submission 78509) | Soil microbial communities from South San Francisco under conditions of wetland restoration - Salt Pond MetaG R2A_C_D2_MG | ecosystem: Environmental > Terrestrial > Soil > Wetlands | place... | reverse complement strand
TCGGAGAATAATCCAAAACTCACTAACAAAGCTGCAGCTATAAAAAGGATTGATTTTACTGTTTTCATACCTTTTCTCATAAGTTAATTCATTATAACCAAAATCTTACCGTAATCATTAATGTTTGGTTGTGTCAATCACAGTGACTTTAAACGAAAGTCCCTCCTTATAATCGATACATCCATCTTTAGCGGTCACGTATACAATAGCTTTTCCCACGTTATAGGGAACCACTTTTAAAATACTTCCTTGATTAGTTTTGGGATTTGATTGCATGGTTGGAAAAACAACCAGTTGACCTTCAAGATCTGTGAATTGAGCGGTAAAACTCATGCCTTTATGCGCTGTTTGGACAAAAACCGGCGGGTTACCGACCAGATCGATCATAAGTGAGTCCCCTCCTGCGTAAAGCGTGGTATCCGGAATCGGATTTTGTACAACAATCTTGCCTTCACATCCAGAACGCTCTGTCTGGCATTTTGAGAATAATAGCAGGCCGGCCAAAACCATACTACACAGCAATAGCACCGGCAACAACCGAACTGCCATTGGCTTAAGACTCTTCAATAACCCTTCTCTGTTTTTCTGATTCATAGCTCACGTCTCCAAACGGTATAGTGTTCATTCTTAGGTACTTAATTATCTTTTTAAACGCAAACCTTATCTATCACGAAATCGAACCTTCCCATGAAAAGATATCTAAGGGTTTTCAGTTTATACCTCACAGAAATGCGGCTATATATCAATTAACGCCCGTATGTCCAGGTAACAGCCCCTGGACCAGCATCATATTAGCTCAAACAAGGGAAATATCTATTCTTTCAAAGTATTTCTTTAAAATGGTATTAAATCAGCGTTGGCATTTTTATTTTAAGGAGGCTTTGTAAAACCCTCCTCTAAGCCTCTCCTGTAAATCAGGAGAGGTTTGGTAAGGTAAAAATAAAGGTTTTACAAAGCCTCCTTAAACCCATCCCGGTGTGACCGGGAGCTTCTTTTGAACCATTTCAGGGATACGGAAATTGTCAGATAAAAATATTTTAGTGGCCTTCGGCGGCGTTTCACCCGAACACGAGGTTTCGGTACTGACCGCTTTGCAGGCCGTCAGTGCGCTTAAGGAAACCAGCTATCATCCCGTTGCCTTATATATCACTAAATCAGGGCGATGGCTGACCGGAGATCCTCTTCTCGAGCTTGAAAACTACCAGGATCTGAAAAAACTGGAAGCGCAGGCCACACCGTGCACGTTTGAGATCGATGAAACGGGACGTGCCCTGTTAACCGAAACCGGCAAAAAGGGATTGTTCCAGAAACCGATAAAGACACCCATTCACACCGTGCTGATGAGTTTTCATGGTTCCGACGGCGAGAACGGCGCCTTCCAGGGTTTGATGGAAAGCCTGAACCTGCCCTACTCCGGGAGTGGCATCCTGGGATCCTCGCTGGGGATGGACAAGTGGCGGGCTAAGATCTTCTGCCGGGCCAATGACATCCCGGTCACCAACGACGTCAGTTTTACCGAGACCGACTGGGAGAAAAATCAGGACGTCATTTTAAAAAAGATTGAATCACTGAATTGGCCGGTATTTGTGAAACCGGTTCACCTGGGCAGCAGCATCGGTGTGATCAAGTGCTCCGACAAAGAAAAACTCGTCGAATCCATAGAGACGGCTTTCCGGTATGATGCGCGGCTCATAGTCGAAGAGGCTGTTCATCCCCTCATGGAGATCAACTGCTCGGTGCTTGGTAATGAAGAATCAGCGCAGGCCAGCGTATGCGAGCAGCCCATTAGCAAAGAAGAGCTACTTACCTTCGAGGAAAAATACCTGAGTGATGGCGGTGGTGGCAAGGGCATGGCATCGGCTGACCGCCGCATCCCGGCACCGATCTCAGATGAACTTACCAGGCAAATACAGGAACTTTCAGTTCGTATTTTCCAGGCTATGGACTGCTCGGGCGTGACACGGCTCGACTTTCTGATCAACTCAGATACAAATCAAATATATTTTAATGAGATAAATACCATTCCAGGTTCGTTCTCATTCTACCTGTGGGATAAAACGGACATTCCATATCCCCGGCTTCTTGAACAGCTGATTTCCCTTGCTCAGGAGCGGCATCGCCAAAAAAATGGACGCATCCGCAGTTACGAAACGAACCTCTTGAGCAAAAAATCGGTTCAGGGAATCAAAGGGCTCAAATTTCGCAAGTCCTAACTCGTTGTCTGATACGGTGATCTAAACGTTTGAATCTTCCGATATGAAATTAATGACGTCGATATCTGCTTTTAAACACGGCATGCGATACCAGCCTGCGATCGTGCTGGTCATTCTTGCCCTGGGCCTTGCTTCTTGCAGCACCCCGGAAACGGTAGTCGTAAATAAAACTCCGGAAAGTGCTACCAAACCGGGCCAATACAACCCGTCACAAGCCAGCAAGACCACGACACAAACACTCAATTACGGCGAGACCAATAAAATCGAAAGTCTCGATCCCCTTTTTGCGCACAATAATGCCACATTCCGGGTCATCGACCTGATGTACGAAGGCCTCGTCGGGTTGAACGACCATGGTGAAGTAGTACCCCGAATTGCAAAGAGCTGGGATGTAAGCGCCGATTCTCTTACCTATATCTTTCATCTTAACCCTGATATCTACTTCCAGGACAACGAGGTTTTTAACAGCGGGCGCGGACGGCTGATCAGAGCTTCGGATGTTGCCTTCGATCTGACCCGCACGGCAAAAAACAATGTCCCTGGTTATGCGTCAAAACTGTTTATGGATATCCACGGGTATGACACGTATTATAAAGAGCAGCACCAAATCTTCGATCAAAGCGCTCGTGTTCTCAAAAACATCCCGGGTATACAAGCGGTCAATGACAGCACCCTAAAGATCACCCTGGATATTCCCGATCCAAACTTGCTATACAAGCTGGCATCTCCTTACGCAGTTGTATATCCCCCGGAAGCAGTGAGTTACACAGCTCAGGGTTTGGACACCAAACTGGGCGAGCAGAATCTTGGGCTGACCGTTAATCCTGTCGGTTCCGGTCCTTTCACTTTCGACCATAGCGAGGGTGATTCCGTATACGTTTTTGTCAAAAATGATAACTACTGGCGGACTGTCAATGGAGACACGCTGCCAACACTCGATGGGGTAGATGTCTACCAATTTTCAAATGCCCGTCGTTTATTTCGGGCATTTACAACCGGGACGATCAGTTATATTCCCAATGTGGGTCCCGACCTGCTTGAATCACTGCTCGATGACTCCGGAAACCTGAAACCCGGATATGCTTCAAAATTCAATCTAAGTGCGCTTCCCGGTAGAAACCTTGTTGAACTTTACTACAATCCTATAAACGATCAGCATGTGGGCATGGATGAGGCGACCGGCATCTCACAGCAGTTCAATCCCAAAAGTTATACTTCAAATATTGGGAAAAACACGATCGATATTCTCTATGAGAAACCTGCACCTTCCGGTAAAACGGCTATGTCCGATACAAGCAAAACCATTTTTATTGCCAACACCGAAGATGCCACACGTCTGAACCTGATCCGGTCATTCATCACTTCTTTGACGGCGAATTGGCAGGTACGCCGTTTTCAGAGTCTGGTGATCAGCCGTGCGGTGACCTTCTATACCAAGGAACCTGCAATGTTCGCCCCCGATTCTTCAATAGACAAATCCGACAACCTGTTGCTGGCGCTCGCATATAAACGATACAGCCTTACAAAAGATGGTATCATTGGCTTGCATTACAACAACTTCTCGTGGTGGCAGGATCTTTCACAGGCCAGCATTTCAACCGGTGTGAGACCATAAGTATGTATTTTTTAGTTAATTCACAGGGTCATTGATGAAACTTGCCGTTATTGCTAATCCAGCGAAGTATGAAATAAAAGAACCTTTTAAGAAACTGCTGCATTGGGCTTCTCAAAACCAGGTTGATGTTTACTTCCACACCGAACTGAAATATATGCTGGACGAGATGTGTCAGAAGTGCTGCCACCCTCTCGATTCCGAGCTGAAGGTCATCGACGAAGCCCAAATTATCATCGCCATGGGAGGTGATGGTACGATGCTGCGTACGGCCCGTCTTGTCGGCTCGTCAGGCAAGCCGATCCTGGGGGTTAACAGTGGGAGGCTTGGCTTCATGGCCAACACGCAGCCCGGACAACTTATCGAAGCCCTCAAGCATATCATGTCCGGTAATTTTAAACTGGACAAACGATACCTGCTGGAAGCCGTTGATAATGGCGGGAATCATTATCTGGCGCTGAACGAGATCCTGTTCAGCAAGAAGGCCTCCGCTTCCATGATTACGATCAGCGCGTATTATAACGGAATGTTCATCAATAGGTATTGGGCCGATGGGCTGCTGGTGTCGTCGCCGACCGGTTCAACGGCTTACAATCTTTCTTCAGGCGGACCGATCGTTATGCCACAGACCAATGTATTGGTGTTGACTCCCATCAATCCGCATACCCTCACTACCAGACCGGTGGTGCTGCCTACTGATGAGCCAATCAGACTGGCAGTAGAAAAACAAGAGCACGATGTCTTATTTTCTTATGATGGCGAAATTTGTGAAATTACGCAGTATCCGCTGGAAGTCGAGATCAATAGAACGAGCTTCACCATAGATATACTGGAACTACCCGGTCATGATTATTTTGAAACCTTACGCACAAAACTTATGTGGGGAAGAGATTTCAGAGACAAGGCTCTGATTCGGGATAATTTATAAATCATCAACTGTTAACTTTAAAAAAGAAATACATTATGAAAATTACTGTAGTAGGTGCCGGTGGAAATGTTGGATCCACTGTGGCATTAGCAATTGCCCAACGCGATTTTGCGAATGAAGTAGTGATGGTCGACATTGAAATCAAGAAAGATGACAAGACTTTTTACCCTTCAGTAGGACGTGCCCTCGACCAATGGGAATCCGCTGCCATTCACAGTTTTGACACTCATCTGGTTGGAACGACGGATTATGACGACACGGCCGGTTCCGATATTTGTGTGATAACCGCTGGCGTCCCCCGCCGGCCGGGTATGAGTCGCGACGACCTTTTAAGCATCAATGCCAGGATTGTTAAGGAAGTAACCGGCAAGCTGATTGAGAAATCTCCGAATACGGTACTTATTCTCGTTTCCAATCCACTTGATGTGATGGCTTATGTGGCGCGCGAAACGAGTAAGCTTCCCGATAATAAGGTCATGGGCATGGCCGGTATTCTCGACACTGCCCGCTACCGGGCATTCCTGGCCAGCGAACTCAATGTATCCCCAAAAGATATTCAGGCCCTGATCCTCGGTGGCCATGGTGATACAATGGTTCCCCTGCCACGCTACACCACAGTAAGTGGTATCCCGGTAACCCAGCTCATCGGGAAAAACAAACTCGACGAGATCATTAAACGTACCAAAATGGGTGGCGGCGAGATTGTTAACCTGGAAGGTACCTCTGCATGGTATGCACCGGGTGCAGCTGCAGCTCAAATGGCAGAAGCGATCGCACTCGATCAGAACCGTATCTTCCCATGCGCTGCGTACCTGGATGGACAATATGGCCTCAAAGGCATGTTCATCGGCGTTCCCGTCAAATTAGGCGAGGGTGGAATCAAAGAGATCATCGAGATCGAACTGAACGACGAAGAAAGAGGCATGCTCAACGAATCTGCTGATCATGTCCAGTCCGTTCTTGATAATTTCAAGAAAATGGCAAAGTAAAAAGCCCGTTTTCGTTAATGACGGAAGGCCGTCCTGAGTAATCGGGACGACCTTTTTTATTTCATTCAATCGCCTGGTATAGAATATGTATCTGAATTATTCCATTTCCCAGCGTAAAAATCTGTGCTATCCGTGTCGTCTGTGTTCTGTTCTTTTTCCACTTTGCAACTAACATGACCATGCAAGTGCATTATTCCTCCCAACTGAATAATTTCCCCTTGAACTAATTTTTGACGAGATTGATATTGACAGTCAGCTATTCTTAACAATTGGAGGAGATTATCATGAAACGATATGCTACCGTCTGTACAGCATTGTTCCTGATCATGGTTATGATGAGCGGATGCGGAGGATCAAACAGAGCCACGCGGCAGACGAACAGGGAAATCAATGATGTTCCCAAATGGTATAACAAGCCACCGAAAGACGATAAGAAGTTTTTGTATTCGGTCTCATCTGCCCGTTCCAGCGACCGGGAGATAGCACGCCAGAAAGCCGTGATGAATGCAACCGTCGACCTGGGCCGCAAACTGAGCCAGAAGGTGGAGGCCCTGCAAAAGATGTTCAACGAAGAGGTTACCTCGGGTACGGATAACAATTTCGACGAAGACTTCACGAATGCCGCCAAAAGTATCGTTAATCAGCAACTGACTGGTGTTACCGTCGACCAGGTCAAAAGCTATGCACGACCGATGGGTGATAAATCATCCATCATTGAGACATTCGCACTGGTTAAACTACCTGTCGGCCAGGCACGTGATATCATAGAGAACACCCTCTCCCGCGACCAGGAATTATATGTCCGCCTCAAAGCATCCAAAGCTTTCAAGGAACTGCAGGACAATATTGACCGCATTGGCAACCAAAATCAGTGATCAGTAAACAGTGAACAATTAACAATAGAACCCTTCAATAAATCGAAGGGTTTTTCCTGTTAACTGTTTACTGATAATTGTTAACTGGTTAAGGGGCTGATATCAGGGTGATATCCTGGGCGATCATGCCTTTTTCGTTTTCGACGAGATCGAACTCGAAGATCAGGTCGCGGCTGGGCAGAAAGCTGGTGTCGAAATTGGGTTCGAACTGCGACACATGCGCAAAGACCGTCTTATAAGGCGACTTTTCGAACCGTGAATCGGTAATCCATAGCTTGTCGTCGATCCGGGTCAGGTAACGCATGAATCCATAGCCTTCACTGTGTGAATAGTCATAGCAGACGCCGCGAACCCGTGAACCGATCTTACCCCAGTCGTAGGGCGAATCTACGGGTAGTAATCCCGGAATCAGATAACCTGAGAAAAACATATCGGCGGTTTTTTTCAGCTTGTCTGATACATTATCAAACCCGACTAGCTCGACACGCTTGCCCAGGTTCTGTATCTCCTGGATGAGCCTGAGATAGCTGGCATTACCCCCAACTAATAACAAACGGTCGTACCCGTGAGCCTGTATCAGAACATCGACAGCCACATCGACATTGACCGGGATTTCCGGGATGAATGACCCGGTTTCAGGATCTTTAAAATGTTTAACCGGTATCTCAAGGACCTTGAATTCAAAATCACGTAACACCTCACAGAATCGTTCCGTTTTATTACGATAAGCCTCATCGGTACGTGACCTGTCAGCATCAAATGGCAAATAAACATTCATTCTCGTTGGGCGGACGCCATCACGGCAAGCAAATCTTCTCAGGATGTCGTATCTCAAACCAAAACCGCCATTAATGGTTACATCCAGGGCATCAACAAAGACACCTACGCTATATTCATTCATACTGACCTAATAATTTTTTATTAATATTATTTCAACTTATTGTTTTTCATAGTATTGCAATGATATCAACACGACCAATCATTTTCTGAATATACGAAAAGAACCTTTTGCCGCTATTGATGTCCGGTAAAACAGCAAAAACAGCAATCCTCCCGTACCCAATAACATGAGCAGGAATCGGGTCGTGGTTATTCCAACATGAGGTAATATTATTTCATTTCCAAGTATTACCAAAACTACCGTAAATACAATTATTATAACAGAACGGACCAATCTGTATGGTACCGGGTAGTATTTCTGGCTGTAATAATAGATAAGTATAGCCATTGAAACATAGCTGGCCAACGTAGCGATTGCCGCGCCCAGCATGCCAATCCGTGGTACCAATACCAGGTTAGCTATGATTGTGACGGCCGCCCCACAAAGTGTAACGAGCGGGAGAACCCGGGTTCTTTCCTTTATGAAAATACCCGCTGTAAAGTTAACGTACCAGCCTTGAAACCAGTATGACATCATAAGCCACGGGACAACAAACAATCCCATCCAATACCGCTTATTAATGATACTAGCATGCAGCAACGGCACTTGTATCTGTACAATCTCCCGGGCAAACAATCCCACGAACAAGAACAAAAAACCGGCGATGATGTTGAAATACAGAAACGCTCCACTGAATAATTTCTTTGCATCCGGATCGTCTGCATGACGCAGGAAAAAAGGCTGCCAGGCCATGCGAAACATCTGGATAAAAAGCAGCATGAATACAGCCAGTTTATAGCAGGCGCTGTACACCCCAATAACAGCATCGGGCGTCATACCCGGACCATACAAATGCGCAATGGATGCCGCCGGCATCTGCTTCAGGAAGAAACGGTCAAGCACTTCATTGATCGCATACCCAATACCTGTTGGTAGATATGGCAATCCGAAAGTAAGTGCGGTTTTCAGTATTTCTTTTGAAAATGCTCCATTCCAGAGTTTGATTGTGGCAAGTGATACCCAGATTGTGGCTACTGCCGAGGCAATCAGGTTACTGATGAAGACGGCCTCTATTCCCCATTTTAAAACGATGACCAGGTATAAGTTCAACGCTACGTTGACCACTACATTTACTAACTTTATTGTGGCAAATAACCAGGAACGCCGTACGAGCCGCAACTCAGCAAACGGTGCGGCACCGATCGCATCGAGCATTACGATTCCAAGCATCAACCAGTAAATGTGGGAATATCCTCCATGGAGACTCAGCAACGGTGCCAGTAATGGTCGCACCAGGGACATGACAATGCCGAGCATAAGCCCGACAAGAAACACGGTTATCTGTATGGATCGAAATACCGAGCTGGCTTTGTCGCGGTCCGCGGCATAGCGCAGATAAGCCGATTCCATCCCAAACGTAAAAATGACATTCAGGAAAACCATAGTCACGAAAACCAGGGATATTATCCCATACTGTCCGGGGTTGAAATAAGCGGTATAAAACGGAACCAGGATGTAATTGATGAACCGTGCGGCAAAACTGCTTATTCCGTAGATCAGAGAATCCGATGCAAGTTCCTTCAGTTGCTTCAAACTGGTCGGCTCCCCTTATTGATCGGATTTTGGACGACGCATTAGCTCAAGAGCGCGCACGGCCAGCAGATAACTGTTGAACCCGAATCCGGCAATGACCCCGTTGCAGGCGCCGGCCGTTATCGATTGATGACGAAAGGGTTCGCGTGCATGAATATTTGTGATATGCACCTCAATCTTTGGAATCGACAGCATGTGCAGGGCATCGCGTATGGCGACAGATGAATGGGTGAACCCGGCAAAGTTGGCAATGAGACCCTCCGCCTCCGGCTGGTTCATCAGCTCATGAAGCTGTTCAATAATATTCCCCTCGTGGTTATTCTGAAAAAAAGTAAAAATATGGGACGGATAGGTATCCCGGATCAAATCCTCCAGATCTTTTAATCCCTGTGATCCGTACTTCTCCGGCTCCCGCTTGCCAAGCATGTCCAGGTTCGGGCCATTTAAAACGAAAATACGCATACTCAAAAATCTATATGTTTACGGATCTTTTCTGCAACAGCCTTCAGCTGATCCTGTTCTGCAGGTCTGCCTGCACTCAAAGAAAATTTCTGATCCGTCCGGTAGATTGGAATCAGATGGATGTGTGCATGCGGCACCTCAAGGCCCTCAACAATGATCCCTGTTCGCAGGCAGTTCGTGGCCTTGTCCAGCGCATGTGCCACCTTCTTGCCAAAAAGCACCAGGCCTGAAAGTTGGTCGTCACCCAGATCAAAGAAATAGTCCGTCTCCACTTTAGGTACGATCAGAGTGTGCCCTTCACTTACCGGGTTGATATCAAGAAAGGCAAGGTGTTTCTCGTCTTCTGCAATTTTATGACAGGGAATTTCCCCATTAATTATCTTAGTGAAAATAGTTGCCATGGCACCAAACAGCTTAGAGATTCAAGAGTTACATACTCGAGTCGTCAATATACCAAGCTGAGTCTAAAATTACTTATCGCGGCACGCTTACTCAGAAAATTACCGGCTCCTGTAACGGACCGGCCCGTCATCGGCAATTTTACGAATCGAACGGACTCTCATCCCCCAATCCAGGTAGCCCATCACTTCAGAAAAAGCCAGGTATCTTTCCTGTGGGTACCTCACCTCCGGGAACAACTTTTCAGATAATTCCAAAGGTCCGAGAGGATTTTCTGTTAACAAGCCGATAATTGCAGTCATCCGGTCCTCCTGACTTGTCAGATGTTTTTCAGCCAGCGGTTCGGGTGAATCAAATACATTTCCATGACCCGGGAAGATATATTGGGCAGCCGAGACACGCTGAATGGACAGGCGCAGATCCAACAGGCTGTCCAGACGATCGCCTGTATCGGCATCAAATCCGATCAGGGCATTCGTGCTCGTCGATTCGAGCAGGACATCTCCGGAAAAGACCCCTCCCGATTTCTCAAAGAAACCAACGTGACCGGGAGAATGACCCGGAAGCGGAACCACTTCGAACTGGTGCTTCCCGGTATCCAGATGCATTCCGTCATCCAGCCATATCGTCGGGACCATCGGTTCGAGAAACGGCACAAAATAGCGGAACTGCTCAAGAAAAGAAGTTATTCGTAATTCCGGGAGTTTCAGTTCATTGAAAAAAGAACGATAAGATTCCAGGTCCTTCCCGTATTCAAACTGGTTCCGGTCTCCCGGATGGCCCAGTACTTCGGCTCCCGATATGTTGGCCAACCGTGAAGCCAGACCGAAATGATCGGCATGCGCGTGGGTAATCCAGATTTCATCGATATTCTCAATATTCAGCTTCCTCTCCCTGAACTGTCTTTGCAGCGCGTCAAATGCTGCTTCTGTCTTGGGACCAGCATCGATAAGAACAATCTTATCATCAACGATCAGGTACACATTGACGGGACCGATCGGAAATGGTGTCGGTAATGAAAGCTGATAAACCCGGGGATACAAATGGGATGAAATGAGATTCACACTTCAGGCATGTTAGGGTGAGGTAAGAATTTATACCAGCGAGAACTTGTTATTAAAAGCATAACGTTCCCACCGTAAAAAGCCAAATGATCAACTGAATAAACGGTTTTGGTGTAATCTTCGTATCGGATAAATCTTTGTTTGCATTTGACGGGGTTTACTCATTATTTTTGGTGCCTCTCAAGGATAGGAGAATCGGTAGCTCAGCTGGTAGAGCAACGGCCTTTTAAGCCGTGGGTCGTGGGTTCGAGCCCCACCCGATTCACATTAAATAAGCCCATGTTTAGCAATTGATTGTAGCTATGCATGGGCTTTGTTTTATGGGCTTATCCGATAGGTTAAAACGTTTCAGGAGAACATTAGGACAACATTATCCAGAGTGACCCGCTTTTTTTGCCATTTCCAATAACCGGCATTACTATAATAAGGAACCAGAGAGTTAATCAACGTGTGAAGATATGAAAGCATTTTCCATCTATCGGGCACTATCAAAGTATAATACCGCCAAATCGTACGCCAAAGGGAAACCGGTCCAGCGCTGGGCCAGAAAGAAAGCATATAAGGCAAGCTCTAAGGCTATTCGTTCGCTGTTTAAATAGAAATGTTCCGTCAATATGATTAACCCATTACACAATGGGTAATAAATAGTTTATAGTAACCGTGGGGGGGTACCCCTTCAAAAATGATCCGATCGTGGTGTGGCAACCTCTCTTTGTGGCTATACAAGAAATACCATTAGAATAATGGGGGAAATAGAATAAAATCGTATAGATTTTTTCATGAAATCTTCCATTTAATAATAGGTTATCAAGTTAAGTCAACAACCATCTGATACTTAATAATTATCATTTTTCAGATATAAAGCTGTCCATCGATTTCCCAACTGATACTCACATAAACCGGCAGTATCACCTTGTTATCTTGATTGGACGAGCCTCACAAATCCTCCCGCATTTCGAATAATACATAACTATCATTCCCTACTCATTATCACGAATAAGTATTTTTACAGCAATGGATTACAGATATTTATTGCTCTCACAAAAAAATGTTCAGATAGTATTATTGGACGATTCCAAAATAGGTCACTTGTCTCTTTTATGGATTAACGAATTGTTATTCTTGTGTAAAGAATAAGTGATCATTCATTAGCAGATCTCTAGACCAATAGCACTCTCCATAGTTTCCGAAAATTCATCCTCCCATAGACAGAATTGCGTTGAAATGTGCCTCATATATCTTATAGACATTTATTCCAGGTTCTTCACGGTCCATATCCCTTTTTCTCGTCCGGCTCATTGGATCTGTAAGGATCCGGAACCAAATTCATCCGACCTGCTGAAAAACTGTCATTTTATTTATAATGATTTGTCATCGCCCTATTTATGTAACTCTCCTGATAGCAGGTTAAAAGGCAATTTTTCGAATTATTTGGAAGAAAATATTCTCTTTGTAAAAAAATACCTGCTTTTTTATTTGCGGTAAATCCGAGAGTCCTTATTTTTGGGGCGAACCGGTAGCTCAACTGGCAGAGCAACAGACTCTTAATCTGTGGGTTGAGGGTTCGATTCCCTCCCGGTTCACGTTTATTAAACCCATGTATAACAACCTATTATAGTTGTGCATGGGTTTTTTTGTTTTCGTTTCTTTCGCTTGAAAATCATTCTAGAACAACATTATTTGATCTGCCTCTTTTTTTTATAGTGTAGGAAAACACTTTTCAACTGCCCTCAGAATGCCGGTGCGTCCTCGTTTCCTCGTTCCATACATCATAACCAGCCGTGTAGTGCTTATCCTGGTATACCCTGGCCTTGTACCCCGGTTCAAGCGGTTTAATCCATTTTCCGTAGAATGGAGCGCACTGTAATGTCCTACGTGAACTGTCACAATAAACAGAGTAGATCAAATGATAACCAATGGTCCGTTTAAAGCCCTCTTTATCCTCGACAGCGAGCGTTTAGAGATTCCCGTTATTATCTCAAACCATTATATATAGAATGATATTTATGATGATCTAGTGTAGTGTCTTACAAATAAGTTGTAAAAATAGATTAGGGGTATTATCTTATCCTCATGAGTCGACCCATATCCATAGTAGCGATCACCGAGGCGGAACGGGAAGAGTTGCAACGCC
>Ga0102953_1001845_pt1 | contig 13159 bp, 15 predicted proteins | sample SalPon2A_C_D2_MG_FD_78509 | JGI IMG/M metagenome (GOLD analysis project Ga0102953, IMG submission 78509) | Soil microbial communities from South San Francisco under conditions of wetland restoration - Salt Pond MetaG R2A_C_D2_MG | ecosystem: Environmental > Terrestrial > Soil > Wetlands | place... | reverse complement strand
TCGCGAATCCTTCGCGGCCCTGCTCGTAGGCTCGTTCGCGCCGCGCTCGGTACTTGGCCTGCATCGCCGCGGTGCCTCTTTCCTGCGCCTCCGTGGGCCACCTGGTGTTCGGCTTTCGCGGGATTGGCACATCCCGCACCCAGTCGTAGATCGTCGTGCGAGGAAGCGCAAGCTGTTCGACCAGCTCGTCGATCGTCAGCCTCTTCTCGATTCGAAGCTGACTTGCCTTGTCTTTGATGTACGCCGGATACGCCATTGTTGATCGAACGTATGTTCCCATCAGCATCGGACGGCTGGAATCGCTAGCGTCCCGCCCGATGGCCGACGTGCGCCCGATCTTTGCGACTCATTACGACCTGGGGGTCGTCGGGTCGCTGGAGAAAGTGGCGGCGCCGCCGTACGACGTGATCGACGGGGAGATGCGGGCGGAGCTGCTGGGGCGCTCGCCCTACAACGCGGTCGCAATCGACTTGCCGAAACCGTACGGGGAGAGCGGGCCGCAGGACACGGGCGACGACCCCTACGAGCGGGCGGCGCGGACGATCGCCGAGTGGCGCCAGGCGGGCGCGCTGGTCAGCGACTCCGAGCCGGCGATCTGGGCGATGACCCAGGACTACACGGGGCCCGACGGCACGCCGCGCACCCGCCACGGGATCCTCGCCCGCGTGCGGGTCGAGGACTTCTCCGCCGGGCAGGTGCTGCCGCACGAGCGCACCCTGCCCGGGCCGAAGCAGGACCGGCTCGACCTCACCCGCGCCACCCACCACAACCTCTCGCCGATCTTCTCGCTCAGCACCGAGGACCCCTGGCCGCTGGTCGCGGCGGCGATCGAGGGCGTCAAGCCGTGGGGCACGGCGAGCGATGAAACCGGCAGCCTGACCCGCGTCTGGCGGGTCGCCGAACCGGCGGTGCTCTCCGCGGTCACCGAACAGCAGGCCGGCGCCCGGCTGCTGATCGCCGACGGCCACCATCGCTACGAGACCGCGATCGCCTACCGCGACGAGATCGGCGGCGAGGGCGACCACGAGTTCACGCTGATGGCGCTGACCGGGCTCGCCGACCCCGGCCTCACCGTCTTCCCCACCCACCGCCTGCTCTCCGGATTCCGCGACGACCCCGAGCGCCAGCGCCGCCTCGGCGAGGGTCTGCGCGAGCTCTTCGACGCGACCGAGGTGCCGCTCGAGCAGCTCGACCCGCTGGGCGAGGAGGGCGCCGGCGTCTTCGGCCTCTACGACTGCTTCCACCGCAAGGCCTTCCGCCTGCGGCTCAAGGACAGCGCCGTCGCCGCGCTCGACCAGCAGCTCGCCGGCAAGCCCGAGGCCTACCGCCGGCTCGACGCGGCGATCCTCGAGACCCTGGTGCTGAAGGGCGTCGCCGGCCTCAGCGAAGACGACATCCTCGCCAAGCGCGGCCTCGGCTACTCGAAGAGCGTCGAGGACTCGCTTGCCCTGCTCGAGGACGGCTCCTACGACGTCGCCTTCGTCCTCCGCCCGATCCCCGTCGACCAGACGCGGGCGATCTGCGAAAGCGACGAGAACATGCCGCCGAAGTCGACCTACTTCTTTCCCAAGGTCCTGACCGGGCTAGTGTTCAACCCGGTTTGACGAAGATCTACACCAGAAAGGGCGACGACGGCACGACCTCGCTCTGGTACGGCGGCCGGGTGCCCAAGCACCACGGCCGCACCGAGGCCTACGGAGCGCTCGACGAAGCCTGCTCGCAACTCGGCGTCGCCCGCGCCCTCTGCGGCGCCGAGCACGCCGAGCTGGCCGGCGACATCCTGCGCCTGCAGGACGACATCTTCGTCGCCGGCGCCGAGCTGGCGACCGCGCCGCAGGCGAGCGAGCGGCTCGAAGACGGGATCAGCCGCACGACCGAGGGGATGGTCGCCGAGCTGGAGCAGGCGATCGACCGCTACATGGACCGGGTCGAGCTGCCGCCGCAGTTCGTCATCCCCGGCGGCAACCAGCTCTCCGCCCAGCTCGACGTCGCCCGCACTACGATCCGCCGCGCCGAGCGCCGCATCACCGAGCTCGGCGAAGGCGGCGAGCAGATCGCCGAGACGGTGATCCACTTCGTCAACCGAGCCTCCGACCTCGCCTACGCGATGGCGCGCTTCGCAGACGTCGACGAGCCGGCGCTGTTCGAAGGGCGCCGCAAGGCGAAGCAGTGAGGGTCGTCGCCCGCCGACGCGAGGGTTTCACCCACGAGGTCGAGATCGAGGGCGGCCACACGATCGTCATCGACGAGCCGCCGGAGAAGGGCGGCGCCGACCTCGGCCCGCCGCCGACCCGGCTCGTCGCCGGCGCGCTCGCCGGCTGCATCGCGGTGACGATGGAGATGTACGCGGAGCGCAAGGGCTGGGACCTCGGCGCGGTCGAGGTCGAGGTCGACGTCTCCTACGAGGCCCACCTGCCGCGCGCCTTCGACGTCGTCCTGCGCCTGCCGGCCGGGCTGAGCGAGGAGCAGAAGCAACGGCTGACCGTCGTCGCCCGCAAATGCCCCGTCCACAAGCTGCTGGCCGGCGAGACCGCGGTCAGCGTCTCCGACCGGGTCGAGCCGCTCTAGTGGACCTCGGCCTGAAAGGGCGCGCCTGCGTCGTCACCGGCGCCAGCAGCGGGATCGGGCGCGAGACGGCGCGGCTGCTCTGCGCCGAGGGCGCCAACGTGGTGCTGGTCGGCCGCGGCGAGGAGCGGCTGCTCGAGGCGCAGGGCGAGGCGGTCGCGGCCGGCAGCGCTGCCGGAGGTGGCGCCCAGCGGCTGGCGCTCGACGTCACCGACCTCGACGCCGGTGAGCGGATGCTGGCCATGGCGACGGAGCTCTACGGCGGCCTCGATGTGCTCGTCAACAACGCCGGGACCGCCCAGTGGCGGCAGCTCGAGGAGGTCCCCGACGAGGACTGGTACGCCCAGTACGAGCTCAACGTGATGGCGCCGCTGCGGGCGATGCGGGCGGCAGCGCCGCCGATGGCCGAGCGCGGCTGGGGCCGCGTCGTCAACGTCTGCTCGACCGCGGGCAAGCGCCCCTCGGCGGCGATGCCCGAGTACTCGGTCGCCAAGGCGGCCGAGCTCTCGCTCTCGCGCCTCTTCGCCGACCGCTACGCGAAGCGCGGCGTGCTGGTCAACGCGATCTGTCCCGGGCCGGTCGAATCGGAGATGTGGATGGACTCCGGCGGCCTGCTCGACCAGTCGCACGCAATGTCAGACGCCGAGAGCCGCGAGGCGGCGCTGGCCGAAGCCGGCGCCAAGCGCCCGATCGGCCGCCTCGCCGAGGTCGGCGAGATCGCCGGCGCGATCGCCTTCCTCTGCTCCGAGCGCGCCTCCTACGTCGCCGGCGCCGCCTGGTCGGTCGACGGGGGCACCGTGCAGGTCATCATTTGACCGAGGCCGCGGTCCTCTTGCCGCTCTACGGCTGGCCGGACGATCCGGGCCTGGTCTTCACCGAGCGGCGCGCCGACATGCGGCGTCACGCGGGCGAGATCTCCTTTCCCGGCGGGCGCCGGGACGAGGCCGACGCCGACCTCGCGGCGACGGCGCTGCGCGAGGCCGAGGAGGAGATCGCGCTCGATCCCGCGGCGGTCGAGCTCGGCGAGCAGCTGCCGACGACCGGCACCTTCGTCACCGGCTATCGCATCCACCCCTTCGTCGGCCGCATCCCCCACCCCGGCGAGCTCGATCTGCGGCCGAACCCGGCCGAGGTCGAGACCCTGCTCACCTTCTCACTGGCGCTGCTGCGCGAGGGCTACGCGATGCGCCGCCTGGTCCGCCGCGGCGTGCCGATCCACACCCCCACCTACGAGGTCGAAGGCCACCTGATCTGGGGCGCAACCGCCCGAATCGTGGGCGACTTGCTAGAGCGGGCCTGAGGGGCGTCTCAGGACTTGCTGGGCTGGGGGACGATTCGGATATACGGACGGGGCTCCTCCCAGCCGTCCGGGTAGATCTCCTTCGCTTCCTCGTTGGAGACCGAGCCGCCGATGATCACCTTGTCCCCCAGGTTCCACTGGGCGGGGGTCGCGACTTTGTGCTCCGCCGTGAGCTGCAGCGAGTCGATCACGCGCAGCACCTCGTCGAAGTTGCGCCCGGTCGTCATCGGGTAGATGAGGATCAGTTTGACCTTCTTGTCGGGGCCGACGACGAAGACGTTGCGCACCGTCTGGTTGTCAACCGGCGTGCGGTCGCCGGGGTCGCCGGACACCTCCGCCGGCAGCATCCCGTAGAGCTTCGAGACGTTGAAATCGGCGTCGCTGATGATCGGGTAGTTGGGCGCCGTGCCCTGCGTCTCCTCGATGTCCTTCGCCCACTCCTCGTGCTTGCCGAGCGGGTCGACCGAGAGACCGATCACCTTGACGCCCCGCTTCGCGAACTCCGGCTCGATGCTGGCCATGTAGCCGAGCTCGGTCGTGCAGACGGGCGTGAAGTCCTTCGGGTGGGAGAAGAGGACGGCCCACGAGTCGCCGATCCAGTCGTGGAACTTGATCCGGCCCTCCGTCGTATCGGCCTCGAAATCGGGTGCTTCGTCACCAATCTTCAGCGCCATCGGACCGCTCCTCTCGAACTCGCGTCAGCGTATTTGCCTGAATTCCCATCCGAGTTTAGAGATATGCGGATGGCGCCCTCACTTCTCCAGCATGTCGACGATTCCGCCGATCGCCGCGTCGGTCCAGATGTCGATCGGATCGCTCCAGGTCTCGTCGTCGAAGGGGTCGACGAGAAGGCAGGCGATCGGCAGGTTCCAGGTTTCCGAGGCCGCCTCGACCGCCTCTTTGCCGTGCGCCAGCAGCACCGGGTCGACGCTTCCCTTGCCGTCGTAGACGAAGCCGCGCACCGGCGTTTCGACGATCCGCTCCAGCACCCGGTCGAGCCTCGGCCCATGCAGCGCCGCCAGCTCCTCCTCGTCTCCTTCGGCCGAGCCGAGCAGCCAGGCGATGACGCTGACGTCCTCGATCAGCTCGAGCACGGTGCCGGGCTCGGCCGGGTCCGCGAGCGCCGGCTCGATCCCCGACTGCTCGATCAGCGCCAGGCCTTCGCGGTGGCGGCTCGTCCCCCGCACCTGCCAGCCGCGGCGCAGCAGCCGCTCGCCCACCGCGCGGCCACGACAGCCGCAGCCGACGATCAGCGCCCGCGCCACTCGTCCATCCTCATGCCCCGAACGGGTCGCCCCGCCGCATCCGCTCCAGCTCCTCCGCTTCGACCTCGACCCGCAGCGCAGCCTCGTCGACCTCCGGGGCGCCGCGCCGGCGCCGCATCTCGTTCTGCGCCTCGAGCATCTGGCGCACATCGTCGATTTCGTTCTGCGCCTCGACCTCGGGGCTGCGCGTCGGCTTCCAGTCCACCAGCTCGGCGGCGCTGCCCTGATAGAAGTGGCCGACCACCAGCAGCGCGCCGATGATCAACGCGAGCATCCCGACAGTGAGCAGCATGAAGCCCATGACCGCCGAGCATACGCTGCCGTTCCCCGTCGCCTTTAATCCCCTCGATGGCTGACGCCTACATAGTCGATGCGATCCGCACCCCGATGGGCTCCTACCGCGGCGCCCTCTCCGGCGTGCGGCCCGACGACCTCGCCGCGCACACGATCCGCGCCGTGGTCGAGCGCAGCGGCGTCGACCCGGGCGAGATCACCGACGTCTACTTCGGCGCCGCCAACCAGTCGGGCGAGGACAACCGCGATGTCGCGCGGATGGCGGCGCTGCTCGCCGGCCTGCCGCAGAGCGTGCCGGGGGCGACGGTCAACCGGCTCTGCGCCTCGGGGCTGGAGGCGGTCAACTGCGCCGCTCGCGCGGTCAAGCTCGGCGAGGGGGACTTCTACCTCGCCGGCGGGGTCGAGTCGATGAGCCGCGCGCCCTGGGTGGTCGAGAAGCCCGAGCGCGCCCTGCCGCGCGGACCGCAGACGATGCACGACACGACGCTCGGCTGGCGGATGATCAACCCGCGGATGGCCGAGCTCGGCGTCTCCACCGAGTCGATGGGCGAGACCGGCGAGAACGTCGCCGAGCGCTACGGGGTGAGCCGCGAGGGCCAGGACGCCTTCGCCCTGCGCAGCCACCGGCGCGCTGTGGCCGCCTCCGAGTCCGGGAAGTTCGCCGAGGAGATCGTCCCGATCGAGGCGCCCAGGGGACGCCGCGAAACCGTCCTGGTCGAGGCCGACGAGGGTCCGCGCCCCGACGCCTCGCTGGAGAAGATGGCGGCGCTGCGGCCGGTCTTCCGCGAGGAGGGCACGGTGACCGCCGGCAACGCCTCGACCCTCAACGACGGCGCCGCCTGCCTGCTGATCGCCTCCGCGGCCGGGGTCGAGAAGCTCGGCGCCGAGCCGCTGGCGCGCGTCCTGGCCAGCGGCGTCGCCGGCGTCGACCCCGCCTACATGGGCATCGGCCCGGCCGTCGCCGTGCCGCGCGCCCTCGCCGCCGCCGGGCTGGAGCTCGACCAGATCGACCTGATCGAGCTCAACGAGGCCTTCGCCTCCCAGGTCCTCGCCTGCGCCCGCGAGCTCGGCATCGACGAAGAGCGGCTCAACGTCAACGGCGGCGCGATCGCGCTCGGCCACCCGCTCGGCTGCTCCGGCGCCCGCCTGACGACGACCCTGGTCCGCGAGCTGCGCCGCCGCGGCGGCAAGTACGGCATCGCCACCATGTGCGTAGGCGTCGGCCAGGGCCTCGCCACCGTCTTCGAAGCGCTCTGAGGTAGCCTCGCGCGGCGATGGCGCTGAGGGAGCTAGCGAGCGTTGACGGGACGGTGACCCCCACCGCCGAGGCAACGGTGCCGATGAAGGACGACGGGCTCTACCGCGGCGACGGGGCGTTCGAGGTGATCCGCCTCTACGACGGGCGGCCGTTCGCGCTGGCCGAGCATGTCGACCGGCTGCAGCGCTCGGCCGCGGCGATCGAGCTCGAGTTCGACCGCGCCGCGCTGGAGCGCGAGATCGAGGCTCTGATCGGCGAGGCCGGCGGGCCGGACGGGCAGCTGCGGCTGATCGTCACCCGCGGCGGTCGCCGGATCGCCGCGATCGAGCCGCTCCCCGCGCACGCCGAGACGCTGGCGGTCGCCACCGTCACCTACAGCCCCACGGTGATCCTCAACGGCGTCAAGTCGCTCTCCTACGCCGCCAACATGCAGGCGACCCGGCTGGCCAAGGCGCGGGGCGCCGATGAGGCGGTGCTCGTGCAGCCCGACGGCACCGTGCTCGAGCCGCCGACCTCCTCGATCTTCTGGGTCTCGGCCGAGGGCGGCCTACGCACGCCGGCGCTCGAGCTCGGGGTGCTCGAGTCGATCACCCGCGACCGCCTGGTCAAGGCGCTGCATGTCGAGGTCGGCGCCTGGCAGGTCGACGATCTGCGCGGCGCCCACGAGGCCTTCCTCGCCTCGACCACGCGCGAGATCCAGGCCGTCGCCGCGATCGACGGGCGCGCGCTGCCCGAGGCCCCGGGCCCGCGCACCCGCGAGGCCCAGGCGGCCTTCGCCGCGACCCTCGAGCGAGAGCTTTGAAGATGACCCGGAACAGAACGACGAGAAAGCGACGGTGAGATGGACTTCCAGTTGACCGACGAGCAGCGGCTGATCTCCGAAGCGGCGCGCGAATTCGCCGACAAGGAGATCCTCCCCCGGGTCAAAGAGAACGACCGCGCCGGCCGCTTCGACCGCGAGCTGGCGAGCAAGCTCGGCGAGGTCGGCTACCTCGGCGCGCCGGTCGCCGAGCAGTACGGCGGTCGCGGCCTCGACTACATCGGCTACGGGCTGATCGTCGAGCAGGTCGGCCGCGCCGACTCCTCCGCCCGCACGGTCGTCTCGGTGCAGACCTCGCTCGTCGCCGGCTCGATCGAGAAGTGGGGCACCGAGGAGCAGAAGCAGAGGTGGCTGCCGCGGCTCTGCTCCGGCGAGGCGCTCGGCTGCTTCGGCCTGACCGAGCCCGACACCGGCTCCGACGCGGCCAACCTGCGCACCCGCGCGACGAAGACCAACTCCGGCTGGTCGATCAGCGGCCAGAAGATGTGGATCTCGCTCGGCAACTACTCCGAGCTGGCGCTGATCTTCGCCCAGACCGATCCCGAGAAGAAGCACCGCGGGCTCGCCTGCTTCCTCGTCCCGACCGAGAGCGAGGGCTTCACCACGCAGGAGATCCACGGCAAGCTCGGCCTGCGCTCCTCCGACACGGCCGAGCTCTCGCTCGACGCGGTCGAGGTCGGCGAGGACGCCATGCTGGGGACGGTGGGCGACGGCTTCAAGGTGGCGATGAGCGCCCTCGACAACGGTCGCTACAGCGTCGCCGCCGGCTGCGTCGGCATCTGCGACGGCTGCGTCGACGCGTCGGTCGCCTACGCGACGGAGCGCAAGCAGTTCGGCGTGCCGCTCGCCCGCTTCCAGCTGGTGCAGGAGATGATCGCCGACATGATCGTCAAGCGCGACGCCTCGCGGATGCTGGTCTACCGCGCCGGGATGCTGAAGGACGAAGGCAAGCCGAACACGACCGAGACCTCGGTGGCGAAGCTGCACGCGACCGAGGCGGCGGTCGAATGCGCCAACCTGGCGATCCAGGTACACGGCGGCGCCGGCTACGTCGACGACTACCCGGTCGAGCGCTACCTGCGCGACGCGCGGGTGACCACCCTCTACGAGGGCACCTCGCAGATCCAGAAGCTGATCATCGGGCGCTCCGCCACGGGGATCAACGCGATGACTCCCATGGAGGCGGGCAAGGAGTGATGGCGGAGGAGCTGGTCGAGAGCTCGCGCGACGGACATGTCGCGCTGCTGCGGCTGAACCGGCCGGAGGCGCGCAACGCCCTCTCGCCGGAGGTCATGGAGCGGCTGGCCGGCGAGCTCGAGCGGCTCGACCCGGACCCGGACGTCCGCTGCGTCGTCATCGCCGGCTCGGAGAAGGTCTTCGCCGCCGGCGCCGACATCAGGGCGATGGCCGAGCGCAGCTTCGCCGAGGCGCTGCGCCACCCGGCCGCCTCCTTCTGGCGGCGGCTCGCCGCGGTCAGGACGCCGCTCGTCGCGGCGGTCTCCGGCTACGCGCTGGGCGGCGGCTGCGAGCTGGCGCTCGCCTGCGACCTGATCGTCGCCTCCGAGGCGGCCGTCTTCGGCCAGCCGGAGATCACCCTGGGAATCATTCCGGGCGGCGGCGGCACGCAGCGCCTGGCGCGGGTGATCGGCAAGCAGCGGGCGATGGAGCTGGTGCTGACGGGGCGCCGGATCGAGGCGCGCGAGGCGCTCGAGCTGGGCCTCGTCAACAAGGTCGTCAAGTCGGACCGCTGGCTGGAGGAGGCGACGGAGCTGGCGCGCACGGTCGCCGAGCGACCGCCGATCGCCGCTCGCCTCGCCAAGCAGGCGGTGCTGGCCGCCGAGGAGACGACGCTCTCGGCCGGCCTGGAGAACGAGCGCCGCCTCTACGAGCTGGCGATGGCGACCGAGGACCGGGTCGAGGGCATGCAGGCGTTCCTCGAGAAGCGCGAGCCGGAGTTCCGGGGACAGTGAGGGTCGAGCGGGTCGGCGTCGTCGGCGCCGGCACGATGGGGGCCGGGATCGCCCAGATCGCGGCGCTGGGCGGCTACGAGACGCTCCTTCACGACCCCATGCCGGAGGCGCTGGAAACCGGCGTCGAGCGCCTGCGCGCCGCGCTCGGCAAGGGGGTGGAGCGCGGCCGTTGGAGCGAGGAGGAAGCGACCGCGGCGGCGCGGCGCATCGAGGGCGCCGGCAGCCTTGGCGACCTCTCCGAGTGCGACCTCGTGGTCGAGGCGGCGCCCGAGGAACTGGCGCTGAAGCGCGAGCTGTTCGCCGCGCTGGCCGGCGCCTGCGGCCCGCAGGCGATCCTCGCCAGCAACACCTCCTCGCTGCCGGTCAGCGCGATCGCCGCCGAGGTCCCGCACCCCGAGCGCGTCGTCGGCATGCACTTCTTCAACCCGCCGGCGCTGATGAAACTGGTCGAGGTGGTGGCGACCGAGCGCTCCGGCGAGGCGGCGCTGGAGGCGACGACGGAGGTCGGCCGGCGCATGGGGCGCACGCCGATCCGCGCCAGGGACAGTCCCGGCTTCATCGCCAACCGGCTCGCCCGCCCTTTCAGCCTCGAGTCGCTGCGGATGCTCGAGCAGGGCGTCGCCGACGCGCCGACCATCGACCGCGTCGTCCGCCTCGGCGGCGGCTTCCGCATGGGCCCGTTCGAGCTGCTCGACCTGATCGGCCTCGACGTCAACCTCAGCGTCGCCCACTCCTTCTACGCGCAGGGCGGCGAGCCGGCGCGCTGGCGCCCCAGCCCGATCCAGGAGCGGATGGTCGGCGAAGGCCTGCTCGGGCGCAAGACCGGCCGCGGCTTCTACAGCTATGAAGACACGCCTCAAGCCGCTTCCGGTGCGCCTTTCGTACCCCAGCAGTACGAAAAGCGCACTGGAGCAGAGGTGGCGGAGCCGACGCTCGACCCGGCCGAGCTGGCGAAGATCGACCCGGCGGCCGAGGCGATCCTCCCCCGCCTCCTCGCCCAGATCGCCAACGAGGCGGCCTTCGCGCTGGAAGAGGATGTCGGCTCGCCCGCGGACATGGACACGGCGATGCGGCTCGGCTTCAACTGGCCGCGCGGCCCGCTGGAGCTGACGGAGACGATCGGCCGCGAGCGCGCCGCCGAGCTGCTGGCCGAGCTGCGGGCCGAGCACGGCGACGCCTACGCCCCCGCCCCGAGCCTCGCCGCGGCGTCGTGAGCGGGCGCGACCTCGAAGAGGCGCGGCGCGGGCTCGTCGCCCCCTTCGACCCTCCCGTGGTCGAGGACGAGGACGGCCGCACCATCTGGGACCTGCGCCCCTACGGGTTCCTCGACGGCGAGCCGCCCGCGAGCGCCGACCCGAACCTCTGGCGCCAGGCGCAGCTGATGCGGATCGCCGGGCTCTTCGAGCTGGCGCCCGGCCTCTTCCAGCTGCGCGGCTTCGACCTCTCGAACATGCACATCGTCGAGGGCGAGCGGGGGATCGTCGTGATCGACCCGCTGATCTCGGTCGAGACCGCGGCGGCGGCGCTCGCCCTCTACCGCGAGCAGCGCGGCGACCGTCCCGTCACCGGCCTGATCTACACCCACAGCCATGTCGACCACTTCGGCGGCGCCCGCGGCGTCGTCACGCCCGAGCAGGTCGAGTCGGGCGAGGTGCCGGTGCTCGCGCCGGTCGGCTTCCTCCACCACGCGGTCAGCGAGAACGTCTTCGCCGGCGTCGCGATGGGCCGCCGCGCCGGCTACATGTACGGGGCGCTGCTGCCGCGCGGTCCCGAGGGCCAGCTCGGCGCCGGGCTCGGCCAGACGACCTCGCTGGGGACGATCACGCTGATCCCGCCGACGGTCGAGATCGCCGCGACCGGCCAGACGGAGACCGTCGACGGCGTGCGGATGACCTTCCAGCTCACCCCCGGCAGCGAGGCGCCGGCCGAGATGAACATCCACTTCCCCGAGACGCGGGCGCTGTGCGCCGCCGACAACGTCGCCCGCTCGATGCACAACATCCTCACCCCGCGCGGCGCGCTGGTCCGCGACCCGCGCGTCTGGGCGAACTACCTCGACGAGGCGATCGAGCTCTTCGCCGACGACTCGGAGGTGCTGTTCAGCGGCCACCACTGGCCCTGCTGGGGCCAGGAGCGGATCGTCGAGCTGCTGGAGAAGCAGCGCGACCTCTACGCCTACCTGCACGACCAGACCCTGCGGCTGCTCAACAAGGGCTACACCGGCCCCGAGATCGCCGAGCAGGTCGAGCTGCCGCCGAGCCTCGCCGAGGAGTGGCACTGCCGCGAGTTCTACGGCTCGGTCAGCCACAACGTCAAGGCGATCTACCAGCGCTACATGGGCTGGTTCGACGGCAACCCGGCGAGCCTCTGGCAGCACCCGCCGCGCGAGGCGGCGCGCCGCTACGTCGAGGCGATCGGAGGGCTCGACGCGGTGCTGGAGCAGGGCCGCGAGGCGCTCGCGGCGGGCGACCTGCGCTGGGCGGCGGAGTTGCTCAACCACGCCGTCTTCGCCGATCCCGAGAACGAGGCGGCGCGCGAGCTGCAGGCCGAGGCGCTGGAGCGCCTCGCCTTCGGCGCCGAAAACGCGACCTGGCGCAACTTCTTCCTGACGGGGGCCAAGGAGCTGCGCGAGGGGATCGGCGGCACGCCGACGCCGGCCGCGCCGCGCGACATCGTCGCCAACCTCTCGGTCGCCCAACTGCTCGACGCGATGGCGATCCGGGTCGACGGGCCGCGCGCGGCCGAGGCCGACCTGCGGATCGACTGGGCGATCTCCGACCCCGATGAGGTACACGCGCTGACCGTGCGCAACGGCGTCCTCCGCCATCGCCTGGGACGGCACGAGCCCGCGGCCGAAGCGACCCTGGCGATCGACCGCGCAGCGCTGACCGAGCTGCTGCTCAAAACCGCCGACGTCGCTGAGCTGGCGTCCAACGGCCGCCTGCGGGTGGAAGGCGACGGCGAGCGGATCGGCGAGCTGCTCGGCCTGCTCGACGAGCCCGACCCGCGCTTCCCGATCGTCACCCCGCGCCCGTAGGGCTCAGCCGCGACTGAGGCGGAACATCGCCTCGTCGACGTAGCACCAGGTCCAGTCCTCACCGGGCTCGACCGAGCGGATCAGCGGGTGCCCGCTCTCGTGGCTATGCGCCGTCGCGTGCTTGCCCTCGGAGTTGTCGCAGCAGCCGATGCGGCCGCACTCCTGGCACATCCGCAGGTGGACCCAGGTCATCCCCAGCCTCAGGCATTCCTCGCACCCCTCGATCTCGGCCGGCGGGTCGAAGTACTGGACCGAGTCGATGTGCGTGCAGGTCGGCACTCCCACGACCTTAGATCATGAGCGCGCCAACCCGCAAATCTCAGACATTCGTCTATCATGACAAAGAGTTACACTTTCGTGAACCATACGTCACACCTTTCTCCCTATGGTGGGGGCATGGAGGCAATGGCACGCCAGAGCTGGACAGATGACCGCATCGACGAGCGCTTCGACCGAGTCGAAGGGCAGATCTCCGATTTCCGTATCGAGACGCGGACCGAGATCAAAGAGCTGCGCGGCGAGATCAAAGCGCAGGGCGACGAGCTGCGCGACGAGATCAAGGCACAGGGGGATGAGCTGCGCGGCGAGATCAAGGCGCAGGGCGATGAGCTGCGCGGCGAGATCAAGGCGCAGGGCGATGAGCTGCGCGG
>Ga0102953_1001843_pt1 | contig 13161 bp, 10 predicted proteins | sample SalPon2A_C_D2_MG_FD_78509 | JGI IMG/M metagenome (GOLD analysis project Ga0102953, IMG submission 78509) | Soil microbial communities from South San Francisco under conditions of wetland restoration - Salt Pond MetaG R2A_C_D2_MG | ecosystem: Environmental > Terrestrial > Soil > Wetlands | place... | reverse complement strand
CATCGCCGGCGTGCGCACTTCCTGGTAACCGTACTCGATGAACTTGCTACGCATGTATTGCTCGATTTCCTGCCACAGCGTCCAGCCATTGGGATGCCAGAACACCATGCCCGGTGCTGCATCCTGCATGTGGAACAGGTCCAGCTGCTTGGCCAGGCGGCGGTGATCGCGCTTTTCCGCTTCTTCGAGGCGATGCAGGTAGTCGGCGAGGTCTTCCTTCTTGGCCCAGGCCGTGCCGTAGATGCGCTGCAACATCTCGTTGTTGGAATCGCCACGCCAGTAGGCGCCGGCCACCTTCATCAGCTTGAACGCTTTCAGCTTACCCGTGGACGGTACGTGCGGGCCGCGGCACAGGTCGGTGAAGTCGCCCTCGGTGTACAGCGACACGTCCTGACCCTCGGGAATGGAGGCAATGATCTCCGCCTTGTAGTGCTCGCCGATGCCCTTGAAATAGGCCACCGCCTCGTCGCGCGGCAACACCTTGCGCGTCACCGGAATATCTTTTTTGACCAATTCGGCCATACGCTTCTCGATGGCGGCCAGGTCTTCCGGCGTAAACGGACGGTCATAGGAAAAATCGTAGTAGAAGCCGTTTTCGATCACCGGCCCGATGGTCACCTGCGCCTCGGGGAACAGCTCCTTCACCGCATAGGCCAGCAGGTGCGCGGTGGAATGGCGGATCAACTCCAGCCCCTCCTCGTCGCGGTCGGTAATGATGGACAGCTGCGCGTCGTCAGAAATCAGGTACGAAGCATCGACCAGCGTGCCGTCGACCTTGCCTGCGAGTGCAGCACGCGCCAGTCCGGCACCAATGCTGGCGGCAACATCGGCTACGGTTACCGACTGCTCGAAACTGCGCTGCGATCCATCGGGCAAAGTAATAACAGGCATATCTATTCTTCAGAATTACTGACTGAAAACACCAAAAACAAAGTGCGGCAAAACCGCACTCGATTGGCCAAATCACAAGGGGGCGAAGTATAGCTTAGGCGGTCGTTTACTGCCAGCCATTCGAATCGGCCAGGGAATCCTGGCCGGCCTGCATGGCGGCAATGTTGCCCAGGCAGGTATCGCACAGGAATTGCGCGCGCGCTTCGGTATCCGCCTCGGCATAACAGCGCAGTTCCGGCGCATTGCCGGAGGGACGCAGATGCACGATCTCGCCGCCGGCAAACTCGACCCGCAGGCCATCCGTCGTATCCATACCTGCCACGTCGCCTGCGTCCGGCCCCATAACGACGCGCATCCGTCCAGCATCTTCCAGGAATCCCGCAATCAGTTCCCGGCTTTTTTCAACTGGAATGTCCTGCAGCCGGCTGCTGTGGGTGAACCGTTGCGGCAAGGCATCCGCCAGCTCGGACAATTTGCGTGCACGTTCGCGCGCCATGCACAACATGGCCAGCATGGGGAGCACGGCATCGCGGGTGGGCAATGCTGCAAGCCTGTTCCCGTTGCGCTCCACATCGCTGCCCAGCAGGAACCCGCCATTGGCTTCGTATCCCGCAACTGCGCGCGGCGCCTGCAACAGTTCATCTCCCATGCCTGCAATGACGTAAGGCGAACCGATCCGGGTCCGGTGCACCTTGCGGAACAAGCCGGATTTCTCCACGGCGGTATTGCTGCTCACCGGCGTCACCACAACGTCCACGCCCAGGAACTGGGCACACAGAATCCCCACGATGTCACCGCGGAACCAGTTGCCGTTCTCGTCGCCGATCAATGGACGATCACCATCACCATCCGTCGACAGGACGGCATCGAAACCATGTTCGCCCGCCCACTTGCGGGCCCGGGCAATGTCTTCCTCACGCACCGCCTCGGTATCGATCGGCACGAAGGTATCCGCACGCCCCAAGGCCAACACCTCGGCACCCAGGCCTTCCAGAATGGTTCGCAGGACATCCCGGGCGACACTCGAATGCTCGTATATCGCGACGCGCATGCCGGCCAGGGCATCAGTACCGAAGAAATCGACATAACGCGCAACGTATACCCGTTCGGCATGCGGGTCGGGCGCTGGCAACGGGGAAGTAACGATTTCATCCGGGATTTCCACTGTGGCCTGCTGAATAGCCAGCTCGTCGGCCTTGGTGATTTCCTCGCCCCTGGCACGATAGAACTTGATGCCGTTGCGGTCGAACGGAATATGGCTGCCGGTCACGACGATTGCAGGCGCATGCAGAATCGATGCAAAGAAAGCCAGGGCTGGCGTCGGCAAGGCTCCCGCATAAATCACCTCGACCCCCCTTGCACACAAGGCTGCGGCACAAGCTGCGGCAATTTGCGGACTGCTCGGACGCAAGTCGTGCCCCAGAACGATCATGCTTCCATCACCAGCGACCTGCCAAAAGGCCGCTGCGTAGCCATAACACACACGGTTGGTCATTTGCGAAACCAGTCCGCGCACACCACTCGTTCCGAATCGAACATCGGATATAGCTGCGATATTAGTAATAATCATTATTTTGAGCTTGCCGAGATATTAATTACTTAGATGTTTCCACTCTATAAACCTATAGAGCACCCTCAGAGTAAGCGCCATGAAATTAGGCGCACCAGAAACTAGAGTCTGCTTTAGCATGTTACATGCTGTCTAGCCATGGATAACTTCGTTGCGATTTTAACTTTTAAGGGAGCGCTATATATGCAATTTGACCTATTTGAGCAAAACGGAAATTCTGATAGCCTGCGCCCATCACACTTTCAGTTGAAGCGGAACCATTCCTGATGCTCTATCCCACCATCCTCTCCGGCGGTTCCGGTACCCGTTTGTGGCCGCTGTCCCGCGCTTCGCTACCCAAACAGTTTCTGCCGCTGCTGTCGGACCGTTCGCTGTTCCAGGAAACGCTGCTGCGCCTTGCCGGCCTGCCCGACATGGCATCACCACTGATCGTCTGCAACGACGAACATCGTTTCCTCGCTGCCGAACAGATGCGCGAGATCGGCTTGACGCCGCTCAACCAGATACTCGAACCGTGCGGCCGCAACACCGCACCTGCTGTCGCAATCGCCGCGCTGGCGGCAATGGAACATGACACCGAGGCGGTGCTGCTGGTGCTGCCTGCGGACCACTCGATACGCAACGTGGAAGCCTTCCATGCCGCCGCTGCCCATGCAGTGCAATTGGCTGAACAGGGAAAACTGGTTACCTTCGGCATCACACCCGATGCCCCCGCTACCGGCTTCGGCTACATCGAACGCGGTGAAGCAATCGATGCCAGCGATCAGGCATTCACGGTTGCGCGCTTCGTGGAAAAACCGGACCTGGAACGGGCGCAGCAATTCCTTGCCTCCGGCAACTACTTCTGGAACAGCGGCATGTTCGTGTTCCGTGCCGCCACCTATCTGGCAGAACTGCAGCGCCTGCGCCCCGACATTCTCGCCGCATCGCGCGAAGCCTGGGAGCAAAGACGCAAGGTCCTCGACTTCTGTCGGCTGGACGAGGAAGCCTTCACCGCCTGCCCGGCGGACTCGATCGATTATGCCGTGATGGAACACACCCGGTCGGCCGCAATGGTTGCAGTCGATATCGACTGGAGCGACATCGGCTCCTGGTCCTCGCTTTCCGACATCGCCCCCTGCGACGAGTATGGCAGTGTCCTGCATGGCGATGTCTATACCGCGGAGACCACCAACACCTATGTCCGCGCGGAAAGCCGCCTGGTTGCCGCCATTGGCGTGAAGGACCTGGTGATCGTGGAAACTGCCGATGCGGTACTGGTCACGCACAAGGATTGCGCCCAGGATGTAAAGCATACCGTCGAATATCTCAAGCGGGCGGAGCGCAGCGAGCACCTGACGCACCGCCGCGTCTACCGGCCCTGGGGGTATTACGAGGGCATCGATGCCGGCGACCGCTTCCAGGCCAAGCGTTTGATGGTCAAGCCGGGACTCAAGATTTCACTGCAGATGCACAATCGTCGCGCCGAACACTGGGTGGTGGTGACGGGAAGGGCCAAGGTCACCTGTGGCGAGGATATCCTCCACCTCGAAGCCAACCAATCTACTTACATCCCGGTGGGCGTCAGGCACCGCCTGGAAAACATAGGAGAGGGTCCGTTGTTTCTGATCGAGGTCCAGTCCGGCGACTATCTGGGAGAAGACGACATTATCCGCTTTGACGATGACTACCAGCGCCACCAGTAAAGGGACAGCCCCCGATGAGTAATTCCGTGTCGCAACCATCCACCGCATCGCTGCTCGACCGCGACAAGCTCATGCGACTGCCCATCGTGCTATTCACCAGTTTCTTTCTGGTGCGCGAAATACTCCTGCTGGGTACCTACATGGATCGCTACCCGGTGGGCCTCGAGATACATTACCTGACTAATCTGGGCTCCCGCATTGCGCTGATACTATTTCTTGCCCTGCAGGTGGTCATGCACATCTTCCGCCTGCGTCCGATCAACAAGGCACCCGGGCTGCAACCCAAAATTTCCGCCCTGCTCGGCCTCACGCTCGGCAACCTGTTGCTGCTGATCGACCGCGCACCATCGGCACCATGGCTGGAATTATCATCCGCACTGCTGCTCCTGTTGGGCAACTACCTGTGCATCGTCGTCTTGCTCAACCTCGGGCGCTCGCTCAGCATCATGGCGGAAGCCCGAAAGCTTGTTACCAGCGGCCCCTACCGGCTGATTCGCCACCCGCTGTATTTTGCCGAAGAAATTGCAGTCATCGGCGTTTTCCTGCAATTCCGTTCATGGCTGGCCGCCGGCATCCTGCTGGTGCACTTTGCATTCCAGGTCATGCGCATGCTGAACGAAGAGCGGGTGCTCCGGACAACCTTCCCGGAATACCGCGGATACATGCAGAAAACTGCCCGCCTGATTCCGGGTATCTGGTAGGTGCTGCGCATGAAACACGTTTACTTATGGACAGCACTGGCAATTGCCGCCCTGGTTGCAGCCATCGTGCTATGGCGCACGGGGCCGCCCCACTACCCGAAGGTTGTCGCCGCATTTCCCGGCAACATAACCATGACCTTCATCGAACAGCCATGGAGCAGCCAGAAAAAATGTGCTCAAGAAAATGAGAACATCACGGCCAAAGTCGGGGGAAAATGCCAAAATTGCCGCATCAAAGCATCCTGCCCCACCAAGCTGAACACAACGGAAACCCGCGCACTTCGCGGACAGGCGACCGGCTTTCCTGTCGTCTACACCACGGTCGCAAGCACCATCATCGATGCAGACGCAAAAACAGCCATGTCAATTTGCAACAGCATGGCGGAACAGATTACGAAACAGAAAATACAGCATGCCCGCTGCATCGCACCTGCGAACACGCACTAACAGCTAACTCCATACCGCCCACAACATCAGCAGGAACACGGCCACCGAAGCAATGCTCAGCACCAGCACCGCCGCTGCAGCACAGTCCTTGGCAATGCGCACAAACGCAGCCTCCTCAGGATGCAGGCCGTCCACCAGATGTTCCAGCGCGGTGTTCAACAGTTCCGCCGCCAGCACCAGTGCAATCATCACAACGACCAGCGCCACCCACAGCACCGGCGGCTGCAGCCACAGGACGAACAGCAGCACGCCCAGACCGAACACAAGCTGCGTCCTGAAGCTGGCCTCGTGCCGGAAGGCACTGGCCAGCCCCTGGCAGGCATAACGACAGCGTTTGTCAAAAGAATGGTTTTTCATGGCTACCCACGATCAAGTCTACATTCTACCCAACCATACGTAATGCTACTTAAATGTCCATGACTATCATTCCTGTTATTCTGTTGCAGCATTTCCGGTAGCTATTCACTCATAAGGGAGGCCGTCGACATGAAAATCCGCATCGCGCTCTTCGCGCTCCTCAGCATGCTCTCCACTTCGTTTGCTTTCGCGGCAGCAGTCGTCCAGTCGGCATCGGGCGATGTCACCATGGAAGTAGCCGGTGTCACTTCGGAGCTTGCCGTCAACCAGAATGTCGCAAGCGGCACCACCATCCGGACCGGCAAGGACGGACATGTCATGCTGCGTTTTGATGATGGGCAGATGACGGCACTGAGTACGAATACCGTTTTTAAGATCAACAACTATCGCTACAACCCGGCCAAGCCCGCCGAAGGCAATGTCGCGCTATCGATTCTGAAAGGCGCGCTCAGGATGGTTACAGGCTTCATTGGCAAATTCAACCATAGTGCATTCTCGCTGAATACGCCGGTCGCAACCATCGGCATTCGGGGCACCGATTTCATGGTCGGCCTTTATGATTCGGCCGGGGTTGATCCAGCTGACGTTCAAACCTTACATGGAACGACGACTGTAACCAATGGAGCCGGAACATCGATTGTTCCGGAAGGCACGATTGCCCAGATCGCAGGCCCCAACTCACTGGCTGTTTCTGTTGCTGCTCCCAATGCCGCCGTGAGCACCCAATTTTCCCAACTCAGTTCTGCCAATATGGGTGCCGGTGCAGCTGGCGCTCAAAGCGGCTCGGGCGGTACAACAGGAGGCGGCAGTGAGGGTGCTGCAGGCGGCGGTGCGAGCGGCGCAGCAGTGGGCGGCGGCGTTTCGGGCGGTGCAATTGCCGTAGGTGCAGGGATTGCTGTAGGCGCAGCTGCCATTTCCAACAATAACTCGACTACAGCTACTACCGGCACCACCCCCTGACCTGTCCCCATGCCGGGCAATGGCTTCGGCCTTGCCCGGCATGGCGGGAACCGGCCTTTCGGCCCCGCGCTCGACTTTCTCTGTCAAACGATTCCGGCAACAGGGTTATAATTCTTGTTGCTCCGGATATGATGCGCTTAGAACCACCGGAAATGCGACTTTCCGCTCCCCTTCCCTACGGCCATCATAAATGCACGCGAAAATGGCAATGCCGGCCCCGCAAACCGGACTCGACTGACAAAATCTTGTGATCCCGCCATGGGAACATGGATAACAAGGTGTAACAGAGGAAGAGTAATGCAAGACGTCATCCAGCAATACCGCATCGAACAGGAACCCTACTACCGTCCCGTATCCAACGAAATTGCCGTCTACGAGGCCGCCTACGCCGAGCGCATGCCGATGATGCTGAAAGGCCCGACCGGTTGCGGCAAGACCCGCTTCATCGAGTACATGGCCTGGAAACTCGGCAAGCCGCTGATCACCGTTGCCTGCAACGAGGACATGACCTCCTCCGACCTGGTCGGCCGCTTCCTGCTCGATGCCAACGGCACGCGCTGGCAGGACGGCCCGCTGACGATTGCCGCGCGCCATGGTGCGATCTGCTACCTCGACGAAGTGGTGGAAGCGCGCCAGGACACGACCGTGGTGATCCACCCGCTCACCGACAGTCGCCGCGTGCTGCCGATCGAGCGCACCAGCGAACTCGTGCATGCGCATCCCGATTTCCAGCTGGTGATCTCCTACAACCCCGGCTACCAGAGCGTGATGAAGGACCTGAAGCAGTCCACCAAGCAGCGCTTCGGCGCGCTTGCCTTCAATTATCCGCAACGCGAAATCGAGGTCGAGATTGTCACCCACGAGGCCGGCATTGCCAGGGAAATCGCGGAAAAGCTCGTCGCCATCGCGGAAATGGCAAGACGTCTTAAAGGACATGGCCTGGATGAAGGCATGTCGACGCGCATGCTGATCTATGCCGGCACGCTGATTGCCCGTGACATCGCCCCCGACACCGCCTGCGACGTCGCCCTGGTGACGCCGATCACCGACGACCTGGACATGCGCGATGCGCTGCATGCGGCGGTAGCCACGCATTTCGGATAGCCATGGGCGACACCCTGGAACGATTCGCCAACGGAGTCAGGGTATTCTTCGGCTTCCCTGCCAAGGTGTACCTGGATGTCTCTGAGGACCCAGGGCCCATCACCCACTTCATGGACATCCACCACCGCATGCGGATCTACCTGCGGGCCTTGTGGGACGAGGATTTCATCCTGAAACAGACCAACCTCGCCACCGCCTACGACGAGGACAAGCAGCCCTACGTCGATGACCTCCAGATCTACCTGCCCAACTACCTGCATGACTTGATCCGGGATAACCGGGTTTCCGGCCTCGAGCGCTACCGCGCAGCGGTGGCGCATGTATCCGCCCACCTCGTGTATACGAAAGACGAGTTTTCCCCGCGCTCGCTCGACAAATGGCAGATGGCCATGATTGCGCTGATCGAGGATGCCCGCATCGAGGCGCTTTCGATCCGGCAATACCCCGGCCTCAAGCGCCTGTGGGCCTCGCTGCACGACGCCACCCCGGAGGAAGACCGGACCGCAGGCGACTACATGAGCCGTCTGGCGCGGGCACTGCTTGACGAAACCTATGAGGACGACGACCCCTGGATCGCGCAGGGACGCAGGCTGTTCAATGCTGCGGAAAACCTGGAAGACAGCCGCACATCGCGCAAGATCGGCATTGCGCTGGCCGATTCGTTCCAGCAGAAGAAAATCAAATTCCACTACGGCGTGGACATGGCCCGGGTGCCATACCGCGACGACAACCGCTCGATGTGGCTCGGCTATCGCCGACCCATGGAAATCATCAATCCCTACCTGAAGAGCAAGATCGTCCGCCGCATCGACGAAGAGGTAAAAAATCCGGACAGGATCAGGAAGAATACGAAGGAAGCCGACCATGACACGGGCAAGCTGAAGACCTTCCATTACCCCGAGTGGAATTACCGCAACCAGCGCTCCGACCCATCCTGGGTGACGGTGCGCGAGACCCCGGCCGAAGCCGGTGACCCGCGCGCAATCGAGCGCATCGTTCAGGAAAACCGGTACCTGGTCACACGCATGAAGAACCTGCTCAACGCGATACGCGACAACGCCGTGCATCGCAACCGCAAACTGGAAGTCGGTGACGAGATCGACATCAATGCCGCCATACGCGCACAGATGGACCTGAGGCTAGGCCTCCAGCCGGACACGCGCGTAATGATGCGCACGGAGCGCAACCCGCGCGACATCTCGGTGCTCGTACTGCTCGACCTGTCCCGCTCGATGAACCATCTGGTGCCGGGCCAGGAGCACACCGGCCTCGAACTCATCCAGCAGTCCAGCGTGCTGTTTGCGGAAGCGATCGAGGCGGTCGGCGACCCGTTCGCCATCCATGGCTTCTGCTCGGAGAATCGCCATAACGTGGCCTATTTCAGGATCAAGGATTTCGACCATTACTACGACGACGAATCGAAGGCGAAAATGGCGGGCATGACCGGCCAGCTCGGCACTCGCATGGGTGCTGCGATCCGGCACGCCACGCATTACCTGAACGGGCGCAAATCGAGCAAAAAACTGCTGCTGCTGCTGTCGGATGGCGAACCTTCCGACATCGACATGCCCGACAAGCACTACCTGCGTGATGACGCGCGGAAAGCGGTGGACGAAGCGCGACATGACGGCATTCACACCTATTGCTTCAGCCTGGACCCGGGGGCCGACCGCTATGTTTCGCGGATATTCGGGCCGCGAAATTACATGGTGGTCGACCACATCAGGAGCCTGCCCGAGAAAATCCTCACGGTTTATGCCGGCCTTAGCCGTTGACGTCCCCCTAAGACACTACTTTCGGGTAAACTTTTCCGGACAGAATGCCGTCCGGCCAGAGCCATAAATCTGGCACGCAGACTATAAAAGATATACAGGGAGAAAAATCATGCTGAGGCTGCCACAGTCCATCCTATTCGCGATCATCGCGCTCAACATCACCGGATTCGCCGTCCTGCTGCAACTGGACTACTTGTTCTTCAATTCCCCCATCCAGAAATTCATTGCCTGGGTGTTCGCGGTGGCCTTCTGGTTCCTGACCTACCAGCGCCGCCACAAATATTTCACGCTGCTCTGAGACCACACATCAATTCTGGATGCACGGCACCCAGTTCTCGATATTGCCCTCGATCACCGTACCTTGCGCCAGATCGGCACCGTCGAACTGGTGCGGAAACTGACCCGCATCGGTAATGCGCACCCTGAGCTTTTCCTCGGTGGCACTCACCACGTAGCCGCGGATCCAGTCATGTTCCGAAATCCCGACCCGCAATTTCCGGCATACAAACTGCCCGGGCGAGCCCACCGCAGACAGCGCCTGCAGCCTCGTACGCGTTTCCAGCCGCTGTTGTTCCAGCGGCTTCATGCCGGCCTGGCCCGGTTTCGCATCAGTGCGGGCAAGCACATGACACGAAAAAGCCGCAAGCAATAGCGCAAGCAAGACCCTGCTCATTGCATGCTCCAGGAAAGGTTCACGCCTTCAGGCCCGACCTGTATGTTCGGCGCATCCTTGTACTGCTGCGATGCCTGCCAGAAGAAGGTGCCGATGCCGTAACCCAGCAGGCTTCCCGCCACGGTATCGGACACCCAATGCTTGCGACTGCCGACGCGCGACATATTGGTCAGCGCTGCCACACCGTACAGCCATGGCGCATCGTATTCCTTCGCGAACGGGGTAACGACTGACCAGGCGACGATGGTATGCCCTGAAGGAAAACTGTCCAGCCCCTTCGATGACGAACCTGCGAAGGTATTGAAGTTGTGGCTGCCTAAACCTGTCCATGGGCGCGCACGGCCGACGGCATATTTCAAACCGAGCACGGCAACGTAGGACGTTACGGCCGCTTCGGATGCCGCATAGCCGGTACGGGACAGCCTGGGATCGTCACTGCCCACCGCCGCCAACGCCGCCCCAGCCGCTTCGACCCACGGCAATGCATTACCGAAACTGTCGAAATTCTTCAAAAAGCTGTTGTTGGCATGGTTCTGTGCAAAGGTGTCGGCACGCTTGTCCAGCAGGCTGCTGCCAAGCACCAGTCCCGCGCCGATCGCGCCGGCCTTCAGCCAGTTCGTCTGAACCGCAGCCTGCCCGGCGAATACCATGTCGCGCCCAACCCTTTGCACAGGTCGCATGTCCGGGGTGATCACATCGGCAAGTGTCGTAGGCGGAATCGGATTAACGCCGTCAAACTGCTCGAAGGGATCGGCCAGCACCTTCGATGGATTGGCGTATTCCACGCTGACCGAGCCCTTCAGTGCGGCAAGACTGATTTGGCCGTTGAAATAAGCCGACAGCTTGTTCAGGTTGAAGAAATCGTAGACCACGGCCGGTTCCGAATGCTCGGCAAAAATGATCTTGATCTCGCGCGCATCAAGCGGCGCATGATTCATCATGATCCTCGCCGCCATCCCCACTGCCCGGCCGTCAGGACGGATACGCTCGTTGGACAGGCTCGCCACCAGCCGATACGAGCTGTCATAGTCGAGCTTGATGTTACGGAAATGCTGGCTGTACAGCGCCTCGCGCAATTTGAGCTTGAAGTCCGGTGCATTGCTCTCCCATTGGGCTGCCGTGGGCTTAGGGCTTACCCTGGTCTCCGGCAATTGGGTGTATGTCGGCACCAGTTGCTGCGGCAGGTTTTCCGGAGTGGTGTATTCGGCAGGCGGAGGCGCCGGCTTGTATTCAAGTGTGCGGTTGTCGCGGGCACTGGTCACGTCATAAAGTGTCACCGCACGCGAAAGCATGGCGCCACCGTCGCGAGTCAACGGTTTCCAGATGATATGCGCGGTGGTGCCGCTGGAGCGGGTCAGCATGGCATCGTAAGGAATGGTGATATAAATACCCTTGTCGAAGCTGCCCTCACCGAACTGCTGGGCCGAGACGTTGGTCTTGCTGAAATAGGCCCCCATCGTCACGCCGTTGTCGAACACCCGCGACATGTCGACCGTCACACCCATATCCTTGGCCAGATAACGGCCCGCACTCAATTTCGCCAGAATGTTTTCCCAGCCGGTATCCCAGTACAACGTGGCATGCCCTGTCAGCGTACTATAGTTACGTGTGCCGAAATCCTGGGCAAAGCTGCGCTGCTGAACGGCATTGAGGTCGATGCCGAACGCGGCCTTGCTCGCGAACGGACGATACAGCCACTCGCCGCCTACCCCCGCGTACATCTCCTCCAGGTAGCCACCATAGACGCTGTAATACTGGTTGTCGGTCAGCTTGCCGACATGCGTCAACTGCAGGTTAGGCATCGTGAGGTTCGAAGTAACCATGTATTCCCGCATGTACGTCCTCACCCGGGGCAGATTGCTGAACCCGTTGAAGGTGAACTTGTTGAAGTTGTCCAGCACGTCGAGCTGGACGCGCCCCTGCATCCAGGTGTCGTCATCCAGCCGCAACTGGCCGCTCACGGTCGGTGCCACTTGGTAGAGCAGGAAACCATTGGGGCCACCGAGGCTGTAATTGAAATTCAGGCCGGCATTGGCCTGGAACCGCGGCGGCGGATTTTTGTACAGCGGATTGCCTCCTTCTGCCAGTATGGGCGGCTGGGCAATCACGGCGTTGCTTATCTCTCCCGGGGGAAGCAATTGCGTGCGTGTCGCGACCCAGGCGTTGCGGTCAACCACATGTTCGGCAACCTTCACGCCGTGCTCGCGGTAGACGAACCTGAACTGGCCGATCTCGCGAGGTGCATCGCGTTGCAACACGGCTACCGCACGATCAAGATAATCCTGCCAGTAGGTAACCTGGGCATCGTCTATGGTAACCAGCAGTTCATGTCCACGTTGCGTTATGCCGCCCACATGCCAGTTGGTCTGCTTTGCAATATCGCTGCTTGTCACTGCCCAGTTGGGCGCCTTGGTCGGGGCTCCGGCCTTCACGGGAATGCGCGGCGGATCATCGAGCTTGGGTGTGGAGAGTCGAGCCAGGTCAGTGTGGAGCGTCACGCCCAGCATGGCGGTGTTGCCGCGCTCTATCCCTGCGGAAATATCGAACGCTTGCGAAGCGCGATAGACCAGCCCCACGTTCCAGGGCGTGGCCTGGGGCTGGTTGTTGGCAAGCCCTTCATGTTGGTAGTTGTTGCCGTCGTATTCGAGCTTCAGAATCAACGGATTCCAGGGCGTCTGGTATTGGACGCCACCGAAGAGTGATGTGGGGCCCTTGAAATAGTCCTTGATGCCAAAATTACCTGTGCCTGCTTGATTGAGCGGCCGGGCGCTGTACGAAGGAAACAGGCTGCCTATCGGGTTCTTCACATTGCCCCGGGCACCAACGTTCCCCCAGCCCAGGCCCAGCGTCCAGTCGAAATCGCCGGTACGCTTGCTGGCCGCCAGGAACTCCCCCGAGAAAAGCCCTGTTCCCGCGAGGTCGCGCACACCTATCGCCATTTCCGGAATGTAGGCGGATTCATCGAGCAGCTTGAGTTTCACGTCAATGCTCTTGTCCT
>Ga0102953_1001841_pt1 | contig 13162 bp, 11 predicted proteins | sample SalPon2A_C_D2_MG_FD_78509 | JGI IMG/M metagenome (GOLD analysis project Ga0102953, IMG submission 78509) | Soil microbial communities from South San Francisco under conditions of wetland restoration - Salt Pond MetaG R2A_C_D2_MG | ecosystem: Environmental > Terrestrial > Soil > Wetlands | place... | reverse complement strand
CACTGGAAGTGCGATTCAACTGATGTTTCTGGATAAAATACTGGATAAGCTTTCCTTGGATAATCTTGGCGTCTTATTCATCCATGGGCTAAATCCATACGGGTTTAAGTACCAGCGAAAAGTTACTGAAAACAATGTCGATTTAAATCGAAATTGCACGACTAATCCTGAATTATACGAAAGTAAAAATCCGGGGTATGCCAAGATGTCGTCCTTGCTCATTCCGCAAAGTACTGTTTCAATTGAGAAACTTCAATATCGCTTTTTCCATTTAAATGCCATTTATAAAATTATAAAAGAATCACTGCCTGTTTTGCGCCAGGCCGCACTGCAAGGACAATACGAGTTTGAAAATGGAATTTATTATGGTGGCCGAAAGCCTGAACCACAAATAAAAGATCTTGAATCGCTATTGGGTGGCATCATCAAAGATTACCGGACGATTTTAAATGTAGATTTGCACACCGGCTATGGCCAGCGAAATAAATTGCATCTTTTTCTGAATCCGGTGGAAGACGAAACCGTGCTTGAAAGTCTTCAATTTATCTTTAAAGACGAAGAGATCGATTGGGGAAACACGCAGGATTTTTACACCATCAACGGGGAATACCTGGAGTGGATCAACCAACTGGCTGGCAACTCGCTGTGCATCCCGATGCGGTTTGAATACGGCACCCTCGACAGCCATACATTAATAGGCTCGCTCAATTCAATACAAATCATGATCAGCGAGAATCAAGGGGCGCATTTTGGTTTCAGGGATCAAAAGTCGGAAGAAAAGGTAAAAATCGATTTCCGGGAAATGTACTACCCCAGTTCACACGAATGGCGGTCTAAAATCCTTCGTGATTCGTTTGAAATGATGAGTCGGATGATGGAACGATTCCAGGAATTTGAACGGCACGAACGGATCGTCATTGAGAGCAACGCAAACGCCAGTGTTTTCGGTCAGTTTCTCCCCAACAAACTGAAATCCTAAAAATGTTCGACTTACCTGTTTAAATGATTTCAATTTTTCAACCAGAATCAGGTCAACTCAATCGACGTAATTTCCGATAAAATGCCCAAACATCCTCGGCAACCAATGAAACCATAGCCGCGATTAATATTCATTATTATTCAACCAAAATATCAACTGTCGTCAATAATAGTGTTTAATTTTTCAATAGTGTTGAAATATTAAACAATCATGTCAAAAATCTACAAATAAGACGATTACACCCACCACTACTGTATTCTGTTTAATTATTCAACAGTACCATCTGCTTGCTCCCACTAAATAAAAGCACCCAACAAGCTGTTTATCAGACGATTTACTGCTATTCGTATTTTTGGCATTCTATTTGGCTAACAATACGGCAAGCCAAATAGAACGCAGATTATCAATCCATTAGGAAATTTTCACACTAAAAATCATCTAACATTTAACAACATGAAAACCTTTTTATCATCCTTTTTTCTGGCTTCATTAATCGCCTACTGTTTTTCCGGCTTTGGAAAAATGATTAATGATTCCGAGGCAGGAAGCTCAACTTTGCAAAGCGAAGAAAATGTGCTGCAGATATTGAGTTCGCCAGAGCTCGCTGAACTGACTTCGAACTGGGTAGCAGGATATCATCAATTACACCCTGAACTCAAAATAACCACAGGTTTAATGGATGACAATACAGCCGTTGAACCTGGAAGTATTTATTTACTCACACCAAATCAACAGGCAATTGTAACAAGTGAAAGGACTTGGCAAATGGCGATTGCCCACGAACTTATTGTCCCAATTTTTAATGCCAACAATCCCCTGTTTGAAGAAATTTATACGCGTGGTATTTCTTCAGAAGATTTTGCAATGATTCTTTCCGACAACCCGAATTGGTCAAACGTGCTCAACGGAAGTCCATCTCATCCAATTCAAACTTTTGTCGTTGAGGAACAACAGGTTATTTCAAACATTGCAGATTTTATGGGGACTGATGAATCAGCTGTTCGTGCCACTAAAATAACCTCCCCGAAAAAACTGATTGCTGCTGTGCAAAAAGACAAATATGCAATTGGTTTTTGCAAACTTACGGATGTATTGAATCCCAAGACAAATGACTGGATCAATTCGATTAGGATTCTTCCTATTGATAGAAACAGGAACAATCGGCTGGACAGTTTTGAGAATATTTACAGCACTCCGGATCAATTGACCCGTGGGGCATGGCTCGGAAAATATCCCCGAGCATTGCGCAATAATATTTATGCCGTTGCTTCTTTTGAAAAAGTAAATCAAACGGCCATGAATTTCCTGATCTGGTTGAACAAAGATGGACAGAACGATTTGGGAAACTCGGGCTTTGTTGTCCTTTCAAGCCGTGAGCAAAAAGCGAACCTTCTGGCTATGTCCCAACCGATAGCCTCTCCCGAAGAACCCGCTGCTGCCGCTCCGTTGATCTCATCTGGCTGGAAACTAACCATTGGCCTAATCGTCATCATCTTCGGAATTGTTCTTATTCTTTCCAGACAAAAACGCCAGAACAATATCCAAAGTGAAGATATAGCAACCAATCCCGCACTGAACGAGAACACAGTTTTGGCACCTGCCGGTTTGTATTACAGCAAGTCTCACACATGGGCATACAGAGAACCGAATGGAATGATCATCGTAGGCATTGACGATTTTATGCAGCACCTGACAGGACCACTAACCCAAGTGAAAATGAGATTGTCGGGCGAGAAGGTAAGTAAAGGTGAAAAAATTATGACCTTGGTTCGTGAAGGAAGACAGCTTGAGCTCTATTCACCTGTATCCGGAACAATCAGCCTGCAGAACGAACGATTGAACAACCAACCTGACGGAATCAATTCAGCACCCTATACCGATGGATGGGTTTATTTAATTGAACCTTCCAACTGGTATCGCGAAATCCGCTTCCTGTTTACCATTGAAAAATACCGGGAATGGCTGGAAGATGAATTTATCAGGCTAAAAGATTTCCTGGCAGCATCAGCAAATACCAATCAAACTGTCTTTAATCACCTGATTCTTCAAGATGGTGGAGAACTGATAGACAATGTACTGGCCAATCTCGATCCCGAAGTTTGGGAAGATTTCCAAACCGAGTTTATCGATAAAGCCAGGTAATCCAATAAACCATTCTTGAATCACAAACTTCATAAAAATAGAATCATGGGAATCGATAGACGAGATTTTTTCAAAACCCTTGCTGTCACCGGTTTGTCGGTCATTGGTTACGAAGCTCTTGGAGCGAGTAATCCGCAAGCATCTGAGACAGAATTTCATGGTGTACTTTACGACTCCACCCGTTGTGTTGGATGCCAATCCTGTGAAGTAGCTTGTGCCGAAGCACACGATCTTCCAATACCAACCGACATTGTTGAACCTGGTGTAATTCGAAAAACAAGCGAAAAACAGCGATGTGTCGTCAACAGTTATGACACCCCAAAAGGCGAAGTATTTATGAGGACGGCATGCATGCATTGCAACGAACCGGCCTGCGCTGCCGCATGCCTGACCCAGGCGATGTATAAAACCAAAGAAGGCCCGGTGATCTGGCGCGGAGATAAATGTATGGGGTGCCGCTATTGCATGGTTTCTTGCCCATTTGGTGTTCCAAAATTTGAATACCATAGTGCCAATCCAAAAATCCAGAAGTGCGATATGTGTTACGATCGAATCGTCAAAGGCGGAAAGCCAGCTTGTGTTGAAAGCTGCCCGGCCGAAGCCCTGTTTTTTGGAACCCGGCGTGCATTGATAGCTGAAGCACATCGAAGGATTGTTGAAAATCCAGGGACATATGTCGACTCCATCTATGGGGAGAGTGTGGCTGGCGGAACGGGTTATGTATCCCTGTCGCCAGTTCCGTTCAATCAAGTTGGGCTGAACACGAAACTCCAAAATTCATCTTATCCGGCACTGACAAAAGGGTTCTTGTACAGCGTTCCCTCCATTTTTGTTATTGTCCCATCATTGCTCTTGGGCATCCACGAAGCCACAAAAAACAAACAACCTAAAGACGAAGATCATGACTAGCCCAATTTATTCCATTAAAAAAGAAAAACAAAGCGCTTCAACGTGGCGATTTTTCATCAGTGAACTCAAACCTAAAGGACCTTGGCTTACCTGGTTCAATGTTATTTCAATTCCAATTATTGTGCTTGGTGTCGTTTTAATTGTCATCCGTTTTGCCAGGGGAATTGGGTCAATCACCAACCTGACACAGGATGTCCCCTGGGGTTTGTGGATTGGTTTTGATGTAGTGACCGGCGTTGCCTTTGCAGGTGGAGCCTACATCCTGACATTTATGGTTTATATTTTAAAATTGAAAAAATACCAATCCATCGTTCGGGTAACGGTTTTGAATGGATTTCTGGCCTACTTGTTTTATGCAGGAGCGCTGTTGCTCGATCTCGGGCGTCCGTGGAACGTAATCAACCCGATTATCGGTAACAGCTTCGGGACAAGTTCAGTGCTCTTTTTGGTAGCCTGGCATTTCTTACTTTACATGCTGGCAGAGCTGATTGAATTTTCACCGGCAATTGCCGAATGGCTGAGTGCCCGCCGCGCCCACAAAATACTGTCGACGCTCACATTGGGTGCCGTAATTTTTGGCATTACCCTGTCAACCCTCCACCAGTCGGGGTTGGGAGCACTCTACCTGATGGCCAAACCCAAAATCCATCCGCTTTGGTATTCCGAGTTTATTCCGTTACTCTTTGTTGTGTCAAGTGTCTTTGCAGGGCTATCAATGGTCATTCTGGAGGGCTCCATTAGCCAAAAAGTATTTTCAGACCAAATCAGTCCTAAAAATCACAAAGCTCACAACAGCATCCTCACAGGGTTATCCAGGATTTGTGCCTTTACCATGTTTGCCTATCTTTTCCTTCAAATCCTGGTATTCATCCACGGGAAACACTGGGTCTACATCAATTCCCCAATGGGTTATTGGTTTTTGCTCGAAATGATTGGTTTCGTACTCGTGCCAATGCTCTTGTTCTTTTACAGTTCCAGGACAAACAACACTCTCATTACAAAATTGGCAGCAATTCTAGCCATCATCGGGATTATCCTGAATCGTCTAAATGTATCGGTAATTGGTTTTCAATGGGATGCAGCAGTCCATTATGTGCCATCCTGGATGGAAATTGTAGTTACGCTGACCATCATCTTTACCGAGCTCTGGATTTTCCGCTGGGTCATCAACCGGATGCCGGTTTTGCGGGAATCTCCTTCCTGGGCTAAAAATCATCATGAATAAAAACAAAAATTATGGACGGATTTACATACCACAACATTTTCGACACCAAAGGAATTGAATACCTTGTTGTCATCGCATTTTTCGCAGTTCTTATCCCTTTTTGGTATCTGCTGAACAGAAAAACCAAGGGAGCTAAACTCATCCAAAATGCGGCACGGCTGGTTACGGCCAATTCGTTACGTATTCCTCAAGGGCTGTTTTTCAGCAAATACCACACCTGGACATTCCTTGAAAAGACGGGTGAAGCAAAAGTGGGAATGGACGATCTGCTTCTCCATTTTACAGGTGAAGTAACCATTGATCGACTTCGCGAACCAGGTGAACAAATCAGAAAAGGAGAATTACTGACCACGATCAACCACAATGGGAAGAACCTTCGTATTCTCTCCCCCATTTCGGGTGTCATACAGGAAACAAACGCCGATTTAACAGCAGATTCTTCACCATTACAGAGCAATCCATATCAAGAAGGATGGTTATACAGCATTTTACCCTCCCACTGGAAAGCAGAAACCAATAGCTGCTTCTTGGCTGAAGATGCCTCTCAATGGGCTTTTCAGGAACTGGATCGATTTAAAGACTTCCTGGCTACTTCAGTTTCTAAGTACCTTCCGGAACCCCCAAAAGTAGTGCTGCAAGATGGTGGTGAATTGATTAATCATCCGCTGGCTGAACTGCCACAAGAAGTATGGCAGGACTTCCAGGAGGCTTTTTTGAGCTAGTTTATTGTGTCAATCTAAATTGAGTTATCCTGAGTTTCCTTCTGCATGACAGACAGAGCTCAGGGACTCAATTTAAAAAGACATTAACCTACCATCAGAGGAAACAACACCAAAATCAAAACCTGATAACCGGACGACGGCATAAACAACAAATGTTTAAAAACAAAATAAAGCATTGGGGTTGATTTCAATTTTAGAATTACCTTCGTCTTTAATTAACTAGCTCTTAAACCTGCATGCCTTGGTTTAAAAAAATAAAAAACAAAAATGGGATTGGAAAACCGATCATGGCCGGGTACGTCAAATTCCGATCCTCAATTTATGGCCGGGTGGTTATTATCATCACCATTTCCCTAACCTTTTTGTTTGTTGCTTTTGGTGTCATTTTTCGATCGGTAAATGAACGATATATGAAGTCGGTCATCAGCGAAAACGGCAACAACATTGGCTTTTTAGTCGAAGGTGCATTGTACCATTCCATGCTCGAAAACGATCAGACTTCCCTACAGCGGACACTGGATTTGATTGATACCATGTCGGGGATCGACAACGTGAGCATGTACGATCAGAACAACAACCTGGTTTACACATCCATTGCAACTGGATCAACCAAACACAGCGACCCGGATTGCATCAATTGCCATCAGGATTTTGACCAAATGTTTTTGCGCGATGTGCGATCGTACCGAATTATCGATGCGAACAGCGAATGTATCATGAACCCAAATATTGGAGACAAGAACGTTCGTAGCCTGATGATCAAATCACCCATTCTCAATAACCCTTCCTGCTCAACGGCTGCCTGTCATGCCCATAGCCCGGAAGAAAAAGTATTGGGATCACTGATGATCAAAATGCCATTGGAACGAATGGACAATGTCCAGCAAGAATCAACGGCCGATTATTTTTTACTGGCCGCCCTGATGACCGTTTTGCTCATCCTCTCATTGATCCTTTTCACGAACAAAAAAATCAAAAAGCCACTCAATGAAATCATTGAAGCCAGCCTGGCCGTGACACGAGGTGATAAAAACACGAGGTTAAAAATTAAGCCCAACCAACTTTCCGACATGCGGATGGTGTCCATTGCCTTCAATGAAATGCTGGATAATTTGCAAAAAGCAACCCTGGAACTTCAAAACTGGTCGCATCAACTGGAATACAAAGTCCAAAAGAAATCGGAAGAACTGGGACATGCCCAAAATGAATTGATCAATATTGAGCGGATTGCCTCGCTTGGCAAATTGTCATTATCAGTTGCACACGAAATCAACAACCCACTTTCTGGAATCCTGGTATACACAAAATTAGTGCACAAGCAACTTAGCAATCCAAATTTGGATCAGGAGAAAATTGCCACGATGATGAAACATCTAAAATTCATCGAGAGCGAGACCAAACGGTGTGGTGACATCGTGAAAGGATTACTGGACTTCTCAAGAAAAGACCAGGAAGGTTTTGAGCCACGTCACTTGCACGAGATCCTTTTCAATACTGTAGAATTAATGGACCATCCGATGAAAATTGCCAATATTCATTTTCTGTCGGATTTTTCAGCAAAAAAAGATTTAATTTCCTGCAGCCCAAATCAAATCAAGCAAGCCTGCGTTGCAATTCTGGTGAATGCTTCAGAAGCGGTTTCCGAAAATGGCGAAGTGGTTGTCCATACTCTCAACCCGGACAACGACCATATCCGGGTCGAATTTATTGATAATGGAGTGGGAATTGACGAAGAAGACATCGCCTATATTTTTGAGCCCTTTTTCTCGACCAAGGAAAAAGTCAGTGGAATCGGGCTCGGGCTCTCGATTGTCCACGGCATCGTCCAAAATCATAAGGGGAAAATCGAAGTAAAATCGGAACGGGGAAAGGAAACGGTCATAGCCATCAATTTCCCATTAATCAAGACATAAACATAAAAACCATGGCAAAAAAGATTTCCATTTTAATTGTTGATGATGAACGATCTGTCCGGGACTCCCTGTATAATTGGTTTATCGAAGACGGTTATAACGTGGTATGTGCCGAAGATGCCAAGAAGGCTTTGGTGCTGCTCGAATCCGAAAGTTTTGACATTGTTCTGGCCGATATTAAGATGCCTGGCATGGACGGATTGGAGATGCTCAAACGAATCAAAACAATCCACCATGAAGCCATTGTCATTATGATGACAGCCTTTGCGACTGTCAACACAGCAGTGCAAGCATTGAAAGACGGCGCTTTTGATTACGTCACCAAACCCTTTGATCCGGACGATTTATCGCATATGATTCGAAATGCAGCCAAACAAGCCAGCTTGATAGAAGAAAATGAAATATTGAAAGACAAAGTGGTCTCACTTGAAAACGTGGAAGACCTGATTGGTAAAAGTGAGGCGATGCAACGGGTACTCCGGGAAATCGAAAGTGTAGCTCAATCCAATGCGTCAGTTATTATTACCGGAGAAAGTGGAACGGGAAAAGAATTAGTGGCTCGTGCTATTCATTCCAACTCTCCACGTAAATTTTTTCCATTGGTCAGTGTCCATTGTGGAGCATTGTCTGAAAGCTTGCTTGAAAGTGAACTTTTTGGTCACGAAAAAGGAGCATTCACCGGGGCTGTTTACAACCGGAAAGGGCGGTTCGAAATGGCCGACAATGGAACCATTTTCCTCGATGAAATTGCAACCATCTCACCAAAGATGCAAGTCGAATTACTTCGTGTTCTGGAAACGAAAAGTTTTGTGCGTGTTGGAGGAAACAAGGAAATCAAGTCTGATTTTCGGGTTATCTGCGCCACCAACCGCGACCTTAAGGCTATGGTGGACATTGGAACCTTCCGGGAAGATTTATTTTACCGGCTCAATGTAGTCAATATCCAGGTACCACCTTTGCGCGAACGCGTGGAAGACATCCCGCTGCTCACGGAATATTTCATTAAAAAATATTGCACTACGATGAATCGGCCAGTCATGTCGATTGAACCCGCCGCACTGGCACGATTAGCAGAGTTCCCCTTTCCGGGCAACATCCGGGAGCTGGAAAATATGGTGGAGCGGGCCATCGTCGTTGGAAACAACAAAAAGATCTGTCTGAAAGACCTTCCGATCGAAAAATCAGAAGCGATGCCCTCTTTTGAAAGCCTGGATGAATTGGAGAAACACCATGTTTTTCAAATCCTTAACAAATACAATTGGAATATTTCAGCTTCAGCAAAAGCATTGAAGATTGACAGGGTCACCCTCTACAATAAAATCAAAAAATACAATCTCAAACAGGACATTAATTCTGCTCTTTAAACGAAAAGGACTCAAAAGCCATTTCATCCGTAAGACATCCTATTCATGAAGCCGAAAAGTATCACGCTAATTTCGTTTGGATATTTCGGGAAAAACTTTCTCGGCGAAATCATTCATGATGTCGAGCGTGAATTCTCACTTCGAGTGAAAACCCAGGATGGATTTCTCGATTTGAGCGAATATTTTGATCCGGCACGCAAACAATACAATGGCGACAAATTATTGGAGGTTATCGAAACCAACTTTGCGTCAGACCAATCAAAAACCCTTGGGCTATTCAATGTCGATCTTTACATCCCGATATTAACCTTCATATTTGGTCAGGCCTTTTTAAACGGTCGTTGTGGTATTGCATCGGCCTACCGACTACGCAACGAACGCTATGGAATTGAGGCCAACGAAACAGTTTTTATCGATCGGTTACGAAAGGAAGTGATTCATGAGCTTGGACACACCTTTGGGCTAATCCATTGCCAAAATCCCATCTGTGTCATGCGTTCAAGTACCTATGTTGAAGATATTGACCAAAAAGGTTGGTCGTTTTGTCCAAAATGCAAAAAGGAACTGGAAATTTGATTCTGGATGCTGGGTTCGAGATACTTGATAGAGATCACACCAGTTCTATCGAAGTAATCTCTGGCAAAATGCCTAATCGCCCTTGGTACCCGATGAATCCATAGCCTCGATTGACATACAAATACTGGTTTGCTTTTTTATACAACCCGGCCCATTCTTTATAAAAGTACTGAACAGGGCTCCATTTGAAGCCCGGGATATCAATGCCGAACTGCATGCCATGGGTGTGCCCACTCAAGGTCAAATCAATATCCCGATATTCTTTGCGCACTTGTGCGTCCCATTGCGAAGGATCGTGACTCATGAGAATTTTTACAGGAATCGATTCATCCATTCCGGTCACCGCCTTTTTCAGATCACCATGTTGAGAAAACCCTCTTGCACTCCAATTCTCAATTCCGATCAGGGCAATTTGTTGGCTGTCTCGCTCCAAAACGACATGTTCATTCATTAACAATCGCCAACCCAACGATGCCTGGTGCTCTTTCAGTTTTTCCAAATTTTGCTTTTTGGCTTCATCGGACGGCCAGTGAACGTAATCGCCATAATCGTGATTCCCCAACACGGAATACACGCCCATGGGAGCTTTCAGCTTGTTGAACACATCCATGTACGGTAAAATTTCGGTTGCCCGATCGTTCACCAGATCGCCGGTAAATAAAATCAAATCCGGCTTTTCATTCAAAACCGCCTGAATACCTTCTTCAACTGCACCGGGATCATCAAAACTTCCCGAATGAATATCGGAGATTTGCACAATCTTCAAGCCTTTAAACGCTTCCGGCAAATTTTTCAATGACAGCCGAACACGTCTCAACTTATAATTATAGCGGTTTGACATTCCATACACCAAGCCCGTGGTCAGCGCGCCGCCAATTAACAAAGCCGATTTTGAAATGAAGGAAAAACGACTGATAAAACGCGATCCTTCCGGCGGACTGCCTGCCGGATGATGGCGGAACGAAAGAAAAAAGTTGACGATGTTTGGGACAATCATGACGATATCGGAGATCAACATGATGAGAGCCACGACAACCTGTCCAATAAAAACACCTATCAAAACATTGACCGTGTATTTCAGGGCAACTGATGGCCAGCTGGTTCTTCCCCAATGCGGAAATGCATAAAGGCTCCAAAGCGTTGCCAATGCCAGAACGATATAAAAAACGAACAACCAAACATGCCAACTGCCGGTTGTATTTCGAAGAGCTGTCCTCACCGCCACATACGAGTAGTATTCAACAGCAAGCACAAAAAGAATAAAAAATAATAATCGACTCATTGTGTTCTTGTTTTCATTGCAATTCCAATCATCCTCCTGACACATCAAGATACGCTCTATAAAGATGAGACGAATAACGACAGGAAATATTTTCTATTAACAAGTTTTTCGAGAAGATGGTTGCAGTCACGATAAGAATAAGAAATGAATTCGAAAATCAATAGGCGAACGAAGCACTGAGTTGATGCACTTTATTAGCGTACGCAGTCATAAAAGACGAATAATCGTTGAATTGCTCATACAATAATTTAAATGAAGAACATGTATTTCCCGAACGATCCAATGGACAACGAAGTTTTCGGACTTGCTCTACCTTCTCGGAATTCCAGACCGACAAAAAAGATTGCTGCAAAACATTGCCCAGTGCTTGCTCGTCGAACAAACAATATTTCACATCTCCGTTGGCATCAATGTAAGCAGCCGAAGTACCGCATGGACAGGCTTCTTTGTAGGCATTGAACCGACTTCCATCCATTGCCAAATTGGCTCTTATCGGGATTTTGAAAAAGCAGGGTTGTGTCACCTCAACCAATGTAGGATTTCCACCAGAAGCCTGAATGAGTTGATACTGTGCTTCAGCCATCTTTTCACCCGAAATTAATTCACTGAGCAACTTCTTCCGCGCCCTTCCATCGGGAAACAAGACTCGCAATTTGAACTTTGAAACGCCGAGCGATGAAACAAACTGGTAGGTATTTATCAAATCAGAAAAATTTGACTCACACAACGAAAAACGAATGGATACATCCAATTCGGCAGACAGTAAATGCTTGACGGCAGAAACAGCTTTCTGAAATCCTTCAGAATCGCCACGCAGCCAGCTATGCAGGGTGTCCCACGGATGGCGTCTGCCATCTTTAAAAATTTGTTTGCCGGATGAATCCAAACCAATTTGAACACGGGTGATGCCGGCTTCCTTCATCTCTGCACAAACGGATTCACTTAATTCCCAACCTCTGGTTACCAATCTGATTCGCATTCCCAGTAAGTGGGCAAACCGCGCAACTTGAAGGACTTTTTCCTTTTCCAGCAACGGTTCACCTCCCGTAATTGTCATTCGGTCCAACTTCGGATTCAACAAATAAACTTCGTCCAACATACGGATAAAATCATCTGCCGTGAGCAAATCCTGATCTTTCCCCGATTGATTGTAGCAATGCCTGCACTGGCCATCACACTTGCGGGTAATGGCAAACCTCAACTCTTCGGGAACAGTGACTGCCTTCATTTTAGCGGATTATAAGGATGGTTCTTTTGCTTTTATACTCCATTTAACGTGTCAAAGATTCAACCAAAAGGCACTGAAAATCAATACTGGCATCCCATGAATACTTTTTGTAAATTTAGTTAAGAGGAAACGAACGGACATTGATTAGTTGGAAGAAGATTAAAAATAATGATTCATAAATTTCATCCTGAGCATTACAAACATGATGAACTGACAAATGATTTTTTAAAAACTGAAAACCGTAAAATCTGGCTCGATGACTCAAAAACTCGACCAACATGCAAAAGAGATGCGCTCGAAAGTTTTTCGTCACATGCTCGAAACCAGAGGCTGGAAATACAAAGCCTTTCTACGCTACCTTAAATTCTTTAAATATTTTGCATTTGCTCCGCTACGTGGTGAATTTCTGGAATCGTACTATGTTTTGATGCGTTACATTGATGACATTGTTGACGGAGATGTTCAATTGCCAGGCAACTACAAAAATGAAGAGATGTACATGCTGGAAAAAATCCAGTTTTCTCAGCATCCGGTGAAGCCTAAAGATGAAGTTGACTACCTGATGCTGTACTGTTTTGAATTGGCTGAGCGATTCGGACAGAACTTTCGGGAAGAAACAGGTGATATTTTGCATTCCCTGCTTTTTGATGCCCGGCGCAGAGACCAGCTCATCATCTACCCCAACGAACAGCTCATGCAGCATTTTCATGTGCTGGACATCCGCGGAACCATTCGCGCTACCCTGAAACTGTTCAAAGAAGATCCGTAGAAGTATCTTTTTTTACAACCGTTGGGTGTGGCTTGCCGGTACCAGTATGACCT
>Ga0102953_1001839_pt1 | contig 13182 bp, 9 predicted proteins | sample SalPon2A_C_D2_MG_FD_78509 | JGI IMG/M metagenome (GOLD analysis project Ga0102953, IMG submission 78509) | Soil microbial communities from South San Francisco under conditions of wetland restoration - Salt Pond MetaG R2A_C_D2_MG | ecosystem: Environmental > Terrestrial > Soil > Wetlands | place... | reverse complement strand
TTCGTGCCTGGGTCGAGAGCGAGCTCAAGTAAGCATCGACAGCAAACGCTGTTCGAAGGTATAACAGAAGGCGGTCCTGCGGGCTAGGCGTTCAATTAATCTGTTGAACAAGAGGAGCGACTTCTAGGAGTCGCTCCTTTCTTATTTATTAGACTCCGGATAAAAAGCCCACCAATTGTGTCCACTCTGTCCCCCCCCCATTTATTAGAAAACATTTACCAAGTTACCGATTGCGAAATTTAAGTCACCTTTGAAAGCCAAATAAGTGCTCTTAGAATCCTGACACAGCAATTAGTTCAAAGGAGGTTTCACTTCGCTGTTCAACATATTTGATTGTTGATTGATCGGCCGGAGCGGATTCTTCATGCTCCTTCAATTGTTTTAATTTTTTACCAACGTTTTCTGACGTAACGCCATTTAAAATTCCTTTAAGAGCGCCCTCTTCGCTCCCATGTTGAAATGATGATGAGTCTGGTAACTTTGTAACCACTACATTCTCACTCCTCACCAAGCCAACTTTTTTATTTATGTAAACTGTTGAAATGATTTTGCTGTTCCCTTGCACTGGTACTGAAGAATTTTGCTCAGAAACAACCATTGTATCTTGATAAACATAAGTCAAAAAAGTCCCGGCAGGAGCCTTTACTTCCTTCTTTCCAAGATACTTCCAAGAATAGTGTTGTTTGGTGATTGAATTGATACTGCCCATCTTGGATTGAGAAGTAACCTGGAGTTCACTTGGGAACGTTCCACATTTTGGGAGGGGCGGATCATAGGTGGTATTACTTTGCATTCCTGGTCCCAACCTCATGACAAACCCAATTCGATAAATATTATCGCCATCCTGCAAAAGGGTTGATTCCTGTTCGGATTTATATGTTCCAGCGCCAAGACCTTTGACTATTGTAGATATCATCGAAACCGTTCTGATGTAATTTCCATCTATAGATTTTACCATGGTCTCTTCCCGTACAGTTCCGTTGGGATTGGAAGATGTATATGTCCATGTCATCCCATTTTTATACTTAATGCAAGGGACACTAATCGTTTCATTAGTAATGTTCTGTGCCTTCGCATGAGTGATGCCGAATATGATAATAATAGGCATCAACATTAAGATCGTGACGATTTTATTCTTCATAAGATTCACCCCCCTCCGCACAGTCGAATCTTTTGCTTATTCTGTCGTTATCTTGATCAGATAGCTCCACTTTATAGCCCCCCCCTTTTGAGCATAATCCATTTGAGTTATGCATATTTATCCTGAACCAAATTTCGGTCATTGTATGTTGCACTATTTGTCCTACAGAACGGGGAGAATAATCTGTTTGGGAAGCATTCACCTGAAACGTAGGAACAGCAATTAATAAGCTTTGAGATGATGAGGGAGGTGGAACGCGGTATATCTTATATTGAATCCCATTATACAAAATGTCTCCATGATTTCTAATCAACCCATCAGAAGAGCCTTTGTTTAATACGCTAAATTTTATGTATTCTATATTATCCACGATGCTCATTCCGTTGATAATGAGGTCTAATTTATTCCTAATAGCGGTTAAGATGTTGATTCTTTCTTTGTGATGGGCGAGCAAAAGCTTTCTTAATTCATCGCCATCTTTATATGTAGGATTATCTAATACTCGGAATGCCTGAACCTTTAGATCTACATCGTCGATCTTTGGCAGCCCCTTTATACTTGTTGATAATTTCGCTAACTCCCCCGATAGATAATCCGAATATCCAGTCAAGTCCTTGGTTATCTTGTCGACAAGTTCCCTAGGAGCATTTGATTCAGGGATATAAGCTAGAGTACGAAGATCAAAATTGTCTGCGCCTAGGATTTTGGACGATCGATAATCAAGATATGTTTGATCATTAGCAACATCCCCTAGTAAGGAAGTAACCTTGGATTTATTCAGATACGATTTTACATATCGACTAGCGTACTCAATTGAAAGTATTGGTTTTGAAAAATAATTATTTAGTAGAAATCCCAGAGATATTGAAAACGGGCTTAGCAAGAGGGCGATCAATGCTGCAACAAAAGGGCCTTTAAACTCATTCGTATTAAGAAAATCCAAGAGGTGTCTATGGGTAATTTTAAGATTCATACTAGTAACCCTATGGGTAAGCTAAATCGAAGCATAGTTTTTCCCCCCGATACATGGTTAGATTATAGCTGTCGAATTGAGAAAAGGAATTGGTGTTATAGCCTTATTCCAAATCAATCCTTCACCAGTGCCCAAACCACTTTTAACTGGAGTGAGTGGCCATACTGGGCAAATTGTGTGATATCAACATGACGAAAAAGGAGAGCCACATGGCTAAATATACGGTACGAATTGTTTTACATGATGCTGATTCGGATGATTATGATGAACTGTATGAGGCGATGGATGAGGAAGGTTTTTCCGATGAAATTGCTTCTAACGCTGGAAAGACATACAAAATGCCAGATGGCGAATATGACATTTCTGGATCATTAGAGATCGATGATGTCTTGAAAAAAGCCAAGAATGCAGCTTCAAAAACAAGGAAAAAGTTTGCTGTTCTTGTAACTCAATCCTCTAAACGCACGTGGGATGGTTTAGAAAAAATCTAAGGGCTCTACTGTTTCGAACTGTTTGCCATAATTTTTGGGGAGGGGGGAGAAGTGAAAGTCGAATCCATAATCATTAAGGGGTTTCGTTGCTTTGATGAAACCGGGCAAACAATCTCTTTCGATCAACTTACCTGCTTTGTTGGGCCAAACGCATCAGGAAAAACTGCAGCATTAATGGCACTCGCAAGAGTGTTTGGTGAATCTGGTGGATATCGCCAGGTTGTTACCGCAGATTTTCACCTTGCTAGCGGAGAGACTCTGAAGGATAAACCAAGTCGCAATCTGGCGATTGAATGCCGTCTTAGATTTCCCGAACTCAAATCAGGCTCCACTACTGATGCTATTCCCGAGACATTCAATCAAATGATTGTCGATGAACCTGACGGGGAACCATATTGCCGTATAAGGCTCGAAGCCACATGGACTAATGATGGCACGCCATCAGGTGATATCGAGCAACGCGTATTTTGGATTCACACAAGTTCTGAAGATCCAAAGGAGGTTGAAAACCATAGCCAAAAAATAAAACCAGGGGACCGAGGAAATATTCGTGTCGTCTATGTGCCCGCAGCAAGAGATCCAGACAACCAAATCCGAACCACGACTAACACAAGCTTCGGGCGCTTGCTTGAATCTTTGGATTGGAAAGGCGTTGATGAGTCGCTCAGGGGAAAAATGGAAGAGCTTCAAGCAGAGATCATTGGGCTTTCCGGTCTCAAATCGATGAATGAGCAAATCCAAGCGGCGTGGCAGGGCTTATATGAAGGTGACGTTGCAAGAGAGGTAATGTTTCAGGCCATTGAAGAAGAACCAGCGTCGCTGATTAAGCTCCTATCTCTTAGATTCAGGCCAGGCGAAGATGGCCGTAACATGGACTTAAAGGATTTGAGTGATGGGCTACGGTCACTATTTTCCCTTTCTCTATCACTTGGATTCTTCAGAGTTGAGGAACAACTACGAGTTTCTGCTGAGGCTGCTGGATTTAATAGTAGCGTTATTGAGGACTTACCAATATTGACGATTTTTGCGGTTGAAGAGCCCGAGAACCATCTGTCTCCTCATTACCTTGGGCGCATAGTTTCCGAGCTAGAAAGCATTTCAGAAAACGATGGTGCTCAGGTTGTATTATCTAGCCACTCTCCCTCAATACTTAGAAGGGTCGAACCGGACAATGTCCGGTACTTCCTTGGTAATGAAACAACTTCCCTGAGCGCAGTAAAAGGCATCCCTCTGCCTGGAGACCGTGGGGATGAGGCTTTCAAGTATGTTCGTGAGGCAGTGAGGGGCTTTCCTGAATTGTATTTTTCTCACTTGGTTGTTCTGGGTGAAGGGCCATCTGAAGAAATAGTATTGCGAAGGCTATTTGAAGTTAGTGGGGCTCCTCTTGATACGCACTTTATATCGATCGTGCCATTGGGAGGGCGGCATGTTAATCACTTTTGGAAGCTATTGCATGGACTGGGAATCCCTTACATCACGCTTTTGGACCTTGATCGAGAGAAGGAGGGAGCTGGCTGGGGAAGGATTAAGTACGTAAGAGACCAGCTAGTCAATTTGCATGGCGCTGGAACGCTTAAGTATTTAGACTCGAACAAAGTCACACACACACTCGACAGCGCTGACTTTGGGGTCATGGATGTCAAAGACACCCAGTCAATGGATGCTTGGATTAATCATTTCCGAGAGAGATATCGGGTCTATTTCAGTTCTCCTCTCGATTTAGACTTTGCGATGTTAGAAGCCTTCCCTGTGATCTATAAGAGTTTGGCTCCATCCGGCCCGCGACTACCCGACAATACGGATGAAGAGTATCCGCGAGCTGTCCAGAGAAGGATGAAACAGGTTCTGGCAGCGGATGAGTCAACTGCTTCTGATGATCTTGGCTCGACTTATTCAGTTGCTCAGCAAGAGGTATTTCCTTGGTATAAATATTTGTTTGTCGATGGATCGAAACCAGTCAACCATATGAGGGCTTTGCTTCTCATTGATTCAGAACAATTAGCCAGTAATGCTCCTGAGGTGTTAAGAAGCATTGTAACTGATGCGCAAGCGCAATCCCTTGTGTAACCAGATTCGATGAGACGGATCAGCCCTGAAGACTGGCAACCTGTAGATGTTGCATCGCTTGAACTTGCTGCGGACCATGTGGTTCATTCTGAATCAAACTCAATTGTAACTGCAGGGCCTGGTGCAGGGAAAACGGAACTTTTGGCGCAGCGGGCCTGCTACCTGCTTGGTACTGGAAAATGTCCGAAGCCATATAGAATTCTTGCTATTTCCTTTAAGAGAGATGCAGCTAGGAACATTTCTGAGAGGGTTAAGAAGCGTTGCGGTGAACAGGCGAATAGATTTGACTCTTTCACATTGGATGCTTTCGCCAAAACCATGGTCGATCGGTTTCGACTAGGTTTGCCAGAAGACTGGAAGCCAGTTAGCGATTATACAGTCATGACCAGCGGGTTGGCGCCTGATGACATAAGGCACTGGTTAATCGACGCTGGTATTCCAGATCATTCCGTGCATTCGAAAAACAACAATGAAATTAAAATGATTTTTGACTCAATAATGCACGGATATCAACTACCGTACGTTGGCACTGAAATACCTGAAAAAAGGAAACAACTAGGGCTGCGTTGGTGGCAAGATCGCCTTGCTCTTCCCAAGGATGTGCCCAGTTTAAGTTTCCCTATGCTGAGTAGGTTGGCTGCTCACTTGCTCAGAGAGAATCCAACAATATTAAAGACATTAAGAACCACATATCGGTTCGTATTTCTTGATGAGTTCCAAGACACTACGGCTTCCCAATACGATCTCATTCAGTCCGCATTTTTTGGTTCTAATTCTGTCCTTACTGCCGTCGGAGATAATAAGCAACGCATAATGTTGTGGGCGGGTGCAATGCCAAATGTATTTGATGTGTTTGCTGCTGATTTCAATGCAGATCACGGTGATTTGTTAAGAAACTATAGGTCTGCTCCAGAATTGGTTGAGATGCAGCATGTAATCGCCCAAGCACTAGAATCAGGAGTCCAGCCGGCAATCTCTGCGAAGAAAGGGATAACTGGTAGTTGCTCTATTCTCGAATTTGAGAACTATGAAGCTGAAGCAAACTATGTTGCGACACTAATCGAGGAAGGGATGCGTAACGAGGGGGAATCCCCAAGAGATTTCTGCATCCTAGTTCGACAACGGACTTCCGACATGATCTCCACACTTCAGGGAGTGCTCGCACACCGTGGGATCAAACTTCGAGATGAGAGCGCATTACAAGATACATTATCTGAGCCAGTTGTTTGCCTCATTCTTGCAATACTCCGTTTGGCCACGAGGGAGAGGGATCCAGAAGCATGGACTTTTCTCACAAGTGAAATCGCTGCTCTCTATGGTTGGCGTGAAGATGAGGATGCATCCAGGATCAGTAAAGAAGCCAAAAAACTTATCAAGAGTGTTAGAGAAACGGATAGTGAATTTAGTGCAATTCCATCGGAGATTATTTCGCTGCTTGGAGAAAGTCTATTTCGCTCTCTGTACAGACAATATGAAAGGGGGCCGTTCTTGGATACGGTTATCAAGAACTTCTCCGACGCACTAGAAGATTACACTGGTCCGACCAATGCAGAAACGGTCAACAATGTTATTGGTGAAGACTTTGTCCCTGCAATGACTATACACAAAAGCAAGGGGTTGGAATTTAACACCGTAATATTTCTCGGCTTAGAAGACTCTCAATGGTGGAATTTTTCAAAACAATCAGAAGAAGAGATTAGGAGCTTTTTTGTCGCCTTCTCTCGGGCAATCGAAAATGTCTATTTTACTTTCTCAAACACGCGACTAACTAGATATGGTGTGCGCAGGCAAGACAGAACGGGCATTCGAGATCTTTATTCAATTTTGCAGGATGCAGGTGTACCTACCATTTCTTGTGATACCTAAGTAGAGAATCCTAGAAAAATATGAGCAAGAGTTGTCGTGCCGTTTGGAGGTGATTTTTCAGATGGGCGCCTATGCTCAGTGTCAAATTCTGCAATCCCATTAAAAACCTTAGACGGTCGGCGTATGTATTTCTTATTCCCATCGTGAACCATCCTCAGTTCGTTTTGTACGCCCTTCTGGGACAATGATCTATTTAGGGCCTCAATAGTGTTTACCCTATCCTCTTTTATCAAAGCAACCATGACTGCTAGGGACTCGCCTATGGCATAGTTCCCATCTACAAATCGCTGCATGCCATTTACACCTCTATATGTAGCAAGGTTCGATTTGGTTAATTTTTTAAACTCAAAGACCAGCGTCAGCCTTATGCCTGAAAGGTTGCTGAAGTAAGTAATATCTTTCCGATTTCTACCCCGTACCTCACCTTTGTTTGAATAGAAAGTATCTTGGGACTCGTTAATCCACATTCCCGTTAATCCAGATTCCGAAGAAAATCTTACTAAGAAAGAGTGAAGTCTTTCGGTTAGGTCGGGTTCACGACTTGTGTACTTGAAATGTTTCGGGTCAGCCATTGAAACTGAGGACCAGACGGTGACCAAATGCTTTGCAGCTAAAGTGATTTCGTCCATTGGTAGCAAATCGTCCCAATTGCTTCGAGTCCTCATGCATGGCACTCCAGATTGGAATGTGCCAATAATACTTCACGAACAATTCGATCTGCATCTCGAAATGACTCGGACTGAAGCCACATCCTGTAAACTAATGGCTTAACCAAATAGATTGTGTCACCTATGCGGATAATTGTATCAGTGGCTAGATACAGGTTCTCTTGAACCTTTAGAGGAAGCAGGTGCTTCCTGTTGAGCTCTTCCAGAACATGAGTTATTGCGATATCGTCAACATTGTTGCTGATTTGCTCTGATTGACCAGTTGGTTCGATCTTAATAATTCCTAGAGCACCACGATTCACTTGTGAATTCATAGTCACAGAAATAGAAACATCTCCTGTGCCTCCCCGATGGCTACTCCAGTTTATAATTTCTGATTTTAGTGCGTGCGCATACACGTCTATTTGCTTACGTGTAGGGCGCCGCTGGAGTTTTGTATCGAGTCCGAGAATTGATGATGGTTGGAGATTAGGGGCGACTTGATTCGCGATTTCCCCAATACGACTCAACTCACCATCGCTTAACCCGAAGTACTCTGCGATAAGAGGTTCATACTGATTTGTGTTATGAGGAGCGCGTAAAATATTATCATGCGCCTTTTCCTCTTCGCTAATTAGCTCAGCAACCTGATTAACAATCTCCCAAGCATACGTCGGACTGGTATGCTTATCGGGGTGCACAAACGGTAATTTTTTGATGTCCTTCAATGTTACCCGTTCACGCTCAAAGTTCAGTTGGAACGCGGTTAACAGCAAGAAGTATTGCACCAGGTTTGAGTGGAGATACGCTGATACAAACCGATATAGATTTGCATCTTTTTTAGGGCCTCCAATAACTCCAATACTGCTACAAAATGAAAACTGCACGTCAGAAAACGCTGCACGAATACGGCGATCGCTTGTTACACCGTCAGTGAAAACGATGCGTGGACCTGAAAATAGATCCATTAGGTCATTAGGCAACCGAGCTACGGTTTCAATTAACTCCGGGAATGATGACAATCGAGACCTATCTAGTACCGGTCCGTCCACTTTGAACTGTTTCGCATCAAGGTACTCCATTTCTTTCAGCTGCACTGAGGGAACAGGGTCGCTAATAGCTGAGTCATGTATATGGAACCCTTTACGGGTGCACCAGCCATACTCTTTACCAAACATGGAGGCCAAGGTTCCCTGAAGTCTCAAACGGGCGATTGTTGCAACATCCCGTGATGTCCCCCAGTATAAAGAAGTCAGTAGTTCGTTATCTTGGCAAGCCGTGCGCGTTTGGATTGTATGACGGTCTGACCCATGCAAGGCAAGACGCCCGAAGGCAAAGCTCACATCCGCTTTCGGCACCCAATATTCGAACGTCTCTTCTCCAGGGATCGTACCTGTTTCACTTTCTGGACGGACACTAGCAATTGCTACGATGCATGGTTGTTTCGCCGTATTAAAGAGTATCTTGCGCAAGTCTCCAAAGTTAATTAGAGCGCTCAGGCGAACTCGCACCAGCCACTCTCTCAAAAAAGGGGCACTGGTAGGGGCTGCCAGGGCACTAATCGGCAATATAAAACAGAAACGACCATTAGGGGCCATGCTTTCAACTGCTCGATGCATAAACGCATTGGCCAATTGCCGGCGAGGGATGAAATACCCTGCTTTGGCTGCCCACATATCACTCATTAGCGAGTCTTTTTTACCCGGCTCAACCCAAGGGGGGTTGGATAGAAAAATCGTGCATTTGTGTGATGTGGCTAGCGGGTTACTATCTGAAAAGAAGTCACCCACTCCATGCCCGCCAAATAAATTTCGACCGTTAAGATTGGGCAGTTTAACGTTGCCATTATCCTGAAGATCTGCGATGTCATTCGGCTGAAGCCGTTCGAGCATCGACAGATACAAACTGAATGCAGTCACACGACATGCAGCTTCATTTATGTCTGATCCAAAAATGTGACCTTCCAGCAGTCGAGATCGCTCTTCAAACCGAAGGGCACGCCCTTTCTTAGTCTCGGCATATGCCAACATGCGTCGATATGCAGTTGTCAGTAAAATTCCGGAACCACAAGCCCCATCATAAATCCGTTCTTCTAATAAGTTGCTAGATTCCGCAAAAGCTTGGTCGACTACGAGATTAGCTAAGTGACGGGGCGTATAATACACGCCGAAATCACGTTGCTCGTCAGCCAGAAATGATTCGTAGATTCCCGAAAGCAGCTCCACAGGGATATACCGAAAATCGTAACTCCAGAAGCTTTGTTGATCCGACTCTAGGTCAACGCGATCCAAAAAATGCTCAAGTCGCATAAGAGCTGCTTCTGGAAGAGAGTCCCAAAGGGCAGAGCCAGAAGTTTCGGGCTCTAGAAAGTCACCATTCAAGTCACTTTTGAGTTGAATCAAAAACTTGGTAATTCCTGATCCGTCACGAGAGCGAACAAAATCCTTAAATGGCTTTAGTTTGTGCTTTGCTCGATAAGAGCCCCCCACAATTTCTCGATGCTCCAGATAGGAAACAAAAAGAACCTGTGCCATAAGATATTGGGCATCGATTTTCTTGAGGCCATGACCCTCTAGAATTTTGATGTACTTACAAATGTTGCGGAGAAGATCTCTGTCAATGCGAGACTCTGGATCAAACCAATCGGCGTGACGTCGAAATATCTCGCCTGACTGGATATCTGCACGGGAGAGAGAGGCTGATTCTCCGACCGCATCCCAATGGATGATTTCACCCACAACATCACGCTTATTTACAGGGGTAACAACCGCTTCCCCATTACGTACAACCAAAACAATCGAAATCAGATTTTGGTTCCAAATCTTTTCTCTTATCCGATTAAGTGCGACGGAGTTGTCGGCCATAGAACCATCGTCTTCGAAGAAGCAAATCGTGGGAGTGCCTTCGACATCAAATACTGCTTGAGCGCGAATTGGGCCATTGGGATCAAGAACGTCCTCAATCTCGCTCTTGTACGCGTGATCGGGAGGAAGTTTCTCGCCCGCACGATGGAGATTATGAGGCGCGTTTTCATAGCCCCATGCAGAAAGCCACCGATTGATCGAATGGTGAGCCAAGATTCATCTCCCTTGCATTTTGCTTAATGCTATCATTATAGTTGAGTAAATCAATATCAGTGATAACATGCAGACGAGTATGGTACTCGTCATGATTAGTATAGGTGGGTAAGATTTGAATTCTAGATATGTCGTTGATCGGCAAAGCGAAAGCAGCAGCTCGAAGCCCAAGTGGGTGGAACAATTAAGTTATGCCCAGAAACAGCGTTTGCGTTATTTTGAGTCTCGGCTTATTTGGGAAGGATTAGTGAATCGCAATAGTATTTGCGACCAATTCGGCGTAACTCCTAACCATTTCACTAGAGATGTTCGAGACTATAAGCGCAACTTTCCGAACAATATTTGGTACGATGTATCTGCGCGTGCTTATCGCCCAACGCCCAAATTCAATGCCCAGTTTACCGTAGGAGATCCAGAGGAATACCTATCTCTACTTAAGCTTTATTCCCAAAATGGATACCCAACCCTAATGGCAGAGCTGGGGGTACACGTACTCTCTGACGCAATAAAAAAGCCTCAGGAGAAAGTTAATCGCCAAGTATTACAGGCAGTATTAAAATCCATCCGAGAAGAGCATGGATTAACAATTTCGTATCAATCCTTCTCTAGAGAAAAACCGACAAGCCGAACCATATGGCCGCATGCACTTGCATGGTCTGGAGATCGATGGCATGCGCGTGCATACGATGAAAACAGAAATAAATACATAGATGTTGTCCTATCTCGAATAGCAGAGGTATTTAGTTCAGGTCATCCCCCCATCGAAGGGTTGGAAGATGATATGGAATGGATAGAACACGAGATTATAAACGTAATCCCCAATCCAATCTTATCGGCATCTCAGCAGCGAGCAATTGCTATGGAGTATGGAATGGACAAGGTTGGGAATAATTACGTTTGGTCCGTTGGTATGCGCCGATGCCTCATCCCGTACTTTTTGTATCGCTATCGTTTGGATATACCTACACCTGAACGTAAAAGGCACGGCTTCCCGACGCAACGAATAATCGTACGCGATCCTGACATCGTTCCGAAGTACGCCTTCCCAGCGGATTGAATCAGCCGTCCCAATTTAAGATTTCGCCCAGAGAATATGGCCTGTCGGAAATTCCCAACCGCATAGCGGGAGTCTTATAATCTTTGCCTGCCAGTGAAAAATTGTAAGCCACCCGAAAACTGTCTAATAGCCGACTCACCACTTCAGGGTTATACGGGCTGCCTCCGTGCCAAATCCTGCGGTTAGATGAGGCAGTGGCAATTGGTCTCTCAAGAAGCGAGATGCGACGGCGCAGCAGCATAAAGTAGCGATCGACAGAGTGCATGCTTGCCCATAACATCATATCCGCAACCTCCTTGGCCGAATGCTTACCTCTATCAGAAATGAAACAGACACTTTTTTCTGGCTCTCCCATATTTGGAAGGGGATGACGGACCCACCTTGAAGAAACCTTTCTCTCTGAAGTAAGCTGTGACTTATATTCTTCCTCCATCAATATCCGCGCTATGCGCCAGTCTGATGAATCGGAAAAGTCTTCCCGTAGGCGAGAGAACATCTGCTCTCGAGATGCAAGCGCCAATCGTTTTTCATCAATGGTTAGCGATTTATTGATGCGGACTAAAAAAGACTCGACCTTCCCCTCAAGAATCCAGTCGTTAAAGGCAGAAAAACAAGCTGCGCGTATGTTGGATTCCTGATCCATGAAGAAAAGGATTTTTTCAGCCCCAGGCAAAAGGCGGCGCAGAAACATAAAATGGGCAAAGAGCGTGTATTCACGATAAACTCTTGTTCCATTTGAAGGCGCACTAATATCGGCGTTTTCTATAACACTTTGTGATAAATCGTAATCTTCAGGTAACCATATCCTGGCATAATACCGATAGGCTCGATCCACCTCATAGTCTCCAATCTCTCTAGCATGTAAGTCGGCTTCATAGGTATCAACGTCAGGGTCGTAATCCAGATGCATGCCAAAGACATAACCTGTTTTGTTATCTGCAGAAGCGACCGCTGCAAGTTGAGTATTTCGGCGATTAAACTGAGTTCCCCAATTCAAGACGTATTCCTGCCGGTCAACGGTTAGGTGAAGCTCATCAATATGCTTTCCATCAATAAGCGCCTGTTCAAATGAGCGAGAAAATCGGTGACACTGTTCCTGAATAAATTTTAGCCGCTGGTACAAAACAGCGGGCTGTATCTCTATGAGCTCACAAATCCGGCGCATTGGCACCTTATTAATGAGGGCGCGAAATATCAGATCGTTCTTTTCAGGTTTTCGCTGCCTATGGGTCGGATTGCTGGTAATAGAGAAGGTCTTCTGGCAATGCTTGCACCTGTATCGAGGTGATCCAATTGCGGTTTTGCCGAATCGTTGGTATTCAGCAGGGGCACAGTCGACAGAAACACAATAGTTTGGACACATTTTATTTTTGCAGGCTGGACCAGCCGGGGGAATGAGGGGCTTCCATAATCGATCCAACTCTTCCATGACTGCATGGTTGCTTTTGAGAGTTAAAGACTCTCCGCATAAGGTGCAGTACAGCATTCGGTACACATGGGGCTTCCAACCTCCGCTGATTCTATACCCATCTTTCTTCCCATATAGTCCGCGCCCTACCTTCTGAAACGGCGGCTTTCCAAAATTGGGGCAAGCAAGATTTCGACATGCATTAATTTGAAGCCCATCCACTGATGGCGGAACTCGAGAGGGTGCTTTCCCGACCTTTCTATCTTTTTTAAGCAAAATACCCTCCAGAAAAAATATCTGGAGGGTATAGCTGGACTCCTAGGTGGCGGTCAACAGATTAATTGAACGCCTAGGTCCTGCGGGGCCGCCTTCTTCTTGCGCTGCGGGTCGCGCGATATCCACCCCACGGGTGCAATTTTTACGTCTGGCCCATTTTCCCGGATTTGGAAGGGTGG
>Ga0102953_1001838_pt1 | contig 13183 bp, 9 predicted proteins | sample SalPon2A_C_D2_MG_FD_78509 | JGI IMG/M metagenome (GOLD analysis project Ga0102953, IMG submission 78509) | Soil microbial communities from South San Francisco under conditions of wetland restoration - Salt Pond MetaG R2A_C_D2_MG | ecosystem: Environmental > Terrestrial > Soil > Wetlands | place... | reverse complement strand
CAGGGACTGGGCGGGCAGATCACTTTTGATAGCACTGTCCGCAGTTTAAACAATCGGGACATCGAGGAGGTGGTCTCGAATATTATCTCGGCAAACACCGAAACCGATAACCCGGGCACGATATTTATTGCCGCCGATGATGAGACCGCTGCACAACTGGTCATTTTGATGAAGCGCAAGGGCGTCTCCTATCCCATCGCGGGTGCAAGCACTTTGAGTACTCCTGCTTTTCTGGATGTGATCCATGCACAGCCGGAGGAGGAAACCATTCCAGGTTATTTTACGGATGGCATCCTGACAACCCGTGCTCTCATCTTTGACAGCGCCAACCGTTATGCCAATCAATTCAGGCATGATTATCAGGTTGTTTATAACGATGACCCAAGTGATAAAGTGGTCAATGGATACGACGCCGCACTGGTGTTGATGTCGGCGCTCCAAAATGCTGATATTACCGGCCTGGCTGATGATGTTGAAGCCGACCGGCAAACAACGTACAAGGCGCTTCTTGCTTTGGATGATAGCCAGAGCAGTGTTCAGGGAATCATTGCCCCAATATTCTTCGAACCGTCTCGAAATATCACCCGTGCCGCACGCTTTGGCGTTTATCAGAATGGCGAGATCGTCTCTGCAAATACACAGTTTGAGCCCATTTCTGTGCCGGGCGAGATCAAGGACCTCCAGGAGCAGATCGAAAAGGGACGGATAATGACTGTGAACGGCGCATATGCCTATAAGGCGAATGTTGTCTACGCGGGTGTGGATCTGCTTGGCATTGAGGAAATCGACATCAAGACTTCCACCTATAAGGTTGATTTTTATCTTTGGTTCCGCTATGCCCCAAATGAGCAGGATGAAGAGTTCAAGCCGGATGATTTCGTGTTCACGAATGCAGAAGGCGATGTGGAAAGCGTCCTGATCCGTGATGAGCCCAATTCTGACGGTACCTTCCTGAAAACATACCGTGTGAGCGGGATATTCAAGAATCAATTCCAATTTTACGAATACCCGTTCGATCATCAGGATTTGGTCGTTGAATTCCGCAATCAAAATGCCAATACATCATTTATTCAGTATGTAGTGGATCAGGTCGGGATGCGTTATACGAATGAGACTGATTTACTTGATAATTTCCGCGATAATGGTGCCTTTGATGCCATTTATGGTTGGGATGAAAAAGGTGTAAATATAACCCAGGACATTTTCCCGACCTTCTCCACGCTGGGGAGTCCGCAGAATTTTGACCGCAAGGTATCGACCGATTATTCGTTGATCAATGTCCGCGTGGATGTTCAACGGACCTCGCTTCAGTACATCATAAAAAGCCTGCTTCCGTTATTGATCACATTGGTGCTGGCTTATATCACATTCTTCCTCCCACTTGGGCACGAGGAAAGGCTGGCTGTCGGCTCGACAGCATTGCTAACGACTGCTTTCTTTCATCTGACGCTCGCCGATACACTCCCTGCGATCGGTTATACGGTTGCCATGGAATATTTATTCTACGCATCGTATATCATGTCTGCGTTGATTGTCCTGCTTGAAACGTTAAGCTCCCGCCTTGAAAAAATGGGAGAGGCAACCAGGAAAAAAGCAGACAAGGCACGCTACGAAGATCAGCGGGAGAGACTGAATATGATGGGTAGGCTGATCTATCCCGCCATCCTGTTTTTTGTGATGGCGGCGGGATACTTCGTCTATAACGGGAGCATACATCTCGGTCCGGGAGAGGCGGAATCCAAACATCTGGTTGATCTGGTAATTGAAGGTGCGGGTTCATTGAATCCGAGATCGGATACGGGAGAGAGTGTGGCAACGAGTGGAGATGAAGTCAGGTTGACACTAAATACCTGGCGGCCCGAAGATTCAAGGCAGATCCAAATCCTGTTGGACGAATTTCATACGTATGCCGCTGAAACACTGAACAGGAATATCGTCATAGAACATGAACCCATCGTAAGTGTTACTTACGATTCGATCCTTGATATTAAATTGAGTCGTGAAAAAGGTCCTGATCTGTTCTATGTTCGTCCATTTTCTGTAGATGGAAGTATTTCAAAATATCTTGCGCCATTAAATGATTTGCCCATAGATGAGAACTATGATGAGACCAAGATCATCCCATGGCGGAATCGTACGGGAACCTACTATGCGGTACCGTATGTAGGTGTGGTACAGGGCGTTTATTACAACAAGGATTTGTTTGATAAATATGGGATCTCCGTACCAGACTCCTGGGGTTCGTTCCTGGTAGATCTTAAAGTGATTGCTGAGCAGGATCCAGAGATCATTCCGATTGCCAATGCGTTGAACGCGAATGAAGACAGCGAAATGTTCATGAGTATCGCAGCAAACTTCCTGGGTGGGCCAGATGAACGTCGACGCCTGATGCGCACGGATGGGACAAGTCTGTGTTACAACAGCTCGCGAGTCATAGGTGCGTTTCAAGCTATCGAAAATATAAAGCCTTTCCTGCCTGAGGATGCAGCCACCATGAATTCTCAAGCCAGCAAGGTATTATTCTTCAGCCAGCAGGCAGCCATGCTGTTCGGGGGGTCCTGGGATTTGCAGAAAGTGTCGGAAGATGCAGACTTCAATTGGGGCGTATTTGCTGTGCCAGCGCCATCGTTGAGGCAAACGTACGTAATCTTCCAACCTGATATTGGGATTGGTATCAACAAAGATTCACCTTATCAGGAGGAAGCACGCTTGTTCCTTGAGTGGGTAATGACGAAAGATGCAGTGAATCTGACGGCTAAAAATCTGATCGGATTTTATCCGTTGAATATAAACAAACCTGTTGCAGGTGGGGGGGTGCATGACCAGAAATTCCTTGAGTTGGTAAGACAATATCCTGGTGATATCCGCTGGATGTTTACGGAAATTTCGAACGAGATACCGAGCGCAGCAGATATTGTCCGCAGAGACCTAAATCAGATGGTGGCTTCCGATCTTTCACCTCGGGAAGCCGCGCAAAATTTGCAGGATGGTTTGGGTGAATGGTACGAACCTGCGCAGAGCTGTCAATAAAACCAAACACGCCGTCTGAATTCAGACGGCGTGTTTGGTCATACTCCCCTGATAAATAGTTTGCCATTAATCGGCTTTTTTTCTCATTTGTCTTTTTGTCAGGCTCTCCAATATTTCTATGAGAGGTTGCATGTCATCTGGCAGGGATGATTCACCAGCCAAAACTTTGTATTCCTTTTCTTTTGATTCAACCGTAATGGAATAAACAAATCCATCGGGGATGGGCATTTTACCTGAGAGTTTTTCCGATAGTTCGTCAAGATCTGCCTCATCAAGCAGATCTAATATCTCGCGTTTTTGGTCTTCGGGTAAATCATCCATTTCGATCTCGGCCGCCAGGCGGATCCCTGCGAAACCGCCGGTGCGCTCGAATTTTATCTTATCGATGTTCATGGAACCTCTCTTTATTATTTTGCGGGCGCGGCTCCGATAAGGCGTAGGAGAGAGCTAAGGCATCCGTCACCAGGGTCGGTTGTGGGAGGAGGCGCAGAGCCGTCAACCGTAAGCCCAACTTCTGCCCAACCAGTCTTCACGGCTTGTTGTTGGATGCTTCCGGCACCATACAATTCGCCGGCCGTTTGGTAGGTGAAATTGGCACAATCCTGGAACTTGGAAGTGCTGATTAATTTATCTTTGAGAGTCACGTACCAGATCTGTCCGGCTTTTTCCCATGCGTAATCGCCAAGTTCCATCGCAATGACATAGAAGGCATGGTTGGGGATTCCAGAGTTGATGTGTACGCCGCCATTGTCGCTGATGGTAGTGACATAATCGTCCATGTGACCGGGCTGCGGATCCTTTCCAAGCACGGGGTCATCGTAGGCGGTGCCCGGCGCCTTCATGGAGCGAATGCCAACGCCGTTGACATTCGTTGTCAACAAACCCGCACCGATGATCCAATCTGCCTGATCGGCGGTCTGGTTGAGTTGTTTTTGCTTGACAAGCGACCCGAACACATCCGACATGGATTCGTTCAAAGCTCCGGGTTGCTGTGAGTAGCTCAGTTTGGCTTCGAACTGCGTGACACCATGGGTCAATTCGTGGCCGATAACATCGATCGCGATGGTGAAGCGGTTGAAGAGACGATCCTCGACTGGCTGATCCTCGTCGCCATCACCATAGACCATTTGCTCGCCGTTCCAAAATGCGTTATCGTATCCTTTCTGATAATGGATGGTTGAGTCCAGTCGCATACCGCTACCGTCTATTGAATTTCTTTCATAAATTTCCTTATAAAGGTCATAGGTCGCGCCACTGCCATCGTAGGCTTCGTTAACGGCAATATCTGTAGAAGGGGGATCGCCCTCATTACGGACAACTGTGCCAGGTAGAGTTGATTTGTTCTTTGCATCGTAAATAATGCGTTCTTTACCACCTATTGCCTGGGCACGAAATGCCGCAGGGTTAAAATCAGCAAGAGCATGCCGTTGACCTCTCATAGAGGCTGACATCTTGAGCGTGTGGACTGCAAGACTTTTTTGTGCAGTTGTGCCGTTCGTGGCAATATTTTCGAGCATGTGCGGTGGAACGATACAATTGATCGGGTGATAATGGTTATGCATAACAAAATCCTCTCTATGGCGAATAGTTTTATTCGGGCTATGTCAGTATAAGTCTTTTTCAATGGAAATTCAATGGCGATCTGGAAATGGCGAAGGCGCAACCTGTACTATGAAGGTCAATACGCTGTCTTCAGCCTTTGCTGTGACCTCCCAGCAACCCTCCGTGGGGAAGTATAAGCTTGTGGCTTGGAAGCGGGTTGGGTAGCAACAGGGGATATGCGCTTTCATTGGTAGGGATAAACCATCCAGACGGTGACCAGTGATCTGCAACTCGGCTCCTGCGGGACCGAAACCAGCCTTCCTTGAATCCATCTTCCTTTACATAAAGATAATTTTCCTCCTGGCCTGTCCACCATGCAGATGCCCAGATGGATCTATCTTCGTTTACGAAATAATATCCTTCTATTGGTGTGCCGCCGATCGCGGAGTCTTCCGGTGGTTTGATCCAGAGAGGTCCAGTGACCGGGCAGGAATCAGCGAGTGCCGATGCGCATCCAGTTGCTACTGATAGCAATAGGACGGTGCATATTAATCGTGTAATTATATTCATAGGGAGATTCTCCTTAGTTGGATAACTGGATTTAATAATTAATACACCGCTCGAATTCTTCAGGTTCCAATTGTTTTGTGAGTAAAAGAAAAGTGCCTCCAATTTCTGAAGGCACATCACATATTCTATTAAACACCCAACTTATATTTCATTGAATGCTGAGCATTGCCTGCTTTTGTTCCACGCTTTCGCCCGCCTTGACCTTGATGCGGTTGACGACACCGTCGCGCGGAGACTTCAATTCGTTTTGCATCTTCATTGATTCCAGAATGAGAAGCACTTCACCTTTCTTTACTTCCTGGCCTTCCTCAACAGAAATGGCGACCACGAGTCCGGGCATGGGCGCTTTGAGATGATACTCACCCGTATCCGCTACGCCTCCACCTCCCGCGGCACGCAGACGCTTTTCGCGTTCATCTTCAACATCTATTGAATAAAGTCGGCCTCTCAGCAACACTTGCCATTCACCATCTCTTTCCTGCACATAGGCTTCGTGTGACATCCCATCCACGATCAGAGAATAGACAGGCTGCCCGCTTACCGATTCGAAATCGACCTCATATGTTTTGTCATTGACGTTGACATGCTTGTCATCCAATATCTCAACCTTGAATTCCTGGTTATCGATTGTAGTTATATATTTCATCTGCCTACCTGTGCATTCTTTCCCAGCGCCCGACCCATTTCCAGTTGCTGGTATCGCGCTCGTTACGCTGGACGATTTGTGCAGAGCGTTCTGTTGATTGGTGCGCGACAAGTGCGGCAAAGATGGCTGCCACTTCAGCGTATCTTTTGCGGTATTCCTCCGCGCCCTCCATGGAAAAGCGTTCCTCAACGAAACGTGTATCGTATTGACCTCCCATAAAACGATGTGAGTCCATCATGGTCTGGTGAAATGGAATGTTTGTGTTTACGCCAACGATGCGATATTCTTCCAGCGCGCGGCGCATTCGTAAAATAGCCTGTGCACGTGTCTCGCCCCAAACGATCAACTTGGCGATCATCGGATCGTAGAATGGTGTGATCTCAAAGCCGGGATATACGCCTGTATCCACGCGAACGCCGGGTCCTGTTGGAAGAAGGCTGTGGGTGATGCGCCCGGTCGAAGGCATAAATCCATTGTAGGGGTCTTCTGCGTTGATGCGGCATTCGATGGCGTGACCGTTGAACTTTACATCTTCCTGTGTGTAAGTCAACGCCCGTCCGCGTGCAATACGGATCTGTTCTTTTACTATGTCAATACCGGTCACCATTTCGGTTACAGGATGTTCCACCTGCAAACGCGTATTCATTTCAAGGAAGTAATAATTGTTATCTTTGTCAAGCAGGAACTCGATCGTGCCTGCATTGACATAATTGACGGCCTGCGCAGCTTTGACTGCCACTGACCCCATCTGGTTTCTCAATTCCTCACTCAACGCTGATGATGGCGCTTCTTCCAATAATTTTTGATGTCTTCGTTGTAATGAACATTCCCGCTCGCCAAGATGGATTACGTTTCCGTGTGTATCTGCCAGTATCTGGATTTCGATATGACGTGCGCCTTCAACGAGTTTCTCAAGATAAACATTTCCATTACCAAAAGCGGATTCTGCCTCACGCCTCGCGGACTCAAGAAGAGTTGGCATCTCCTCAATGGACTTTACCTCCCTCATGCCTTTTCCACCGCCACCGGCTGTGGCTTTGATCAGCAATGGGAAACCAACATCTGGAGCGATGGCTAATAGATCGTCGTTGGTCATATTGCCCACGTCTTCGGTTCCGGGCACGATAGGAACACCAGCCTTGATTACTGTCGCGCGAGCTACACCTTTGTCTCCCATCGCGGCTATGGCTGATGGTTTTGGCCCGATGAAAGTTATGTTGCTTTCTTCACATGCTTCTGCAAAATCATCCCGTTCTGCTAAAAATCCATACCCTGGATGGATGGCGTCTGCGTTACACTTACGGGCAATATCTAGAATCTTATCTGCGCGTAAATAGGACTCACGTGATGGAGCAGGTCCCAACAAAAATGCTTCATCGGCATATCTCACATGTAATGCGTGACGGTCAGCATCAGAGTAAACGGCTACTGTTTCAACCCCCAGTTCACGACATGCGCGAATGATGCGAACTGCAATCTCTCCTCGGTTTGCAACCAATACTTTTTTGAACATTCACTCTCCTACAATTACAACGGAATATTGCCGTGTTTTTTGGCTGGGCTCGAATCACGTTTGTTTGCCAGCATTTCCAATGCATTGATCAAACGTGGACGGGTCTCTTTGGGCTCGATCACATCATCAATAAAACCATATTCAGCTGCAACATAGGGACTGGCAAATTTATCACGATAATCTGCAACCAATTCTGCTTTTCGCGTGACTGGGTCTTGTGCTTCTGCGAGTTCCTTGCGGAAGATGATATTGACAGCACCATCTGGGCCCATGACTGCGATCTCAGATGAAGGCCAGGCAAGGTTTACGTCACTGCGGATGTGCTTGGATGACATCACGCAGTAAGCGCCGCCATATGCTTTGCGCGTTACCACAGTCAGTTTAGGGACTGTGGCTTCACAATAGGCATATAGCAGTTTGGCGCCTGAGCGGATGATCCCGTGATGTTCCTGGAAGGTTCCAGGCAGGAAACCCGGCACATCTTCAAAGGTGATGATCGGAATATTAAACGAATCGCAGAAGCGTACGAAGCGTGCGCCCTTTTCACTTGCATCAATATCAAGCACGCCTGCAAGTACCGCAGGTTGATTTGCGACGATGCCCACGGAGTGCCCGCCAAGCCGCGCAAAGCCAACGACAATATTCTGTGCGTAATTCTCATGGATCTCGAAGAATTGGCCGCTATCCACGATCTTACTGATGACTTCTTTGATATCGTACGGCTTGTTCGCGTCATTAGGGATAATGGAGTTCAAGCTCTCGTCCATGCGCAGAGGATCGTCACTCGAAACAAAGGGTGGGTCTTCCATATTGTTTTGTGGCAGATAACCAAGCATTTTTCGGATGAGGTAAAGCGTATCTGCTTCGCTATCGGCTGCAACATGACATACGCCTGATGTCTCTGAATGTACACTTGCTCCGCCCAGTTCCTCCTGTGTAACCTCTTCATGCGTCACTGTCTTTACAACATCCGGCCCCGTGACGAACATATACGATGTACCGCGCGTCATAAATATGAAATCAGTCAAAGCAGGGGAGTAGACAGCGCCGCCTGCGCATGGTCCCATGATGGCGGAGATCTGCGGGATAACACCGGATGCCATCGTGTTGCGCAGGAATATGTCGGCATAACCGCCCAACGCCACAACCCCTTCTTGAATCCGGGCGCCGCCTGAATCATTCAGGCCGATCACAGGTGCGCCATTCTTCATGGCCATGTCCATAATCTTGCAGATCTTTTCAGCATGTACTTCGCCCAGACTTCCGCCAAAGACTGTGAAATCCTGGGAGAAGACATAAGCAAGCCTTCCCTCTATGGTTCCCCAACCAGTCACGACAGAGTCGCTCATAAATTTTTGTTTATCAAGGCCGAAGTCATGTGTACGGTGCTGTACGAACGGATCCACTTCGCGAAACGATCCCTTGTCCATTAGCAGGTCGATTCGTTCACGCGCGGTTAAACGTCCTTTTTTGTGCTGGGCCTCGATGCGTTGCTGTCCGCCGCCCAGGCGCGACTGCGCCCGTTTTTCATTCAGAATTTGAATTTTCGATTGATTGCTCATGTTCCTCACTTTTTGTAAAAAACGATTTTGTGCCTGGGAGTATCGATATGATCCACAGCATAACAATGATAAAGATCGAACTGGATAAGGCAAAAGGCAGGTTTGCTCTTGGCGGTTGAAAGAAGATTCGTTCCAGCCAGTATTCTATCAGCCAAATCAAGATGGATGTGACAGACGCAAAACGCGCCCACGGCTTTCCTCTCCATATGCCGGACAGAAGTACGCCTCCAGTCACGCCCCAGCCTGCTCCTGTTATGGACAGATACAGCGGGCTGAGACTTGCTTCAAATTCATTCAATACATCCCATGCCTGCAAAGCGGCGACAAAACGCGTCACACCCCAAGCTGTCAATATTAACACCATCCATAGCAATAGGGTTACACCGAAAGGTCTTTTTGGGGGCATTGGTCAGCTTTATTGAAACAGTATCAGGTTCATCGTGAGAATGAAGCGGATGATCATCCTAGATTGTGCTCAACGTTATCTTTCCAAAATTTTCGTTGTTCCACAATCTCTCTTGTGCGAGAACGGCATCCGTGAGCGGGAAGCTCTTATCCATGATCGGTTTGAGTTTCCCTGCAACGACAAGATCCATGACCTCCTTGAAATCGTCCAATGTGCTCATCATAGAGCCGATAATGCTCAGATGTTTCGCGAACATATACCGATTATCAAACTCGAACTTTGGTCCGCCGCTGTTACCAACGGTGACTAGTCTGCCTCCTTTACGCAATGTTCGGAGGCTTTGCATGAAGGTGATGCCGACATTATCCACGACCATGTCCACGCCGCGTTTGTTCGTGGCAAGATATGCTACCTTTGACCAGTTCTCATCATTTGAACGATCTATCAGAATGTCAGCGCCAATGGATTCTGCTTTTTTCAGTTTCTTCGCGTTTGAACCAATGACGATGACCTGCGCACCCATATATTTAGCAACCTGAATACTGGCAGTGTTGACGCCGCCTCCTGCGCCGACGATCAAAACTGTTTCATCTTTTTGGAGGTTTCCGCGTTTAACAAGCGAATGCCATGCAGTTTGATAAACCAACGCAGCAGCTGCGGCTTGGTGGTAATCAAAATTATCGGGCAATTTATAAAGTTGCTTTACAGGGACGGATATATATTCTGCATAGGTGCCGTTAATGTGTTCGCCGATCATGATCCAATTGGTGCACATATTATCTTTACCTGATATGCAATATTCGCATTTGCCGCAACCAAGATTGGCATTGATAACGACATGGTCGCCGACCTTTAAGTCCCCGGTTGTATTATCGTCAAGTTCAACAATTTCACCTGCGCCATCTTCACCGTTGATATGCGGCATTTCTAACTTTAGATTAGGCCAGCCATTACGGACCATGACATCCACTCGGTTGAGCGCGGATGCATGAAGCCGGATCAGCGCTTCGCCAGGTTTGGGTTCGGGAGTAGGGAAGTCTGTGTATTGCAGGACTTCAGGTCCGCCATGTTCGCGGAATAAGACTGCTTTCATACGGTGAATTGTAACATTCGGATGGGGATGAGAAAATGAGTATCAAAATAGAATCAACTTTCAGTTGAAGGTGAAGCGGGCTACTGTATAATCCAGTCTACAATGGAATTCAATACATCCCTTTCGCAACTCCCCGATCCGTCTGATAAACGAATTGCGTTACGAGTCACGTTGCCTGCAGAGCGCGCTCTAAAGAAAGGGCATCCCTGGATTTACGATCAATCCATCACCGACATAAGCCATGCGGGTGCACCCGGCGACCTTGCTGTGATCTTCGATGAGAAACGCCGTTTTCTCGGCATTGGTTTATACGACCCTGTCTCGCCGATCCGTGTGCGAATTTTGCAGGCGCGCCAACCTGCAGCCATCAACGTAGATTGGTTTCGAGAAAAGCTTGAGGGCGCATCAAAAATGCGCGCATGGCTGGATGGCACAGGTACCACGGGATATCGACTTGTGCATGGCGAGAACGACGGCATGCCCGGCCTGGTGCTCGACCGTTATGCCAACACGCTCGTCTTAAAACTTTACTCACCGGCGTGGATACCCCATCTCAAGGAATTTTGCGCGGCGCTGGCACAAGTTAGCCAGGCTGAACATTTGATCTTGCGACTCAACCGATCTACAGAAAGACAGACTGGATTGTTGCATGGGCTCAGCGATGGGATGGTGCTCACGCTTCAAACGCCCCCAAATCCGATTCTTTTCAAAGAGAACGGCCTCATCTTTGAAGCTGATCCTATTAACGGGCAAAAGACCGGCTTCTTCCTTGACCAGCGCGAGAATCGCTTGCGTGTTCAAAAACTGACCAAAGGAAAATCCGTGCTGAACGTCTTTGCCTACACTGGCGGATTCTCTGTCTATGCCGCGCGTGGGGGAGCAAAGGAAGTTGTCAGTGTCGATGTCAGCCAGCATGCGCTTGAAGCCGCAGTCCGCAATATGGAACACAACAAGTTGACAAACATACGTCACGAGACGATCGCTGAAGATGCGTTTGATGTGCTTGCCAGAATGAAGTCACAAAAGCGTCTCTTTGATATGGTTATCATTGACCCGCCCATGTTTGCCCAAAGTGAAAAACAAATTATTGCAGCATTAGCCGCTTATCACAAACTGACTCGTCTCGGCTTGGGTGTCTTGAAAAAGAGCGGCACGCTTGTGCAGGCTTCCTGTTCCAGCCGCGTAGATGCCGAAACCTTTTTTGATTCCGTAAATAAAACTGCCAAGGATATGGGGCGACGCTTGACAGAGATCGAACGGACGGGTCATCCCTTTGATCATCCTGTCGGGTTCAATGAGGGCGCATATCTGAAGTGTTTGTTTGCACTGGCGTCTTGAAATCTTTTTATTCAGATCTATTAATGTTGAGTGTCTTGGTCAATTCACTTGCCGAAATGGGATGACTAAGCAGGAAGCCCTGAACATTATCACAAAGCTGCGAACGTAGAAAAGTAAGTTGCTCATCTTTTTCCACCCCTTCGGCTACCACTTCAAGTCCCAGGGAGCGAGCCATGGATATAATGGCTGTTATAAGGGATGCGTTCTTTTTATTTAGTATGTCTTGGACAAATGACTGGTCGATTTTTAAGATTTTAAGGGGAAATTGTTTTAGGTAGCTCAGGGATGAATATCCAGTTCCAAAATCATCCAGTGAAGTTTTTATCCCCAATGCGTCGAACTTTTTCATGATTTTAGTTGTGTATTTGATGTCTCGAACTGCAATGCTCTCCGTGATTTCCAATCTTAAGCCATCATTGGGCAGCCCGGTCTCTGAAAGGATTTTGACTACCTTATCTACTAAATTCGCATCCTGAAACTGGCGGGCCGATAAGTTAACCGATACCCAAAAGTTGTGAGCCCCGAGTTCACGCCAGGCTTTTGTTTGCAGGCAGGCTGTGCGTAAAACATATTCTCCTATAGGTAGTATATGTCCTGTTTCTTCAGCTACTCCAATGAAATCCTTTGGAGGAAGAATGCCTCTTTTGGGATGTTCCCAGCGCACTAATGCTTCGACCCCAACCGGTTTTCCGCTCACAAGTGAAATGATAGGTTGATAATTAATCAACCATTCTTCCCGTTCAACGGCGCGCTTCAATTCCCCTTCAAGGCGTATAAGATCAACTGCGCTGGTATGCATTGTGCTGTCAAATAATTGGTGCTGGTTTCCTCCCATCCCTTTCGCGGAATACATTGCCGAATCTGCATCCCGTAAGAGTTCTTCAGCCGACAAATAGCTTTTGTTAAACATGACGATGCCTATGCTTGCGCTGGGTGATCGTTCGACAGCGCCCAAAAGCGTAGTAGTCTTCAATTGTCCCTTGATTCTATCTGCCACCTGATATGCATCACCAACATCTTTTACAGAATCAAGCAAAATGGCGAATTCATCTCCACTTAATCGAGAAACTGTATCGTCTGGTCTCAGACATAACTTCAGGCGATTGGCCACAGTGATAAGAAGTTGATCGCCAAATGCATGTCCCAAGCTGTCATTGACCACTTTAAAGCGGTCAAGGTCAATAAACATAACCGCAAATAAGTCATTGGTATTCCTCTTTGTACGTTCGAGGCGGTTCTGTAATCGATCCAGAAAAAGCAGTCGGTTAGGCAAGCCAGTTAGTGCATCATGGACAGCATCGTGAGCCAAACGTTCTTCGGCTAGTTTCCGGGCGGTAATATCAGATTGAGAGCCAGCCATACGGTATGGATCGCCATTTGTATCTCGCACAGCTAGTCCGCGGCTTAGAGCCCATAGATACGTACCGTTGGATTGCTGGATTTGATACTCGCATTTAAAATGAGAAGTTATTCCTTTTAGGTG
>Ga0102953_1001837_pt1 | contig 13191 bp, 16 predicted proteins | sample SalPon2A_C_D2_MG_FD_78509 | JGI IMG/M metagenome (GOLD analysis project Ga0102953, IMG submission 78509) | Soil microbial communities from South San Francisco under conditions of wetland restoration - Salt Pond MetaG R2A_C_D2_MG | ecosystem: Environmental > Terrestrial > Soil > Wetlands | place... | reverse complement strand
GGCAGAGGATGCTATCGTTTCACGAGGTGGGAAGCCTGCCTTCAAGGGGTATCGCGGCTTCCCCGCGACACTTTGCACCTCCGTCAACGAAGTGGTCGTGCACGGCATACCGGGCGACCTGCGCTTGTCGGAGGGTGATATCGTGTCGATCGACATCGGAACCTTCTACCGAGGCTACGCTGCCGACCAGGCGGCCACGTTCGCCGTCGGCGACGTCTCGGGAGAGGCGCGACGCCTGCTGGAGGTCACCGAACGGTCCTTGACCGTCGGGATCGCCGCGGCCGTCGCGGGAAGGCGGCTCGGCGACGTTTCCGCGGCCATTCAGGACGTGGTCGAGACCGCAGGCTTCTGGGTGATCCGGGAGTTCGTGGGGCACGGCATCGGCCGTGAGTTCCACGAGGGACCGGAGGTACCCAACTACGGACGTGCCGGCACGGGCCCCGTGCTCCGTCCGGGCCTGGTCCTCGCCATCGAGCCCATGGTCTCGCTGGACAAGACCACGGTCTCCGTCGCGGACGACGGCTGGACGGCTTCCACCGCGGACGGGAGTCTGGCGGCACATTTCGAGCACACGGTGGCCATCACCGAAGATGGGCCGCGCGTGTTGACGGCGAAGGCAGGCACCGAAGGAGGTGCGCATGGCGCGTAGGCGATCAGGGAGCGGGCGCTCCAGCAGGCGTGGGCGAGGTAAACCGCGGACCTCACGCGAAGACGAGACGACGCAGGACAGCATCCGCACCGAGGGGGTGGTGCTGGAGGCGCGTCCCAACACGACGTTCCTCGTCCAACTGGACGCCGGCCCCGAGATCCTTGCCCACGTTGGGGGCAAGATGCGCCGTCACTACATCCGCATCCTCCCAGGCGATCGTGTCGTGGTCGAGATCAGCACGTACGACCCGGAGAAGGGGCGCATCGTCTACCGCAAGTAGACGGGCGGCCACTCGAAACGTGCAGGAGTTGAAGCATGAAAGTCAGAGCGTCCGTGAAGCCCATGTGCGATAAGTGCAAGATCATCCGTCGCCACGGCAAGGTGTACGTGATCTGCTCGTCCAACCCGAAGCACAAGCAGAGGCAGGGGTGAGGCATGGCCCGTATCGCTGGCATCGACCTTCCGCGTGAGAAGCGCATCGAAGCGGCGCTGCCGTACGTCTACGGCATCGGCCAGAGCCGCTCTCGGCAGATCCTGGAGACCGTCGGGGTGGACCCCGACACCCGCGTCAAGGACCTCACCGAGGCCGAGGTCGGCCGTCTGCGTGAGGCCGTCGACCGCGGCTACAAGGTCGAAGGCGACCTGCGCCGCGAGGTCCAGCTCAACATCAAGCGCCTGATGGACATCGGCTGCTACCGGGGGCTTCGGCACCGGCGTGGCCTCCCGGTCCGCGGGCAGTCGACCAAGACCAACGCCCGGACCCGCAAGGGCCCGCGCCGTACCGTCGCCGGCAAGAAGCGGGCGCCGAGGAAGTAGGGGGTACAGGGTGGCCAAGCCGACCAGGACCAAACGGCGCGTACGTCGCAGCCTCACCGAGGGCAAGGCGTTCATCCACGCCAGCTACAACAACACCATCGTGACGATCACCGACATGGACGGCAACACGGTGACGTGGTCGTCGTCCGGCTCGATCGGGTACAAGGGCTCGAAGAAGGGCACGCCCTACGCGGCCCAGCTCGCGGCCGCGGATGCTACCCGCAAGGCCCAGAACATGGGCGTATCGCAGCTCGACATCATCATCCGCGGCACCGGCTCGGGCCGGGAGCAGGCCATCCGCTCGATCCAGGCGACCGGCGTCAACGTCCGCACCATCATCGACGACACGCCGTCGCCGCACAACGGCTGCCGCCCTCGCAAGCGGAAGCGCATGTGAGCGGGCTCGCGAGAGGTTAGGAGAACCATGGGCAGTTACAGAGGACCGATCGTCAAGATCTGCCGTCGCGAGGGCGTCAACCTGGTGGAGTCGCCGAAGGTGCAGCGCTACATGGAGCGCCACCCCTACCCTCCGGGGCAACACGGCCAGCGCCGGCGCCGCAAGATCAGCGACTACGGGGTGCGGCTGCGCGAGAAGCAGAAGCTGCGCTTCTACTACAACATGAGCGAGAAGCAGTTCGCCAACCTGTTCGTCGAGGCGTCGAAGAAGCAGGGCGCCACCGGCGAGGTGTTCCTGCAGCTCCTGGAGTCTCGGCTCGACAACGTCGTGTACCGGCTCGGCATCGCGGCCACCCGCCGCCAGGCGCGCCAGTTCGTGGTGCACGGTCACATCGACGTGAACGGCAAGCGCATCGACGTGCCGTCGTTCCGGCTGTCGCCGGGCGACACCGTCGAGGTCACGGAGAGCGCCAGGAAGAACGCGCACATCCGCGGCAACGTCGAGGAACGTCGGCGCGGCAAGCTCAGCCCCTGGCTGGAGTTCGACGCCGAGACGCTGAAGGGCAGGTTCCTGCACCGTCCGGCCCGGGAGGACCTGACGGTGCCGGTGAACGAGCTGCAGGTCATCGAGTACTACTCGCGCTGAGGGCCTGAGCGTTCTCGCGCTTGGCGCGGGGGCCCTCGCGCGCGGCGCGGGCGCCCTCGCGCGCGACCCGAGGCCGGACCCGAAGCCGAAGGAGCGTACGGTGCAGATCATCCCAGAGTTCAAGTCCAAGACCACGGATCGCTACGGCGAGTTCGTGGTCGAGCCCCTGCCGCGCGGATACGGCGTCACGTTGGGCAACCCGCTGCGTCGGATCCTGCTGTCGTCGATCCCCGGCACGGCGGTGACGAGCGTCTACATCGAGGACGTGTTGCACGAGTTCTCGACCATCGACGGGGTCAAGGAGGATGTGATGCAGATCATCCTCAACCTCAAGGAGCTCGTCGTGAAGCTCTACGACGACGATCCCGTCACCTTGACCTTGCGGGCCGAGGAGCCGGGCGCGGTCACGGCGGCGCAGTTCGATGTGCCCGCCAACGCCGAGCTCATGAACCCCGAGCTCCACGTGGCGACCCTCACCAAGGGCGGCCGCCTGGTCATGGAGGTGCGCGTCGAGCGCGGCGTGGGCTACGTGCCCGCCGAGATCCACGGCACCAAGGACCGCATCAACTCCATCCCCGTCGACGCCGTGTTCACGCCCGTACGCCGGGTGGCGTACCGGGTGGAGGACACGCGCGTCGGGCAGAAGACCGACCTCGACCGGCTCGTCATCCGCGTGTGGACCGACGGCAGCACCGATCCGCGCGATGCGCTGGACCAGGCGGTCGACATCATGCGCAATCAGCTCAACGTGTTCTCCGGCGAGGGCATGGAAGGTGGCGAGGAGAAGGTGCCCGTCATGACCATCCCCACCAAGCCGATGGAGGAGGTCGCTTCCGCGCCCGACCAGGTGGTCATGAGCCTGGAGAGCCTGGAGCTCTCGAGCCGCGTGCTCCACTCCTTGCAGGAGGAGGGCATCGACTCGGTGAACGCGCTCCTGGCGTTGTCGGAGCGCGATCTCAAGAAGGTCGGCGGCGTGGGCGAGAAATCGCTCGAAGAGATCAAGGAGCGCCTGGCGGCGCGCGGGCTGAAGCTCAAGGAGTAGGCATGCGTCACCTGCAACGCGGTTACAAGCTGAACCGGTCCAGCAGCCACCGGAGCGCCCTGGCCCGCAGCCAGGCCACGTCCCTGCTGCGGCACGGCCGCATCAAGACCACCCTCACCAAGGCCAAGAGCCTGCAGCCGTACGTGGAGAAGCTCATCACCACGGCTCGCGGCGGCGACCTGCACGCGCGCCGGCTGATCTCGCGCGAGATCCACGACCGCGCGATCCAGCGCAAGCTCATGGACGAGATCGCTCCGGCGTTCGCCGAGCGGCAGGGCGGCTACACCCGCATCTACCGCCTGCTGAACCGCCGCGGCGACAACGCCCAGGAAGCGTACATCGAGCTGGTGCGGGAGTAGCTGCCGCTCGGCGAACCGAGCCGGCCGGGGCGATCGCGCCCCGCCGGTCGCGGCGGCCGCCCCGGTGGGCGGCCGCGTTCGTTGGGGCGATACGGCGCGGCGCATCCGGTCCGGTGCCTCCCGTCGGGCGGAGCGGCTCCGCGCGGGCTACCCGGTCAGCTGCGAGGCGAAGCTCTCGCCGCGGCCGGCCCAGGCCACCGACAGCAGCGCGCTGACGGTGGCGCCGACGTCGGCGAAGCTGGCTCGGGTGCCGAGCTCGGCACCCGGCCGCCCGGGAGCGTAGGCGAGCAGCAGGCCGTGCTCGCGGGTGTGGTCGGTGCCGTGCCAGGTGGGGTCGTTCCCGTGATCGCTGATGAACAGCAGCACGTCCCCAGGGGCGGTCGCCTCGAGGAGCTCGGGCACGCGGGCGTCGAGCTCGGCCAGGGCGCGGGCGTATCCCTGCGGGTCGCGGCGATGGCCGAAGAGCGAGTCGAACTCCACGAGGTTCGTATAGACCAGTCCGTCTGGCCGGTCGCGCATCGCTGCCAGCGTCCGGTCGACGCCGTCCATGTTGGAGGCGCTGCGGAGCTCTCGGCTGAAGCCGCGATGGCTGTAGATGTCGGGGATCTTGCCGATGCCGACGACGCTCCTCCCCGCCGCGACGAGCGCGTCGAGGACGGTATCCTCCGGCGGCTCGAGCGAGTAGTCGTGGCGTTCGGCGCCCAGCCGCTCGAAGCGTCCCGGCGCCCCGCGGAACGGCCGGGCGATGACGCGCGCCACGGCGTTGTCGCCCGTGAGGATGCCGCGCGCCGCCTGGCACCACGCGTAGAGGGTCTCCAGCGGCACCACGTCGACGTGCGCGGCGACCTGGAAGACGCTGTCCGCGCTGGTGTAGACGATGGGATCGCCGGTCTCCAGGTGGGCCGACCCCAGCTCCTCGATGATGGCCGTGCCCGAGGCGGGGCGGTTGCCCAGGTGGCCGTGGCCGGTAGCGGCGTCGAAGGCGTCCATGACCCCATCGGGGAAACGCTCGAAGGTCCTGAAGGGATGTTCCAGCACGACGCCCATGAACTCCCAGTGCCCGGTGGTGGTGTCCTTGCCCTGGCTGCGCTCCGCGAGCCGTCCGAAGCTCGCCAGGGGCGCCGCGGCGGCGGGCACGCGGGTCACCCCCGGGATGTTGCCCAGGCCGAGGCGGGCGAGATGGGGGAGGTCCGCGGGCGCGGCGGCGAGCGTGTGGTCGAGGGTGTGGGCGCCCGCGTCTCCGAAAGCGGCGGCGTCCGGCAGCGCGCCGACGCCGACGGAGTCGAGAACGACGATGGTGACGGTCATGAGGCAGTATACGTGCGTGCCTCGGGGTCGCCGAGGCGGGCGATAATGTGTGCTGTGGACCTCGAACGGGAGGCGGCGGAGAGGCTGCGGACGCTGGCGCCCCAGGCGCGGCGCGTGCTGCTGGGCGTCTCCGGCGGCGCCGACAGCGTGGCTGCGCTCCACCTGCTGAGCGCGGCGGGCGTGGCGGTGAGCGCGGGGCACTTCGATCACCGGCTGCGCCCGGAGTCGGGCGCCGACGCTGCCTTCGTCCGCGAGCTGTGCGCCGGACTGCACGTGCCCCTGCGCGAAGGGGGCGCCGACGTGGCGGCGATCGCCGGGGAGCGCGGTTGGAACCTGGAGGATGCCGCCAGGCGGCTGCGCTACGCCTTCCTGACGGACGCCGCGCGCCTGGAAGGCGCCGACGTCGTGGTCGTGGCGCACACCCTGGACGATCAAGCGGAGACGGTGCTGCTGCAGCTGTTGCGGGGCTCTGCCTTCGCGCGCGGCATGCCGGAGCGGCACGGCCGCGTGGTGCGGCCGCTGCTCGGCATCCGGCGCGGGCGCCTGCGGAGCTACCTGGAGCGCCGCGGCGCGGCCTTCCGGGAGGACGCCAGCAACGCCGACCTCTCCCGTACCCGGGCCTGGCTGCGCGGCGAGGTGTTGCCGCTTTTGGAGGCGCGGGCCGCCGGCGCCGCCGAGCGGCTGGCGCGCACCGCCCTCCTGCAGCGGGACGCCGAGGCCGCACTGGAGGAGCTGGCGAGGCTCCGCTTCGGTGACGGCCCGCTGCGGGTCGAGGCGTTGCGCCGGGCCGCGCCGGCGCTGCAGCGGGCGGCGCTCGCGCGGCTCCTCGCCGACGGCGGTGTGGCGGTCGACGAGAGGCGCATCGAGAGCGTCCGTCGCGCGCTCGCGCGCGACACCCCGTGGCGGACGGACGTGGGCGCCGGCCGGGTGCTCCGGGTGGCCTACGGGCGCGTCGAGCTCGTCGTGCCGGCGGAGGCGGTGACGGAGCGCCCGGTGGCGCGCCCGTCCGAGCTCCCGGCGGGGGTGTCGGAAGCGGTGCTGGAGACGCACGCGAACCTCATGGTGCGTTCCCGCCGGCCCGGCGATCGCATCCGACTCCGGGGCGGCAGGCGGCTGGTCTCCGACCTGCTGATCGACGCCAGGGTGCCGCGCGAGGCCCGCGATGGCGTGCGCCTGCTGGCAAGCGGCAGCGAGGTCCTGTGGGTCGAGGGGCTGGCGACGGCGGTGGACGCCGCCGACGGCACGGAGGCTGCGCGCGGCGACCCGGACGTCGATCTGATGCGGCGTGCTCTGGCGCTCGCCGAGGAGGCGGCGAGGCGCGGCGAGCTGCCCGTCGGCGCGGTGGTGGCGAGCGACGGACGCGTGGTGGGGGAGGGGGCCAATGCCAACGAGACGGCGGCCGACCCCACCGCGCACGCCGAGATGATCGCGCTCAGGCGGGCGGCGGCGCGAGGCGGTGATTGGCGCCTGTCCGGCGCCACCCTCTACGTGACGTTGGAGCCCTGCCCGATGTGTCTCGGCGCGGCGCTGCAGGCTCACGTGGGGCGCGTGGTGTTCGGAGCGGACAACGTGCGCGAGGGGGCGCTGGGCGGCGCCATCGACCTCCGGGGCGGCGACTGGAAGCGCCGCATCGACGTGCGCGGCGGCGTGCTGGCGAGGGAGGCGGGGGCGCTGCTCAGCCGCTTCTTCGCCGCTCGCAGGAGCGGTTAGCACCGGCCTGGCGCTGCTTTTCTCGACGTGATGGTCCGGTATGATGCGGGCGTGGAGATCCGCAACTTCTCGATCATCGCCCACGTCGACCATGGCAAGTCGACGCTCGCGGACCGCATCCTGGAGCTGACCCAGAGCGTGGCCGAGCGCAACCGGCGCGACCAGATGCTCGACACCCTGGACCTCGAGCGCGAGCGCGGCATCACCATCAAGGCCAGCCCCGTGCGGGTGTTCTACAAGGCACGGAACGGGCGCACCTACATGTTCAACCTCATCGACACGCCCGGCCACGTGGACTTCGCCTACGAGGTCTCGCGCGCCTTGCGTGCGTGTGAAGGCGTTCTGCTGGTGATCGATGCCAGCCAGGGGGTGGAGGCGCAGACCATCCAGAACGCTCTCCTGGCGGTCGACAACGGGCTCGAGGTGCTGCCCGTGGTCAACAAGATCGACCTTCCCAACGCCGACCCGGACGGGGCCTTGGAGGAGCTGGAGGAGGTCGTCGGCATCCCTGCCGACCATGCCGTGAAGGTGTCGGCGAAGACGGGCGAGAACGTGGAGGAGGCGCTCGAGGCGATCGTGGAGCACCTGCCGCCGCCGCGGATCGACCCCGACGCCCCGCTGCGGGCGCTGATCTTCGACGCCGTCTACGACAGTTACCAGGGCGTGATCCCGTTCCTTCGCGTGTTCGACGGACGGCTGCGGGCCGGCGACCGCATCCGCATCTTCAGCACCGGCAGGGAGTTCGAGGTGGACAAGGTCGGCTTCTTCGAGCCCGGCCTGGCGGTCTCGGACGAACTCGGTCCGGGGGAGGTGGGCTGGCTCACCGCCAGCATCAAGGACATCGCCGACACGCAGATCGGCGACACCATCACCCGCGCCGACCACCCCACCGACCACCCGGAGCCCGGCTTCAAGCCGGCGCAGCCGGTGGTGTTCTCGGGTCTCTACCCGACCGACAGCGACGATTACGGGCGCCTGCGCGAGGCGCTCGAGAAGCTCAGCCTGAACGACGCGGCGTTCACCTTCGAGCCGGAGACCAGCGAGGCGCTGGGGTTCGGCTTCCGCTGCGGGTTCCTGGGGCTGCTGCACGCCGACATCGTGCAGGCGAGGCTCGAGCGCGAGTACGACCTCGCCTTGATCGCGACGGCGCCGGCCGTGGTGTATGAGGTGACGACCACGGACGGGCGCACGGATCTCATCCAGAACCCCGCCGCCCTGCCGGACCCGGACCGGCTGGAGACCATCCGCGAGCCCTTCGTGCGCCTCAGCGTGTACGTGCCCGAGGAGTACGTCGGCAACGCCATGGGGCTGCTGCAGGAGAAGCGCGGCGAGATGAGGGACATGGTGTACCACGGCCGCCGCGTGGAGCTGCGCTACGAGATCCCCTTCGGGGAGATCCTCTACGACTTCCACGACCGCCTCAAGAGCCTCACCCGGGGCTACGCCAGCATGGACTACGACTTCATCGGCTACCGCGAGGGCGACCTGGCCAAGGTCGACGTGCTGGTCAACGAAGAGCGCGTGGACGCGCTCTCGATCATCGCCCACCGCGACAAGGCGTACGAGGTGGGGCGTCGCATCGTCGACCGCATGGCCGAGGTCATCCCCCGGCAGATGTTCGCCGTGCCCATCCAGGCGGCCGTCGGCGGCAAGATCCTGGCCCGCGCCACGGTCCGCGCCTTCCGCAAGGACGTCACCGCCAAGTGCTACGGTGGCGACATCACGCGCAAGAAGAAGCTGCTCGAGAAGCAGAAGAAGGGCAAGGCGCGCATGAAGCAGCTGGGCACGGTCGAGGTGCCGCAGGAGGCGTTCCTGGCGGTGCTCGGCGCGGAGGAGTGACCACGGCCGCAGGCAACGCCGGACGGCGTCGCCGCGGGCGCCGCAGCCTGCGGGTGCAGCTCGCCTGGGTGATCGCCGTGCTGTCGGGCTTGCCGAATCTCGTCCTCGTCGGGACCGTGCTGCTGCCGGCCTACAGCCGTACGGGAGCGCTCACGCCCAACGTGTGGCTGTTCGTGCTGTTGTGGCTGTCGGCCGTGGTGGGGGTCTCGGTGTTCGTAGGCTACGCCCTGTCGGCGCAGTTGCTGGCGCCGCTGTCGGCGATGACCGACGAGATCGGGGAGCTGCCGCGGGCGGCGGCCGACGCCCGCTTGAGCGTGAGCGGCCGCGAGCCGGAGGAGGTGATGGCGCTGAAGCGCGCCTTCAACGCCATGCTGGCGGAGGTGCGTCAGGAGCAGGCGCGTCGTAGCTCCTTCACGGCCGCGCTCATGCACGACCTCAAGACGCCGCTGGTGGCCGCCAACCATCTCCTCGAGCTGGTGCGCGACCGCGAGGAGCTGAGCCGCGAGCAGCGCATCGAGGTCGTCAGCCGGCTGTCGACCGAGAACCAGTCCATGATCGACCTGGTGCAGAAGATGGTCGACGCCCACCGGCTCGAGCTCGAGGACGTGCCGCTGAACCGCGAGCCCACCGACCTGCGCGGGCTGGTGAGCGCGGTGCTGGACCGGCTCGAGCTGCTGGCGCGGAAGCGCGGCGTGACGGTCGCGGTGCAGGGGGACGCGCGCGCCAGCGTCGACCCCAAAGAGGTCGAGCGGGCACTCTACAACCTCATCAGCAACGCCGTGCGCTACGCGCGCTCCCGGATCGAAGTGGAGGTGTTCCCGGGCATGGTGCGCATCAGCGACGACGGGCCCGGGCTGCCACAGCCGCTCGAGCGCCTGGCGCAGCCGTTCAACGGGCAGCCGGTGGAGATCGCCGGACGCCGCTACACGGCCGGCACCGGCGGCCTGGGGCTGTTCATCGCCCGGCGGGTGCTGGAGGCGCACGGCGGGCGCCTGGTGACCGAGGCGACGGGGGAGCACGGCACCACCTTGCTGGCGTATCTCGGGACGGCGAAGGCATGACCGGGGAGCGCGCCGGGCTCTCTGCCGTCGCACTCGTGCCGCGGCGGCGCTGCCGTGCGGCGGCCCGCATGGAGATCGCCCGCCGTGGCGGCGGCTGAGCTCGCCGTGCGCGTCCTGATCGCGGACGACCACCCGCTCTTCCGCATGGGTCTGTCCATGGCGCTGGATCTGGAAGGGTTCGACGTGGCGGGCGAGGTCGAGAACGGCCGCCAGGCCGTCGAGCGCTGCCGCCGGGGCGGCGTCGACGTGGTGCTGATGGACGTGAAGATGGCGGACATGGACGGGATCGAGGCGTGCGGCCTCATCCGCGGCGTGACGGACGGGGCCGACGCCGTGACCGAGGAGCGGCCCCTGGTGGTGATGCTCACCACCTTCGAGGAGCCGGCCCTGCAGCGGGCGGCGCGCCAGGCGGGCGCGACCGCGTTCCTCTCCAAGGAGACCGCTCCCCGGGAGCTGGCCCGCTTGCTGCGGGCGATCGTGGCGGACCCCGCGCGGGACTGGATGCCCCGGGTCGAGCTCCCCGAGCTGACCCGCCGCGAGTCGCAAGTGCTGCGGCTGATGGCCCAGGGGCTCTCCACCAAGGCCATCGCCCGGGAGCTCGGGCTGAGCCCGGAGACGGTCAAGGACTACCTGCTGGGGGTCTTCCGCAAGCTCGACGTGCGCGACCGGGTCAGCGCGGCGCGGCGGGCAGGCGAGCTGGGCTTGCTGTAGGCCGCCGGCGCCGCGACCGCTGCCGTAGCCGTCGAGGCGGGGCGCCGGTCCCCGGACACGAGCCCACTCCCGAGCGGCCGACATCCACCGCCGCGAGGTGGCGGCGTCGTTCGTCGGCTAGCGTCGAGCCATGCGTGCATCGACAGGGCAACGGAGCGTGGGGCCGGCCCGGCAGGGCCGGTCGGCGCACGGCTTCACGCTTCTCGAGGTGATCGTCGCCCTGGCGCTGACGGCGGTCGCCACCGCCGGTGTGCTCGGCTGCCGGCCGCCGGCGGCGGCCCGGGCGGCGGAGGAGGCGCGCGCCTTCCTGCTGTGGGCCCGGCTCGAGGCGATGTGGAGCGGCCGGCCCGTCGCCGTCGTGCCCGCCGCCGCTCCCGGGCTCGAGGCTCGTGGAGGCTCGGGCGCCGCTGCGGTCGAGGCCTGCGCGGCGCCTGTGCTGAGGGGGCTGCTGCTGCGCCGCTACGGTCGCGTGTCCGTGGTGCAAGACTTCCGCGACGGGATCGTGTGGCTGCCGGGAGGCGGGGCGCGTACCTGCGACGGCGGCGGCGTGATCAGCGGCCGCATGGTGGTCGCGGACGGGTCACGGACGGCCCATGTCGTGGTCTCGAGCCTGGGGCGTGTCCGCGTCGAGGTCGAGCCGTGAGACGCCATGACGGCACGGCAGGCCGGGCCGGCCCTCGGGTCCGCGATGGCAACGGGCTCTCCCTCGTCGAGGTGCTGGTGGCGCTTGCCATCCTGGCGCTGGCGCTGCTGGCATGGGTGAGCGTGACGGGGGCCCTGGCACGGGCCGAGCGCGCCAGCGAGGTGCGGCGGGAGCTCGCCGCCTGGATGCGCAACGAGCTCCGGCTCCAGCGCAGCGCCCGCGCGCTCGTCTGCCTCGCGGAGCCGCCGTCGCCCAGCTGGTCGTGCCGTGTGGAACGGAGTTGCGTGGACGGCACGCCGCCGTGCGAGGTCGAGGCCGTACACGTGGTGATGGTTCCGCCGGACGGCCCCGGGCTGGCCGGCACGACCGCGGTGTGGTGGCCGCTGCAGCGGGCCGCCGTCTCCGGGGCGGGGCCGTGATCGTGCGGCGCCCAGGCGGCTTCACCCTGGTCGAGGTGCTGATCGCCCTGGCGCTGAGCGCGATGCTGGCGGTCGGCGTCGCGCGTCTCCTGGCAGGCGGTCGGGGGGCGGCCCGCGCGACGTCTGCCAGGTCGGACGCGACGCTCAGCCTGGAACTCGGTGCCGACCTGCTGACGCGGGAGGTCCGGCGCGCCGGGTACGTGCCCTATCCCCCACAGACCGGCGTGACGTTGGACTCGTCCGGCGCTCTCGAGCTGTGGCTTAGACCCCAGCGGCCGACAGGCGACCGTTTGGCGATCCGCTACGTCGACGACCGGCTCAGCGGCGGGCCCATCGCACGAGACCTGAGCTTCGAGGCCGATGTCGATGGCCGCGGCATCCACCAGCTCTACCGGGCCAGCGCGGCCGGCAGCAGGCAACCGCTCGTCGAGGGCGTCGCCGCGCTCATCGTCTCGGGTTGGGTGGATGCCGGCGGCCTTCACGCCCGCTCCGCGCTGACGCCCGGGACGCTGGATCCCTGGCTGCTCCTGCTGCGACTCCGCGCACCCGGAGCCGCCGCGGCCCGCACCGTCGCCATCCCTCTGCCCAGCCGTCCGCACGCCCTGGTGCGGGTGCTGCCGTGAGGCGGCGCGCGGCCGCCCGGGGTGCGGCGTTGGTGCTGGTGCTCGTCGTGACGGTCCTGCTGGGCCTGATGGCGGTCGCCGTGGGGTTCACCGTCACGCTCGACGGGCTCGCGGCTCGTACCGTGCAGGACGCGGCGCTCGCGGAGGGGCAGGCCGAGGGGGCCCTGCAGCTGGCGGCGGCCGAGGCAGGACGCTCCATGGAGAGCGGTGTGGCGCCCCCCGAAGGATCGGTGGGGCCCTGGAGCGCCGCCGGCATCACCACGACGGCACGTGTCACGCCTGTCGACGGGGATGCCGTCATCAGTGTGGACGCACGTGTGGGCCGGGCCGCGGCCCGGCGTAGCCTGCGGTTCCGGTGGCAGCCGGCGCTCTCAGGAACCCCTTGGGTCGTCCTGCTGCGCCGCTGACGCCTCGGGCAGGCTGCCGAGCGCGGCGTGCCCGGCAGCCCGGTCGATCCGGTCCCCGTGGAGCCCGCCGTCCCCGCGCCCGGACGCGGCGTCAGCTCCGGGCCGGCGCGCGCCGAGGAGCCAGTGGCTAGCGGCGCTCGTAGGCGAGGATCCTGAAGGTCGCCTCGAGATCGTTGGGGAGGTCGGTGAACCCCGGCGCAAGGTTGTACTCGAGGCCCGGGACCTGGATCACCTTGGCGGTCTGGCCGGCGTTGCCGCTGCTCGTCGAGATCCCCTTGGCGATCACGGTTCCCATCACCACGCCGCCCTTCTGGACCGACGCTTGGTTCCCGGCGTAGAAGAGCCCGACGGCCGTCTGAGTGCTGCTGAGGAGCTGGTTCTCGTTGACCCCCGTGAAGGTGAGGTCGTTCTGCGCGATGAGGCCGAGCACCTCGTCGTCGGGGAAGCTGGGCGTGTGGCACGTCGGGTCACAGACCTGATGGGTCGAGGGCAGGATGTCCCCGTCGACCGTGATGTTGCCCCCGGTGCCGCCGCTGTCTTGCGTCACCATGATCGTCGCCTT
>Ga0102953_1001836_pt1 | contig 13213 bp, 9 predicted proteins | sample SalPon2A_C_D2_MG_FD_78509 | JGI IMG/M metagenome (GOLD analysis project Ga0102953, IMG submission 78509) | Soil microbial communities from South San Francisco under conditions of wetland restoration - Salt Pond MetaG R2A_C_D2_MG | ecosystem: Environmental > Terrestrial > Soil > Wetlands | place... | reverse complement strand
GAAAGCGGAAAGCGGAAAGCAGTCGATCTCCTGGCCCGACGGTTGAGCTTAACAGGGACGATGCCATCGTCGGGGGCTGCTGGAAATTTAAGAGGCCAAACCGGGCGATTTCATGCATGGCGGCCAAACTCCGTGGTTACCGCGATTTGAAGGTCTATCAACTCGCGTTCAGTCTGGCGATGGAGATTTTCAATATCTCTAAAACATTCCCGCGGGAAGAACGCTTTTCCCTGACCAGCGAGATTCGGAGGTCTTCACGTAGCGTCGCCGCCAATATTGCGGAGGGTTTTCGCAAACGCCAGTATCCGAGTATGTTCGCCAGCAAATTGGCTGATTCGGATGCCGAGGCGACAGAAACGCAGGTTTGGCTAGACTTTGCGCACGGATGCGGCTACTTATCAGCGGAAGAGCAGAAGCGACTCGTTTCCGGATACGAAGAGTTGGGTAAAATGATTGGAAGCATGATGCGAAACCCTGACAGGTTTACACCCAGGTGAGCTGCCTGCCTTCTGCTTTCTGCCTTCCGCCCGCTCTATGCGTTGCGGACCACCATCCACAAGGAGTGAAATCTATGGCAAAACGATCTATTCGCGATGTTGACCTGAAAGGCAAAGTTGTTTTCATGCGGGTTGACTTCAATGTCCCGCTCAATGACCACGGTGAAATCACCGACGACACGCGGATCCGGGCCAGCCTGCCCAGCATCCAACTGGCGCTGGAAAAGGGCGCGAAGCTGGTTCTCGCCTCTCATCTGGGCCGGCCCAAGGGGAAGGTCAATCCCAAGATGTGTCTCCAGCCAGCTGCCGAGCGCCTGGCCACTCTGCTGAACAAGCCGGTCAGCTTCGCTACCGACTGCGTTGGTCCTGAAGCCGACAAGAACGTGGCAGAACTTAAAGAAGGCAGCGTCGTTCTGCTGGAGAACCTGCGCTTCCATAAGGAAGAGGAAGCGAACGACCCCGAATTCGCAAAACAGCTGGCCGGCAAAGCCGAGGTTTACATCAATGACGCATTCGGATCCGCCCATCGTGCCCACGCTTCCACGGAGGGCATCACCCACCATGTCGCGGTGAAGGCGGCTGGCCTGCTGATGGAAAAGGAACTCGAATACCTGGGCAAAGCTCTTGGGAACCCTCAGCACCCTTATGTGGCCATCGTGGGCGGTGCCAAGGTTTCGGACAAGATCAAGTTCCTGCAAAACCTGATAGGCTTTGCTGACACCATCCTGATCGGCGGAGCCATGGCCTACACCTTTCTCAAGGCACAGGGCGTTGAAGTTGGACTGTCGAGAGTTGAGGCCGACAAGCTGGATCTGGCGAAGGAACTGCTGGAGCAGGCCAGGCAGAAGAACGTGAATTTTCGGCTGCCCCAGGACCATGTGGTGGCCGAGAAACTGGACGCATCCGCCAAAGCAGAAACGATTGACTCCGTTGCCATTCCTGCCGACCGCATGGGCCTGGATATCGGGCCCAAGACAAGGGGCGAGTATGCCGGCGCCATCAAGCAGGCGAAGATGATCATCTGGAATGGCCCCATGGGCGTGTTTGAGATTGACCAGTTTGCGCAGGGCACCATGGAAGTGGCGCAGGCCGTTGCCGAATCGGAAGCTGTTTCAATTATAGGCGGTGGCGATTCGGTGGCTGCGGTCCACAAGGCAGGCGTCGAAGCCGGTATCACGCACATTTCCACTGGTGGCGGCGCTTCACTCGAGTTCCTTTCAGGACTCAAGCTGCCGGGCGTGGAAGCCCTGCCGGAAAAATAGCAGGCGGAAAGCAGTGGGCGGCTGGTGGCGGCGTCCGGCTCACTGCACACATTCCAAAATAGGATTGTAGACATGCGAAAACCTGTGATTGCTGGAAACTGGAAGATGTTCAAGACGCGCGGTGAAGCTGTGGCGTTCGTTGGGGAACTCAAGGCGAAGGTATCGAACATCGGCCACTGTGAAGTGGTCGTGGCCCCGCCGTTCACCGCGTTGGCGGAGGCCGCCCATGCCGCCAGAGAGAGCGGAATCGGCATTGCGGCCCAGGACGTCCACTGGGATGCCGAAGGCGCGCACACCGGCGACATCTCGCCGGGGATGTTGCTGGACGCGGGCTGTTCGCATGTCATCATTGGCCACTCGGAGCGGCGGCACGACCATGGCGAAACCGACGAGCAGGTGAACCGCAAGCTGAAGGCCGCGCTGGCTGCCGGCTTGACGCCGATTGTCTGCGTGGGGGAAACGCTGGAAGAGCGGGAAGCCAATGAGACGCAGAAGGTGCTGGAACGCCAGTTCCAGGGCGGTTTCGCCGGGTTGACCCCCTCTGAGTTTTCCCGTATCATTATGGCGTATGAGCCCGTCTGGGCGATCGGCACCGGTCGCACCGCTACCCCGGAGCAGGCAGAGGCAAGTCACGCGTACTTACGGGAACTGACCCGCGGGCAGTTTGGCGAAGAGCAGGCACAGGGCGTCAGGATTCTCTACGGGGGAAGCGTCAAGCCCCAGAACATCAAAGGGCTGATGGCCCAGCAGGATCTCGACGGGGCGCTTGTGGGCGGAGCCAGCCTCAAGGTTGAATCCTTCGCGGCGATCATTGATTATCCGTCGGCCTGAGAAATGGCCGGACGGCGAACAGGTTTGAAAGGAATTTTCTATGGTAGTGGCAGTTACGGCTCTCCAGGTCGTTTCGAGCGTCCTGCTGATTGTTATTGTGCTCATCCAGGGTGGAGAGAACGTTGATATGGCGGCGGCCTTTGGCGGTTCAAGCCAGGCTGCTTTTGGTCCTCGCGGCGCGGTGACGACCCTTGCCAAGATCACCTGGGTGCTGGGCGCCGTCTTTATGGCGACCTCGGTGACGCTGGCCATCTGGGCTACGAAGGCGACGTCAAACTCGGTGATGCAGAACGCTCCGACCCAGACCCAGTCGGCTCCTGCAACTCCTACAGTTCCGGCAGCGCCAGCCAAAAAGTAAGGGAGAAAACCTGCCCGCGCGAAATCTTGCTTCGCGGCATGGGTCATTCAAATTTGCCTCCCACGCGGAAGTGGCGGAATTGGCAGACGCACCAGCTTGAGGGGCTGGCGGTCGCAAGATCGTGGGGGTTCGAGTCCCCCCTTCCGCACCATCTGTCACGCGATTTCTCAAACAATAAGGGGAATCCAAGTCCTGCAATGATTTGTGTGACTTTCTTGTCTTTCTCTCCTGTCTCACTAGTCTCTCTTATGGATTTTGATGGTGCCGCTTGCAAGCTCAAGCATTACGATGGGCTACGCGGTTTTAGCCCAGAAGCAACTTTGCAAAGGGTTCCATACTGCGTGGCTAAGGCATTACAAGAGTTTGCTTTCAAACTCCCGAATGACCTGACTTCCGGTTGGCACAAAGGAGTATAGACAATGGCCGACAAATCAAATCTTTTATCCTCAGCCCATCTCACCCGGCGTGCCGTGCTCCGCGGTGGTCTTGCCGCGTCCCTGGCGGCGGCTCTGCCCAAACGGGTTGCTGCTTTGCCTTGGAACATCTCACGGGGCCGCCCTGCGCCGGCGGACAGGAAGTTTTCAAGCCCTGCGATTGAAGAGGTGATTGCGCGCGTCAAGAAGCAGATACCCGATCCCGTCCTTGCGAAAATGTTCGAGCGCTGCTTCCCGAACACACTCGATACGACGGTCTTTCCGGGCACTTACGATGGCCATCCCGACACCTTTGTCATCACCGGCGACATCGACGCCATGTGGCAGCGAGATTCTTCCGCACAAGTGCACCCGTACCTTTCTTATGCCAAACAGGATGCAAGGCTGGCGCGTCTGCTGCAGGGCGTTGTGCGCAGGCAGGTCCGAAACATACTCATCGATCCTTACGCGAACGCCTTTATGCGCGGTCCTTCTGATCCTCCCTTGAGCTGGGCCGTACACGATCGCACGGATATGAAGCCCGGTGTCGGGGAGCGTAAGTGGGAAGTTGATTCTCTGTGTTACACCATTCGCCTGGCACACGGCTACTGGCAAGCAACCGGAGACACCAGCCCGTTTGATGCCCAATGGAAAGATGCTGCCCAAGCCATCGTGCGGACATTTCGCCAGCAGCAGCGTTTGGCCGGCCACGGACCCTATTCATTTCAGCGCCTCACAACCAATCCACTGGATACGGTGCCCCTGGGTGGTTATGGCAACCCGGCACGCCCGGTGGGCATGATCTTCTCAATGTTTCGCCCATCCGATGATTGTTGTACCTATCCGCTGTTCGTACCGGCTAATCTCTTTGCGATACGCGCACTCACCGAATTGCAGGAACTCGCCTCAGAAGTCTCTGTGCATAGGCTGGCAAATGACTGCGAGACACTCTTGCGCACGGTGCGTCCTGCTGTTCAGCAATATGCGAGAGTGCAGCATCAGTCGTTTGGCGAGATCTGGTCCTATGAAGTGGATGGCTACGGCAACCACAACTTTATGGACGATGCAGGTGCTCCCAGTTTGCTCAGTCTTCCCTATCTCGGCTGCTGCGACGTGCAGGATCCGCTCTACCAGCGGACGCGGAAGTTTGTGTTGAGCAAGGCAAACCCTTACTTCTTTGAGGGCAGTGCAGCCAAAGGAGTGGGCAGCCCGCACGCCGGGCTTGGTTATATCTGGCCAATGGCGATCATTATGCGCGCACTCACTTCCACTGACGATCGGGAGATTGTCCAGTGCGTACAGTGGCTGCGCGATACCACCGCAGGCACAGACTTCATGCACGAATCATTCGACGAAAACAATCCCGCGAAATTCACGCGAGCCTGGTTTGCTTGGGCCAATACCCTGTTTGGCGAATTAATCCTGCAACTGGCAAACAGCAAGCCTGCCTTGTTGCGGCAAATCAGTTGAACGGTTTCACAATGTCTTGGCTTTTATCTCAGGCGGGAAGAAGGCCTCGATTACGAGGTAAATCACAACCGGCCGGTAAGCCTTTTGCCGAAGGCCGAATGATCATTGCCAGATTTCCAACAACATAGCTCGCGCAGAATTTTCCCTCAGGGCCACTGCGATCATACTGCAATTACTCGGCGCTGTTTTCAGGGCCGGTTTGCGTCCGTTACTCCCTGGGCTTCCCACAACCTTGAAATAGTCGTGAGGTGCCGTGGTTAATCAGCCGCGATGACCCTCAGCGTCACAATCTGGTGCGGCCTGAGGGAGACTTCGAGTGAATTCCCTTGCACGTTCAGCGGGGACTTGTTCTGCTCCACCGCATTGGTGGTCCAGGCCTGTTGCAGGTGGAACAACGGGAAGGTAATCCGGGCTTTTGTGTTCTCGCCTCCGGTTTCCACCAGGCGGACAATCGTGCCTTTCCCGTCCATGGCGCTTTTCCAATCCTCAACCACCACGTCTGGTGAACTTACGGTGAGGAAGCTCTGGGGAGCAGGCGAGAGCGGCCGGGCTGGATTGTCGTGTTTGTCGTTTGAGATGACATGCTGATGTTCAAGTGGGGTCATCGCAGCGCGGCCCAGGCGGCTGAGAGATGCAGGCGAAAGGTTGTTGCCACTTGTGAGGACGTAACGAAAAGTGTAATGGCCTTGCTGCACGCGGATGAAATTCGTGTGCCAATAATTATTCAGGGCGTAGGAATAGACCGTGGCGTCTTTCGGCTTGAACACCTTGGGCCACGTTCCGCGGTTGATGTCCCCCAGACAAACCAATGGAGCATCCAGCGGAACCAGGCCGACAGAAAATTCCCGCCCGCTGACCCTCACCCAATGCCGCACCGAGAACCAGTCCAGGCTTCCGCCCTTCAGGATATTGTGGGCCGGATCCACCCATCCGTTTTGAATTTCATAGTTAAAGTCGGGATGAGCGATGGCGAAGGGGAACGAAAAGTAGATGGCTTCCTTGTGGTTTACAGGCTGCTTGTCCAGATGGTTGATGAACTCAATCTTCTTCTGGTGATTGAAAAGGATGACCTGGGACTGGATGTGTGGCGCATCCATGCCGCTGGTTTCATACGTCATGATGGTTCCATAGGAAGTCCTGCGGATGCTGGTAACGCTGCCCTCGCGCGAAGGGTGAATGGCCAGTTTGGCTTCCGGTAGTGTCTTGTTGAGGTAGACAATCTGGGTCCCTTCGCCTCCCGTGACGTAGAGGTACTGGTTTGCGCGGTAGGCGCTGGCAGGATTCACTAGTTCCTTGCCCAATTGCTTGTCGTAGATGCTCTTGATGGCGCCGGAAGCGGGATCAAATACCACGCGGTAGTACGTATTTTGAATAATATTGCTGATGGGCAACGTGGTTGCGCCACCTGAAGAAGTATCGCCGGGCCCGGTCGGAGCAATTTTGTAGCACTTGTAGCCCATGGAGGGAACATCGCGAGCCATGAAGCGAATGTGATTGTATCCGTTGCCGTGCCTCAGAATCTCATACGGCACAACCTTCATGTTCGGATACGCCTCGATTTGCATGCCGTCATTCAGGTCGGTTTTAACAAAGCCGCTGCGGGTCCAGTTCAGGCCGTTGAAAACAACGATGGCCGGCGCAGGCATGTGGATCTTGTCAGCAAGCTGGCTGAGGGACTGGTCCAAGATCGAACGAATTTCCTGGCGGCCATTGACGACAAACTGATTCTTGCTGAAAGTCTGCAGCTTGGTTTCATCGCTTTTCGGTCGACTGTAACCGCCCCAGTAAGTAAAAGTGTGTTCCGCGTAAAGAATGAGGTTCCGCCACATCTTGCGAATCTGTTTCCGCTCACCGGCCACATCCTTTTGCACATAGGAGCCGAGCGTGGAAAGCTTTTCTGCTGTAAGAGCCCGCTGCTGATTGTGGCGGTCGATGGCGGTATAACGGGCGTCCGTGCCTTCGCCGTCTTCCCAGTAAGGTCCGCCGTCTCCGGTAACGGTTGGCAGTTCGCTGCCATAATGCTTGTCAATGTAATGGAAATAGTCTGGAAAGGTTGACATGATCAATTTGGGATACGCATAAGTTGCGTTCCATTTCTTCACGAATGCTGAATCACCGGGAACGTAGGCGGTGTTTTCCACCTGAGTGCCGTAAATCAAGGCGGCATCCGGTTTATAGGACGGACGGTCATACGCCTGCAGAAAAGTCGGCAGCGACTGGCGGCAGGCCGCGGCCTGTGCAGGCAACTGGCATATGAAGCTCAATTGGAGGTACTGCCGCGAATACGACATGAGGACTTTACTGCCATCCGGGCCTTTCCACCAGAAAGGAGATTTTGTATTCCATTTCCCCCACAAGAGGATGGGTGCGCGGTCGTTGTTGCTGGCTGCGGCAAAATAGCGGATGCCGAGAGCATGCAGGATGGAGGGATACGACCACGTGTAGCTGGGGACATCGGTTATATTGACGTAATCAAACGGGATTCCATACTTTTGATGAAGGCGGTACCCATAAAAAGTGGAGCGGATCATCTCCTCAAGGCTGGCGGTACCTGTCATCAGGTTGGCATATTGTGCAGGTACGCCGATCCGGTCTTTCCGGACGAGGTCCAGATAAGCCTTCTGCGCAGATGGCTTGCGGGTTGCCAGGTAGTGTTGAACAATCCAGGTTCCGTCGATGGTCCAGCGCATTTCCGGATCTTTGGCGAGTACGCGAAGCATCGTGTCCTGATTGCGGTCATGAACTTCAGCCACCTTGCCACGGTAATCGGTATATCCCACGTCCAGATGCTCGTGAGGCACCACAAAGAGCTTCCATTTCCTCTCCGGCTGGAACGTAACCTTCCGGTTTATGGTTTTACCGTTCGCGCGCAATGTAATCTCAGCTGGCGTGGGCGCAGAAAGCTCGGGTATCTGAAATTCAAATCGTTGTTCACCGAAATCGGGGGTTGAAGAAAGCGTGGCCTCGTAATGCTTGCCGGCTACAGTAAGGCGAATGGTCCCACGCCGAACCTTTCGATCAACGTTAGCAGTTACCTGGGTGACTTCTTGCAGATTTCCAGCCTTGCGAATGTAGTAGATCGTGGGTTTAAGCGTCACCTCGGGTGAAGACGAATGCCGTGTGGCCGCAGACTGCGTGAGGCGTAGCGCATCATAGGTGAGCCAGGAATCTCCGGGTCCATCCTTTGCGTTGTCAAGCGCCGTCAGCACCAGCTTGTTTTCTCCTTTGCTCAATGCCTTACGGGGGAGGACTACGGTGATTTCGCCGCCGCTGTAAATGGGCGACCAGAAATCGGAATTCCCAGGATAGTAATTCAGCTTGCGCGGGAAATAGAACGTTCCCTTCCTGCCGTTGATGGAGACCTCCAGCCGGGGGACGCGAGGGTTGTAAAGAAGTGCCGAGACGGTCAGGCTGTACGTGCCAGCCGGCCTGGAGGGCAGATCAAAAAGAACGGTGAACGGATGTGGCCGCAGACCTTCCGCCTTGTTCTCCGAACCGGGCTGCCGGCCGGGCCAGTCGCTGGTTTTACTCTTACCAATGGTGAAGACAGGATTGTAATCCGCCTTGCCAACCGGAGCATTATTGTTGAACTCGTGCGATGACTGGTCGAATTTTCCAATCTGCCAGAGAGTGTTCCCGCCGGTGGCAGGTGAACTGCGGGCGGCAAGCAGAACCGGCACTGTACATACAAAAAACAGGATTATTGCGCTGCGCAATTGACGCATTGGGGGCCTCCATGGAATACGGACACAAAATCATCAACCCGGCCGGTTCAACGGGTGTGCACGAGATTGGCAGCGGGCAGGCCGGAAAATCGCAAAGCTATCATAAATGGGTATAGATTGCCACAAGGTGCACCCTGCTGGCGCATCCCAAATCCGCCTCAAGAGCTGAGTCCTGAGCGAAACCATGCCACCGTTTTCTTCAGACCATCTTCAAACATGACGGCAGGCTCATAACCCAGCAGCTTGCGGGCCAGTGAAATGTCAGCGTGCGAATGCTTGACGTCGCCCGCACGTGGCGTGTCATAGCGTGGTGTGACTTGCCAGTCGAAAATCCGGTCCAGGATTTTGATGGTTTCGTTCAGTGTGTGGCGCCCTCCGGTCCCGACGTTAATCACCTGGCCGGAAGCATCCAGAGCCGTACAGGCGCGCAGCGTGGCATCGATGGCGTTCTCAACATAAGTGAAGTCGCGCGACTGCTCGCCATCACCGAATATGGTGGGAGTCTGGCCGTTTATGTAGGCCGAGATAAAGAGTGACAGAACGCCCGAGTAAGGGGAGTCCGGGCTCTGGTGCGGACCGAAGATATTGAAGTACCGAAGCGACACTGTTTCAAGCCCGTAGACACGAGTAAAGATCTTGCAGTAATACTCGCCTGTGAGCTTGGTGAGCGCGTAAGGTGAAAGCGGGCGCGGTTCCTGTGATTCCACGCGCGGAAGCGCAGGATGATCGCCGTATGCAGCGGAAGATGCTGCAAACACGACTCTTTTTACCCCAGCGTCACGCGCCGCCAGCAAAACATTCAGCGTGCCGTTTATGTTGGCGGAGTTGGACGTTAACGGGTCTGCGACTGAACGTGGAACCGAGGGAATGGCAGCGAGGTGAATCACGTAATCAACACTTTCGAAATCGGGCCGAATACCCTCTAGATTCCGAATGTCAGCTTCATGCCACTGGATTTTCTGCCTGACTGCATTCAGGTTTTCGATGTGGCCCGTTGCAAGATTGTCCATGGCCCGAACCGTTTCACCGCGTCGCACGAGCTCGCCAACAATGTTGCAGCCGATAAAACCCGCTCCTCCGGTTACGAGATATGTGGACATGGTTCAAACTCCTCTCCTCTGCGTATCCTTCGATTAAGACCAGGCTTCCGGAAGGCCAAAACACTCCTTTGCGTCGAAAACCTTGTCCAGACCGGTCCCGTACCAGGTGGAAGGTTGCAATAAAAGCATTGCTGGATTACCCTTCAATATCGTAAAAAGAAATACAAGTAGGGTTTAGAGCCCCGGTTCTCCGCGAAGTTTTGGGCTTGCCGGAAGGAATGATCCGCCAGCCGTATTCAACTTAAAGTATATCCATGATTCTCCGCCGTCATACCAAGCGTTTTACCAATGCCCGTGCCACCAATTTCTACTATTCTTTTGTTTTTCTGCCTGCGGAAAAGCGCGAAGCCATTGAGGCCGTTTACGCTTTTGCGCGGCGCAGCGATGACGTGGCCGACAGTTATCTTCCGATCGACGAAGCCCGACAGCAATTGGACCGTTGCCGGCGTGACCTGGACCGCTGTTACCAGGCCGCTGGCCTTTCTGGTCAGGACTTGACGCCTGAACTGGCTGCACTTGCCCGGGCGGTCCATCGTTTTCAGATTCCCCGGGAGCATTTTGAAGAACTGCTGCGCGGGATCGAAATGGACCTCAGCCCGCAGCATTACCGCACTTTCGAGGAATTATCGCTTTATTGTTACCGCGTGGCCTCGACTATAGGCCTGATTTCCATCGAGATTTTTGGTTATAAGAACCCTCTGACCCGCAAGTATGCCGCCAACCTCGGAATGGCGCTTCAGCTTGTCAACATCCTCCGCGATCTTCAAAGTGATGCACGCCGGGAACGTATTTATCTTCCCGAAGAAGATCTCAAACGGTTCGGCGTGCCACCCGATTCCTTTCTGGCAGGGAAGCCTCGTGGCAGGTTTATTGACCTGATGGAGTACGAATCCGAACGAGCCCGCCGCTACTTTGCTGAGGCGCGGCAAGCTCTGCCGCCAGAAGACCGCCGGTCGATGGTGATTGCAGAGATCATGGGAGCGGTCTACTGGCGCTTGCTTACCAGCATCAAGAGCAGAAACTACGATATTTTTGGCGATCGGGTACGACTGACACGGCCTCACAAGTTCTGGATTGCCCTATCGGTGTTTTGCGGAGGAAGAGGCTATCGGCCCTAGTGATGTTTCATCCCTGTTTGCGTCTATCCGAATGAACCCACTCCGATCCCTGCGCTTTCGGGCTTTTGCTCGTTGCCGCCGTGCGAAATAATTTTCTGAACGGCGTAAGTTGCTTTCTGTTGTGACTCGTAATAGGTGCGGGTTACCATTTCGCCCACCAGTCCTACAGAGAGCAGTTGGATGCCGCTGAGAATCAGCAATACCGAGAGGAACAGAAGCGGCCCATGCTGGTACATGATCTCCTGGGCCCAAAACACTTTCTCGAAAAGCAGAAAGAGCCCGATCAGCGACCCCACTCCGAGGCCGGCAAAGCCGAACAGGCCGAAAAATTGCAGGGGACGCGTGGAGTATTCCAGGAGAAACTTGATGCTGACCAGATCGAGCATCACGCGTATGGTTCGGGACAATCCGTAATTGGATTTGCCACTGGTGCGGGGAATGTTCTTGATGGGAATTTCTGCGATTCGGGCCCCGAAGGAGCTGGCGAGCGCCGGGATAAACCGGTGGTGGTCACCGTAAAGCCTCATCTGTTGCAGAATTTCACGGCGGTAAGCCTTGAAGGTTGTGCCGAAGTCGTGGATGTCCACTCCAGACAATTTGGCCATCATCCAGTTGGCAATGCGGCTGGGAAGGCGGCGAGTCAGCCAGGTGTCCTGTCTCTTCACGCGCCACCCGCTCACCAGATCGTACCCCTCGTTGATCTTGGCGATGAATTGCGGGATTTCCGCCGGGTCATGCTGCAGGTCGCCGTCGAGCGAAATAATCACCTCGCCCTCCGCATAATCAAAGCCGGCCTGCAGCGCCGTAGTCTGGCCAAAGTTTCTGCGCAAGCGGACGACGATCACCCGGCTGTCATTCGCGCAGATCTCCCGAAGCAAGGCATAGGTCCGATCGGAACTGCCATCGTCGACAAAGACAATCTGGTAGGTGTCCCTAACCGCGTCCATGTTTTCCACAACCTTCATGTAAAGGGGGCGGAGGTTGTGCTCCTCATTAAACAGTGGGATGACGATTGAATATCGAGCCGATCTTTCCTTTTCCATCGGGCCTTCCTTCAGTGTCGAGTGCCCAGCCAAACCTTTATGTTAACCCTTTCCGGCGGCTTACTGCACGGGTTCCTTGGTTTTCCAGACGGTTGGGTCCTTGGAGGGAACCAGCCCTTCATACGAGATCAATTCAATTCTTAACTCAGTTACAAGTTGCCGGATGTGGACGCTGGTGAGGGCCTCAATCTCAGTTTCCCGTTCACCATGGAGGCGGGTGCGTACACCAAGCAGCGCCTCGTCAACGTAGCCGGGATGGCACATGATCTCACTGGTTCCTTCCGGGAGCGCCCGGAGAATCTGTTCCAGCAAGGCGGCGTTCAGGAAACCCGTCTGGCTGAGCCCGTAAAAGCGTTCCGTCCGATATAGTCCTGCACCCCTTAATTTTCCTGCCTGGCACGCGGCGAGTGTAGAGAGAGCTCTGCCGACAAGGTATTGCTTTGCCATGTCATGCCATCCACGGCGCCCGGACCGCAAGGGTCTAAGGGCGCTCACGGCCGGTTCCACGGGGCAGCGGACACAATCAATTCCGTACTCGTGCGCAAGTTTCAGCACCACACTGAAGATGGGAGGCAACAGATGGATATGCTTATGGCCGTCCAGGTGAGTTATTCGGATGCCAGCCGAAGCAATTTTTTCAATTTGATTTCTCAACTCGCTTTCAACGTCGCTGAGTTTGGCTTTGCGTGTCAGGACTCGCCGGGCCAGGATGCCAGGACCTGGATAGAAAGTACCCCCTGGGGTGACGATCGACGAAACCCTGGAAGCGGATGAAACCGGAGGGCCATGCGTCAGGTTCAGGTGAACGCCGACGCCGAGTTTCGGTGCGGCTAAAGCAGCAGCCACCGCGGAATCAAAAGCCATGCCGTTGGCCATCAGCGTTGTGCTGGTGATGATGCCGTTTTCATGCCCCTCTAGAATGGCCCGGTTCACGCCTTCAGTCAGGCCAAAATCATCCGCGTTCACAATCAGGCTTTTCATGGGCACACTGTGACGGCCGGGTGGGTTTCCGGATTTCATTCCTGAATAGCGTTGGATATTCGCTGAACATTACCGGCACTTGCGCACCGAAGTTATCGTCCGGATTTTCTGGATGGTCGTGAGATACACTTCCTGAACTCCGCCGAGACTCCCAATGCACCCACGAGTGTATCTGTTCCTGCCAACGCCAGCCAGATCAACCGCCATTCAAGGGTTCGTTGGTCAGCAGCATTTGACCGCCGCTTTGGAGGATCATATGGAGGTTGTCGGCGCCCACAAGGCGTTTGAAGCGAGGAAGGGCCGATTTGTACGCGACCACGTAATACCGTTGGTGGGTGAGCCACAACCTCTTGAAATCCTTGTCATGAATGAAAACGTCGGGAGCTCCCGGCGCGTAGGAACCGTATTCGAGATT
>Ga0102953_1001835_pt1 | contig 13216 bp, 13 predicted proteins | sample SalPon2A_C_D2_MG_FD_78509 | JGI IMG/M metagenome (GOLD analysis project Ga0102953, IMG submission 78509) | Soil microbial communities from South San Francisco under conditions of wetland restoration - Salt Pond MetaG R2A_C_D2_MG | ecosystem: Environmental > Terrestrial > Soil > Wetlands | place... | reverse complement strand
TGCCCGGGTGCCGGTACTGGTGCGCAAGGTGCCGGACAATGCGGCGCTGGCCATGGCACTGATCGAGAACATCCAGCGGGAAAACCTCAATCCGCTGGAGGAGGCGGTTGGTATCCAGCGCCTGATCGACGAATTCAAGATGACGCATCAGGCTGCGGCCGATGCTGTCGGCCGGTCACGGGCTGCGGCAAGCAATCTGTTGCGCCTGCTCAAACTGCCGCAACAGATCCAGAACCTGCTGATGGAAAACAAGCTGGACATGGGTCATGCCAGGGCATTGCTTTCCCTGGACGCCGCACAGCAGATCATGGCCGCAAACCGCATCATGTCCGCAGGATTGTCGGTGCGCGAGGCAGAACAGCTGGCCCAAAAAGCCAAGGAAGGCCAAAAGACACAAAAAAAATCGACAGAGCCGGACCGGGACATTGTGCGGGTACAGCATGAGCTTGCCGACCACCTGGGGGCAAAAGTTGTGGTCAAGCATGCCGGGAACGGCAAGGGCAGAATAGAAATTCATTATGGATCGCTGGATGAATTCGACGGCATTCTGGCCCACATTAAGGGGGGCACGGCTGCAAAAACTGCGCGATAAACCAAGGCAAAATTAAGCTAAAGTAGCGTTTGACCAACTTATTGGGTTGGATTATACTGCGCGCCGCTTAATAATAATAAATTCGGTTTCGTTTGCGGGGCCCGCCTCGCGTTAGTGGAAATGGGCGGGATGCGCGACGAAGATCAATCCAGAAAAGCCAAGCCGCTATTAATAGGCGTCGGCAGTATGCTGACGTCCATGATTGCGGCGGGATTTATTTTAGGCTATGCCGTCGACTGGTGGCTGGGAACTGCTCCCCTGTTTTTGCTGGGACTTGGTATTCTGGGCTTCATAGGCGGCATTCTTAAAGTTTATAAGTTGTTGACACATCCGGGGATGTTTTGAATTCCGTTGTTCAGCAGGTAGACGCCAAGGCGAGCCGCATAATGGCGGCCCAGGTGACGGCAACGGCGTTAGCGGTAATTGCCTTCGGACTTGTGGGAAGCGGTAGCTGGTCGGCATTGTCTGCCGCATGCGGAGGAGCAATAAGTCTTTCTATAGTATGGCTGCTCAGGCGCGGCGTGCGACGCGCGAGCGAGATTGCGCTGACCGACCAGAAAAAAAGCATGATGATTTTGTATCTCGGTGCAGTACAACGATTCGTTGTGGTTATCGCATTGTTTGCATTGGGGTTTGGGTTAGCTAAGCTGGAGCCACTTGCGATGTTTGCGGGGTTTGCAGCTGCGCAGATAGGCAATTTTATCGGCGCGCGGAAATAAAGGCATATATTTTCTAAAGGGGCTTGAATCTTGGCAGCGGAAGAAAAGGGCGGCGGAACCGTCGAATATATTCAGCACCACCTGACCAACCTGTGTGCTGGCAGTTGCGATCCAGTTACGCATAAGGATGTGGGCTTCTGGGCTTGGCACCTTGATACCATCTTTTTCAGTCTGTTGCTGGCTGCGTTGATTGTTTTTGTCGCGGCACGCCTGACCAGCCGCATGACCACGGAAACGCCATCCGGGTTCCAGAACTTCATCGAATCGATACTCGAATTCGTTCAGGGTCAGGTGCGCGACACTTTCCCCGGCCACAATCCCTTGATTGCCCCGCTGGCGCTGACCATTTTCGTTTGGGTATGGTTGATGAACTTCATGGACCTGATCCCGGTGGACCTGTTGCCGCTGATTGGCCGCTGGTTCGGGGTGGAGCATTTGCGCGTCGTGCCGACGACCGATTTGAACACCACGCTGGCAATGTCCTTCACCGTATTCCTGCTGACCGTCTTCTATAACTTCAAGATCAAGGGGCCGGTCGGCTACCTCAAAATGTTCTTGTTCCACCCGTTCGGCAAGTTTCTGATGCCGGTCAACATTGTAATGACCTTGATTGAAGAGCTTGCCAAGCCGCTCAGCCTGGCACTGCGTCTGTTCGGCAACATGTTTGCCGGCGAACTGGTGTTCATGCTGATCGCCCTGCTGGGCGGAGCGGCCGCGATAGGCGCCGGGCTGCTGCTCTGGTTGCCGCTGCAGACCTTGCTGGATCTTGCCTGGCTGATCTTCCACCTGCTGGTGATTACGCTGCAGGCATTCATATTCATGGTGTTGACCATTGTCTATCTGGGCATGGCAAGTACCGAAGACCACTAACCCGTTTTATAAACACTTTAATATCTGTAAGGAGAAAAAAGATGACTGCTGAAATGATCGCGACGATTTACGCTAACACCGCCATTGGTGTTGGCGTGATTCTGGCCGCCGCGGGTCTGGGTTCCGCGATAGGCTGGGGCCTGATTTGTGCCAAGACCCTGGAAGGCATTGCGCGCCAGCCGGAAATGCGTCCTGCGCTGATGACCAACATGTTCATCTTTGCCGGCCTGATGGAATCCTTCCCGTTCATTATTCTGGCATTTGCCATGTGGTTCCTGTTCGCGAACCCGTTCGTTGGTGCTATGCAGGCAGCCATCGGTGCGATGTAAGACGGCCGTGGCCGGTTCGTCCGGCTGGCTGTTAGCCAAATGAGGAAGAAATAATGAACATTACCGTAACATTGTTCGCCCAGATGGCCGCGTTCATCCTGTTGATCTGGTTTGTCAACAAGGTGCTGTGGGGGCCGATGTCCGCCATGATGGTCGCTCGCCAGAAGCGCATTGCGGACGGTCTGGCCGAAGCCGAGCGCGGCAAGCACGAGATGGAGTTGGCCGCCAAGCGTGCAGCAGAAGTCCTGCACGAGGCTAAGGGCAAGGCTGCCGAGATCGTTGCGCAAAGCGAAAAGCGCGGCAGCGAGATCGTCGAAGAAGCCAAGGCCCAGGCCAAGGTGGAGCATGACCGTATCGTCACGGCCGCCAACGCCGAGGTGGAACAGGAAGTGTTCCGCGCAAAAGAGCAGTTGCGCCAGGAAGTCTCGGCCATCGCGCTTTCGGGCGCGGCCAAGATACTCGGCCGGGAAATTGACGCCAAGGCGCACAACGACCTGCTTGAAAAACTCGTCGCGGAAATCTGACCCATGTCCGAAGCCATTACCATTGCCCGACCCTACGCCCAGGCTGCTTTCGATTTCGCCAAGCAGAAAGGTGAGCTGAAAGCCTGGTCGGAATTGCTGACCAATGCAGCTACCGCCATCGGCGACACGCAAGTTGCTGCCCTGATCGTCAATCCGCAACTGACAACAAGCCAGCTGCGCGAACTGATGCAGGCGCTGGTCGGAGATGCCGCCGGTCAGCCGGGCCAGAACTTCATTCACCTGCTGACCGAAGAGCACCGCCTGACGGTGCTGCCGGAAATTGCCGAGCAGTTCGAACTCCTGCGTGCCGAAGAGGAAAAGTCTGTGGACGTCGAAGTCAGGTCTGCGTTTGCGCTGAACGAAGCGCACCAGCAGAAAATCGTGGCAGCACTCAAGGAGCGTCTGGGTCGCGAAATCAGACTGCACTGCGAAGTGGACGAGGCATTGGTAGGCGGCGCGGTGATCCGCGCAGGCGACCAGGTGATAGACGGTTCCGTGCGTACGCGCCTGGCCGAAATGTCCAGCGCGCTGGCCTGATGACAGAATTATCGAAATAAGGAAAATCAGATGAAGCTCAATTCTTCCGAAATCAGCAACTTGATTCGCAGCCGTATCGAGAACTTCGAAGCGCTGACCGAGGCCCGCACCGAAGGCACAGTGGTAAGCGTAACCGACGGTATCGTGCGTGTCCATGGCCTGTCCGACGTGATGCAGGGCGAAATGCTCGAATTTCCCGGCGACACCTTCGGCCTCGCGCTCAATCTGGAGCGTGATTCCGTGGGCACCGTGGTGCTGGGCGAATACGAACACATCACCGAAGGCGACACCGTCAAATGCACCGGCAAGATTCTCGAAGTGCCGGTCGGCCCCGAGCTGAAGGGTCGCGTGGTCAACGCGCTGGGTCAGCCGATCGACGGCAAGGGCCCGATCAACGCAAAGATGACCGACAAGATCGAAAAGGTCGCGCCGGGCGTGATTGCACGTAAATCGGTGGACCAGCCGGTACAGACAGGCCTGAAGTCGATCGACTCCATGGTGCCGATCGGCCGCGGCCAGCGCGAACTGATCATCGGTGACCGCCAGACCGGCAAGACCGCCGTGGCCGTAGACGCCATCATCAACCAGAAGGGTCAGAACATGACCTGTATCTACGTGGCGGTCGGCCAGAAGGCCTCGACCATCGCCAACGTGGTACGCAAGCTGGAAGAGCACGGTGCGCTGGAATACACCATCGTGGTTGCCGCAACCGCTTCCGATTCCGCTGCGATGCAGTTCCTGGCACCTTATGCAGGCTGCACCATGGGCGAATACTTCCGTGATCGCGGTGAAGACGCGCTGATCGTATATGACGACCTGACCAAGCAAGCTTGGGCCTATCGCCAGATTTCGCTGCTACTGCGCCGTCCGCCGGGCCGTGAAGCTTATCCGGGCGACGTGTTTTACCTGCACTCCCGCTTGCTCGAGCGTGCAGCTCGCGTGAATGCCGACTATGTCGAGGCTTTCACCAATGGCGAAATCAAGGGCAAGACCGGCTCGCTGACCGCATTGCCGATCATCGAGACTGCAGCCGGCGACGTTTCCGCGTTCGTGCCGACCAACGTGATTTCGATTACCGACGGCCAGATCTTCCTGGAGTCCGACCTGTTCAACGCCGGCATCCGTCCCGCGATCAACGCCGGTATCTCGGTGTCGCGTGTGGGTGGTGCGGCGCAGACCAAGGTGATCAAGAAGCTGGGCGGCGGTGTGCGTCTGGCACTGGCGCAGTACCGCGAGCTGGCGGCATTTGCACAGTTTGCTTCCGACCTCGACGAATCGACCCGCAAGCAGCTCGAGCGTGGCCGCATGGTGACCGAACTGATGAAGCAGTTGCAGTATTCGCCGATGTCGGTGGCCGCAATGTCGGTGACCCTGTTCACCGTGAACAATGGCTACTTCGACGACGTGGATGTGGCGAAGGCACAGGCATTCGAATCCGCACTGCTATCCTTCCTCAAGTCCAAGCATGCCGCAATCATAAGCGACATCGAAAGCAGCAAGGAATTGTCGGCAGACAATGAGAAGGCGTTGACGGCGGCAATCGAGGAATTCAAGTCCACGGGCGTTTACTGATATAACTACTAGCCATCCCACTAGTCAACCAAAATACGGTTGCCAAGTGGTTGGTTATAAGGCGGAGTGAGCTATGCCAGGCAGTAAGGAAATTCGCGGCAAGATCAAGAGCGTTGAAAATACGCGCAAGATCACACGCGCCATGGAAATGGTGGCCGCATCCAAGATGCGCAAGGCGCAGGAACGCATGCGTGCGGCCCGACCCTACGCCGAAAAGATTCGTCAGGTAGCGACACATCTGGCCGGCGCACATTCGGAATACAAGCATCCGTTTCTGATCAATCGCGACGAAATCAAATCAGTTGGCGTAGTGGTCATTACTTCCGACAAAGGTCTGTGCGGCGGGCTGAATACCAACCTGCTACGCATGCTGGTTGGCCAGATGAAAACCTGGGAAGAAGAAGGCAAAAAAATTCGTGCCTGCGCCATCGGCAACAAGGGTTTCGGCTTCATGTCCCGCCTTGGCGTCGACATCAAGTCGCACCTGGTCGGACTGGGCGACGCGCCGCACCTGGAAAAACTGGTCGGGGCCGTCAAGATCATGCTGGACGCTTATGTGGCAGGTGAAGTGGACGCCGTCTACATTGCCTACAACCACTTCGTCAACACCATGAAGCAGGAGCCGCGTGTTGAGCAATTGCTGCCGCTCAGCGGCGAGCAATTGGGTAAGGACGAAGGTGTCTGGGATTACATCTACGAGCCTGAATCCAAAACCGTGGTGGACCAGCTGCTGGTGCGCTACATTGAGTCGCTGATCTATTCCGGCGTGACGGAAAACATGGCTTCCGAACAGAGCGCACGCATGGTCGCGATGAAAGCTGCATCGGATAACGCAAAGAGTGTCATCGGTGAACTCAAACTGGTTTACAACAAGGCGCGTCAGGCAGCGATTACCAAGGAAATTTCGGAGATCGTGGGTGGCGCAGCGGCGGTTTAAGATCGGGCGAGGCTAACATGAGCAAAGCGAATGTTACGGCGGTACCAGATCGCAAATGCAGCAGCAGTTTAATGCTGGCCGGGTATTGAAAATTGAAATAACTGGGGAATACGAGATGAGTGAAGGAAAAATTGTTCAGTGTATCGGCGCCGTGGTTGACGTTGAGTTTCCGCGCGAAGCGATGCCCAAGGTATATGACGCCCTGCAGGTGCAGGAAGACGCAAGTTCTGTTGCCGAAAAAGGGCTGACGCTGGAAGTACAGCAACAGCTGGGCGACGGTGTGGTACGTACCATTGCCATGGGTTCTTCGGACGGCCTGCGCCGCGGCATGGGTGTGTTGAATACCGGCAATCCGATTTCGGTACCTGTTGGCCACGGAACACTGGGCCGCATCATGGACGTGCTGGGTCGCCCGATCGATGAAAGAGGCGAGATCCAATGTGATGAGCGCCGCTCCATCCACCAGAAGGCACCCAAGTTCGACGAATTGTCGCCCTCCGTTGACCTGCTGGAAACAGGCATCAAGGTGATCGACCTGGTTTGTCCGTTTGCGAAGGGTGGCAAGGTCGGCCTGTTCGGCGGCGCCGGCGTGGGCAAGACCGTGAACATGCTGGAACTCATCAACAACATCGCCAAGGAACACAGTGGTCTGTCGGTGTTTGCCGGTGTGGGTGAGCGTACCCGCGAAGGTAACGACTTCTACCATGAAATGTCCGAAGCCGGCGTCATCCAGCTCGACAACCTGCCGGAGTCCAAAGTGGCAATGGTGTTCGGCCAGATGAACGAGCCTCCCGGCAACCGTTTGCGCGTGGCATTGTCCGGCCTGACCATGGCCGAGAAGTTCCGCGACGAAGGCCGCGACATCCTGTTCTTCGTGGACAACATCTACCGTTATACCCTGGCCGGTACCGAAGTTTCCGCACTGCTGGGCCGTATGCCTTCCGCTGTGGGTTACCAACCGACACTGGCCGAAGAAATGGGCCGTCTGCAAGAGCGTATTACCTCGACCAAGGTGGGTTCGATTACATCCATCCAGGCCGTTTACGTGCCGGCGGATGACTTGACCGACCCGTCTCCCGCGACCACCTTCCTGCACCTCGACTCCACTGTTGTGCTGTCGCGTGACATCGCTTCGCTGGGTATCTATCCCGCGGTTGACCCGCTGGACTCCAGCTCTCGCCAGCTCGATCCGCTGGTGGTGGGCGAAGAGCATTACTCGGTTGCCCGCGGTGTGCAGCAAACCCTGCAGCGCTACAAGGAACTGCGCGACATCATCGCGATTCTGGGCATGGACGAACTGGCACCGGAAGACAAGCTGGCCGTAGCCCGTGCGCGTAAGATCCAGCGCTTCCTGTCCCAGCCGTTCCACGTTGCCGAAGTGTTTACCGGCAGCCCGGGCAAGTACGTGTCGCTGAAGGAAACCATCAGGGGCTTCAAGGGCATCGTCGAAGGCGAATACGACCACCTGCCGGAACAGGCGTTCTACATGGTTGGTACAATTGATGAAGCCATCGAAAAAGCCAAGACGCTGCAATAAGGAGAAAGCATGGCTATGACAATACATGTGGACATAGTCAGTGCGGAGGAATCCATTTTCTCCGGCCTGGCGGAAATGGTGGTGGTCCCCGGCACCGAAGGCGAGTTGGGCATCCATCCCCGCCACGCCCCATTGCTGACGCGCATCCGGCCCGGTTCGGTACGCATCAAGCGCCCCGACGAGGTCGAGGAAGTGCTGATCTACGTTTCCGGCGGCATGCTGGAAATTCAGCCGAACGTCGTGACTGTGCTGGCCGATACCGCGATCCGCGGCGCCGACCTGGACGAAGCGCGTGCAATAGAAGCCAAGCAGGCGGCCGAAGAAGCCATGCGCGACAAAACGGCAGACATTGATTATGCCCAGGCCCAGGCCGAACTGGCCCAGGCCATCGCCCAGCTGCATGCAATTCAGAAGCTGCGCCAACAGGGCCGGCACTAGCGGCAAAGTAACAATGAAGAAAGCGGCTTTGGCCGCTTTTTTTATTTATACTGCACAGGATTCATAACGATAAAGACGCCATGAAACCGCTCGACATCGTCATTCTCGCGGCCGGCAAGGGCACGCGCATGCATTCCGACAGGCCGAAAGTGCTGCACCGGCTTGCAGGCAAACCCCTGCTGCAGCATGTGCTGGACTGTGCCGTCCGTTTGCAGCCGCAAAAGGTATGCGTGGTCTATGGCCATGGCGGCGAGGCCGTGCCGCAGGCGATGCAGCAATACGCTGCACAATACGTGTTGCAGGAACCGCAACTCGGTACTGGCCACGCAGTGCAGCAAGCAATGGAATATCTTGACGACAACAGTCGCACCTTGGTGCTCTATGGCGACGTGCCGCTGATCCAGCACGCCACGCTGCACCAGATGTACCAGATGCAACAGGCCAGCGACGGCCTGGTGCTGCTGACAGTGAACCTGCACAACCCGACCGGATACGGACGTATCGTGCGCGATGCGCAGGGCGACGTGCAGCGCATCGTGGAAGAAAAAGACGCCACCCCGGAGCAGATCGAGATATGCGAAGTGAACACCGGCATCCTGCTGGTGCCGACGCGCGAATTGCGCACGTGGCTGACCGAGTTGCAAAACGACAACGCCCAAGGCGAATACTACCTGACCGACATTATTGCCATGGCCGTTGAGCAGGGCATCGAGATCCATACCGTACAGCCGGCACATGCGTGGGAAGTCGAGGGCATCAACAGCAAAATCCAGCTTGCGCAGCTCGAGCGCACCTGGCAACAAGTACAGGCATCGCACCTGTTGGCGCAGGGCGTGACGCTGGCCGATCCGGCGCGCATCGATATACGCGGCAGCCTGAATTGCGGACGCGACGTCGAAATAGACATCGATTGCATCTTCGAGGGCGAAGTGCAGCTAGGCGATGGCGTGCAAGTGGGCGCTTACAGCGTGCTGAAGAACGCGACCATTGCCGCGGGCACGCAGATCGCCCCTTACAGTCATATCGACAGCAGCAGCGTGGGCGCCGACTGCCGCATCGGCCCGTTCTCCCGACTGCGTCCCGGTACGGCGCTGGCGGACCAGGTGCATATCGGCAATTTCGTCGAAATAAAGAACAGCGAAATCGCCGCTGGCAGCAAGGCCAACCATCTCAGCTATATCGGCGACAGCACGGTAGGCAGTCGCGTCAACATCGGCGCCGGCACCATCACCTGCAATTACGATGGCGCCAACAAGCACCGCACGGTGATCGGCGACGACGCATTCATCGGTTCCGACACCCAGTTGGTGGCACCGGTTACTGTCGGGAGTGGTGCGACCATAGGCGCGGGCTCGACCATCACGCGCGATGCGCCGGAGAATGCATTGACTCTGTCGCGCAGCAAGCAGACGACGGTTTCCGGCTGGAAGCGTCCGGAGAAGAAAAAATAATCCGTCTTCTTGTTAAAATCCCGTACTGAAACTAAATCACGGAACCTGTCATGTGTGGAATCGTCGGCGCCATCGCTGAACGCAATGTTGTACCCATCATCGTCGAAGGACTGAAGCGCCTCGAATACCGCGGCTATGACTCGGCCGGTGCCGCGGTGCTGAATGCCGATGGCAGGCTGGAGCGGGTGCGTCGCGTCGGGCGCGTGGCGGAAATGGAAGCCGGTGCACAGGCACAGAACCTGTCGGGTTTCGTCGGTATCGGCCACACCCGCTGGGCTACCCACGGCGGCGTCACCGAATACAATGCGCATCCGATCATTTCCAGCGACGAGCTGGCGGTGGTGCACAACGGCATCATCGAAAACCACGAACAGCAGCGCGAACGACTCAAGCAACTCGGTTACAGTTTTGAATCGCAGACCGACACCGAGGTCATCGCTCACCTGATCCACTATTACTATGCGCAGTCGGGCGACCTGTTCGATGCTACCCGCCGTGCCGCCGCCGAACTGGAGGGTGCCTATGCCATCGGTGTGGTGTCGCAACGCGCGCCCGATACCATTTGTTGCGCGCGCATGGGCTGCCCTCTGCTGATCGGTACCGGTGAAGGCGAAAATTTCTTTGCCTCGGATGTTTCCGCGTTGCTGCCGGTTACCCGCAACGTCATTTATCTGGACGACGGCGATGTGGCGATGCTGACCGGCAACGGCGTCGATATCGTCGACCGCGACGGTAATGCGGTAGAGCGTCCGGTGCGCGTGTCCGAAGTTTCCGCCGATGCCATCGACCTCGGTCCCTACGATCATTACATGCAGAAGGAAATCCACGAACAGCCGCGTGCGGTTTCCGACACGCTGGAAGGCGTCATTGATGCCGGTGCCAGTACCGAACTGTTCGGTGCGGACGCAGCAGCCGTGTTCGGCGAAATCGACAGCGTGCTGATCCTTGCCGCCGGCACCAGCTACTATGCCAGCTTGGTCGGCAAGCAATGGCTGGAATCGATTGCGCGCATACCCTGCAACGTGGAACTGGGCCACGAATACCGCTACCGCGAATCCATCCCTAACCCGCGACAGTTGGTGGTCACTATCTCGCAGTCGGGCGAGACGCTGGACACCATGGAAGCGCTAAAGCGCGCAAAGGAGTTGGGCCACCAGCACACGCTGTCGATCTGCAACGTGCAGGAAAGTGCGATTCCGCGCACCTCGAAACTGGTGTTCTACACCCGTGCCGGCGCCGAGATCGGCGTCGCTTCCACCAAGGCGTTCACCACCCAGCTTGCCGCCTTGTTCATCCTGTCGCTGGTGCTGGGCAGGCAGCGCGGCCATCTGGACGCGGAGGCGGAACAGTCGTATCTGGAAGCGTTGCGACAGTTGCCGGGCAGTGTGCAGCATGCGCTCAACCTCGAACCGCAGATCAAGGTCTGGGCCGAACGCTTTGCCGACAAGCAGCATGCGCTGTTCCTCGGCCGCGGCCTGCATTACCCGATCGCGCTGGAAGGCGCGCTCAAGCTCAAGGAAATTTCCTACATCCACGCCGAGGCCTATCCGGCGGGCGAACTCAAGCATGGCCCGCTGGCGCTGGTCGACAGCAACATGCCGGTGGTGGTGATCGCACCCAACGACACCTTGCTGGAAAAAGTGAAATCCAACATGCAGGAAGTCCACGCGCGCGGCGGACAGCTTTATGTGTTTGCCGACCTGGACAGTCACTTCGGCGAAACCGAAGGCGTGCACGTCATCCGCACGCCGCGCCATGTGGGCGTGCTCTCACCCGTTGTGCATGCCATCCCGGTACAGTTGCTTGCCTACCATGCTGCCCTGCAAAAAGGCACGGATGTGGACAAGCCGAGAAACCTCGCTAAATCAGTAACGGTTGAATAGCAGCGAAGGCTGACGAGCAATTCTCAGAAGGACAGGTACAACGCAACCAGCAGGACCGCAGCGCTAGCAAATGATGCGATACCGATCAGTGCCAGCCAGCCATTGCGGCGTTTTTGCTGGTCGATCAGCTCCTGCAGCAGACTCTCGATCTGGTCGTTTCCGTTTTCGGATAGTTTCTGGTGTATCAGCCGCGGCAGTTGCGGCAGCAGCGTGGCGTATTCCGGCGCCTCGGCCTTGAGTGTTTTGAGGAAACCGCGCCAGCCGACCTGCTCGCTCATCCAGCGTTCCAGCCAGGGTTTGGCGGTCTTCCACAGGTCGAGGTCGGGGTCGAGTTGCAAACCCAATCCCTCTATATTCAGCAGCGTCTTCTGCAGCAGCACCAGTTGCGGTTGCACTTCGATGCCGAAGCGGCGCGAGGTCTGGAACAGGCGTAGCAGCACGCGCCCGAACGAGACTTCCCTCAACGGTTTGTCAAAGATCGGCTCGCATACTGCGCGAATCGCGCTTTCCAGTTCGTCCACGCGGGTCTCGGCCGGTGCCCAACCGGACTCGATATGGATTTCCGCCACGCGCTTGTAGTCGCGCTGAAAGAAGGCGATGAAGTTGCGCGCCAGGTAATGCTTGTCGACATCGGTGAGCGTGCCCATGATGCCGAAGTCGAGCGCGATGTAACGGCCGTCCGGCGCCACCTGCACGTTGCCCGGATGCATATCGGCGTGGAAGAAGCCGTCGCGGAATACCTGGGTGTAGAAAATTTCTACGCCGTTCTCGGCCAGTTTGGCGATGTCGACGCCGGCAGTGCGCAGCTTGTCCACCTGGCTCACCGGAATACCATTCATGCGCTCCATCACCATCACTTCGGTGCTGCACCAGTCCCAGTACACCTCGGGCACCATCAGCAGGCGCGAACTGGCGAAATTGCGCTTGAGTTGGCTGGCATTGGCCGATTCGCGCATCAGGTCGAGCTCGTTGTGTATGTGCTTCTCGAACTCGGCCACCACCTCGCGCGGCTTGAGCCGTTTGCCGTCTATCCACCAACGCTCCAGCAGGCCGGCGCCGATATCCATCAGCGCAATGTCGTGTTCGATCACCTCGGCGATGCCGGGGCGCAAAATCTTCACCGCCACCTCGCGCCCGTCCGGCAGCACGGCGAAATGCACCTGCGCCACCGAGGCGCTGGCTATCGGTGTCTCGTCGAAACTGTAGAACACCTCGCTCAGCTTCTTGCCGTAGATTTCTTCCAGCAGGGCCACCGCTTGTGCGGAAGGGAAGGGCGGCACCTGGTCCTGCAGCATCGCCAGATCGTCGGCAATGTCGGCCGGCATCAGGTCGCGGCGGGTGGACAGCATCTGGCCAAACTTGACGAAGATCGGCCCCAGGTTTTCCAGCGCGCGGCGCAGGCGCACGGCGCGGGGCGCCGAAGTGTCGCGCCAGAACAACAGCACGTTGATGGTGGGAAGCATCCAGCGCGTGCGCGCGTGGGCCAGCAGAAACTCGTCCAGGCCAAAACGCAGCACCACCAGGAAAATTTTGATAACCCGCAACAACCGCATTCAGTTTCCCTTGGTCAGGCGATTGATGCGCAGTTCCAGCCGTGCCACGTCGTCGCGCAGCTTGTCAACTTCCTGCGCGAAAGCGGCCACCTGTTCAGGCTTGGCCACCAATGGACGCTCCTCGGTCCAGTATTCGGCCAGCGCCTGCGACAGGTTCAGCGTGCTGTCGTGCACCTGCTTGCGAGCTGACTTCACTGCCTGCACGATGCGCTCGGCGGCCACGTCGCCGGTAACGCGGCTGAGGTCTTCTGCCGCATCCCAGTCCAGGTTGCGG
>Ga0102953_1001833_pt1 | contig 13222 bp, 12 predicted proteins | sample SalPon2A_C_D2_MG_FD_78509 | JGI IMG/M metagenome (GOLD analysis project Ga0102953, IMG submission 78509) | Soil microbial communities from South San Francisco under conditions of wetland restoration - Salt Pond MetaG R2A_C_D2_MG | ecosystem: Environmental > Terrestrial > Soil > Wetlands | place... | reverse complement strand
CGTTGCGTTCGGCGATCCACTGCTCGCGCAGCGGCACGAGGCCGGAACGGATGTCGATCTTTGCGGCCGGGTCGGTATAGGGGCCGGAGCAGTCGTAGACGTAGATCGGCGGATTCTTTTCCACACCGCCGTTGATCTGGGTGTCGGTCTGGCTGATCTCGCGCATCGGCACGCGGATGTCGGGGCGGCTGCCCTCGACGTAGACCTTGCGCGAATTCGGCAGGGGCTTCACGGCGGCGGCATCGACGTGTGCGGCTTGACTCAGAAACTTGGGATTGGCATTCATGGTGTGCTCCAGCAAAAGGGAAGCACCTGAGGACGCTTCCCTACGACGGCATTATCCGTACAGGTTCAAAGGGTATTTCTCACTTCGCCTCAAGCTGTTAGCGATCAGGCGAAGACCCCCACGCAGGCGGTCAAGGTACTGTAAAGCAGGCTTTAAAGCAAGCCGCGGGCGGCGTTGAGTGAATTGGGTGGCCTTGTTATACTGCCCGCCCATTATAAGCAGGCCAGAGCGGCCGCGAGGGCAGAGGAGATGAAGCATATGGAATTGTCGCGCCGCAACATGATTGAGCAGCAGATCCGGACATGGAATGTCCTGGATATGCGTGTGCTGGAACTGTTGAAGAAGGTCAGGCGCGAGCAGTTCGTGCCGCCCTCGCATCAGGAGATGGCATTCATGGACATCGAGATACCGCTCGGTTTCGGCGTCAGCATGTGGCAGCCCAAGCTGGAGGCGCGCGTGCTGCAGGATCTGCGGCTCAATCCCGCCGACCATGTGCTGGAAGTCGGCACCGGCAGTGGTTACCTTACTGCCCTGCTGTCGCGCACCGTGAAACACGTGACCAGCGTCGAGATCGTGCCGGAACTGCATGCATTTGCCGAAAAGAATCTGGCAGCGCACCATGTCGATAACGTGAAACTGGAGTTGGGCGACGCCGCCCGCGGCTGGGAAGGTTCGTACGATGCGATCGTGCTGACTGGTTCGCTGCCGATATTGCCCGAGGCTTTCCAGAACAGTCTGGCGCCGGGAGGGCGTTTGTTTGCCATCGTCGGCGATGCGCCCGCAATGCAGGCGCAGTTGATTACCTGCACAGCACCCGGCGTATTCGAGCATGAACGGTTGTTCGAGATCAGTGTTGCGCCGCTGCAGAATGCGCTGCAGCCGGAGCGCTTCGTATTCTGATTTGACCGCCGGAGCCGCGGCGGCTTGCAACTTTTTCCAACAACGTATATATTAGAATTTGCTAATATTGATATGGTGGTATGCAAGCCATGACAAAGACCAAATTTATTGCTGCCATACTGGCGGTGTGGGGCACGGCCTTTACCGCCAATGCGGCCGACCTGCTTCAGACCTATCGCGCAGCGCAGTCGCAGGACCCGGTGTTTGCCGCGGCAGCTGCCGCGCATCAGGCCGGGCTGGAAAAACTGCCGCAGGGCCGTTCCCTGCTGCTGCCGAACATCAGCCTGAACGCCAGCAGCACCTACAACAAGGATACGGTCCAGTATCCCAATGCGCCGGCCGGGCTTCCCTTCCGGGCAGGGCAGTACAACTTCAATTCGCATGGCTACGGCGTAACGCTGGTGCAGCCGCTGTTCCGTCTGCAGAACTGGGAAGCCTATAACGAATCCGAGCTGCAGGTGGTACAGGCCGAGGCGCAGTTCAAGAGTGCGCAAAACGACCTGATCCTGCGTGTGGCGAAGGCTTATTTCGACGTGCTGATCGCACAGGATACCGTCGAGCTGGCCGAGGCGCAGAAAACCGCAATTACCCAGCAACTGGAACAGGCCAAGCGCAATTTCGAGGTGGGCACGGCAACCATTACCGATACGCACGAGGCGCAGTCGCGCTACGACCTGGTCAGCGCCCAGGAAATCGCGGCAGGAAGCAATCTCGAGATCAAGAAGCGCGCATTGCAGCAACTGACCAACAGCATGCCGGACGAGCTGCGCCAGCTTGGCAAGGAATTCAAGCTGGAGGGGCCGCAGCCGGCCAGTCAGCAGAAATGGGTCGAAATAGCCGAGGAGGGCAACCTGCAACTGGCCGTTGCCCGGGCAGCCGCCGAACTTGCCGACCGCGAGGTGACGCGCAACATGGGCGGCCACTTGCCGACAGTGGATCTGGTTGCAAATTATTCAAAGAACTATGCCAACGGCAGCAGCTACGGTTTTGGCAGCGACTCCCGCAACAAGTCGATCGGCGTGCAGTTGAACATGCCGATTTTCGAGGGCGGGGCGACCCAGTCGAAAGTGCGTGAAGCCGAGGCCAATCGCGATCGCGCCAGGCAGGAACTGGAAAACGCGCGGCGCAACGTTGCCACACAAACGCGCCAGGCCTACCTGGGCGTAGTTAACGGCATGGCCCAGGTCAAGGCGCTGCAGGCAGCATTGAAATCCAGCAAGAGCTTGCTCGAATCGAGCAAGCTGGGCGAGCAGGTCGGCGTGCGCACCAACCTTGATGTGCTGAATGCGCAGCAACAACTCTATTCCACGCGGCGCGACCTGTACCAGGCCGAATACAATTACCTGATCAGCGAGTTGCAACTGAAGGCAGCGGTCGGACAGCTGAGCGAAAAGGATCTTGCGGCAGTCAATCAGGCGCTGTACTAGAACCTGCCTGAAATTACTGCGCTTGCCGGGTTGCGCTCGTTACATTTTAAAGCGGGTTCTAGTATCCTGTTGCCGGTTACCATCATCTGAGGGCGGAAGCCCTTCCCGTACATGCTGAACGAATCGGCGCCGACACCAGAAAATATTGCGATAGTCCGTTTTTCCGCCCTGGGCGACCTGGTGCTGGTGCTGCCGCTGCTGCGCAATCTGCAAAAAAGCTTTCCCAAAACCAGGCTGACGCTGATAACCAGCCCGTTAGGTTATGACATGCTGGGCGGCATGACGGATGTGGAATTCGAAGTATTCGATAAACCGCAAAACTTTGCAGATTACCGCAACTTCTATCGCGCATTTCGCGACCGCAAATTCGATGCCGTACTGGCGCTGCAGGCCAACCTGCGCATCAACCTTCTGTACCCCGCGCTGCACGCGCCGCTGAAAATCGGTTTCGATCGCATGCGCGCAAAGGAGGGGCAATGGCTGTTCTGCAATCGTCACATCAACTATACCGGGCCGCACCTGCTGGACAGCTTCCTCGCATTCGGTGAAAAGCTTGGCGCAGCATCTCGGCCGGTCGAGTGGGATCTGCCGCTATCGGATACGGCTTTGGAGTGGGCCGACTTCACCCTGAAGCATTTGTCACGGCCAATCATTGCCATGCATCCCGTAAGCAGCAAGGCTGAGCGCAACTGGCCGCTGGATCGGTATGCAGAAATCGTTGACGCAGCAGTGAAGGCCGGAAAGTGCAGCTTTGTATTTACCGGCGGCAACCATCCGCTGGAGCAGCAGTGCTGCGCACATCTGGCACAGGTGGCCGGTGCGGCCGGGGTCAACCTGTGTGGGCGCACCACGCTCAAACGATTGGCGGCGGTGCTGGGTAAGGTGGATGGCCTGATTGCGCCGGACACGGCGGCGGTTCACATGGCGCGAGCGATGGGTACACCGGTGATCGGGCTGTACGCGGTGATCTCTTCCGAGCTGAGCGGTCCCTACGGCAAGATGGAATATGTGGTGGACCGTTATCCCGACGCAGTACGCAAGCTGCTGGGCAAGGATCCACTGACAGTGCCGTGGAATACGCGCGTGCATCATCCGGATGCCATGCGCTTTATCACCACCGAAGCAGTGCTGCAACAACTCGACCGACTGCTGCAAGACAATAAATGATGGCGCGCTTCCTGTATACCCTGCTGTTGTGGTTGTCGCTGCCCTACATTGCATTGCATCTATGGATGCGCTCGCGCAAACAGCCCGAATACCTCGAGCATGTTGGCGAACGATTTGGTAACTACGAGCCCTATGACGGCAAGCCGGTAATCTGGCTGCACACGGTTTCCGTCGGAGAGACGCGGGCAGTGGCAATGCTGGTCAAGCAATTGCAGGAGACATGGCCGCATCATCAGCTTCTGTTGACCCATACCACTCCGACCGGACGGGCGGAAAGCGAACGCTTGTTCGGGGATGACGTGATCCGTGTTTATTTACCGTATGACTATCCCTTTGCGGTCAGGAAATTCCTCGAGAATTTCAGGCCGGTGGTTGGGGTGCTGATGGAAACGGAAATCTGGCCCAGCCTGATCCATGCCTGCAACGGGAAACGGGTTCCGTTGCTGCTGCTGAATGCGCGTATGTCGGAAAAGTCGGCTGCTCGTTATGCACGCTACCCGAGCCTGACACGCACAGCGCTGAACGGGCTGAGTATTATTGCGGCGCAGACCCGGGCAGATGCCGAACGCCTGGAGCAGTTGGGCGCACCGGATGTCGCGGTCATGGGCAACCTCAAGTTCGATATCCAGCCGCCACAGGACATGCTCGAACTTGGGAAAATATTGAGGCGCCATTTTGGCGAGACCAGAAAAATATTCCTTGCGGCAAGCACCCGCGAGGGCGAGGAAGAATTGTTGCTTGATGCGCTCGAATCGGCAGGCACTCCCGGCTTGCTGACGGTCATTGTTCCGCGCCATCCGCAGCGGTTCGACGAGGTCGCCGCGTTGCTTGCGGAACGCAAGCTAAGGTTTGTGCGCCGGAGCGAGGAATGCGATGTTCCGGAAGAAGTGCAGGTCGTCCTGGGTGACAGCATGGGTGAGATGTTTGCCTACTATGCCGCGTGCGATGTCGCTTTCATCGGCGGCAGCCTGTTGTCGTTCGGTGGGCAGAACCTGCTGGAAGCGTGTGCGCTGGGCAGACCGGTACTGATCGGGCCGCACACATATAATTTTGCGGATGCCACCAGGCTGGCAGTTGAAGATGGTGCGGCGCTTCGTGTAATCGATGCCGGGGATTTGGGTGAAAAATTGCAGGAGATGCTCTCGGAACCATCAAGGCTGCAAAGTATGGGGGCGGCGGGCATGACTTTCGTCAGGGAAAATCAGGGAGCGACTGCGCAGGCCATGCGTTACCTCGGCAGTATTCTGGGCGAAAAGGGTTAAAATCTACGCTCATCGCGAATTCGGCGTTTATACAAATTTGATTAGCCATAACATGAAAAAAATTCTGGTTACCGGAGGGGCGGGTTTTATCGGGTCGGCAGTTGTGCGCCAGCTCATCCATGAAACCGACTGTTCGGTAGTCAACGTCGACAAGCTGACCTATGCCGGCAATCTGCATTCGCTGGAATCGGTATCTGACAGTTCACGTTACCGTTTTGAACATGTAGACATCTGCAATGCGAACGAAATGGCAAGGGTGTTCCGGGAACACCGGCCGGATGCGATCATGCACCTGGCGGCGGAGTCGCATGTCGATCGTTCGATTGCCGGCCCTGCTGAATTCATTCAGACCAATATCGTCGGTACCTACACTTTGCTCGAGGTGGCGCGTGCCTACTGGGACGGATTGGGCGCTGAACAAAAATCCATTTTTCGTTTTCATCACATCTCCACTGATGAAGTGTATGGCAGCCTGGGTGAGGAGGGTTTATTTACCGAGGAGACCGCATACCAGCCCAATTCTCCATACTCGGCGAGCAAGGCTGCTTCCGACCATCTGGTGCGTGCATGGCATCACACCTACGGCTTGCCGGTGGTAACGACCAACTGTTCCAACAACTACGGCCCCTACCATTTTCCGGAAAAACTGATTCCGCTGATGATCCTGAATGCGCTGGCGGGCAAACCGCTGCCTATATATGGCAAGGGCGACAATGTGCGCGACTGGCTGTATGTGGATGACCATGCGCGAGCGTTGCGGCTGGTACTGGAGCAGGGACGGGTTGGCGAAAACTACAATATCGGCGGCTGGAACGAAAAAACCAACCTGGAGGTGGTGCATGCTGTCTGTACGATACTCGACGAACTGCACCCGCAGGGTGCGCCGCATGACCGTTTGGTTTCCTTTGTTTCCGATCGTCCGGGGCACGACAAGCGCTATGCGATCGACGCCGGAAAAATAGAGCGGGAGTTCGGCTGGAGGCCGCAAGAAACTTTCGAGAGCGGCCTGCGCAAGACGGTGGAGTGGTATCTTGCCAACGGCGATTGGGTGCAGAATGTCACCAGCGGGGAATACCAGAACTGGATGGCTCAGAATTATCAGGCGCGGGGTGCTGAATGAAGGGAATCATACTTGCCGGAGGTTCGGGCACGAGGCTTTATCCGGTAACGCAGCCGGTATCCAAACAACTGCTCCCGGTTTACGACAAACCGATGGTGTATTACCCGTTATCTGTCCTGATGTTAGCCGGTATTCGGGATGTGCTGGTCATTTCCACGCCACAGGACACGCCCAGATTTGAACAGTTGCTGGGCGATGGTTCGCAATGGGGGATGAATTTTTCTTATGCTGTCCAACCCGCCCCTGAAGGGCTGGCTCAGGCCTTTATTATCGGTGCCGACTTTATCGGCAACGACAGCTGTGCGCTGGTGCTGGGCGACAACATATTTTACGGCAGTGAGTTCGAGCAGTTGCTGCAGACAGCGGCGGCCAAGAATAAGGGTAGTACGATATTTGCCTACCATGTGCAGGACCCCGAACGTTACGGGGTAGTGGAATTCGACAGCAATGGTCATGCTGTGAGCATTGAGGAAAAACCGGAGCATCCCAAGTCAAACTACGCCGTGACCGGCTTGTATTTTTATGACCACGACGTGGTGGAGATCGCCAAGTCAATTAAGCCTTCTGCCCGTGGTGAGCTTGAGATTACTGCGGTGAATGAAATCTATTTGAGTCGCGGTGACTTGGACGTACAGGTCATGGGGCGAGGTTATGCATGGCTTGATACCGGTACGCATGAATCGCTGCTCGAGGCATCGCTGTTCATTCAGACATTGGAAAAACGGCAAGGCCTGAAAATCGCATGCCCGGAAGAGATAGCCTACCGTAAGGGCTATATTGATGCCGAACAACTACTGAAGCTGGCTGAACCGATGGCCAAGAACGGATACGGCCAATACCTTTTGCGTATGCTGAAAGAAGGATAGATACGTGCAGATAGTCGAAACACCTTTGTCTGGCTTGATGGTGATAGAACCTGCTGTATACGGCGATGACAGAGGTTTTTTTTTCGAGAGTTATAACCAGCGCCATTTCAAGGAACTGGCTGGCCTTGATAAAATTTTCGTACAGGATAACCATTCGCGTTCTGTGCGCAACGTGCTGTGTGGCCTGCATTACCAGATCAAACAGCCGCAGGGCAAGCTGGTGCGCGTCGTGGCAGGAGAGGTTTATGACGTGGCTGTGGACATCCGCCGTAGCTCGCCCACCTTCGGTAAGTGGTTCGGCCTGAACATGTCGGCCGAGAACAAGAAAATGCTGTGGATTCCTGAGGGCTTCGCCCATGGTTTCGTCGTGTTGTCCGAGTATGCTGATTTTTTGTACAAAGCGACCGATTACTGGGCGCCGGAACATGAGCGCTGCATACTCTGGAACGACCCGGAACTGGGGATAGACTGGCAACTGTCGGAAGAGCCGATACTCTCCTCCAAGGATCAGGCCGGTAAGCCGTTCAGTGACGCAGAGGTCTTTGCGTGAGAACCATACTGCTGACCGGAAAGCATGGCCAGGTCGGGTGGGAGTTACAGCGTACGCTTGCCCCACTCGGCAAAGTGGTTGCGGTTGATGCGAACGCCCTCGATCTCGTCGATAGCTCTGCGATCCGTGAGACAGTACGTAACATTAAACCCGACATCATCGTCAATGCGGCAGCCTATACGGCGGTAGATAAAGCCGAAAGCGAGCCTGAACTTGCGCGGGCGGTGAACAGCACGGCTCCGGGCGTGCTGGCGGAGGAGGCTAAGCGCCTCGACGCCTGGATGGTGCATTACTCCACCGACTACGTGTTCGACGGCAGCAAGCAGGGCGCCTATCTCGAAACCGACGAACCCAACCCGCAGAGCGTATACGGCAGGACCAAGCTTGCCGGCGAGAAAGCGGTGCGCGCCGCTGGAGGCAAACACCTTATCCTGCGCACCAGTTGGGTGTATGGCAGCCGCGGCCACAATTTCATGCTGACCATGTTGCGCCTTGCAAAAGAGCGCGAAGAACTGCGTATCGTGGATGACCAGATCGGCGCGCCGACCTGGTGCCGTTCGCTGGCCGAGGTGACGGCACAGGCACTGGCACAGATTCATGTGCCGGGAATCGAGCGGGATGAGGCGGGATTGGTCGGGACATACCACCTTACATCTTCCGGCTCGGTGTCATGGTGCGGTTTTGCCAAGGCAATTTTTGACGAGGCGAATGTCGGGAATAAGCCCAGGGTAACGCCGATTGCCACGGCTGACTATCCAACACCGGCGCGTCGGCCTGGGAATTCTGTATTGTCCAATGAGAAATTCAGGAAGGTATTTGAATTACAGGCAGATGACTGGCAAGCGAACCTGAAATTATGCCTTGAAGAATTTACTGGTTAGGCGGATGCTGTTATTTAGCTTCAGCTAATGTTTGCTGTGGACTGTTGCGGGCGAGCTATATATGTTTGATGTAAAAAAGTTGTTGGCGTTGATCCGCAATCCAGTCTGAGTGTTGGGTTAGTAAGTTGGTAATTAAAATGATAAAATAATACGATTTAATTTGTGCCGGATGTGTTTGCGCCGTCAGTATCGGGGTGGCAATCAGTGCGGTCACTAACGTTGGTGGAAATTATATGGATGTATTGTTTGTTAATCCTGATTCGTCCGCACAGGCATATCAGGGGCTAGCCAAGGTTTACTCGGCAATTGAACCTCCTACATGGTCTTTGTTGCTGGCAGAATCCTGTCGTTCGAAGGGATTTGGCGTCGGCATCCTGGATTGCGATGCAGAGCGGTTGACGCTGGATAAATCTGTGCAACGCATCGAGGACTTGAAGCCGCGGCTGGTGGTTTTTGTTGTCTATGGGCAAAATCCCAATTCCGGCACGACCAGCATGATTGGAGCCCTGGCGCTCGCAAAAGCGATCAAGGCTGCCGAACTGAATACCAAGGTGTGCTTTGTCGGGTCGCATACCAGCGCGCTTCCGATGGAAGTGCTTTCCCGGGATTGCGTGGACATCGTACTGCTTAACGAAGGCGTGTATGCATTGCATGACCTTTTGAGGAGCAATCTTGGCGACGACCTGCTGGCGATCAAGGGCATTGGCTATAAAAAGTCGGGGCCGGCCGGGTTCCCGGTGCCGGTACTGAATTCTCCTCAACGGGTCGTGCCGCAGGAGCGCATGGACGAAGATATGCCGGGCTATGCCTGGGATTTGTTGCCCTACCATGAAAAGCCGCTTGACCTGTATCGTGCCCATTTCTGGCACGCGGAATTTGACCATGCCAAGCGCACCCCGTTTGCAGCAATCTATACGTCGCTCGGCTGCCAGTTCGGTTGCGATTTCTGCATGATCAACATCGTCAATCGCGTGGACAATGCCGATGGAGTTAATGCTGCCGATTCAAAGGGTATGCGCTTCTGGAGTCCGGCCTGGGTTAGTCGCGAAATGCGGAAGCTGGCCGACATGGGTGTGAAGACCTTGCGTATCAGCGACGAAATGTTTTTCCTGAACCGGAAATATTATGTTCCTGTGTTGCAGCAGGCGATAGATCAGGATTTCGGTTTCAATATGTGGACGTATTCGCGGGTGGATACGGTGCGCAAGGATGCGCTGGAAATGTTCAAGCGTGCAGGTGTGAACTGGCTGGCGCTGGGCGTGGAAGCTGGCAACCAGATGGTGCGGCAGGAGGTTTCGAAGGGTTCGTTCCAGGAAGTGAACATTCGCGATGTCTGCAAAACCATCAACGATGCGGATATCAACATTATCAGCAATTACATATTCGGTTTTCCCGAGGATACGCTGGAAACCATGCAGGAAACCCTGGACCTTGCGATGGAACTGAATACCGAAATGGCCAATATGTATCCGTGCCAGGCGCTGCCGGGCAGTCCTATGTACCACATGGCCATGAAAAACGGCTGGGCGTTGCCGGACTCATATGAGGGCTATGCCTTCCTGTCGTACGAAAGCCAGCCATTGCCGACCAAGTACCTCAGTTCTGCGCAAGTGCTGAAATTCCGTGATGAGGCCTGGCAAAAATATTTTACCAACCCCCCCTACCTTGATCTGGTGGAAAGGAAGTTTGGCCATCAGGAAAGGAAAAATGTGGAAGATATGGCCAGTATCCGGTTGAAGCGCAAGATACTTGGCGATTGATATTTATGATAATAACCAGAACACCATTCAGAATTTCTTTTTTCGGGGGTGGGACAGACTACCCCAAGTGGTACGAAGAACATGGTGGCGTTGTCCTTGCGACAACGATCGACAAATATTGCTACATCAGTTGTCGCTATCTGCCTCCGTTTTTCGAGCACAAATACCGCGTTGTCTATTCCAGAATTGAGAACGTCATGCATATAGACGACATCGAGCATCCGGCGGCGCAGGAGGTGTTGAGATACATGCAGTGCGACCGGGGTCTGGAAATTCACCACGACGGCGATTTGCCGGCCCGCTCCGGACTTGGATCGAGCTCTTCGTTTACCGTTGGCCTGCTCAATGCCCTGATGGCCCTGCAGGGGAAATACATTTCAAACGATGACCTGGCCAAGCTGGCGATTCATATCGAGCAAGACCTGATCAAGGAGAACGTGGGTTCGCAGGACCAGATTTCGGCAGCCTACGGAGGACTGAACCGCATTGAGTTCCATCAGGACGGGACGTTCCGGGTAGACCCGATTATTTTGCACCAGGACCGGCTGTGTGAATTCCAGAACCACTTGATGCTGTTTTTTACGGGTTTCTCGAGAATTGCTTCCGAAATTGCCAAGTCAAAGATAGACAATATCAAGGCGCGGACAGTCGAATTGAAACGGATGAAGGAGATCGCGCATGAGGCGATCAAGCTGCTGCAGAGCAAGACTTCTCTCGACGAAATTGGTGTGTTGCTGGATCAGAGCTGGCAATACAAGCGTAGCCTTTCGGATAAAGTCTCAACTTCCGACATAGACCAGATTTACGAGACTGCCATCAAGGCGGGTGCCATCGGAGGCAAGCTGCTGGGTGCCGGCGGCGGTGGATTCCTGCTGTTCTTCGTCAAGCCCGAGCTGCAGGACCGGGTGCGCGAGGCGCTTGGCCATCTTGTTCATGTTCCATTCCGTTTCGAGAACGGAGGAAGCCGCGTGGCCCTGTATCAACCGCAAGGGTTGTAACGATATGGATCAATCCTCCAGGATTTTCGTTGCGGGGCATCGTGGCCTGATCGGTTCGGCATTCATGCGTCATTTCCAGCGTGAAAATTACCCGCATGTGCTTACGCGCACGCGTGCGGAAATGGATTTGTTCAATCAGGGGCAAGTGTTCGATTTTTTCCGGCAGGAGCGGCCCGAATGTGTGATATTTGCCGCCGGGCGGGTAGGCGGCATCGTCGATAACAAAACCTACCCTGGAGATTTCATCACCCAGAATCTGGAAATGCAGTTGAACGTGTTCAAGGCTGCCAGGGAATTCGGTGTTGAAAGGATGATCTTTTTTGCATCTTCGTGCATGTACCCGCGCGAATGTTCGCAGCCAATGAACGAGTCGCAGCTGTTGACCGGCAAGCCGGAGCCGACCAGTATTGCTTATGCCATGGCGAAGCTGGCCGGTGTGCAAATGAGCCTGTCCTATAATGAACAGTATGGACGACGCTGCTTCATCCCGGTTATTCCGAACAGCGTCTATGGCCCCAACGACAACTTCGATCCGGCGTCCGGCCATGTGCTTTCTGCCCTGATCAATCGTTTTCATGCAGCAAAGGCACAGGGGGTGGAGCAGGTAACGTTATGGGGCAGCGGATCGCCACGGCGCGAATTTCTGTTTGCCGACGATTTGGTCAGCGCATGCATGCTCTTGCTGAACACCGACCTGGATGGACTCGAAATGCCGCTGAATATAGGTCCGGGCAATGACGTTTCTATTCGGGAACTGGCCGAAATTATTGCGCAGACAGTCGGCTATCGGGGGGCGGTCGAGTGGGATACCTCGAAGCCCGACGGCACGCCGCGCAAACTGCTCGACAGTGCGAGAATGACGGCGTTGGGCTGGGCGGCTGAAACCACCCTCATGGAGGGTGTCCGCCAGACTTATGATTGGTATTTACGGCAGAAGGCCGCCGCATGATGTCCTCCACGCGAATCGGAAAATAAAGTGACGGGAAATAATGACATGACTTATGCGCAGCTTGCCGACAAGGCGCGCTGGGTATGGGAAGAAACCCTGAAAATACACCGGCGCTAGCCGGAGACCCGCGTTGCGTCCTCGTTGTCGCCGGTCGAGATATTCGTGGTTCTCTACTATGGTGGATTCCTGCGCCAGGACCCTGCCAATCCCCGCTGGGACGGAAGGGATCGCTGCATTATCAGCAAGGGCCATGGTTCCTTGTGCATGTATCCGGTGCTGGCTGATTTGGGTTTTTATCCAATGGCAGAGCTGGAAAATGTTTGTAAGGAAGGAAGCTTCCTGGGCGGGATCCCGGACCCGGTCATTCCCGGCTATGAAACCATGAATGGCTCGCTGGGTCATGGCGCGGGCGTTGGTGCCGGAATGGCGCTGGGGTTGAAGCGGCGTGGCAAGGATCAGAGGGTTTATGTCGTGACCGGAGATGGCGAGCTGCATGAAGGCTCGAACTGGGAAGCGATCATGTTTGCCGCGCAGCATCGCCTCGACAATCTGACCGTGATCGTGGACAACAACCAGATCAGCATGCTTGGGCCGACCGATGAAATCGTGTCCCATCGTAGCCTGGCGGCCAAGTTCGAGGCCTTTGGCTGGGCGGCGCGCGAGGTCGAGGATGGCCACTCCGTCGAGGCCATCGGCGAGGCACTGCTCGCGTGCAAGGCGGACGATACGAACAGGCCGAAGGTACTTATCGTGAACACTCGCAAGGGCAACCGGGTTCCTGGTCTTGAGAATGCACCGCTGTCGCATGTGACGGCAATCAAGCCGGACATGATTGACCAATTGCTGGGAGACGGGGCATGAGTACGGCCAAGCCACAAATGAAAGCAATGCGCGACACATTGCTGCTGTCCGTCTACGAGGAAATGGTGCGGGATCCGGACATCTTTTTTGTCTCGGCGGATTTTGGTTCGCCGGTGCTGGACAAGATTCGCGCAGATCGCCCCGACCGGATCGTCAACGTAGGCATAGCCGAGCAGAATCTGATTAACGTGTCGG
>Ga0102953_1001832_pt1 | contig 13226 bp, 13 predicted proteins | sample SalPon2A_C_D2_MG_FD_78509 | JGI IMG/M metagenome (GOLD analysis project Ga0102953, IMG submission 78509) | Soil microbial communities from South San Francisco under conditions of wetland restoration - Salt Pond MetaG R2A_C_D2_MG | ecosystem: Environmental > Terrestrial > Soil > Wetlands | place... | reverse complement strand
TTTGGGTGCAAATCAGTTACGCTCCGGATCCGGTTGATCTGCACGGATATAAACGGTTTCCTGCAGGTCTTCCAGATAATCTGTTACAAAACGCTCTTTCAGATACTGAGGGGCAATGTTGTATTGATCAAGCTTGTCAAAAGGAATAAACTGCAGGTCTTTCAGCATCTGTTCATGATCTTCCAGTTCCGGATCACTGCCGAGTTCGTAACCATCGGATAACGGTTTGCAGTCGAAATAGAACTCTACGGCATGCCAGGGAAGCTTCAGGTATTCAGACACGTAGCGTAATCTCCCGACCACGACTTTCATTCCGGCTTCTTCTTCCATCTCACGGACTACAGCATCCTCAAGCCTTTCTCCAAAATCGACACCTCCACCCGGCGGCATCCAGAACGGCTGCGGGCCTGTCGGGGATTTGATCTTGATCAGCAGCAAAGAGCGTTCACGTACAACAAGCCCGTTGACACGTACCCTGAGACGTCCGGTAAATGGCTGGCCGGTCATTACTTATATGACCGTTTCAGCTCTCGGCTTCCCTATTATTCCATCTCTGCAGTCTTGCATATCTCCCATTCATCCCAATTCAAAATTCATAATTAAAAATTCAAAATTTCTTATATCCCAATTTCCTCAAAACTCCCTTCATGCGACCGGTACGTTTTCCTTAACCGGCTTGCTGAGCTTATGTTTCTCCGCATGCTCTTTGGCGGCTTTAACGAAACTGACGAATAATGGGTGCGGACGATTGACGGTGCTTCGCAATTCCGGGTGAAACTGCACCCCAACAAACCAGGGATGATCATCCAGCTCGACTATTTCAACGAGATCCCGTTCCGGGTTGAATCCGGTCAACGTCATTCCGTTCTCGACCAGTTTATACCGGAGCTGATTATTAACCTCATACCGGTGACGATGGCGTTCCCGGATCATTTCCTCTTTATACGCGGCAGCAGCTTTGGATCCTTCCGAAAGCTTGCAGTTGTACAGGCCAAGCCGCATCGTTCCGCCTTTATCATGAATCTTCTTCTGATCAGGCATCAGATCAATGATCGGGTATTGAGTCTCAGGATCAAACTCGGTACTGTTGGCATCTTCCCAGTTGCAGACATTTTTTGCGTATTCGATGACGGCACACTGCATGCCCAGGCAGATTCCGAAGAATGGGATTTTTTGCTCCCGGGCATAGCGAATAGCTGCCAGTTTTCCTGCTGCGCCACGACTACCAAAACCGGGGGCGACAAGCACTCCCGACACGCCTTTTAGCTTCCTGGCGACATTCTCATCGGTAACATCATCCGACTGGGTCCACACGATTTCCACACGGCAGTTGTTGACCGCCCCCCCATGAATAAACGCCTCGACGATCGATTTGTAGGCGTCATGATGCTCCACATACTTGCCAACCAATGCAATTTTGATATGTTTTTCGGGCCGCAGAACCGCATTTACAAAATCCTGCCAGGTATCCAAATCCGCTTCACCGGCATTCAACCCGAGCTTCTCAATCACACGGGTGTCCAGCCCTTCTTCCTTCATCATGAAAGGAACCATGTAGATGGATTCGGCATCCATCGATGCGATCACATCCTCAATTTCCACGTTCGTAAACAAGGCAATCTTCTGGCGGATCGACTTATCGATCGGTACTTCGGTACGGCAAACCAGGATATCAGGCTGCAATCCGATTTCATACAGTGTTTTTACCGAGTGCTGCGTCGGTTTCGTCTTCAGCTCGCGGGCAGCCTTCAAATAGGGAACAAGGGTCAGGTGAATCGACAGGGTATTTTTACGCCCCACATCATAGCGAATCTGGCGCATCGCTTCAATGTAGGGCTGGCCTTCGATGTCACCTACCGTACCGCCAATTTCGATAATAACCACATCATATTTGTCTGATCGTCCCAGTGCCAGGACATGTGATTTAATTTCATCTGTGATATGAGGAATCACCTGGACCGTCTTGCCAAGATAAGCCCCCTGTCGCTCTTTGGTGATCACATCAAAATAGATCCGACCGGTAGTCACATTGTTTTCCTGGGAAGTCGATATATCCAGGAAACGCTCATAGTGCCCCAGATCGAGATCGGTCTCTGCCCCATCATCGGTGACATACACCTCGCCATGTTCATAGGGATTCATGGTTCCGGGATCCACATTGATGTAGGGATCCAGTTTTTGGACGGTAACCCGCAGCCCACGGGAGACAAGCAGCTTACCTAATGATGAGCAAATAATTCCTTTACCAAGTGAGGACGTAACTCCTCCAGTTACGAAAATATATTTTGTGGACATGAGGGCTCGCTAATTAGGTGAATGGATGTTAAAGATAGGACTATTGAGCTGGCCATTCAAACGCCTTTTTATAATCATTCCCAATTGATGGTTTTTTTTACGATTTTTAAAGTCGTTATCTGCATTTCATCATCATCTCCCCTGTTTTTTTAAAGGGATGATCAATTCCAGTTGAGATGAAACCCAAACATTAGAGTTTCTCTCCCAAAACAGCAACCAGCCGGTCCGGATGGTTTGTAATGATGCCCGCTGCTCCACGCTGTAAAAACCGCTTCATGGCGTTTACCCTGTTAACCGTATAAATCTGAAACGGGATCTCATGATCACAGATCCTTTCCAACAGATGATTACGCATGATCCAATGATAGGCGTGAACAGCATTCAGTTGGAGTTTTTCAACCCAGCCAACGACCTCCTGTCCGTCGGTTCCACGACGATCGTAGAGTAATGCCAGCAACACATCAGAATCATATTCCCTGAATTGGCTCAGTATGTCAGTATCGAAACTGGATATAATGACATGAGATTGCATCCCGGTTTGCGAGACGACACTCATAACCCCGGCGGCCCCGCTGCTATCTAATGCCTTGATCTCGATATTGACGGCCATTTTGTTCTTGCAGAGTCGAAGGACCTCTTCCAGCGTCGGGATGTACTCTTTATTAAAATCGGGATGAAACCAGGATCCGGCATCCAGTTTTTGTAACTCTTTCAGCGTGTAATCTAAAATTTTGCCTTTTCCATTCGTACATCGATTTACGCGTCCGTCATGGCTCACAACGCCCACGCCATCTTTTGTAAAGCGAACGTCCAGTTCAACCATATCTGCCCCTGTATCTGCTGCTGCCCGAAACGAAGCCATCGTGTTTTCCGGGTAACATGCGCTAAACCCTCTGTGGGCACACACAATTCTTGACTGGCGAAGCGGACGGTGGAAAATAAGGCCGGGTATTGAAACTATAGATGCAACGGACATTAAATCTTAAACATGCAATTCTCTACAACTATTTTCGGGCTTAAGGGCATAGATTACACACACCAAACTCTCGTGTTTTGCGCTTCCAATGTCCAATAATCGATTGAAAGGTCAGTTCTGGTTATCAATCACGTGCCTGATCGATTCACGAAAGAGATCATGGCGAACATCATGCCGGTGGAATATTTCATAGAAAAGAAAGAATCCAACCAAGGCGCAGACACTGCCGATTATTGTTGCGATTGAAGCCGCCCACAAGGGACTAAAGTTTCCGGTTAAGGCGCAAACAATCATGAACATCCCCGAGGTCACAAGAGTAAAAGCCGCGACCACAATCAATGGACTGTTCATGCGCAGATTATCAATGAATCGATCCCACACATTTGTATGTTGACCAATATCAAGCGATTTTCTTATCTCTAAAGATCGCGCTGAAATTTTCTTATTTTTGGGGCCATTTGTCATATAAGATAGTTACTTAGTTATTTAATCTTATTCAAGACTTAGCACATTTATTTTTTCTCATTAATATCTAAATATGGATACATCCGAACTTTTTGTTTATGGTCGTCAACCCGTCCGCGAACTCTTGCATCGTTCTCCGTCTCGCGTGAGCAAACTGTACGTTCGAGAGCATCTGAATCCGGCCACTTTACAAGAACTCTATTCGCTCTGTTCTTTGAACAAAATCCCTGTCACTACCGTGCCGGGACGCAAACTTCTGGAAATGGTGGGAAAGGTTAACGATCAGGGGATAGTGGCATTGATAAGTCCCGTCCATTACCATGATTTCGACGACTGGATGTCCACCATAGACTTACAGAAGAAGCCCTATCCTTTCATTCTGCTTCTGGATGAAATTGAAGATCCGAATAATTTCGGGGCAATTCTACGCACAGCGGCTGCTGCAGGAGCTGCAGGAGTCATTATTCCCAAGCATCGGCAGAGTCCTGTTACACCGGCCGTTTTCAAAACCTCCGCCGGAACGGCTGGATTTGTTCCTATCATGCGGGTAACCAACCTTAACCAAACGATCCTTCAACTTAAAGATATTGGTTTCTGGATTTACGGTCTGGATCAAAACGCCGGGCAATTATACTGGCAGGAAGGCTACGACCGGCCCGTCGCTATCGTCATCGGAAGCGAGGGGAAGGGCATCCGGCACAAGACGCTGGACCACTGCGACTTCACGGTCCGCATCCCCATGGAGAACAACGTCGAATCACTGAACGCCTCCGTAAGCGCCGCTTTGCTTTGCTACGAAATCTCCAGAAAGAGGAATGAGGGATAAAGGAAATAAGGGAATAGGGATATTGGGAAAATAGCAGTTGCAGTCTGTCCTTCTCACCATTGTCATGCAATGGTCATTTGGTAGTCATTCAATACACATGTGCAAAAGAAAATTCATTACTCTCTCAATGAATTACAAACAACCAAATGACTATTGAATGGTTATAGTATGACAGCAAAGCTAAGTGACCATGTGTCATTGAATTGATAGTCGTCGACTCCCAGCGCATTAACCGGTATCCCGCACCCTGACGAGTCTCACTACTCAAATCTCAATACTCACTACTCTATTGATAAATCAGGTATTTTTTTCGCTCCTGTGCGAATTTTTTGACCTGGCTTTCCCAGTATGAATCCGGACTGATATTGTTTGAGCTGTGTAGAAAAGCTTTATATTCATTGGTCCCCGCCAGGAGGTTCAAATAACTATTTAACGAATCTTTGGATGAGTGATGCAGCATAAATTTCAGCAAATCATAACCAAACGCCACGGGATCAAAACCGGGAATCTGTTTTTCGTTAAGGTTGATGGAGACGCCGTGGCACGTTTTCCCCTCATATTTTGGATGCAGCGATTTTCCCGGAATTGACCGGGGAGTGAACCTGATTGATGACAATTCGACGTTGTACCTTTTTTCCAGCGGCTTCAACTCAGCTTTCCTGAATGAGATGTAGGGTGATCCGATCGTCAAAAACGGTTCGGGAGTTCCACGTCCTTCGGATATGCTCGTTCCTTCGAATACACAGGTACCCAGATATACGAGGGCATTTTTGAAATGAGGTAAGTTTGGCGAGGGCGGAAACCATTTGATTCCTGTTGCCGGCCACCTTTCACTACGATGCCAGCCTTCACATGGGATGACACGTATCTCAGGCTTGTTTTTCGTCTGCAGCCAACCTTCACCCACCATCATTTTTGCCAGTTCTCCTATGGTCATTCCATAAGCTATCGGAACAGGATAAGCACCCACAAACGACTTGTATTTTTGTTTTAAGATCCAGCCTGCCATGTAGTTGCCCCCCGCCGGATCGGGTCGGTCCAGAATCCAGACCGGCTTATGATTATCGGCAGCCGACTCAAGAACAAGACCGAGTGTGGATATGTAGGTGTAGAAACGAACACCGACATCCTGCATATCAAAAAGCAAAACGTCCACATTTTTGAGCATCTTTGCGGTGGGTTTCTTCACCTTTCCGTAAAGCGAGTAGACCGGCAGTCCGGTGGCGCTGTCCACACCGTTGACGATTTGCTCACCGGCTCCCCTCTGTCCTCTGAACCCATGTTCCGGACCAAACAGTGCGGTAACGTTCACTCCGCGAGCCAACAGGGTATCAAGCATGTGAACCCCGTTTATACGTGCGGTAGGATTCATGACAAGACCAACACGCTTGCCTTTTAATCCCCCCAAATAATGATCCAGAAGAACCTGATCACCGTTTTTCACGACCGGCTTTTCAGGTGCGCGATGGATAGCTGAAATAAATAAGATGCCGCATAAAATGGCGGCCGTCCCAAATACCAGATGGGAACTCAAAAACCAACTTCGGGACGGACGACCATGCATAATCTTAGGCTTTGTTAGCTACGATTTCAGATTCGGAGAAGAAGTAGGCGGCTTCAATTTTTCCGTTTTCTTCAGAATCAGATCCGTGAACGATATTCTCACCGACACTGTCAGCATATAGTTTCCGGATGGTGCCTTCATCGGCTTCGGCGGGGTTCGTTGCACCAATCAACTTGCGATAATCAGCCACTGCATTTTCTTTTTCAAGTACCATCGGAACACAAGGGCCGCTACTCATAAACGTACATAAATCTTTATAAAACGGTCGCTCACGATGAACAGCGTAAAAACCACCGGCTGTATCCATTGTCAATCGGGTCATTTTCATTGCAACGATCCGGAACCCGGCTTCCTGGATTCTGCGCGTCACCTCTCCGATCAATCCTTTTCGTACACAATCCGGTTTTAAAATTGCGAGTGTTCTTTGTACAGCCATGAATATTACTTGTATTTGGAATTATTGTTTTGCGGGCAGAAATATACAACTTTGGTGTAAAAGTTAGGAATCGGAAGATCGAAAATATGTGAATAAAGATATAGGGAGAATTGGACCAATGCAGATTGCTTTTCAGCTTTTTGAGACCCCATTTCCATATTTCTCTATTTTTTCATCATCCCGATTTCCCGGTCCTACAATTGTATTCATGGCCAGGTAATCCGGTTGTTTCTTTTTCTGATCAAAATAGAAATCGATTCTGCCCAGTACGATGCCACCGAAGCCGACCTGTGTCACGAGTGTTCTCCACTTTGGTGTGGTCTGGACCGGAACCGGTGATTGAAGGAATGTATGTGTATGCCCACCAATGATCAAATCGATGCCCGTTACCCTGCGTGCCAGGCGCATATCACTGATGCGGTCATCAGGATATTTGAATCCAAGGTGACTCAGACAAATCACAAAGTCGCATCGCTCATTTTCACGCAGAATGCGGATCGTCTCCCGGGCAACAGGCACGGGATCTTCATATGTAACCCCCTTGTGGTTTTGGGGAGTCACCAATCCTTTAAAGGCAATCCCAAGGCCGAATACACCGATACGAATCCCGTCGACATCCTTTACCAGGTATCGTTGCACACGTTTTCTCATGGCTGCATTGGAGATCTGATAATTAGACGAGACGAATGGAAAATTGGCTCTCCGGGCATCGCTCACCCAACCATCCACGCCATCATCAAAATCATGATTACCCAGTGTGGCGGCATCATACCCCAACTCAGACATGAAGTGATAACACAGTCCACCACGAAACTCTTCAAAAAAAGGTGTCCCCTGAAAAGCATCTCCGGCATCAAGCAAGAGTGTATGGGGATTTTGGGCTCTGATTTGATCGATCAGCGTTTTACGCCTGGCTACACCTCCCAGGCCGGCATATTTGCCCGCGTATGGAGGGAAGGGTTCGATATGGCCATGCGTATCATTGGTATTCAGGATGGTGATCCGTCGAAATCCTCTGGCGCTGACCGTATTAAAAAAACCACCGCCCGTCGCCAGACCAACTATCCCACCCGCCAAGGTTCTGATAAACGTTTTTCTATCCATTGGTTACTTCCGAATCCTGCCGTCCAGCACCGGCGATATCTGTCCCCTGTCTTCGATATATGATTGCAGGGCGTCACGCGTGGTCATCGTTAATATTTCCCTCCGGTTATTTTTCCATAGCACCGAATAATGGCCCCCGCCATCCGCCAGATACTGACTCGTTGCGACCGTATAAATCGAATCCGGTTCCACAATATATTGACCTACAAGGAGATCGTTCGCCGTTCCTGTGGAACCTGAGATAACCATACGCAATCCGCTGACCGGCACTCCGCCGCCATCCGCTGCAATATCATTTGCGAGTTGGGTTATCTGTCTGCCGGTAAGCTTCATGAGGACAATCTTATTAACATATGGCAGGATTTCATCAACGAGTTCCAGTGTTATGGGGCCCCTGGGAATATAATATTTGATACTCGACGGACTCATCACAGCCATATCGATGTGCTTACCAAGCGATAACGAGATTTGAATTCGCAATGCATCGGCCACGAGATTATAAAGTCCGCTTTCAACGCCCGTCGATTTGAACGCATCCCGGGCGTATCCAATCTTTTTTCCAAGATCTCTGTTCAAGATCGTGCGATAGGTCTTCACTTCCGACGCCATCGCAGAATCGGGTTTTATCGATGAAGTGATTTCCACATTGTGAGATATGCCGCGCACAGGATACCATTCTTTCTCTCCGGAATGGAATATGGCACAACCTTGAACCGCAAGAAATATCACCAGGACACAGGAAATAACCCTCCTCTTATCCTTTGTCGCAGTAACTGCCCTCATTATGCCTGGGCTCCCCGTCCTAATTACTGAACATTTTGTTCATCAGTAACTGGCGAATGGAAACCAGCTGATAACCCGGAGGAATACTAGTTACACTGGAAGGGACATGCTGTTTTTTCAGGCCGGCAACCTTCATTGAATATTTTTCTGTTCCATCCTGGTAAAAATCGACCCTGATAGGCATGGTGCCATTTTTCAGCCAGCCGGGCGAAAGAAGATCGGACAACTCACTGTCAGATATATTCCAGGGTTCGGCCAACATCCCCCAATTCACCGGAATTTCTTTTGTGACCCATACATCGGTCCGGATATGACGACCTTTCTTGTCTGTTTCAGTGACTTCGATTTTCTGGCAGGTATAGTCCCCTATTTTCTTTCTTTGGTTCGTAATAACCGTTTTAGGCTTTGAACCCTGACCGGTTTGACTTGATGAGCCGCTCAGGGCACCGGACAGGCTGTTTGTCATATTGACCAGATTTTCAATTTCGGATTTTTGAATCTGGAGTGCCTGATTATTGTCGCTGAATATGATGAAGTCTTTCTTATCAAGGCGAACAAGAACAGCATCACTTTGTATTCCACCGAGTTGGGACGGCATCTGCGTTCCCTGGAGTCCTTTTATAAGGATACGTTCGGGCGTCATCGTTACGTGAATTGTTTTCTGCGGGATGGCCCGGCCATTATCCGCATAGCTGTACGTGTCGACTGAGAACGTACCCTCGAACTGAGCTTGTGCCTGCTGAGAAGCAATAAGCAACAATGATAAAATGAGTAATCCTGGAAATATTCTTTTCATGAATCCGAATTGATTGAAAGCAAATGAAGACCTGGCAGGTTTATAACAATGGTATAGATTACATACGGTGAATAATAAGCGGATATTTTTACAAAATGGAAAAATACCGCGAAGCAGAGTGGGTGAACTCTTATATATATATCACGATTTCAACTTCGTTACCCTTTTCGGAATAGTGCACTTCGTCGGCATATTGATTGATCAGAAAAACCCCCCGGCCACCGAGTTTGAGCAAATTTGCCGGGTCAAGCGGATCCGGCAGCTCTGATGGATCAAAGCCCGGGCCTTCATCCTTTATCCTGAATGTCATCTTTTGACTGTTCAAATAAGCCATCACCATGACGTGTTTCTTTGGATCGTTTTGGTTTCCATGGACAATGGCATTCATAACCGCTTCATTCAATACGAGCAGCACGTCGTTTTTTTTACTTTCATCGAGTTCAGAATCCTTCTGAAGTTCGTCAACAAATGATTCAAGCCGTGCTATTTCATCAACCCGTGAAACCAGATTAAGCTTTTTTTCCTTGGTCATGTAGTCGGATTACGTCGAAATATTTAGAAGATGATCCGTCACCGCATATGAGACGGATCATCGTACCAATCTGTAAGTTCGATAAGATAATGCAAATTCTACGCATAAATGCCACGAATCCGCAAGACACGAGCTACCTTATCGATCGCAAATACATATGCCGCCTGACGGAGTGTAATATCGTATTTTTCACCTATACGATAAATATTGTCAAAAGCTTCACGCATCATACGATTTAATCTGCGATTTACTCTTTCTTCGGTCCAGAAGTAGCCTTGTCGGTCCTGTACCCATTCGAAATAAGATACGGTGACACCGCCTGCGTTAGCCAGAATATCGGGAACCACCCATATCTCGCGCTGTTCCAGGATCGAGTCAGCATTTGCCGTGATAGGTCCGTTGGCTCCTTCGGCAATGACCCGGGCTTTTATTTTATCAGCATTTCTTTTACTGATCTGATCTTCTTTGGCAGCCGGAATCAGCACGTCGCATTCCAGTTCCAGCAATTCTTCGTTGGTTATTTTATCGCCGGCATTTAAGCCATCGAGTGATTTCCCGTGCTCTTCGGCATACTGGATAGCTGCCGGGATATCGATGCCATTTTCATTGTAGTATCCACCATTAATATCACTGATGGCAACAACTTTGGCACCCTGTTCATGCATCAGTTTCGCTGATACTGATCCCACATTGCCAAATCCCTGAACGGCGACTTTCGTCTTGTTAGGCATGATACCCATTTTGTCGAGTGCAGCCAGGGTTACAGTTGTCACCCCGCGGCCCGTTGCTTCCTTCCTGCCGCGCGATCCACCAAGAAGCAGTGGTTTCCCGGTAACAACAGCCGTCTCGTTCTCCCGCGAGTGCATGCTGTAGGTATCCATGATCCAGGCCATGATCTGCTCATCTGTGTTCATGTCTGGTGCAGGGATATCCTTCTCGGGACCAAAGATTTCCAGCAAATTAGCGGTATAACGGCGAGTCAGCCGTTCCAGTTCATTTTTGGAAAGCTCCTTCGGGTTACACCGGATACCTCCTTTGGCTCCCCCGAAAGGCACATTCACCACGGCGCATTTCCAGGTCATCCACGCCGCAAGGGCTTTCACCTCATCCAGACTCACATCCGGAGCATACCGGATTCCACCTTTTGAAGGACCGAGGACATCATCATGAATGACGCGGTATCCCTCAAATACCCGTACCTCCCCATTGTCCATTACGATGGGAACCGATACGATTACTTGTTTTACAGGTTTTGATAAATACTCAAATAATCCCTCGTCAAGGTTGAGAAGTTCGGCGGCAAACCGAAACCGCTCCATCATTGATTCAAAAGGATTTTCGGCGTCAAGTTTAGGTCCAGGTTCTTTATAATAACCTGTTGCTAACGAATCTTTATTGTATGGCATAATTTCAACTCAATTAATAATGTTCATAAAATGTCACGAACGATCGAAAATATAGGGACTGCTATCTTCATTCAATAATCAAATAAAAGGTTTTATATTCATTATGTTTTAAAAAAGCGCTTTTAAGATACATTTACGGGTTACCATCTAATCGGCATCTGATTATGAGGAGCAATCATCCAAATATCAATGTACCATTACTATAGATGATACCTTTATCAAACTACACTTTATTAATTGATTACCGGTTATCTTCGTTTCATATCGGGATCAGATCAGGTTTCATCAACCTAACTTTTGGTTCGAATATTAACAGAATGATTACGCTGCTGTGCTGTTATAAGTATAGGAACTTGGTAATTTCAATTTTTCTTGCTATATCAAACCATCTGATTATCGTATGTAATAGAAGGTTTTTATAGAGTTTTCCTTGATAATTTCAGTAAAAATGACCATCTATAAAGGCCTTTTACAACGAATAACAACACACTCCTGCAGGCTTTATTAGTTTATTATGACTGACAGCGAATCATCGACAGAGCCAGCCTTTCTGTACGCACGATCCGGTATCGTACCGGTTCGTCGTGAGGCAAACGATGCTTCGGAAATGTTAACGCAATTGTTACTTGGGGAGACGGCTAAAGTCATTGATGCCAGGGAACGCTGGCTGCACATTACGGCCGACTATGATGGATACAGTGGATGGGTCAACCGTAATCAAATGCAATACCTCAGTCGCACAGAGTATATAAATTGGCGGGATCATCGGAGTCGCCAGAGATCTCCTTACGCCGGCTTCCGCATCCGGAATAATAGGGATAGCCTTTGGGTACCATCGGGAGCAACCGTAATCATTGAGAACGGGCGAGTATATCTGCCTGATGCTGCTTATGATTTTGTATCGGAACCGCGAGTGATTAAACACAATCGCATTATTGAAACGGCATCTGAATTTCTGGGTACCCCCTACCTATGGGGAGGCCGCACGGATACCGGGATCGATTGTTCGGGTTTTATTCAAACAGTGTTTGCGATACATGGTTCCGTCTTACCCAGGGACTCCAGGGATCAGTTTAAGATCATGGAACCATATACGACAGATATCAACGAGGCTAAACCCGGTGATGTCATCTACTTCAATACCAGTGGTGGACCAATCACGCATGTAGGTCTTTATATCGGCGATGGCATTCTCCTGCATGCTTCGGGTAATGTGAAAAGAAATTATATCGGCAACGAACCCGGTAATAAAACCCATTTTCACTATAACCAGCGTCTGGCCGAACATATAAAGGGGATACAATCCGGACAATCGCTGTATGAATACGGACAAAAAAAATTGAATAGCTCTGTGTTAAACTAATAAGTCGAAGGCCCGGGAGGGCGTTATGATGTTATCAGGTCAGGTTTTACTTTTGAATCAGGATTATCAGCCACTCAGCATTTGCGATGTTCGCAAATCCATACTGCTCGTTCTTATGGGCAAAGCGGAATTGCTGCACGATAATCCGAAAAGAAAGATTCATACAGTAAGGACCGAATTCGAGTTTCCTTCTGTGATACGGTTACGCACCTATGCGCGTACTCCATACAGGAATATCGTCTTATCCAGAAGAAACATCATGAAACGCGATAATAATCACTGCCAATACTGCGGGGGGACCAATGATCTGACAATCGATCATGTGATACCACGCAGCAGAGGTGGAAAAGATACGTGGGAAAACCTGGTAACGGCCTGCACACGATGTAATCACCGGAAAGGCAATCGCACTCCGAAAGAAGCGAACATGTATCTTGTCAGGGAACCTTTTCGTCCCAACCACATCCTGTTTTTGCGTAACACCCTGTCGCGGGTTGAAGAAAACTGGAAGCCATATCTCTATTTTTAAGTCCGTAGTCCGTAGTCCGTAGTCCGTAGTCTGTGGTCTGTGGTCTGTGGTCTGTGGTCTGTGGTCTGTGGTCTGTGGTCTGTGGTCTGTGGTCTGTGGTCTGTGGTCTGTGGTCTGTGGTCTGTGGTCTGTGGTCTGTGGTCTGTGGTCT
>Ga0102953_1001831_pt1 | contig 13234 bp, 11 predicted proteins | sample SalPon2A_C_D2_MG_FD_78509 | JGI IMG/M metagenome (GOLD analysis project Ga0102953, IMG submission 78509) | Soil microbial communities from South San Francisco under conditions of wetland restoration - Salt Pond MetaG R2A_C_D2_MG | ecosystem: Environmental > Terrestrial > Soil > Wetlands | place... | reverse complement strand
CGCATTGTTCACAGCTATGCTTAAGCGAATCCATAATCTGAGGAACCGTATGCGGGAAATCCGCTCGTACGGGTCTGTGGGGGAGCGGGGAGGTAACGAACCGCTCTACCCGGAGATTGATCCAGCCCGGACAAGGGCAGCGAACGTATTCATTGTCATTCGCGTGGTCAATCCCACCTGCCGCCTTCGTCAAGGTGGAATTCTCGCCCCGATTTTCGGGGCAACGTGTGATCAAGTACCACGTTTGTCACCCCGAAGGGTCGGGGCAAACTTGCGCCAGAGCGAAGGAAAATCTGACTACTGACTGCATTTAATCATCTTAAATATCATGAGACGACTTTTACTAACTTTGTTTTCAGCATTAGTGATCACAGTCGAGGGTTTCCCGCAAAGTGTGCCTGCCGGGGTTATCATGCCGGGGATCAATGAGGTAGCGTCTCATTTTCAAAATCCGCCATCGCAATACGGCCCAACGGCCACATGGGGCTGGCAGGGGCCGATCACGAAAGAATCCATTGTGAGGGATCTGAACCGGCTGCATAGCATTGGCTTCAAATCGGTGACCATTGAAGCCGGTTACAAGATGCTCGAACATTATCTGACACCCGGTTATTTCAAGCTGATGAAATATGCCGTAGAGCAGGCCCAAAAACGTGACATGCGGGTTTGGATCATCGATGAGGGAAAATATCCGACCGGTTTTGCCGGCGGGTTATTCAGTAGAAAACGGCCCGATCTGAGGATGCAGGTAGTACGGGTTGTGAATCATATCAATGTGAAAGCCGGCCAGTCAATCGAACGTAACCTGTCCTCTAACATTGTCAGCGCGGAGGCAGTGAACAGGGGGGGCTACGACAGCCGGGTAGTACCCATCCAATCCGGTGAAATCAAATGGATTGCGCCGAAAGGTCAGGGCAACTGGACGATCTTGCTTGCAGGACATGTATTCCAGACATCGCCCACCCGATCCATTAATAATCCGACCGGGAAGAAAGACACCACCAACTCCCTAATGAACTATCTAAACCCGGCCGCTACCCAACAATTCCTGGACTGGACCCACAGGCAATACAAAAAATACATAGGGAAAGCATTCGGCAAGACGATAATGGGCTTTCGCAGTGACGAACCTGCCTATTATATGATTCCATGGACCCCAAAAATCCTCGCCGAATTTAAAAAGGAAAAGGGGTATGATGTCGAACCTTATCTGGCCTCATTCTTTGACCGGCATCCATCTGATGAGATCAAAAAGATAAAGGCGGATTATTGGGATGTCTGGTCGAGGATGTACCGCGATAACTTTTTCAAACTGATCGGCAACTGGCAGGCCGACAATCATCTTGAATACGTAGATCACATCGACCACGACGGTCCCGAGACAAATAAGATGATGCTCGATCTGGCCCGGACCGAAGGCGACTATTTCCGGGATATGCAGTACCTGGCCATTCCCGGCGTTGATGCTATCTGGAACCAGGTGTGGCCTGGTACGATTGCCAATTTCCCTAAGCTGGCCTCCTCGGCGGCGCACCAGTTCGGACGTTCACGCGCCTTCAGCGAGAGTTTTGCCGCCTATAAGCCACGGCCCAATGTCAGCCAGGTTCGCTGGGTGTTGAATGACGAGATGGCCCACGGCATCAATCTGTTCGAGATTATGTTTTATATGTCGACGGCCAGTAAATACGGCGGCCCCCACGGGTTCATGGCGTCCGACTCATTTCCGGGAGTCATGAAGTATGCCAACCGGGCCAGTTACCTTCTCGCACAGGGCAGGCCTGCCACAAATATTGCATTGTTGTTTCCGACATCGAGCCTTTGGCTCAGGGACACGACCGCCAATGCCAGTACGTGGCACATGGCAGAGCAGCTCATAGAACACCAGCGAAACTTTGATTTCGTGGACGACCAGATGCTACCGGATATGTTGTCGCCCGATGGGAATGTCCTGAAAAACAAAAGCGGTCAGGAGTATAAAACGGTCATCATCCCGGCGGTAAACGTACTCCCGCAGATGGATATCCGGGTTCTGAATACGTTCGCAAAAGCAGGCGGTCATGTCATTTTTACAGGGCAAAAGCCTCCGATGGTTGAAAACCGTACGTTTCGGAATGCGGATAATAGATCAGACCTGAAATGGGCGATCCACGATCCGTCCGGACAGTTAACTGCAAATGTGCTCGGTGCACTGCCCGATCCCGATGTAAAACTCAATAAAACAGATGCCGCTATCGAATACACCCACCGGCATTTGAAAAACGGGGAGATCTATTTCTTTTTCAACAGGAGTGATAAGAAACAAGAGCAAACAGTCACGGTAAAAGGTAGCGGACAGGTTCAGGTCTGGGAGGCAAATACCGGGCGAATCATTCACATTCAAAATGCCAGAATTGAGAAACGATTTGTTAAACTGTCTTTGACCTTGAAACCGTACGAATCACGGTTTATCGTGGTTGGCCCGCTGCCGGATAGCGTAAAATGATTTTTAAAAGTAAAGTAAAATCAAAGCGATGAAGAAGTGCCAATTAATACTACTCTTTACGTTGATAGTGGGTCTGGCCATCGCTCATGCACAAAATGGCCAAAATCCGTTAAAGGGAGATATCAGGGTACATGACCCTGCCATGATCAAAGACGGAGACACGTATTATGTCTATTCCACCGGCATGGGTATTCCATTTAAAACATCCAAGGACCGGATTCACTGGAAGAATACCGGACGCGTATTTCCGGCCGATGACATCCCAGCCTGGTTTACCAAAGATATCCCTGAACAGAAGGGCGATGTATGGGCACCGGATATCCATTATTACAAGGGTAAGTATTACCTCTATTATGCCGTATCCGCCTGGATGAACTTTCATTCGAGTATAGGACTGGCTACCAACGCAACGTTAAATCCCAATGATCCCGATTATAAGTGGTTGGACGAGGGGCAAATTATAAGCTATAAGAATGGCGGAAAGGGCGTGAATGACATAGATCCCAACGTATTTGTTGATAGGGATGGAAAGGTATGGTTGATATACGGCTCTTATAAGGCCGGGGTACGTATGACGCAGCTAAATCCGGCTACGGGTAAATTATTAAATCATGATCCTAAGATCATTAAACTCACGAACGGTCTTGGCGAAGGCTCCTTCATCATCAGGGGGTCGGAATATTATTACCTGTTCGTCTCCCGGGGCCGTTGTTGTGCGGGACTTAAAAGTACCTACTAGGTTGTGATGGGTCGTGCCAGGAAAGTCACAGGCCCCTATTTGAATAAACAAGGAGAAAGCATGCTCAATAATAAATACAGTCTTTTCCTTGCCGGAGATTATCAGGAACCGGGCAGGGGCGGTAACAGCTTTTTCACCGAAGGCGACACGACATTTGTCGTCTATCATGCCTATACCCGTTCAGCAAATGGAGCTCCTTTATTAAATATCAAGCCGGTTTATATGGATGAAAACGGCTGGCCGACAGTCCAATCGACGGATGCGTTGTTTAAGCGGAAAGTTTATTAGTCCTTCCAATATATCAGGCCGGATTTTGATTTAATGTGAGTTCGGGATAAGAATAAATGTGACCCGACAACGCAGCCGTTCTGTAGCAGTCATTGTACAAGGAAAAACCAAACGCAAAAATAGAAATGTCATCCTCTTGGTTGGCCGGCCCGCTTGCCCAGGCTTCGATCCAGGACAGGTAGCGGCGGGACCAGTGCAGATATCCTCGGGCAGAACCGCTCCGTAGAAAGCCAGCGTAGCCTTGATCTGGTTCTTTACCCTTGTTTGCTTTCCCGCCAAACTCGCGCGCATGCGTGCCAGGGTGCGGTCCTGCTGGGCCTGCCGGCAGGGCACATAGATCGCTTCCAGATCTCCGCTTCGCAGCCCCCGGGCCAGCTTGCGCGCATCGACCCGGTTGTTTTTGCGTACCCGTTCTTTGCCCTTCGTGGGCACATCAGCCGGGCTGACCAGGATTGACTCGACTCCTCGCTCCAGAAACTGTTCCTGGATCCAGTAGCCCAGGCAGCCGCCTCGTAGACACTCTTATAGGCTCCGCCCGGGAAATGCCGGTGCAGATAGCTGACCACTGCTTCCACCTGCGTGGCGGTGTTAAAAGTTTTGTGTTCGAATTGCTGGGTCGTGATACTTACGTCCCAACTTTTCTTTCCCGTGTCGATGCCTGTAAAAATAGGTTGACCGGTAAAATCGAGTTCCTTACTATGTTTATACAGGTAGCCCCCTTTGGTTAAGTAACGGTTTCCCCTGGCGTTCACCCGGGAAATTAAGTCTTTAAGTTACGAACCAGAGTCGAGGCTTTTTTTTAAACATAAGGTCTGAAGTTGTTCCGATCTTCGGAAGGGCGTAGGATCTCATTCGTACCTGGACCTGACAGCTATTGAATAAAATGCAACGATAGTTTCACCCATTCAGCGAGATCCTATTTTTCTTGATAAATCAAGAAAAATCAGGATGACAGTAATAGTGCAAACAATTGTTGCTATGCTGCGTCTATTACTGATACTGTTTACTGTTCATTGCTACGTGGTGTATTCGGCGTTGATCCTTACGTACTCGTAGCTGAAGTCGGCTCCCCAGCCGGTGGCTTCGGCATCGCCGTTGTGCAAGTCCAGGGTGATAAAGATCTGCGTGGCCTTCATCATGTGCTTGATGCGGCTCAAATCAACATCGGTTGGTACGCCTTTTTTGACAAGTTCGACAGTCTTATGTGTCTGGAAGTAGAGATCAATCTTGTCCGGGTCAAAATCGACGCCCGATCGTCCGGCAGCGGCGAGGATGCGCCCCCAGTTGGGATCGCGGCCAAAGATAGCCGTCTTCACCAGGGCAGAGGTGGAAATCGTCTTCACCACCTGCCGGGCATCGGCAACGGTTGGCGCATTCTTCACATGGTATTCTACCAGTTTGGTCGATCCTTCTCCGTCGGAGACAATCATCTTGGCCAGCGGAAGGCACATCTTCATGAGATGATCCTTGAAGACCTCGTAGTCCTCGTTCTCTTCAGTAATCTTTTTGTTGCCTGCCATTCCGTTTGACAGCACAGCCACCATATCGTTGGTTGAGGTGTCCCCGTCGACGGTGATCATGTTAAAGGTGTCGTCCACTACTTCTTTGAGTGCTTTTTTGAGCAGTTTGGGATCGATGGCTGCATCACAGGCGATGAATGAGAGCATGGTTCCCATGTTGGGATGGATCATCCCGGAGCCTTTGGCAACACCGCCCATGCGCACCGTCTTCGCGCCCAGTTTAAACTCCAGGTAATTTTCCTTCTGAAACGTGTCGGTGGTCATGATCGCGTTGGCGACCAGCGAACCGGCAATATGCCGATTGCTCAGTTTGGGGACATTATCCTTAATCCCCTGAATGATCAAATCGACCGGCAGTTTTCGTCCAATAACGCCAGTTGACGATACGATCACATCATTGATATCTATGTCCAGTTCCTGCGCGACTGTTTCGGCCATAGCCCGGGCATCCTTGTAACCCTGCGGTCCCGTGCAGGCATTGGCGTTGCCCGAATTGACTACGATGGCCTGCGCCTGTCCGTTTTCCACAACCTTGCGGCTGAGCTTCACAGGCTCTGCAACGACCTTGTTCTGGGTGAACACGGCAGCCACACTGGCGGGCTTTTCAGAGAAGATCAGGGCGAGATCACGCCGTTTGGATTTGACACCGGTGTGAGCTCCCCAAAAAAGGAAACCCCGTACAGAGGCAATGTTTTTCATGATTTTTTGCGTAGCAGGAGCAGGTTTCACAAGATCAGTCTGATCTGAATTGTGTGCCATAATATAATCAGGGGGTGAGAGGTAAGTGAAGAAGTCCGGTTGATTCGTTGAGTCCCAGCCGGCAGTTCATGTTCTGGACGGCCTGCCCGGCAGCGCCTTTCACGAGGTTGTCGATACACGAGACAGTGATCACGGTATCGGTCCGTTCATCATAGGTCGCATAGACATCTGCAAAATTACTGCCGCGCACATCTCGGATTTCCGGCGGTCGTGTACGCACGCGAATGAAGGTCTCATGGTCGTAGCGATCCTTCAATATCTTCAACGGGTCATCGGCCGTCATCGTTTTAACCGGACGTGAGTAGGTTGTTGAAAGAATTCCCCGGTTGATGGGCAGAAGATGGGGAGTGAACAACACATTGGTTGTTGCTTTCCCGGATCTGTTAAGGGCCATCCCGATCTCGGGTGTGTGACGATGGCTCTTGAGTCCATATGCCAGGAAGTTGTCGTTGACGGTCGGGAAATGGGTCCGTTCTTTTGGTTTGGCTCCCGCGCCCGTTACGCCTGATTTGGCATCGACAATGATACTGTCCGGCTTGACGGCTCCGGCCTCCAGCAGCGGGTAAAGCGGCAGGATGGACGAGGTCGGATAACAACCCGGGTTGGCAATGAGCCGAGCGTTCGCAACCTGGTCGCGGAAGAGCTCAGTCAGACCGTAGACTGCTTTTTCGAGCAACTCGGGGATCACATGTTCTTTTCCGTACCAGCGCCGGTATTCTTCGGCCGTCTCCAGCCGGAAGTCACCGGACAGGTCAATCACCGTACATTGCTCATGAGCCTGGGTCTCTTTCAGAAAACCCATGGAAACACCATGGGGCAGGGCCAGGAACAGGATGTCCAGCGATCCGGCATCGAGCTTGTCCATCGACTGGAAAGTCAGATCGATGGTGCCGCTCAATTGCGGGAAGACATCGGTTACATGCTGACCGGCCAGCCGCTCGGATGTGATACTTTGAATAGTAGCGTTGGGATGGTGAATGAGTAGTCGTAACAGTTCAGAACCGGTATAGCCTGAGGCCCCTGCGATTCCGACTTTATAATTACTTGGCATGTTGTACGGCTTGTTCCTTTTTAATAGCATTTAACAGCACATCCACGATCGTTTCGAGATCATCGTGTTCGATGACCAGGGGCGGCACCAGGCGGATAACATTCTCCGCTGTACAGTTTGCCAGTACCCCTGCCTCGCGCATGTTGTCGATGACGGAAGCACCCGGAAATGCCAGTTCGACCCCAACCATCAGGCCAATGCCTCGTACCTCCCGGATGGCCCCTTCGACCGAGGCGGCTTCCTTCAGCCGGCCCATGAACCATTCTCCGTTTTCTGTTGCCTTGGTCATCAGGTGATCCTCAAAAAGAGCCTCGATGGCAGCTAGTCCGGCGCGGCAGGCAAGTGCGTTGCCCCCGAAGGTGGTCCCGTGCGAGCCGTAGGTAAAGGCTTTCGCGACATCCTCGGTTGCAAGAACGGCACCGATCGGAAACCCGCCACCAAGACCCTTGGCAAGCGTCACCACATCGGGTTTCACACCGAAATGCTCGCTGGCCAGAAACTTGCCGGTCCGACCGAATCCACATTGGATCTCATCAAAGACGAGTAGGGCACCGTATTGATCGCATAATTCGCGTGCTGTTTGAATATATTCACTGTTCACGATGTGGATACCTCCTTCACCCTGGATGGGTTCGAGGAAGATGGCAAGAGTGTCCTCTCCGACGGTATCCTTCAACGCTTCCAGATTATTGAATGGGATGCGCTGGAATCCTTCGGGCAGCGGTTGGTATCCTTCCTGGTATTTGGCTTTCCCCATGGATATTGCTCCGAGTGAACGGCCGTGGAAACAACCCTCCATTGCCAGGATCTTGCCGCTTTTTCCTTTCAGATACTGATACCGGCGCACCAGTTTGATCACCCCTTCGACGGCTTCGGTTCCACTATTGCAGAAAAAGACCCGGTCGAGAGACGTCAAGTCCACCAGCCGTTTGGCCAGGTTTGCCTGCGGCGGGGTAGTGTAAAGATTTGATACATGTATCAGTTTGCCGGCCTGATCACGTATGGCCTCAACCACGCGGGGGTGACAATGGCCCACATTGTTCACGGCGATTCCTGCCAGTGCATCCAGGTACTGGCGGCCGCCTTCATCCCACACGTGTGCGCCTTCACCGCGGACAAGGGTGATCGGCTGGCGTTTATATAGTTGAAAATGATAAGTCTGATCGAGTGTTTGTACTTCGTTCATATAGATGAAATCTCTTATTGACTGATGGTCGTTCCAGTCGGTTTGTTTCGAACCAAAGCATCCATAAGTCTTTCCGGCTTTTTTCCGTTCAGTATCAAAGCCCGATCCACGCCCGATTCCACGGCAACGCGGCAGGATTCGATTTTCGGGATCATTCCGCCCCGGATCGACTGATGCATCTGCGCATCAATATCCCCGAGGTTCATCCGGGAAATAAGGCTTTTCGGATCTTCCGGTTCCTTCAGCAAGCCATCGACATCCGTGAGTACAACAAAACGCGATGCCTGAACAGCCGCCGCGAGGTGACCGGCGAAGATATCGGCGTTTACATTGTAGTCCTTCCCGTCCGTACCAAGACCTATTGGTGCAACAACCGGAATGTAACCTTTTTTGAGAAGCAAATGAATGAGTTCCGGATCAATTTTATCTACATCTCCAACCTGCCCAAGATCTTCGTCGGGTCTGTTCTCAAGTTTACGCTTCTTCACCCTGGCCATCATTCCGTCTTTGCCGGACAGTCCGACAGCAGGTACTCCCTCTGCATTGAGCAGACGGACCAATTCTCCATTGACACGGCCGCGCAACGCCATCTCTACAAAGGGCATAGCCTCGCTGGTGGTCTGCCGGAGTCCGTCTATGAAGCGGCTTTCGATGCCGGCAAGTTGGAGGGTGTCCTTAATAAATGGGCCTCCGCCATGCACGATAACAAGCCTGACTCCGGACTCATACAGGGCTTTAATCTGCCTGATCAGCTCTGCCCGGATATCGGCGTTTGTCATGGCATTTCCACCGTATTTAATGACTGTGAGTGAAGATAGATCGGGGTCGGACTGTAGGGGATCGATCGTAGGATCGTTTGAGAATGGCATTGTTATTTCGTTGTACTCGTTATACTTGCGAGTTTTTTGAAATTTTTTTTACGTGTGAATGTGTGTATCGAATCCTGATTTGTATTTCAATTGAAATATAACGAATTGAGTGTTAATTATAAATTAATTCTTTGATCAATATTTATATGCTTCCCTCAATATATTATGTCAAACAGTAAATAATTATAATAAAATAAAAATGTATGTTTTTTTGATGTATATATTTTCAAAATGAAGCCTGCGTAAGGAGAAAGACAAGCAACATCAGGATCTCTTCTACATCTGGCAACACGTATCCGCCAAGTGTTACAATCACTGCCGATTGCCACGAGATCCTTCGCCCCGGGTTGGGTTGTTTATGACTCACACGCCCGGAAATGGGGCTCAGGATGACATCTTTGTGTTGAAATCTATCATCAGGAACCCTGATCTATTCATACCTTATCCTTTGACCTTTCAACTTTTAACTTGCCGTCATTTCTTCCCGCTCTTTTTAGGAATCAGCCGGATGGTGATATACAGGTTCATGTCCTTGCCGCGGTTGATCTTCTCGGTATCGGTCTTGTATCCTTTAGCCGTTATTTTGAGCTTCTTATGGCCCTTGCCGACGTTGGCAAGCCGAAATGTACCGGTACTGTCCGATTTGGTTTTCTGACTGGTCCCGACAAGCTGGATAGTGGCGTTGCCCACCGGTTTTCGCGTTTTATTATTAATGACTTTGCCGTCCAGACCAATTTTTAAACCCTGGGTCGGGTCATAATGTCCCTGGCCATAACTGGCCGGAACAGATAGAATTCCAAGCAGCATGATAGCCACTATCGAAAAAAATAAAGTGTGAATGCGTCTCATTGTAAAACCTGTCTGTTTTAATTCGTTACCTGATAACGAATGGTTATCATCCCGCAAGCTGCATTACTATAAATAGGGAAGAGGGCCTTATCGTTTCGTTGGGTGATGTTGGTTGTCGAATGAACAGTACCAACATGGTCTAAACGCCAAAAAACCGCTTAACTTTTATCATAGAGGATGTAAGCGCTCTGGTACAATGGAGATGCCTGCTTTCGCAGGAACGACGTTAGCGTGTGTGACTTATGTACTCGTGGTCATTTAAGATAAAACCACCTTTCCTATGTTGAACACACACTATCACCCATTACTCCCGTCATTCCCGACCGTGACCGCGAATCTTTAGGTGTCTGTCGTTGATGTGTCCCCGGTCAACTAAAGGAATTCCGGAATTCCACCGGTGTGAGTCTCGTTTTTCTTTTGAATAACTTGCTGAACGACTGCGAATGCTCAAAGCCCAATTCATAGGCAATTTGGCTTACGGACAGATCCGTAGTGGACAATCTTTCTTTCGCCTTCTCTATCAATTTATTATGAATATGTTGTTGGGTGCTTTGACCGGTCAATACTTTGAGCATGCTGCTCAGGTAATTGGGAGATACATTTAATTCTCCGGCAATGTAATGAACGGTGGGCAATCCTTTTTCAAATACATCACCGTTGAAATATTCTGTAAGTATTGCCTCCAGGCGTTCGAGGATTTGATGGTTGGTTATTTTCCGGGTGATGAACTGGCGATGATAGAACCGGTCGGAATAATTAAACAACACTTCCAATTGCGCAATGATAATATCCTGGCTGTATTTATCGATATTCGAATGATATTCCTGCCGTATGTTCCGAATTATATTTATAATCGTAGTTTCCTCTTTTTCTGAAAGAAACAAGGCTTCATTTACCGAATAATCGAAATATTCATACTGCCTGATCGATTTGGCCAAAGACGTGTTCCAGAAGAAATCAGGGTGGATGAGTAACATCCAGCCAGTTTGCTGATGCTCTTTATCGTCGCCAGGTTGAATTGTCAAAACCTGATGAGGAGACATAAAGAACATGACTCCTTCATCGAAATCAAATTCCTGTTGGCCGTATCTGAATTTAGCATTACAATTTCTTTTCAGTCCGATGGAATAAAAATCATACACCAGGCTTACCGGTTCGGTACCGGGTCCATGCTCGACGGATTCAAGATTTATCACGCTGATTAACGGATGCTCGGGCTTAGGCAGTCCCCGCAGCCGGTGTAATTCGCTTATGGTTTTAATTCTGAGGACCTGGTTGTTGTTCATTTTATATATTGTGTTTAAGATCTAATGGCTATCAGGAATTGCTAAACATTATTAATTGCCATCCGCCGCGGCGAACACAGAAATATTCGCGACTTGTGACCAGTCTAACGCTATGACATGCCACGAGCTCCCCGATTCCCGGGATGACATGACGTGAGGCCGTAGCATAGCCATTTTGCTGTTATCGTTCCTTAATCACCACGGTATTTCCTCTTTTTCCTGGCGGTAAAATTTCCCTGTTGGACCGTCAGTGTCTAACGTCGCGTATTTTACAATTGCTTTCGCGCCTTGCTCCACGGTTTGTGTTCCTTTGAACTGGTTTAGATCGGTTGCGGTGTAACCCGGTGTAACACTATTTATCTTAAAGCTTGTGTCTTTAAATTCATTTGCCAGCATGACGGTGAAAGCATTTAGAGCTGTTTTGGAACAACTATAAGCGTCAAAAATTCTATAATTGGGATTTTGAGTACTATTATGAATAGCCAGGGAGCCTAATCCACTAGAAACGTTTACAATGACCGGTTCCTTTGATTTCTTTAAAAGACTAATGAACTGTTGCGTTGTTTGTACCGCGCCAAAAAAATTCGTCTCAAAGATATTTCTTAATTTTTTCATATCTATTGAGGATATATTTTGTGGCAGATCTCCGGCAATGCCCGCATTGTTTATCAGAACATCCAAAGCCTCTGTTTCGCTCTCTAATTGTTGTTTTGCTTTCTTTATAGAATTGGGATCCGTTACATCTATTTCAAGCAGTTCGACATTCGAAATACCTGATTCTTTCAATTTATTTACGGCATTCGATCCTCTTGTCTTGTCCCTGCTTCCCAAATAAACATAATAATCCAATTGGGCTAATTGTTTTGCCGTTTCAAAACCAATTCCCTTGTTAGCTCCTGTTATTAGTACTGTTTTCATTGCCGTAATTTTTGTTTTTAATGATTCAAAATAACGCAGTCGTAAAGCAATGACGAAGGTCAGCCGGCCTGATCAGCCAGGCCGTTCAGGATATCCATGGTCCCGGAGTCGAGATGTACATCCGCAACGGCGACGTTTTCAGCCAGGTGGTCCGGACTGGAAGTGCCGGGGATGAGCAGTGTTTTTGGAGAATGAGCAAGCAGCCAGGCCAATCCTACCTGTGCGGGTGTTGCTCCTAACTTAGAGGCCGTCTCAATTATGTCCGGATGTTCGGTCACTTTCGCTATGCCCGGAAATGCCGAGCCGAGCGGGAAGAAGGGCACCCATGCAACATCGTGGGCCTCGCACAACTTGAGAAGTGGTTCGGCGGGGCGGTCGAGAACACTGTAAGCATTCTGCACGCATTCGATACCGGCCGGCAGCGCCTGACGGAGCTGGTCGAGCGAGACGTTACTGAGCCCAATGCCGCCGATCTTGCCTTCGTCGCGCAATTTCACCATTTCAGCCAACTGGTCGTCCAGGTTGGCAAGATGTTCATCCGGAACCGGGCTGCCATCATGTTGGGCGTCCATCACGCGGAGGTTGACCACACCTATTTGCTCAACCGCCAGGCTGCGAAGGTTGGCCTCTACCCCGGCGCGGAGTTGGTTGGGATGCTGGGCGGGAATCCAGCCGCCTTGCTCATCGCGATTAGCGCCGACCTTGCTAACCAGTACCAGGTCTTCCGGGTAAGGGTGTAAAGCGGCGTGGATCAATTCGTTGGAAATGCCGTCGCCATAGAACTGGGCCGTATCAATGTGATTGACGCCCAGTTCGATAGCACGGCGCAACACGGCCAGAGCTGTTTTTCGGTCACGGGGTGGTCCCCATACGCTTGGTCCGGGAAGCTGCATGGCACCAAAGCCGATGCGGGCTACCTGACGTCCGCCCAGCATGGCAGTGCCGCCGGGTGTATTGGATCTTGTATTTACTTCAGTACTCATATTTTTAGAATCTTGAATTACGTTTTTAGTTCCATTGCATTATGTCGCAAGTTTGCCCCGAATTTTCGGGGTGACATGGGGTGAAGTTACTGTGAAAAGACTGCGCAAATTCTTTTGAAACCCGGCCGGTTTTATTTTACCTGTTGGAACAATGGTAATAATATTCTTATCACCACAGATATTTCGTTCGGCATAAAGATCCATACTTTGGAAGTTAATCACGTAGCCTGATCCCTGGTTGTTGTAGCTGTTTCTACACTTTCCCAGCGGCTGGTCAATTGAACGACTGTCTGAATTCCACCGG
>Ga0102953_1001830_pt1 | contig 13235 bp, 14 predicted proteins | sample SalPon2A_C_D2_MG_FD_78509 | JGI IMG/M metagenome (GOLD analysis project Ga0102953, IMG submission 78509) | Soil microbial communities from South San Francisco under conditions of wetland restoration - Salt Pond MetaG R2A_C_D2_MG | ecosystem: Environmental > Terrestrial > Soil > Wetlands | place... | reverse complement strand
CTACGCGGCGAGCTTTTCGCCCAGGAACGCCAGCACCTTGCGCCAAGCGTCCTCGCTGGCCTGCTCGTGGTAGCGCTCGGAGTTGTTGAACGACTGGAAGGCGTGGCCCGCGCCATCGTAGCGGTGGAACTCGTGCGGGATGCCCGCCCGGGTGAGCGCGGCGTCGTAGTCGTCCACATCGGCCGGCGAGGGATTGGTGTCCTCATTGCCGAAGAAGCCGATCACGGGGCAGGGGATCTGCGGGGCGAGGTCGATCGCGGGCGGCGTGCCGGGGCCCATGGTTAGCTTGATGCGGCCACCATAGAACACGGCGCAGGCCTTGTAGCCACGGTTGCTGGCGGCGCCCAGCCAGGCCACCCGGCCGCCCCAGCAGTGTCCGATGATGGCGATGCGGTTGCCGTCCACGGTGGGCTTGCCGGCGAGCAGCGCAAAGGTCGCGTTCAGGTCCGCCGCCGTCCAGTCGTCGCGGAACTCGTCGCGCTTGAGCTGCATCTCGGCTTCCTTGGGCCACCAGTGGAAGATGAAAGGCACGGCCACCACGTAACCGTTTTCGGCATAGCGTTCCGCCGTCTTCAGCGTCACGGTGTCGTTCTCCACGCCGGTGTGGCCCACCGGGATGTGCTGGCACAGCACGATGCCCGGGTGTGGCCCGGCACCGGTCGGCTCGAACAGGAACACTTCCATCGAGCTGCCCTGCACCTCGATGGTCTCGATGCGGTAGGCCATGGCGTCTCCCCCTGTCGATGGCTCGTGAGTATGAATGGTGGAAGCGCTGCCCTGCGCGTGCCGTGGCTTGGCCTGGGCGTGCAGGGGCTCGGCCAATGTGGCACTTCGGCGCCCGCTCGTGCAACCGATGCGGGCCCAGGGCTGTGGCGGAGGGGCGGGTTTGGCGCGACCGCAATGGTCGGGGCCGCGCCAGGGGTGAGGGCCTGCTACTTCTCCTTGGGCTGATAGAGGTAGTTCTTCTTGATGTTCTGCGTCGTGGAGGAGACGAACATGGCCGCCAGCAACTCCGTGTCCGATTGCAGCAATTGCGGCTCGTCGGCAAGCGCTTCGTCGATGCGGGTTGCCCCCACGTCTGTGCCGTGCTCATCCACGTACTGCGAGTCCACCTCCAGGTGTGCGGCTCCGATACCGAATTCGCCCAGGAACCGGCGCAGCAGCGGCGTTCCCGGGTCGTAACGGACGACCTTGTAGTGCACCGTCAGCTTGCGGGGCGTGATGCGCTGAATGGCGTTGAGCGCCTGGCCCTGCTTTTCCAGTTCCTGCAGGTGGCCCACGGTCTTCTGCAGGTAGTCCTGAATATCGTTCTGCAGCGTCGCCTGCAGATCGGCCGGGACGGCCACAGTGGAGTCGTCCTGCACGAACGACAGCTCGGTGAACACCTTGCCCGTCGTGGCGGGCGACGTCTCCTTGTAGGCCACATCGTTGTTCCCTGCACAGCCAGCCAACAGCAACACCAGCAAAGCCATACCGATTCCGGCGGAGGGCAGCCATCCGAGCGACTGATACCTTGACATGTCACAGACTCCGACACTGGATTGTTGCGCCTCCGCAGGCTCCCCGGCAACTGCTGCCGAGATGCGGTTCTCTAGCACTTCGTCCCGGCTCGCGCAATTGCTGCCAAACGGGGCAGTAGCGGCCAAAGTGGCGGCCCGCCCGGCGTCGCATTTCCCGCCCGGCAACCATTGTGACCAACTCACCGTTAAACTTGACGTAGGTCAATGTCGCTCCCAACTGGGACCGATAGGCTGAATGCAACGGGGCCGCTCGCTGCAGTCCGCGCGGGTGGCGCCTTTGAAGAGCGATATCGAGCGCGGGCAATGGCCAAGAAACCACACGGGAACGGACTGAGCCGCCGGAGCTTTCTGAGCCTCTCGGCGGCCCTCGCGGCGGGCACGGTGGCGGGCAACGTCCTGCGCTGGACGCAGCCGGCCACGGCATCGGCATCCATCCTCGATCCGGGCATGACGGCGACGCCCTCGTTCTGCGAGGTGTGCTTCTGGAAGTGCGGGATCGATGCGTGGACCAATGCCCAGGGCAAGTTGGTGCAGATAACCGGGCACGCCAGTCATCCGCTCTCCAACGGGCGGCTCTGCCCGCGCGGCACGGGCGGCATGGGGCAGCTTTACGACCCCGACCGCATCAAGCAGCCCATGCTGCGAGATGGCGATACCTGGCGCGCCGTGAGCTGGGACGAAGCGCTGGGCTTCGTGGCCAAGCGCATGGAGGCCATCAAGGCCAAGTGGGGCCCGGAATCGGTGGCGCTGGTCAACCACGGGCACGGCGCCAGCTTTCTCCAGCACATGATGAAGGCCTGGGGGGCGCCGGTCACCAGCGCGCCGAGCTGGGCCCAATGCCGCGGGCCGCGCGATGCCGCCTTCCAGGTCACATACGGGCGGCCGGTGGGCTCGCCGGAGTTCACGGACATCGAGAACGCGCGGTTCATGGTGCTGGTGGGCTCGCACCTGGGCGAGAACATGCACAATACCCAGGTGCAGGAGTTTGCCCGCTTCGTGGAGCGGGGCGGCGAACTGGCCGTGGTGGATCCGCGCTTCTCCGTGGCGGCGGGCAAGGCCAAGTGGTGGCTGCCCATCCGCCCGGGCACGGACCTGGCGCTGCTGCTGGCCTGGATCCGCCTGCTGGTCACCGAGGGCACATACAACAAGGCCTTCGTGGAGCAGCACTGCACGGGTCTGCCGGAGCTGACGGCGGCCGTCTCTCCCTACACGCCCGAGTGGGCCTACACGCAGACCGGCATCGAGCCGGATGTCATCCGCGAGGTGGCGCGGCGCCTGGCCATGAACGCACCCAACGCGCTGGTGCACCCGGGCCGCCGCACCAACTGGTACGGTGACGACACCCAGCGCGCCCGCGCCGTGGCCATCCTCAACGCGCTGCTGGGCAACTTCGGGCAGCGTGGGGGCTTCTGGCTGGGCCATCGCTTCTCCGTGGGGCGCTACCCCTACCCGGCGTATCCCAAGGCCGACGAGGCCTTCGAGGCGAAGATGCGCAAGCACTTCCCGCTGGCCGAGGAGACGCCCACGCAGTACCTGCGCGACCACACGCTGGCCGGGGACGACCCGCCCATCAAGGGCTGGCTGGTGTACGGGACGGATCTGCTGAACAACTTCCCGCACAAGGAAAAGACCATCGAGGCGTTCAAGCAGCTGGAACTGCTGGTGGTGGTGGAGACCATGCCCATCGAGCTGACGGGCTGGGCGGACGTCGTGCTGCCGGACACCACCTACCTGGAGCGCTTCGACGACTTGCACACGCCCACCTGGAAGGTGCCTTACGTGGCCCTGCGCCAGCCGGTGGTGCAGCCGCTCTACGACAGCAAGCCCGTGTGGTGGATCGCCCGCGAGCTGGGCCTGCGCCTGGGCCTGCAGAAGTACTTCCCCTGGAAGAACGTGGAGGAATATCTGGACACGCGCCTGCGCACCGCGGGCCTGTCCCTGGCTGATCTCAAGGCCAAGGGCGTCGTCACCAAGGACGCCCCGCCGCCCTACACGGACCGTCCGACCTTCCACACGCGCTCGGGCAAGGTGGAGCTGTATTCGCACACCCTGGCGCAGCTGGGCTTCGATGCGATTCCCAAGTACACGCCGCCCGCCGAGCCGCCGCCGGGCTTCTTCCGGCTGCTGATCGGGCGGGTGCCGGTGCACAGCTTCGGCCGCACGACGAACAACCGCGTGCTGACCGAGATCATGTCCGAGAATCACCTGTGGGTGAATGCCGTGACGGCGCGGGACTTCGGCCTGACCAACGGCCAGTACGTGCGGGTGGTGAACCAGGATGGCGTGCAGAGCGACCCGGTGAAGGTCAAGGTCACGCAGCGCATCCGGCCGGACTCCGTGTTCCTGCCCCACGGCTTCGGGCGGCAGACGCCCAAGCTGCATCAGGCCTATCACAAGGGCACCGCGGACAACGACCTGATCACCCGCATCGTGGTGGACCCCATCATGGGCGGCACCTCCACGAACACGAACTTCGTGACGTTCATTCAGGAACCGCGCAAGCGCCAAGCCTCGGCGGAGGATGCCTAGATGTTCCGGAAAGTCCGCTACGTGATGGTGATCGACACCAAGAAGTGCGTCGGATGTGCCGCCTGCGTGTTCGCCTGCAAGCAGGAGAACAACGTCCCGGAGGGCTACTGCCGGGACTGGATCGAGCAGGAAGTGCGCGGCACCTTCCCGGTGCTCACCATGGAGAACCGCTCGCAGCGCTGCCAGCACTGCGACAGCCCGCCGTGCGTCTACGCCTGCCCCACCGGCGCCAGCCACGTGGGCACCGGCGGGATCACGCTCGTGTACAAGGACCTGTGCACGGGCTGCAAGGCCTGCATCGCGGCCTGCCCCTATGATGCGCGCTACCTGCATCCGGACGGCTACGTGGACAAGTGCACCTTCTGCGAGCACCGCGTGAAAGTGGGCATGCAGCCGGCCTGCGTGGCGGTGTGCCCCACCAACTGCCTGCACTTCGGCGACGTGAACGATCCCAACAGCAACGTGCGCAAGCTGCTCGATACGCGCCGCTCGCACACGCAGAAGTCGGAACTGGGCACGCAGCCCCAACTCTACTGGTTGGACTAGCAATGACCGAGCTGACGACCACGCGCCACAACCCGCTGATCGATCCGCACCTGCACATCTGGGGCACGGACGTCACGATCTACCTGTTCCTGGGCGGGATGGTTGGCGGGATCATGGTGCTGACCGGGCTGTACTATTTTGTGAAGGGCATCAACCGCGAGACGCCCAGCTTCATCCGCAACAGCATGCTGGCCTCGCCCGTGTTGCTCTCCATCGGCATGTTCTTCCTGTTCCTGGACCTGGAGAACAAGTGGCATGTGTACCGGTTCTACCTGACGTTCAAGGTCACCTCGCCCATGTCCTGGGGCTCGTGGATCCTGATCTTCGTGTACCCGGTGTCCGTGGCCATGATCGTGCTGGCCAACCGCGGCCGCTGGTGGGTGAACTGGTACCCGCCCGCCGCGCGGCTGGTGGAGCCCTTCTGGAAGCTGATTGCCGCGGGCAATGTGCTGTTCGGTGCCGTGTTGGCGCTGTACACGGGCATCCTGCTCTCGGCCTTCACCGCGCGCCCGTTCTGGAACAACGGGGTGCTGGCGCCCCTGTTCCTCATCTCGGGCATCTCCACGGGCGCGGCGTTCATGATCCTGTTCCATGACGGCTCCAGCGTGCGGGAGAAGGAGGAACTGGGGATGATCAAGCTGGGGCTCATCACCGCCGAGCTGATCGCCCTGGTGCTCTACATCTCGTCCCTGCTGACCTCCGTGGCCAACCAGCGCGAGGCGGTGCACCTCATCATGGGTGGGCCCTACACGGCGCACTTCTGGGTGCTCGTGGTGGGTATCGGCCTGGTGGTGCCGCTGCTGCTGCAGACCCTGGAGGCGTTGCATAAGCTGGAGAGCCGGTTCGTCATGCCCCTGCTGGTGCTCGTGGGCGGCTTTGCCCTGCGCTACCTGATGGTGCAGGGCGGGCAGCTCAGCGAGACGGTGGCCCGACTGACGGAGGTGCTGCGATGAGCAAGGAGACTTCTGCCCCGCTGGCCGTGTGGTTCTTCCTCACCGGCAGGCCGGACGCCCGCGACGAGGCCCTGGCGCCCAAGGCGTTCTGGTCGCCCTATGCCGCGGGCGTGTTGCTGGGCATCACGCTGTTTCTGGCGTTCTTCGTGATGGGCCGCGGCGTGGGTGCCTCGGGCTCGATGAATCGCATGATGGCCGCCATCTATGCGCTGTTCAGTGAGGGCTTTGCGGCGTCCCTGCACTACTACCAGGGCTACTTCGGCTCCAGCCGCTCGGTGCTGTACAACTACGCGGTGTTCCAGATCCTGGGCGTGTTCGTGGGCGGTTACGTCTCCGCCGCGCTGGGCCGGCGGGCGCACCTGACGGTGGAGCGCGGGCCGCGCATCGATCTGCGCTCGCGCTTCGCGCTGGCCTTCACGGGCGGGGCCATCATGGCCATCGGGGCCCGCATCGCGCGCGGCTGCACCAGTGGGCAGGTGCTCACGGGCAGCGCCAACCTGGCCATCGGCAGCCTGATCATGTTCGTCTGCTTCTTTGCCGGGGCCTACGCAGTCGCTTACGTGGTGAGGAAACAATGGATCTGATCGCTCCCCTGTTCCGGCAGGGCTTCTTCGGGCTGGACACGTCGATGGTGGTGGCTTTCGTCATCGGCTTCCTGTTCGGCACCTCGCTGGAGAAGGCCGGCTTCGGCAACGGCCGCAAGCTCACGGCGCAGTTCTACCTGCACGACATGGCGGTCTACAAGGTGATGTTCACCGCCGTGGTCACATCCATGTTCCTGGTGCAGTTGGCGGTGTTGCTGGGCCTGATGAGCTTCGAGCAGGTGTTTGTGCCCCCGACTTATGTGTGGCCACAGATCGTGGGCGGCCTGCTGCTCGGCGTCGGCTTCGTTGTGGGGGGGTACTGCCCCGGCACCTCGGTGGTTTCCGTGGCATCCGGCAAGCTGGACGGCATGGTGTATGTGCTGGGCTTCTTCGCGGGCCTGGCCGTGTTCCCGTACCTGTTCGATGCCATCGGCGGCTTCTACAGCGCGGGCGCCATGGGTGTGGTGACTTTGTTCGACTACGTCCCGGTACCGCCGCTGCTGCTGGCGGGTGCGTTCGTGGTCGTCGCCATCGTCTCGTTCTTCGGCGTGGTGCGGCTGGAGCGCTGGGTGAGCACGCGCTGGCCGAGTCTGCGGTACTAGTGCCCGGCGCGCGGGCGTCGTTGCGATGCGCCGTCTGCGCCGGGCTCGGAGCCTCGATGCGCAGGTCGATCGGCAAGGCGGTCGCGGGAGTGGCGTGGGCGTTGCTGGGCGCTGCCCTGCTGGCGCTACCGACACCAAGCGCGCTGGCGAGCCCCGGGCTGCCCCCGCTGCCACAGTCCCTGGCGGGCCAGCCCACCCTGCAGCGCGAGGCGTGCACGGGGTGCCACAAGGAAGCGGCGCACTTCTCGCGCTTTCACGATCCCGCCCTCATCGGCTGTGCGAGCTGCCACGGCGGGAATGGCGCCGCCACGGACAAGGCCGCGGCGCACGCCGGCATGGAGGCTTGGCCCGGCCGCGCGGCCACCGCGCAGCGCAGTTGCGGCCAGGCGGGCTGTCACCAGGAGCAGGTCACGGCGCTGCGGCATTCCATCATGAACACGGCCAACGGCATGATCGAGCTGACCCGGGAAGTCCTTGGGGCCCCGCCGGCGGCGGGACGCGGGCTGCTCCCCGCCCAGCGCCTGGCGGAGACTGGGGTGGACTCCTACCTCCGCAAGCTCTGCGTGTCTTGCCACCTCAGCAACGAGCGCCGCGAGCGCGGGCAGAGCCTGCTGGACCGCGGCGGTGGCTGCAACGCCTGCCACCTGCAGACCCACGCCGCACCGGAGGCCATGGGTGAGGCCGCCCCGGAGCCGGACGTTCGTACGGGCAACCACCCCACGCTGACCGCGACCATCCCCGATGAGCGCTGCTTCGGCTGCCACAGCCGCTCCAGCCGCATCTCGCTGAACTACGTGGGGCTGGGGGAGGTGGACGCGCCGAACCCTGCTTGGCCGGGCGCCTACGGGCACCTGCCGGACGGCCGGCTGGTGGAAAAGCTGAAGCCGGATCTGCACAGCGTGGCCGGGCTCTCCTGCACGGACTGCCACACGGCGCCGGGCGTGATGGGAACGGGCCAAGCCGTCACGCGGCTGGCCCAGCAACTGGACGTGCAGTGCGAGGATTGCCACGCATCGCGCCTGCGCGAGAAGCCCGTGGCCAAGCTGACGCGGCGCGAACTGCTGGAGCCGGGCCTGCGGGGCTGGACCAATCCCGACCTGTTGCGGGGCTCGCTGGTGGTCACGGAGCGGCGGGGCACGCCGCTGTGGAACGTGTTCCGCAAGGACGGGAGGCGCTTCCTGCGCGAGAAGGTCTCCGGCAAGGAGGTGTCCATTCCCGTGATGCGCATGGGGCGTAACCATACGCTGAAGGCTCACGAGCGGCTGACCTGCAGTGCCTGCCATGACACCTGGGCGCCCCAGTGCGATGGCTGCCACATCAGCTACGACGCCAATGCGCGGCAGTGGGATCACCTGCGGCGCGAGGAGACGCCCGGCAAGTGGATCGAGCGGCGCTGGCACGTCCACAACGATGCGCCCGCGCTGGGTATCACGGCGCGCGGCCGCATTGCGCCCTTCGTGCCGGGCATGAACTTGATCGCCGAGCTGCCCGGCCGCAAGCGCCCGCTGCGGACGACGCGCTTCACGCGCATGATCCCTCACACCACGCAGCGCGCCGGCCGCACCTGTGCGAGCTGTCACCGCAGCGAGCAGGCGTTGGGCGTGATCACGGGCATGGCTCCCGCGCCCGGCGACCCCGCCGTGCAGGTACCCATCGGCTGGGTGCGGCGGAATGCCAAGCAGCCCGGCCAGGGGCTGCGCGCCGGGGAGCGCAGCCTGAACCGCGCCGAGCGCCGGCGCGTAAGCCGCGTGGGCGATTGCCTGGCCTGCCATGCCGACAAGTCCCGCATCTACGATGACTTCGCGGGCAGCCTGGCGGCGATCGCCGCGCAGCGTCCGCACCCCGCGCCGGGCACGCACGCGCTGCCGCCCTGATGCCGGTAACGCCGATGAGACCGATGAACCGCTTGGCACCGACTGAGAACGAAGCACGCCCTACAAGCCCTGGAGCAGCCATGAAACGCCTGTCGTTGGCCCGCATCGCCCCGCTGCTGATCGTCGCCCTGTCCCTGGCGGCCTGCTCGCGGGAACCGGTGAACCTCGCCGGCCGCATGAACGCCGCCCTGACACCGCCACGGGTGATCGCGGACTGGATCATCGAGGGCCGCAACGACTTCATGCTGTTCGACTTGCGCAGCCCGGCGGATTTTGCCAAGGGGCACCTGCCCAACGCGGTGCAGGTGGACGCGGCCAAGCTGCGGGATCGAGGGGTCGTGCGGGCGCTGCCGGACTACAAGAAGCTCGTCTTCTACGGCAACGGGGAGCAGCCGAGCGCCGAGGTGCTGGAGCCGCTCTTCGCGCGCGGCCTGCACGTGATGATCCTGGAGGGCGGCTATGGCGGCTGGCAGCGCGCGGTGCTCACGGAGCCCCCGCACGCCACCACCCCGGAGGAAGCCAAGCGCGTGGCCGTGGCCAAGTACTTCCGGGGCGAGTCGGCCTTGGGCACGCCCGAGCCGCTGAAGAACATCCCGGCTGCCAAGTACCTGCGGCCGGCGCAGCTCCCCGCCGCCAAGCCGGCGCCCACCTACGAGTCCGAAGGCTGCTGAACCCCGCCGCGCCGATGCCGGGCCGCGCTCCCGCGGGGGCCCGGCGCGGCCTGCCGGCGAGGGGGCGCGGTCAGCCGCGCGGCCTCAATCGCGGAAGTTGCTGAACTGCAGCGGCAGGCCGAAGTCGGACTGCTTGAGCAGGGCGATCACGGTCTGCAGGTCGTCCCGCTTCTTGCCCGTCACCCGCACCTTGTCCTCCTGGATGGCGGCCTGGGTCTTCAGCTTGGCGTCCTTGATGGCCTTGATGATCTTCCGGCCGGCATCGGCATCGATGCCCTGCCGGATCGTGATCGTCTGCCGCACCTCCTTGCCGGAGGTGACGGGCTCGGCGCTTTGCAGGCTCTTCAGGTCCACGTTGCGCTTGGCCATCTTGCCCATCAGCACCTGCACCACCTGCTCCAGGTGAAAGTCGCTGTCGCTCACCACGGTGATGGCAGTGTCGTCGCGCTGGCACTTGGAGCCGGAGTTCTTCAGGTCAAAGCGGGTGGCCACCTCTTTGTTTGCCTGGTCCAAGGCATTGGTGACCTCGTGCATGTCGACTTCCGAAACCACGTCGAATGAGGGCAACGTCGTTCCTCCCCTGGGTTGAGTGTGCGGTCGGCGCGCCGGAATCGTGCCGCGCCCGTCTTCCTGGCTATCAGATCGCGGGGTGCCGCGTCAGCCCGGTCCGGGCTGCGGCACCGTCTGGCTCCCTGCGATTGTAGCACGTCGTGTCCCCCGTCTGGGGAGCGCAGCGGGCACCCGGGGGCTTGGGGGAGGGATGACCGCCCACGCGGGCCGGGTGGGAGGCTACGGCCGCTCCCAGACCTCGATAGGGCCCGGCACGATGCGGAAGCAGGGATGCGGCTCGGGATGCTCCGGCAGGGCCTCCAGCCGCGCGAGGTCGCGGCGCGCCAGCTTGCCCCGCAGGTGCTCGGCCTCGTAGGCAAGCTGCCCGCTCGTCACCGGCATGGCTACATTGCAGGCGGTGCGGGAGAGCTTCTCCGCGTCGAAGCGGTAGCCGCGCCTCCGGGCTTCCTCGAGCACGGGCGAAAGGTATGCGTGGATCGCCCGCACCGGGTCCGCTTGCCCACGGAAGCGCTGGAGCTGCGGATGGTGCCGATAGCCCCGCGTGGCGCCCTCCAGCACGCGGGCCGCCAGCAACCCCTCGCGCCAGAGCGCCACCAGCCCCTTGGCGTCCAGGTACCGCGGATGCAGCGACCACAAGCGCATCGTTACCAGCCTCCGTGTCGCCGGTCTTGGTCAGCCTCTTGTTGGGAGTGCGCGGGATCACTGCCCCTGCATTGGATTGGTCGTGGTCTGCAAGCGGCCGAGTTTCTTGCAGATCCATTTCCATGGGGCGCCTAGCCGCGCAGTAGTCCTTCCAGCCGGTCCAGCTCGCCCAGTGCGGTCACGCCTGCAGGCAGGGACGGCACTGCCGGCAGCGCCCCTCCGCCCACCAGGATGCGCACCCGTTCCGGCAGGTCGGCGCGCAGGCGTTCCAACTCCTGCAGGGTGGGGCCGGGTGCGGCGCAGACCCACGACAGCAGCACGAGCTGCGCGTGGGTGGCCAGGGCGGCCCGCGCGATCTCCTCCGCCGGCAGGTTGGGGCCCAGGTAGCTCACCTGCCATCCGGACACCGCCGCCAGCAGCGCCGTGAGCAGCGCCCCGAACTCGTGCAGCTCTCCGGCCGGTGTGGTGATGACCACCCGCCGCTCGGACTGCGCCCCGCCGTAGACCCGCATCACCACGGCGATGTGCTCGCGCAGGGCCGCCGAGGCCGCGTGCTCGTGGGCGATGTTCAGCGTGCCGGCCTCCCAGCGGGCCCCGATCTCCCGCAGCACCGGCGCCAGGAAGTCGTATACCAGCGCCCGCGCGGGGAGCGTCCCGGTGGCCGCGCCCAGCGCGCGATCCGCCGCGGGCAGATCGAGCCGCGTCACCGCCTCCAGGAAGCTGCTGCGCAGGGCCTGTACCGGCACGCTCTGCTCCTGCGGCGGGGGTGTCGCTCCGTGATGGGTAATCAGGATGCCCTCCAGTTCCGCATCCGGCAGCGACGCGATGGTGCCGATGCCGTGCCCGGCCTGCTGCAGCCGCTTGAGCACCTGCAGCCGTGCGATGTCCACATCCGAATAGAGCCGGTCCCCCCCGGGGGTGCGCTCCGGATGAACTGCCTGGTAGCGCCGTTCCCATACGCGGATCGTGTGCGTGGTCAGGCCGGTCGCGTGGGCGACGGCGCCGATGCGGTAGCGCCCGCGGTGGCGTTCCGGCGGCTGGAGTGGATTCGATTCGCTCATGCTTTGCGGCCCGATGTCTGGCGTGTGGTTCGTGCGGGTAAGGGGCCCGGGTCCTATCGAAGCAGCCGGGTTCAGGTCTTGTCTGTCGCTACATTGTCTAACTTTGTTCTCAATAGCAAATGCGATGTTGACATTATGTCTAGATATTGGCAACATCTTGTCTAGAAACGAAGCGGGAATGAGTTCACCAAGCCTTCGGGCCAATTCAGCGAGCGCTACCGATGGTTTACGCAATGGCCGGCCGGCCCAAGGATCGAACCGACGTCGCGACCTCTGGCGTTATGCACCCGGCCGAGGCCCTGGTCGGGATTTTCAACGACCTACGGGTCGACAGCCTGCAGGCGCTGGACGCTGTGTATGCGGAGGGCGTGGTCTTCATCGATCCCGCCCACGAACTGCACGGGCTGCCGGCCTTGAAGGCCTACTTCGCGCGGCTCTATGCCGGGGTGGAGGCCTGCTCCTTCGAGCGCGAAGGCGGCGTGCTGGGCGAGGGGGAATCCGCGCTGCTGTGGACGATGCACCTGCAGCACCCGCGGCTGGCCGGTGGGTCGCCCATCCGCGTGCCCGGCGCCTCGCACTTGCGGCACGACAGCGAGCGGGTGCACTACCACCGCGACCACTTCGATCTGGGCGCGCTGCTCTACGAGCACGTGCCGCTGCTCGGCGGGGCCACCCGCTGGTTGAAGCGCCGGCTGGGGGCCTGACCATGGCACGCAAGGATTTCCAGGGCCGGCGGGTGTGGATCACGGGCGCCACCTCCGGCATCGGTGCGGCGCTCGCCACGGAACTGCTGCGGCGCGGCGCCTCGGTAGCGGCGTCCGGCCGCAACTCGGCGGCGCTGCAGGCGCTGGCCGTGAGCCAAGCCCCAGGGCACGTGCTGACGCTGCCGTTCGACGTGACGGACCGCGCGGCCAACCACGCGGCCGCGGAGTCTATCCGCGAAGCCTGGGGCGGGCTGGACGTGGCGATCTTCAACGCGGGCACCTGCGAGTACGTGGACGTGGCTGCGTTCGATGCCGCGCTCTTCCAGCGGCAGCTCGACACCAACGTGATGAGCCTCGTGTACGGCATCGAGGCCGCGCTGCCCCTGCTGCGGGAATCCGACCGGCCCCTGCTGGCCGGCATGAGCAGCCTCTCGGCGCTCAAGGGCCTGCCCCGCGCGTCGGCTTATGGGGCCAGCAAGGCGGCCATCCGCAACCTGCTGGAGAGCCTGCGGCTGGATCTGCTGCCGGCGGGCATTCCCGTCGTGACGATCCTGCCGGGCTTCGTGCGCACGCCGCTCACGGAGCGCAACGACTTCCCCATGCCGTTCCAGCTCGATGCGGATGCAGCCGCCCGGCGCATCGCCGATGGGCTTGAGCGCGAGACGCACGAGATCGCATTTCCCTGGCAGCTCAGCCTCCCCTTGCGGTTGGCCGCGCTGTTGCGTTCCGCATGGGTCACCCCACTGCTGGCCAAACTGGTACGGACATCATGAAGATTGCCATCGTCGGGACGGGCATCTCCGGGCTGGTGTGTGCGCACCTGCTTCATCCGCGGCACCAGGTGACGGTGTTCGAGGCCAACGACTACATCGGTGGCCACACGCACACCGTCTCCACCGTGCAGGGCGACCGCCGCTACGAGGTGGATACGGGCTTCATCGTGTTCAACGAGCCCAACTACCCCAACTTCGTGACACTG
>Ga0102953_1001828_pt1 | contig 13244 bp, 5 predicted proteins | sample SalPon2A_C_D2_MG_FD_78509 | JGI IMG/M metagenome (GOLD analysis project Ga0102953, IMG submission 78509) | Soil microbial communities from South San Francisco under conditions of wetland restoration - Salt Pond MetaG R2A_C_D2_MG | ecosystem: Environmental > Terrestrial > Soil > Wetlands | place... | reverse complement strand
TTCTTAACGTAATATACGGGTAAGTGATCCATGTAATTTTATGAAATTTAAAAAATATTAGCTATTATTAATCGTTGGTTAAATTCCATTGATTTTTAAACTTTGAAATTATAATATAAGAATTTTACAAAATATCTGACCGCCATATTAATACTTCTTGACAGATAACAAAGCTGCCCGGTCATCGGGATAATTCTTTGTTCGCACAATAAATAATCCAAATCTGTTAAAGGGAGAAAACGTAATTAACCAGTTTAAGGATCACTACGGTTCAGGGAAAAGATAATGAAAAAAACTTATATTTTCATCAATATTATATTCTCTTTTTTACTTATCCTGGTATTCCTGAATTCAGGATGTAAAAGCAATGATAAACAGCAGGCACCTCCACCTCCAAAAGTAACTGTCAGCAAGCCACTGGTGCGTGAAGTAGTGGAATGGGACGAATATGTCGGCAGACTTGAAGCGACTGATTCAGTAGAGGTTCGAGCCCGTGTTAGCGGATACCTTGAATCTATACATTTCGATGAAGGAGAAATAGTAGATAAGGGACAACTCCTTTTTGTTATCGACCCCAGACCATACCGTGCAGCCCTTAACAGGGCTGAAGGAAACCTGGAACAGTCACGAGCACGTTTAGATCTGGCCAGAAGCAATTACGAGAGAGCAAAAAAACTACTTGATAAAAAAATAATATCGCAGGAAGTATTCGATACACGTTCTACCGGGCTCGAGGAAGCAAGGGCGTCCTTGCAGTCAGCACAGGCTGCTGTTGAAGAGGGGAAATTAAATCTGGAGTTCACTGAAGTCAAATCCCCTATTAGAGGCAGGATCAGCAGGGAATTTGTTACTGAAGGCAATCTTGTTAACGGCGGGAACGACGGAACACTCCTCACAACAATAGTATCTCTGGACCCTATCCACTGCTATTTTGAAACTGATGAGCGTTCTGTTTTAAAATATATGAGACTTTCCAGGAATGGTTCCAGACTCGGTTCAGGAGAAGCTGCAACACCCGTTTACCTGTCACTTTCAGACGAACAGGGATTCCCTCATAAGGGGAAAATGGATTTTATAGATAACAGGATCGACCCCGATACAGGAACCATGACAGGGAGAGCGATTTTCCCGAATCCGGATCAACTGCTTGTTCCAGGAATGTTCGCAAGGGTTCGCGTTCAAGGGAGTGAAAGATACAAGGCGATTCAGATACCCGAGGAAGCCATAGGTACAGATCAGTCTCAAAAGTATGTATTAATGGTTAATGACAAGAACATAGTTGAATACAAACGTGTGGAGCTGGGTCCTGTTATCGACGGTATGAGGGTAATTAAAGAAGGTCTGGGTCCGGATGATCTTGTTGTCATAAGCGGACTACAGAGAGCCCGGCCGGATTCAAGGGTTGAACCGGTTATGGATCAGATAACAATCGATGAGCGTTCCGATACATCCGTTTCCGGAGCTGAAATCAGTCCGAAGGAAGAAACAGGGGAAAGCCGCTAAATGAAATTCTCGCATTTTTTTATTAACCGCCCCATATTCGCAGGTGTGCTATCAGTGTTGATCGTGATCGTGGGCATTATATCTTACTATAATCTCCCGATAACCCAGTACCCGGAGATCGCGCCACCAACAATTCAGGTTACAGCGATATATCCCGGTGCGAGTCCCGAGATAATAGCCAGCACTGTCGCAACTCCGATAGAACAGGAGATCAACGGTGTTGAGAACATGTTGTACATGTCGTCTCAAAGTACCAATGACGGCAGAATGACTATTACCGTTACTTTTGAAGTAGGAACAGATCTGGACAATGCCCAGGTGCTTGTGCAAAACAGGGTAGCTATAGCTGAACCGAGATTGCCGGAACCGGTTAGAAGACTCGGTGTTACCACACAGAAGAGCTCACCGGACCTCTTAATGGTAGTCCACCTTCTTTCACCCAACCGAGCCTACGACCAGCTGTATATAAGCAATTACGCATCTCTACAGGTCAAGGACATTCTGTCCAGGATCGACGGCGTGGGCAATGTACGTATCTTTGGTGGCAGTGATTACAGTATGCGTGTCTGGCTTGACCCGGAAAAACTTTCATATCTTAACCTCACCACCTCGGATGTAGTCAACGCACTCCAGGAACAGAACGTTCAGGTGGCAGCAGGGGTAATAGGTCAACCACCTGCTCCAAGCGGTAATTCCTTTCAGCTTTCCGTAAATACAAGGGGGCGTCTGCAGCAGGAGCAGGAGTTCGGACAGATCGTGATCAAAAGAGGGAACAGCGGAAAAATAACAAGGCTCAAAGACGTCGCGAATATAGAGCTTGGTGCACAGGACTACTCGCTGAATTCCTATCTGGACGGTGAACCTGCAGTAGGGATAGGAATATTCCAGAGACCCGGAACGAATGCGATAAGTGCTGCACAATCAATTCGTGAAACGATGAAAGAACTCTCGCAAAGGTTTCCCGAAGGTCTTCAATATAAAATTATTTATGATCCTACGAACTTCGTCGAACAATCGATCAGCGAGGTTATAAAAACACTTTTTGAAGCTTTCATACTCGTATTGATAGTTATACTTATTTTCCTTCAAAACTGGCGTGCGACAGCTATTCCCATCATAGCGATACCGGTATCAATTATCGGTACTTTTGCAGTGATGTCCGGGATTGGATTCTCTCTAAACAACCTCACCCTTTTCGGACTGGTACTGGCGATCGGTATCGTGGTCGACGATGCCATTATCGTTGTGGAAAACGTAGAAAGGAACCTTGAAAAAGGTCTTCCCGCAAAAGAGGCAACAAGGATATCCATGAACGAAGTCGGCAGTGCGATTATCGCCAGTGTTGTAGTACTTATCGCGGTGTTTTTACCAACTGCTTTTATCGGCGGTATTACCGGCAGGTTCTACGAGCAGTTTGCGATCACTATAGCAGTTTCAACTGCCATTTCCGCTTTCAATTCGCTTACGCTTAGCCCCGCTCTATGTGCACTTTTTTTCAAACACAAGGACGCCGAGATCGACTGGTTTGAGAGATTTCTCGAATTCATATTCGGATGGCTATTCAGGTGGTTCAACAAATATTTTGAAAGAGCGACTTCATGGTATACGGCGGTCGTATCCATGATAACGAGAAGAACCATAATGTCCCTCGCTGTCTATCTTGTCCTGATAGGTTTCACAGTGTTCATGTTCCGAAACGTTCCATCCGGTTTCATACCGGTTCAGGACCAGGGATACCTCATCGTCAGCATTCAGCTCCCCGACGGTGCTTCACTTGAAAGAACAGACAGGGTAATTCACAGGGCTGAAAAAATAATAGAGGATATACCGGGTATTGAACACACTGTGAGCTTCGCGGGATTCTCCGGTGCGACCTTTGCAAACAGTTCGAATGCAGGAGCGATCTTCACACCTCTTAAACCTTTTGAGGAACGTAACAGCAAGGGTCTTACGGCAGGGAAGATACTTAAAGACCTGCAGGGAAGATTAATGCAGATCCAGGATGCCTTCATTATTGTTATACAGCCTCCAAGCGTGAGAGGGCTCGGGACATCAGGCGGTTTTAAAATGCAGGTACAAGACCAGAAGGGTGGTGGATACAAGGAATTGCAGGATGCAACAGGTAAACTGGCTGTCGCTGCAAACCAGGACCCGGTACTTAGCTCTGTATTCAGCACATTTACAGCACGTACACCTCAGCTGTTTGTGGAGATAGACAGGATAAAGGCTTCAAAACTTGACGTTCCCCTGGAGAATATCTTCAATACCATGCAGGTATATCTGGGATCGTATTATGTCAACGACTTTAACCTTTTTGGAAGAACCTTTCAGGTCCGTGCCCAAGCAGACGCCAAATATCGTTTACAGCCGGAGGATATACTTCAGCTTAAAACAAGGAACGCCGACGGTCAAATGGTACCACTGGGCTCGGTCGCAGATGTAAAGTATGTAACCGGACCTGACAGGGTCGTACGATACAACCTGTTCCCGGCCGCCGATATTCAGGGAGAAGCAGCTCCCGGCTACAGCACCGGACAGGCACTCACGAAGATGGAGGAACTGGCGCATAAGAATCTGCCCGAAGGATATGGTTTTGAATGGACCGATCTTTCATACCAGCAGAAGAAAGCAGGAAATTCAGCATTTTATATATTCCCGCTTGCCGTACTTTTCGTGTTTCTTATACTCGCAGCACAGTACGAGAGCCTTTCACTTCCGCTTGCAATAATTCTCATAGTTCCCATGTGTATTCTATTCGCTATAACCGGTGTATGGCTCAGGGGAATGGACAATAATATACTGACACAGATAAGTTTCGTCGTGCTCGTAGGTCTTGCCGCAAAGAACGCGATTTTGATCGTTGAGTTCGCAAAACAGCTCCAGGAAAGAGGTATGAACCGGTTTGATGCAGCAGTCGAGGCGTGCAGATTGAGATTAAGACCAATCCTGATGACAGCATTCTCTTTCATTATGGGTGTAATTCCGCTTGTTATAGCCACCGGTCCCGGAGCAGAAATGAGAAGGGCAATGGGGACTGCTGTGTTCAGCGGTATGCTGGGTGTGACGATTTTCGGGCTTTTTCTGACTCCGATTTTTTATGTAGTCATAAGGTGGATTGTGGAAAGAGGAAAGAAGAACGAGCTGGAAAACAACTGACAATACATCATATCACAAATACCAAATGAGAACTTGATTCGCGGTCAACCTGCAATCATTCTCTGCTCCTGGAAAAGGAACCTTGTCGCTGCAACCTTTACAGTATCACTTATAATGAACCACAACACAGCATACCCCCATATCATCAGTGCATATTGCCATCCTATGGGTTTCATGAAAATACCATAAACTGCTATTACAGTCCCTATGATCTCTGTACTGAAAGTAGCAGCGAACAGTATCGATGATGGCCATGGTCTTTTCCAGAACCAGCTTTCAGAACGAGTTATATATAGTGTGCTGTGACCTGCAACGATCAGTTTCAGAAAAAGAAATGTCTGTATGATATCGCGGGAGAAACCGTAATTCTCGAGTAAAAAGAAAAGAACAAATGAAGCTATAAGACCAGATATACCCAGTATGCTTGAAATGGTAAGCAACCGTGACATTTTCCAGCGAATAGGAATATCTGAAATTTTTGCATTATCGTATGCTATTGCAAGAATAGGTATGTCGTTCAACAGTGCCAGAAGTATGATCATCAGTGCCGTTATAGGATAGAAATTAAACACTATTATGGAAAGTGACATGAAGAGAATGATTCTTATAGTTTCAGCTATGCGGAAAGTAGCGTAGCTTTTCATTCGTTCGAAGGTTATTCTGGCCTGTTTTATAGCCTCGTTTATTACTGCCAGCCCTGGTGTAGTGAGAATTACATCGGCCGCTGAACGTGCGGCATCAGTCGCATTCGAAACCGCAAAACCACAATCCGCTCTTTTAAGTGCAGGTGCATCGTTCACTCCGTCACCTGTCATTGCAACTATATGACCACCCTTCTGCAAGGTATCCACTATTCGATATTTATCCTCGGGAATGACCTCGGCAAATATATCCACATCTTCGATCATCTCCACGATAGCAGATTCATGGGTGTGTACAAATTCCTTTTCAAGCAGGCTTGTATCATAAATTGAATGAACGTCCTGCATCACATTTTTGGCAAATACACGTGCCTCTTTGAAAGTTACATCTTCTTTAAGTTCCCGGTAGATAGACGTTGACAGAACCTCGGCAAGTGAAAGCAGCTCGTTCGCTGCTGTGCCTGAAAGCTGTGCAGAGCTCATCGTACGCTTTTCAAGTCCGAGTATATTCCCTATTTCCCTGGCAATAGCCATGTTATCGCCCGTGACCATTTTTACTTTTACACCGCGTTTTCTCATTTCATCAATAACAGCTTTGGAATCCTCGCGTGGAGGGTCATAAAGCGGTATGAGACCTACCAGTTCCAGCGGGTTGTCCCCTTCCCTTGTTCCTACCGCGATAGTCCTGTAGCCACCGGAGGCCAGTTTATTCACGGTTTTTCGAATATCAGCAACCTTTTCTTCGTCAAGCCCGGTCATACCAAGTAACACCTGTGCGGCTCCCTTTAAAGCCTTGAACTGCTTTCCATTTTTACTCACCTCGGCCTCTGTACGTTTACGCACCGGATCAAACGGTATAAATTCTCCTTTTTCGTAACTGTCTGGATCAGAATCAGGATATTTATCACTGAGGTAACGGAATACGGGTATCTCTATCGGATCGTTATTCTCTATTCGGGATGCCAGTGCAGCGATAAGGAACAGTTCATTTTCCGTATGCCCCTCGAAAACCACCGGTTCTGAGACTTCCATTTCATTTTTAGTCAGCGTACCGGTTTTATCAGAACAGAATATGTCTACACCGGCGAGTTCTTCTATAGCTGTTAATCTTGAAACTATTGCCTTGTGACGGGCCAGATTAAGTGCCCCGACAACCATGGTAACCGAAAGAACGGCCGGGAGCGCAACCGGTATTGCAGCCACACTCAGAACAAGTGAAAACCTGGCGATCTCGACAAACGATTCATGCCTGAACAGGGATACCAGAATGATCAGAAGTACCAGAGATATGGTTATCAGTATAAGGAAGTTGCCTATCTGTATAACCATTTTCTGGAAATGGCTTCTTTGCTCAAGCTCAGCTTTAGCAACTAGTGAAACGACCGAGGAAAAATTTGTGTTCATTCCCGTATTAACTACAACGGCAAGCATCTCCCCCTGCTTTACAATAGTATTGGCATATGCAACCTCATTGACATTCTTGCTCACAGGTAGGGATTCACCTGTAAGTGCAGATTCATCGATCTGCAGATAATTTCCATCAAGGAGCTTGATATCAGCAGGAACAATATCACCGATCTTCAGTTTTATAATATCCCCGGGAACAAGCTCGCTGACCTTGATCCTTTTAAATTTGCCATCCCTTTTTACAAGCGCTTCAGTGGCAAGGCGGTTTTTTAATGCACTGAGAGCACTTAGTGCACGGGACTCCTGGAAGAAATCCAGGAATGCATTTGCAAGGAGCATAATAGAAATGATCACAAAATCTTCCCACTTTCTCACAACTGCGGAAAGGATAGCGGCTATCTCGATCATCCATGGTATTGGACCCCAGAAACGCCGGAAAACACGATGCCATAGAGTTTCCTCTTTTTCCAGGATTTGGTTATATCCGTACTGCTCCAGCCTTTGCTTTACCTGCTCATCGCTAAGTCCGGACTCGGAATTTACATCAAGTTCATGAACAGTTACTTTGACATCCTGTTTTGAATATTCGTCGGTTTTCTTCATAGAGGTGATATTCATTAATTGAGATTTTGATAGCAAATAACTATAAGAATATCATCAAAGTCCTTTAATATCTTTTAATACGAGGAACAAAAGTTAATATATTTTTGCTTAATCGGAAACTTATATAGCAAATTAAAGATTGGTTTAATAAATACGTAAAGAGGAATACCATTTAATCAGAAGGCAACCCACGCCTCAAGGTAAAGTGTGTTGTTATCACTCGCGTCTCTTCCTGTTCCATCATAGTTATCACTTGAACCGTCAAATTTGTTATAAAGCACATACTGCATTGTCAGTTTTACATTACTCTTGGACCAGAATTTTGGACCGCCGCTTTTATTGAAAGGGAGATAGTCCAGCTCAAATACCCATCCCCTGCTGTCCGGTGAACCCGTACGACTGTCTGCGTATAAAATTGAATCACTATCCCCGCCTGTTATAAAATACTGAACAGAGGCATTGTATGTCTTGTCGTAAAGGTAAGATGTGGATGCTGTAAAGTTCCAAAGGTCATCACTGGAATTGCTGACGTTGCCCAGATCACGGCTGGCATTCCAGTCCTGGAATTCATGCAGAAAATTAATTCTTGCCGTAATATCATTGACATCGGAGATATACTGATACTGGGAATCAAAGCCCAGATCAAGTATATGATCCTTCCCCGCACTACTGACTCTGCCGGGGTAGATGTTGGCGTATATCCCGTAGGTACCAACTTCTAGGTAATTATCACCCCAATCTTTTTCCACAGCTACCCGCCAGTACGGTGCGAGATCTGTTATCTGCATTTCTCCAGCAGGATCCACACCCATTGCATCCTGAAATCCGGTGCCCAAAGTACGATAACTACCTATTTCCAGATATAGTGTCCTCATTATTCTGGTATATGCGCCAATGCCGAACACCTGTTGTGCTATCGTATCATTCAATAGCGTTGCTGCAGCAGGCATTGGAGCAAGACCGGAACCCGTGAACGGGAAGCTCCAGGCAGGAGTTGTATTCCATAGATCCTGCATGGTTGGATTGTTGTTAATGTAAATTCCGTAGTCAAGTTCCTTACCATCAATCGTGGAACTATTTGCAAATCTGACTTCTGCATTATCCCACGCCCACTTCTTTTCAATCCCGTCCCATGTAGTTTGAACAAAGGTGCCGATCTTGTTCATGAAAGAACCGATCTCGTGTCCCGTGATCATGCTTGCATATGGTCCGAAAAGCCTGCCCGCATAAAAAATACTGGCCTGGGTTATAGCAAAATTGTTATTGTCATCAAAGTCATCGGTAGCACCGCCGGGCTGACCTTCATTTGTGTTAGTAAAAGAAGGTAACGCCATAAATGCAACAGGAGGTATTTTACTTTTCTCATCACTCATTACATATCCCCTCAGCTTGAACTCCCGTCCAAAAGGAGTTAGCTGTGGATATGCCGTGTGGCATTCATTACACTGCAAACCAGTTTGTCTTGCGAAACTGGGAACTGCACTTGCAATATCCGTAGTCAGAAATATGGAAGAAATAAAAATTATGATAATAAGAAAAGTACGGATAAGAATAGCTTTTTGTTTTGAATCAATCAGGGTATCATTCGAAAAATATAGTTTCCAGGGTTTAATTTTTTTGAAGATATCCATCTTTCTTTCCTGATTATCAGGATGCCAATCCAATAAGTTAAGTATTTTTTTTAAATATTGATAAGTCAATAAAAATTTCAGTTCTAGAATAATAACTGCTTCAATATGACTTTTTATATTTCGGACCGAGTAAAATTAATTATTATATCCTTCATTAGAAGACAGGATATTGTTTACCCTTTCTGAAAGTGCCTGCACTGTGAACGGTTTCTGGATAAAGTATTCGTTATCCTCAAGTACAACTTTCTCTGATAATACATTAAACGTATAGCCCGACATGAATAGACACCTGATATCGGGCAGTTTTTCTCTAATCGCAACTGCCATCTTCTGTCCGTCCATTCCGGGCATAATAACATCCGTTATTAAAAGGTCGATTGCAATATCATTCTTATTAACCAGTTGAATTGCATTTTCAGGTTTTTCAGCAGTTAAAACTTTATAACCCAGTTCCTCAAGGACCATTCTCCCCATTTCAAGAATTGCTGGTTCATCCTCAACAATCAGAATCGTCTCCCCGTTTCCTTTTGACAACCCCGTGCTTGTTTCATTACTCTCCGTGCTGATGTCACCTTCCTTTCTTGGGAAGTAAATTTTTACGGTAGTACCTTCTTTCGGTTCACTATAGATATTGATGAATCCATTGTTCTGTTTTACTATCCCGTAAACCATAGCCATTCCGAGTCCTGTACCCTTGTCTATAGTCTTTGTTGTGTAGAAGGGTTCGAAAATATGGTCGAGTATTTCCTTTTCCATACCGCAGCCATCATCGGTTACCGACAGAAGTACATATTCACCAGGTATAAAATAGGGATGAGTGAATATATAGCACTCATCTATTTCTACATTCCTAGTTTCTACAGTTACCGAGCCGTTCCCCTCTATAGAATCATGTGCATTTACACACAGATTTACGAGGATCTGGTCTATCTGAGCAGGGTCCATCTTCACAGGCCAAAGTCCGCTGTCGGGTATCCAGATAAGCTGAATTTCCTCACCGATCAGGCGACGGAGCATTTTCAGCATTCCCGAAATAGTTTCATTAAGATCAAGTGTTTCAGGTGACACAGTTTGCTTTCTGGCAAATGCAAGAAGCTGGCTTGTAAGATCGGCGGATCTAAGCGTGGCTTTTCGAATTTCCTTCAGCTCTTCTGTAACAGCGCTGAAATCACCGGTTTTGGAAATTGCAAGTTCCACGTACCCAAGTATCGCCTGAAGTATATTATTAAAATCGTGAGCAACTCCACCTGCGAGCCTTCCTACTGATTCCATCTTTTGTGCCTGAAGCAGCTGCTCCTGAAGGATCACCTTTTCCTCCTCTGCTTTTTTTTGTTCGCTGATATCCCTGATAACACTCACGACCCCTCCGTTCCAGCCTTTTGCATCTCTTATAGTGTATATCTCGTTCTCTGTGGGGAATACCTCTCCGTTTGAACGCTTCATTACAAATTCACCGAAGAATTCTTGACCATCTTCGACGATTTTGTGACTTTTTTCTCCGAATTCATCATAGTGTTTTCTGTCTACATGCAATTTGAGCGTATTGTTCCCGATTATTTCTTCTCTTTCATAGCCGAACATTCTGCACGCTGCACGGTTACATAACTCAATTGCGCGATCATCAGGGTTAACCAGAAATACAGCTTCGGAGAGACTGTCCAGGATCGACTCCAGTAATCCCTGTGAACGGAATAATGCTTCTTCAGCCATTTTCCTGTCGGTTATATCGGTTATAAAACCCTCAATCGTGGTCAATTCCCCTGAATCCGAATATAATCCCATGCCCTGTTCGTAAACCCATTTTTCGCTACCATCTGCTGTTTCTATTCGATACGTAGTTTTAAATGGTCGTTTAAATTTTATAGCTTCATCAATTTCTGACTTCAGTCGCTGCAGCTCATCATCGATCACCAGTTCGGAATATTTAATTCTATTATTGTTTAAAAGGTTATCGGGACTGTAACCTGTTAGTTCGTAACAGCCGTCACTAACGAACTCCATTGTCCAGTATTCATCGTTCTTACATCTGTATACCATTCCTGGAAGATTACTCATGAGATTTGATAATCTTTCTTCACTCTCTTTAAGTTGTCTGGATGCTTCTCTTTCAACTGTTTGATCCATGAAAACGATTACTACACCCTCTATTTCCCCTTTTTCATTCCTGATAGGAGACCCGCTGTCAGCTATCGGTATTTCTCTCCCACCTCTTGAGATAAGCAATGTATGGTTTGCCAGCCCCGTAATCACACCTTTTTCCAAAACATCCTCTACCGTGTTTTCAACTTTCATCCTTGTACGTTCATCAATTATGTTAAATATCTCGTCCAGCCGCTTCCCGAGAGATTCAGCTTCGGTCCAACCCGTCAACTCTTCTGCAACATAATTCATAGCCATGATTTTCCCTAAACTATCTGTGGAGATCACTGCATCTCCGATGCTGTAGAGTATTGTTCGATACTCTTCCTGCGTCCGTAATAATTCCCTGTAGATATTCCTCTGCCTGTAGCTGATCAGAAAGAAAAGTGCTGTCATTGCCAGTAATATTACAAGAACACCAAGCGTAGCGATTATGTAAATTTCATTATGCAAACCATTGAATATCTCTTTCTTGTCGACTTTCGTAACTAGATACCAAGGAGTCCCGGGAACAGGGCTCGAATATGCAAGTACTTGACCCCCGCGGTAATCTATTCCTTCTACAATGCCCGATGAAACCTGAAGTGCCTTTACAGCCAGTTTGTCCGGGCTGTTAATCGGGAGTTCTAATTCAAGCGGTCCGTATTTTTCATATGCCGGCTTGTTGACGTATAGAACTTTGTCTCCGATCCTTTTTAAAAGCAATGTCTCGGATGTACCGCTGGAGAAGGGCCAGGAATCAACTACCGGGAAAAGCACTTCTTCAGGATCCATTTCAAACACAATTACACCGGTGAACCCTATATGATCAATGTGGATAGGAGAAATAAATCCTATAAGTATCTTTTTGTGTGTCTTTTCTTTATAAACTCCTGTAGATATTGTCGTATTTATATTAATTGCATTTTTTATCAGGCTCCTCAGATTTTCATCAGTTTGTTTATTCCCTTTACCACTAGAGACAAGAACACCCCCATTCCGGGAGCAAATCGAAATACTATAATAGTCATGTTCCTCAATGGTATTACTTAAATATTCTTCGACTTCGCTACTGTTTTCATTAGTCCTGTTCTGATACCAGTTTCCAAGTGTATTTATGAGAAAAACGTCCCTTGAAATCGTTTCCGCATCCCTTAACTCATCTTCATACCACTTGGATATCCGCTCCGCTTTTAGCGAAGCAATGGTTTTAAGTCGTATAGAACTCTCTTCTACTGTGGAATTTCTTTCATTGGTGTAATACTTGTAGGCAAATAACGATATAAGGCAAACGAGAAAAATTATTATGATAATGACATTGGATCGCCTGTTGAGGTTTTTGTATAAGAAGTCAGTCATACCGATAATCGCATCAATTATTAATAGATAAGATATTTTCAGGACCAGGAAACAATACCATCCCAGATTCACCTATCACGTATTCCAGAAAATAGTGCTTTTAAAAATCATTATTTCAATTATAAACTCAATTTATATATATGAAAAAATTGTAGGAATTGAACTAAATTCATTCAGTTGTATTAACAGAAGATGCTGCCGGTTCCAGATGGATCAGAATATCTCTCAGATAAGGATGTAGTGTCAAAAGCTCTTCTTTAACCTGGTGTGAAACGATGTGACCCTTTTCAACGGATAGATCAGCAGCTACACGCAGATGGAAATCCATATAAACATCGAAACCGAGTTTTCTTACCCTGAGTTTTTCAATACTTTTGACCTCAGGGTGGGACAGAGCTACCTTTTCCACTTTGTCTATCCACTCGGCATCGGGTTTTTCATCCATAAGCTCACCAAATGCCGGACGTGCAATAAAATAGGCGTTGAACAGGATAACTCCTGAAGCGAACAGGGCAGCCCAGTCGTCGGCAACTTCATACCCCTCGCCTCCTATAAGTGCGATTGAGATCCCTATAAACGCAGCACCTGATGTTATGGCATCGCTCCTGTGGTGAAAAGCATCCGCCCTAAGTGCATGACTTTCCACGGACTCTCCCACTCTTGAGACATACCTTGAGAGTGTTTCCTTGATAACAATAACAACTGCAAGCACAACAAGTGTATACCATTCGGGAGCGTGGTGTCTGGAAGAGAGATTGCTTATACTCTGATATGCTATGATCCCGGCTGCCAGTATCAGACCCAGAACAACGACCAAAGCAGCTAT
>Ga0102953_1001827_pt1 | contig 13245 bp, 11 predicted proteins | sample SalPon2A_C_D2_MG_FD_78509 | JGI IMG/M metagenome (GOLD analysis project Ga0102953, IMG submission 78509) | Soil microbial communities from South San Francisco under conditions of wetland restoration - Salt Pond MetaG R2A_C_D2_MG | ecosystem: Environmental > Terrestrial > Soil > Wetlands | place... | reverse complement strand
TTGGCGTTGCCGCTACCATCGATCCATCGGCATCGATGACGTCGACGTGCACAGTTCCCGCCCCCCAGTTGCCTCCGCCAAGCCTCTCTGTCACTGGAAGAACGGCTCGTGCAACGCCCCGCGGGTCGCCGGGCCGTAGCTCCGCATTAGCTCTAAGAGGATCGATAAGCCCACCCCGTAGCTTCCCATAAGTCTTCGACAGGAGGCCGTCCGAGGGAACCGCTATCTGTCGTGGATCGCCATACCACTGTTCACGGTCTGCGTATGCGAGCTTGGTTGCCTCGATCAACAGGTGCAGGTACTCACCAGTGTTGTGCCCGAGCTCCGCTAGGTCCCAGCATTCCAGAATTGCAAGAGTCTGGAGCAATGCAGGGCCCTGATTCCAGAATCCGCATTTAAAGAGTGAAACACCCTGAAACTCGGTATGAACAGGATCTTCTATATGTGTAATGAAACCTGTGAGGTCACTACGATCGATCACCCCTCCCTTCGCTGCCGAATATTTTGCTATCTCACCAGCTGGGTCGCCACGATAAAATCCATTCAGCACCTGCAGCAGAGATTCAGTCCTGCCGCCCGCCGCACCGCGTTCAATGTCAACTAAATATTCAATCAGCCCGGCAAAGGCGGGGTTTGATAGAGGTTCACCTTCGCGCGGTACAATGCCGGCTCGAAGATAGAGTGCCGCGCTCCCCGGCCAATCCAACCGAAACTTATCAGCCAAATCGTGGACGCCAAAGCGCTCCTGCCGTAGTAGGCCGCGGTGTGCTGGAAAGCCGTTGCGGGCAAGGGACAAAGCTGCCGACGAAACTGCGGCGAATGGCAATCGGCCGAAGCGAGCAAGCGCGGTAACGATGGCGCCGAGGGCGGCCGGCACACCGGCAGCGAGAATTCCCTGGTCTGGCATTTCGGATACGCCGAGGGCGCGGAAAGTCGCCGGCGTAGCACGTCGCGGCGCCGCGGTATTGCCATTGATGGCATAGATTTTATTGTCGTCCGCCATTCGAATCAGCATTGGGCACTCACCGCCCAATGTAAACATCTGCGGGTTTACCAGACTCTCAACCAGAATCGCGGAAACGGCGGCGTCAACTGCGTTGCCGCCGTCTTTGAGAACATCGACGGCTGCATCGGCTGCGAGGTAGTGGTGGCACGCGACGGCGCCATGAGTACCCAGAAGTCGAGGATAGAAAGTATTCCCTTCGGTCGACATTGTGCGAAACGAGCGCGTACTCATCATGCCCCCCTTTTCCAGGCGCCCAGGCCGCGTGGCGTAACGGCGAAGGACGCATATACGGTGACGCCCGTTTCCTTGCCTGCAGACAAGTCACTGCCCGGTGCAACGGCGAAGGGAAAGCTGAAACTCTCTGAACCATTGCCATATTGGTTCGCCTGATATCCGCTATCGCGGCAGTATCTGCCATTTTCCTTGCGTACCATAAGTTACCTATTGACTACAATCATTCGAATGGTTCAAATGTGCTTAATTTCGCAGACTGCGCAGCAGAGGGCGCAATGCAAAAACAGACGACTCAGATGTTTGACGCGGCAGCCTATTGTCGAGTTGGACTCCCGGTCGAGGAAGCCGAGTCATTGCCCCCGTGGTGCTACACATCGACGGAGTTCTATCACGCTGAGGTCGATGGAATTTTTATGCACGCGTGGAATTTTTTGGGGCGAGCCGAGCGGATTCCCAACCCCGGAGATTTTTTTACAGTAGATCTTGTCGGCGTTCCGCTCCTGGTCGTGCGGGACAAAGCAGGCCGCGTGCGTGCTTTCGCGAATTCATGTCGGCATCGCGGAACACAGCTCGTGTCGGGAGAGGGCAAATGCAGGCAATTTATCTGCCCCTATCACGCATGGACTTATGGGCTTGACGGTGCTCTGCGAGGTGGTCGGGGGGTGAGCCAGATTAGGGGATTCAATAAGGCGGAAAATGGTCTCAAGGAATTCAAAGTCGACTTGTGGGGAGGCTTCGTCTTTGTAAACTTCGACGATAACTCCCGCAGCCTGCGAGACTGGCTTGGTGATCTTCCTGAGCAGATGGCCTCATATGATTGTGACAAGCTAGTTCTTTGTCGACGCGAGGAGTTCGAGGTGGCTTGCAATTGGAAGTGTCACATCGAAAATTCTGTGGAAGATTATCATGTTCCACACGTCCATTCGTACACACTTCAGAAAATTCAAGGGGGCTACGAACACCTTTACCCTGCAACTTTGGGAAATTGGCTGGTAATGCGGGAGCGGCACGCGGGCACGCGCGCCCTGCTTGCAGAAGATCTTGAACATGCCTTTCCCCCGATTGCGACTGTCAAAGGCCATGCGGCTGAAGGCACCAATTTTGTGTGCCTGTTTCCGAGTACACTTCTGGCCTTTACAGTCGACAGCATGTGGTACATCGAACTTTATCCACAGGGGCCGCATGCAACAAAGCTCGTGGTTGGCATGTGCTTCCCTGCCTCGACTGTCAAGCGCTCCGATTTTAGAGAGAAGTCTCAATATTACTATAGGCGCTGGGTTCGCGCTGTAGGTGAAGATAATGGAATTACCGAATTGCAGCTGAAGGGTTTGCGGTCGCCATTCGCGCGCGCTGGCAGGATCACTAATCTTGAGCCACTGATTCCGCAAATGGGGCGTTGGTGGATAGACAGAGTGTTAAATGGCCACGAACGCCTATCAGTTGATCGGGAAACCCGTGAGTGTGTCCGCGGTTCGCAACACAATGAATATGGACCGGATGAAGAAGGCCGCGAAAATGGACCGAATAAAGAAGGCCGCCCAGATTCTCTATGATGCCCGACTACGCCGGCAGCAGATAGAGCAATTACCAGAGGATTGCGCTCCAGGAAGCCTTGCTGAGGGCTATGCTGTTCAGACCGCACTAATCAGCCTGATTGGCGACACAGTCGTCGGTTGGAAGGTTGGTTGTATAAGCCCAGAGTCTCAGCGACGGGCTAGAACGACTGAGCCATTTAGTGGTCCCGTTTTGAGCCGCGATCTCTATAATTCTGGGTGCGAAGTTCAGCCAAATGCATACTTCAGCTGCGCTTTACAAGCGGAATTCGCGCTCAAACTTACTAGAAGTCTGCTAGCTACTAACGCTCCCTTCACTCTGCAGGCGGTCCGCGACGCAGTCGGAGGTGTGCTGCCAGCGCTAGAGATCGCCGACTGTCGATTTAGCGAATCTGCCACAATTGGTGCTCCGAGCCTAATTGCAGACGGTGCCAAATCAGGCATCTTGATTGTCAGCGATTGTAAGGCAGATTTGCACGAAATGGACCTAGTCCAACATGTAGTTGTGCTCCACGTCAATGGTAGGGCGGTCGCGCAAGGTTGCGGTGGCAAAGTTATGGGAGATCCGCTTAAGAGTTTGCACTGGCTCGCGAACAGCATGGCTAAGCGCGGCGAGAGTTTGGTGGCCGGGCAACTCGTAAGTACGGGAACTTGCACCGGTTCATATATGGCAGTCCCAGGCGACGAGGTAATCGCTGATTATGGTTCTCTTGGCCGCGTCGAAGCATGCCTCAGCCGAAACTGATTATATTGGGGATGGAATAGTGAGTGACATGGACGGGCGCTCGATGAATCGAGGTGTAGATCGACGCTCTGAGGAAGACGTCGTCGGGTCTTTGCTGAACACGCTAAACCAGCTTTTCGAAGATGAGCGCTTTTCCCGAGACCCGAAGTTGCCGCCAGAGCGCGAGCTCGCGAGCGAACTTGGTATAAGCCGCCGCATGCTCCGTCGGGCGCTAGAGAGGCTAGAAGCGGCAGGAAAGATCTGGAGACACCGCGGAAAGGGCACATTTCTCGGCGACCGACCAGTGGCAGCAAGCGGGCAAGAATCTTGGGCCAGCAGCACCTCAAATCCAATTGAAGTTATGGAGGCTAGATTGGAGTTAGAGCCGAACTTGGCAGCGCTGGCTGCTCTTCGTGCGACACCCGTCGAAGTTAGCCACATTCAGTGGTGTTTGACACGCAGTAGATCCGCCACTGACTTGGAAACCTTTGAACTCTGGGATGGAAGGCTCCATCGAGCCATAGCGGAAGCTTCGCATAACGCGCTTCTCCTTGCGCTTTACGACATGGTCAACACCGCAAGACATCGTACTTTCTGGGGCAAGCTGCAGGACGCAGCGGTTAGATCTTGCAGTTTGGAGCTGATCGCCCAGCAGCACGAAGCCTTCGTTGAGGCGATAGCCCACCGAGACCCGAATGAGGCAAGGCGGCGTATGCACGCACACATAGCGACAGTACGGAACAGCATGTTCGACCGCGAGGAGATGACTGAAGTCCATGTAGCCAGTGGGACCTAGATGGTGCTAACCGTCGGGACAAGCTTGAAGTGTATGTGTCGATTAGGACAGTTCTCGGGCGAAGCGCCAGGGCAAAGCTCTCAAACACCGGCAAGAAGTACGCGGTAAAAGCGAATTAAGTCAGGGAAAATGACATGAGCAAGATTACCTATCCATCCGATAGCCCTTACCCATTTTCAAAGGCCGTCCGAGCCGGAGACTTTGTCTACCTTTCAGGCCAGCTTGCCTGGCGAGAAGACGGGCAGCTCATACACGGGACGATTGAAGAAGAAACGCACCAAGTGTGGACAAATATCAGCGAAACGTTAGAGCAGCTTGGCTGCAGTTTGACTGATGTCATAAAGGCGATGATTTGGCTACAAGATACGAGGGATTTCATTGGATATAACAAAATATATGCGGAATTCTTCCCGGTAGATGCACCTGCTCGATCAACGGTCAGGGCGGATCTCATGTTCGATTGCAAAATCGAGGTAGAGGTAATTGCTTACAAGCCGCTTAGTGGAGCGTGATCTCGTATGGGGTCGATCGCGCTCACGAGCAGCGGAGGGAAAAGCGGGACCTAGCGCTGTTTACCGGACGCAATAGGTGAGGAAGCCTTGCAATGCCTGACATCTTGAATCCCTTTGATGCCTATACAATTCCTTTCGCGAGTTGGGTGCAGGCCGCCGTGGACTGGTTGACACAAACATTCCGCCCAGCATTCCAAGCGGGTCGCTGGCCTGTCGCTCACATGCTTGACTGGCTGCAATTTGCCCTCTCTTCAATCCCGCAATCTGTATTTTTATTCTGTCTGTTTTTGATTGCCTGGCAGCTGGCAAGCCTTCGGACGGCGGCCGTTTGTACTGGATGCCTCGCCTTTCTAGGGTTGATCGGCATTTGGCAAGATACAATGACGACCCTCGCTCTGATCCTCACGGCCGTGGTCTTCTCTGTAGCTGTAGGCCTGCCGTTGGGAATTGTAGCCGGACGGAACGACCGCGCTGAAGCGCTATTTCGTCCAGTACTCGATGTTATGCAAACCCTGCCGGCCTTCGTTTACCTAGTCCCCATCGTGATGTTGGTTGGGATAGGAAACGTTCCCGGCGTCTGCATAACTATCGTTTTCGCCCTTCCACCAATTATACGTCTTACCAGCCTTGGGATTAGGGGGGTGCCCGAAAGCATTGTCGAGGCAGCGTACGCTTTCGGGTCTTCAAACCGACAGGTTTTGTGGAAAGTGCAAATGCCCTTGGCAATCCGGGCAATTCGGACGGGCATAAATCAAACGCTGATGATGGCGTTAGCGATGGTGACCTATGCCTCCATGATTGCAGTGCAGGGTCTCGGCCTCCTGGTCCTTCGCGGCATAGGACGATTAGACATGGGTCTTGCCGGCCTTGGCGGCATCGGAATCGTGCTGCTTGCAATTGTCTTAGACCGGTTAAGCCAAGCATTGGCTCTAACCCGGCGGGAAAGACGCAGTTGGAAGAGAAGTGGTCCGATCGGGATCGCCTGCAAACTACTCGAACGGCGCCTGACGGAGCCGATAGGGTAGTCGGAACAATATAGAGCGATCCTTTTATGATAGCCGACAAATCAGCCTATAGCGTGCCTGTATGCTATTGAGGAAGGTGCACAATGGGGCTTGCCTAGCAGAGACGATCAAACAACAGGAGGCATATGATGACTGGGCGTACTATATGGCAGCAAAAGCGACTGTTCGCATGGGTGGTAGTATGGGCAATTTGCAGCACGTTAGCTTCGACGCCCGTGGTTGCGCAGAAGCTCCCCGGGGATGGTGCGACGGTTACTATGGGTTACACTGTTGGCCTACTTGAAGAAAGGTTTCAAAATCAGGTTGTTGCCCTCGGATTGGAAAAGCTGGGTTACAAAGTAAAAGATATGGTGCAAATGGACGTACCTGCGCTTCACCTAGCGGTGGCACAAGGCGACGTGGACGCGATAGCGGCACACTGGGATCCTCTCCAACAAGCGTTTCTTGATAAGGCGGGCGGCACCGACAAATTATCGATGGTCGGAAACTTGGTCCCCGGGTGCTTGCAGGGCTATCTAATCGACAAGCGTACATATGACCAGTACAAGGTTCACAATATCGATCAACTGACCGATCCAAAGATCGCAAAACTCTTCTCCGCTAGTGGCGAAGGGAAAGCAGATCTCGCGGGATGTCCCCCAGGATGGGGCTGCGAACGAGTCGTAGAATATCAAATGGACGCTTACAAGCTGCGGCCAACAGTTACGCATCATCAAGGCCAATTCGACGTCATGGCTGCCGATACAGTTTCAAGGTTTAAGGCCGGGCAACGCGTACTCTACTATACCTACACCCCGCACTGGATTTCCCAAGTGTTGGTGCCGGGACGCGATGTTGAGTGGCTTGAGGTCCCTTTTACTGCGCTGCCAGACAAGGACCAGATGGGTCTGAACACACGACTTCCCGACGGAAGAAACGTTGGCTTCCCCGTCAACACCATGCGCATTGTCGCAAACAAGGCGTTTCTCAAGAAGAATCCGGCGGCGGAAAAACTTTTTGAACTGATGACTATTCCCGTGGCCGACGTAAATGCAGAAAACTGGGAGTTGCATCTGGGGAAGACGTCCTACGACGACGTTCTGCTCGCTGCAAAAAAATGGGTTTCGAACCATCAGCAGGGCTTTGACAAGTGGATCGCGGCAGCAATGCAAGCGGCCCAATAAACCAGAACGTAAGACGACATAGTTATTATCAAGATGGAGTGGCGAGTGCAGGTGCAAAGAGATTCCTATGGTAGGCGACGGCCCCAGGGCGCAAGACAAAGGCGCTTTGGGGCTGAAGCCCGGCGAGAGAAGAGTCCCTGCCGACCGGGGGCCGGCCAGCTATGAGCCAAGCGCTCAATGTGTCGGTGCGATGCGAGAATCTGTGGAAGATCTATGGCACCAATGCGCGATCCGCCATGGAATCGTTAAGAAAGGGAATTGAGAAGCCCCAAGTTCAAAAGTGTTTCAATTGTGTAGTTGCAGTATCAGACGTAAGTTTCTCGGTTGGATCCGCAGAAGTCTTTTGTGTGATGGGTCTTTCGGGAAGCGGCAAGTCCACACTTCTGCGGCACATAAACCGACTCATTGCGCCGACCGCCGGACGAATTTTTGTCGACGACATCGACGTTAATGAGATTCCCGACGCTGAGTTACGACGCCTTAGAGCTACCAAGATTGGCATGGTGTTTCAGAATGTGGCGCTCTTTCCACATCGAACTGTATTGGAGAACGTGGCCTACGGTCTGGAAGTACGGAATGTTAACCGCAAGACGCGAGAATCGCTGGCGAGGGACAAAATTGAACAAGTAGGTCTCCTCGGTTGGGCCGAACGGTACCCCGACGAACTGTCGGGTGGAATGCAACAGCGCGTAGGCCTAGCGCGAGCGCTGGCAGCAGATCCGGAAATCTTGCTCATGGATGAGCCCTTTAGCGCTTTGGATCCGTTGATTCGTCGACAGCTTCAAGACGAGTTCATAAGGCTCTCACAGATGATGAAAAAGACGACAATTTTCATTACTCATGATCTTAATGAGGCCACGCGTATAGGAGATCGAATTGCGATCATGCGGGACGGTTCCTTTGTTCAATGTGGCGCACCAGAGGCCATCTTTGCTAACCCGGCGGACGATTATGTGGCGGAGTTTGTTCGAGATATTTCACCGCTGACAGTTGTGCGAGCGCATAGCGTGATGATCCCACTGAATGAATCGGCGCTATGGGCCGCACGAGTCGAAGGAAACTCGGGTCCGCGGGTACCTCGGGACGCCACGCTTTCACGTCTTATTGAAATTGCGGCGAGCACGGAGCAGCCGATCGTCGTGACTGATGCTTTGGGGCGTGAGATTGGCATTATCACACGCCAGCTGTTGCTGTCGAAAATGCAGCAAAGTGGGCCCCAAACCCCAAATGTGGGAGATGTAGAGAAGGCCAGGGGGAAATTGGCTGCGGCATGCGGTTTGAAAGGCTAGAAAATATGGCTTACCCAAGTCTAAGAATCTTCATAGGCGGCAAATGGATTGCCGGGGATTCGGGAAATGGTAGTGACGTTGTCAATCCGGCTACTGAAGAATTGATTGCTCGTGTTCCACATGCAAATAGAGCCACAATTGATGACGCTCTGGAGGCGGCTACCGACGGCCTTGAAGCGTGGCAGCGTGTCCCAGCGGCCCATCGAAGGGGCATTCTTTTGCGAGCCGCGCAGATCATTATGGCGCACAAGGACGCAATGGCGGAGGTCCTGACTGTTGAGCAGGGAAAGACACGACTTGAAGCGAGCCTTGAAATCGATCGTGCCGCGGAAACTTTCGAATGGTATGGAGAGGAAGCCATCCGAGTCTATGGCCGCGTTTATCCCCAACGAAATCCGGGGGTGCGAAACGTGGTGATTTCTCAGCCTGTCGGGGTAGTAGCGGCTTTTACCCCTTGGAATTTCCCCGCGTTTTTGGCGGCACGGAAAATCGCACCAGCATTGGCTGCTGGCTGTTCTGTGATCCTTAAGGCAGCGGAAGAAACGCCTGGAACACCCGTACTTTTGCTTCAAGCACTTGAAGAAGCTGGAGTGCCACCTGGCGTGGTCAATTTGGTCTTTGGGGTCCCGGACCAAATATCGAAGTGGCTGTTGGCCTCCCCGGTCGTCCGAAAGGTAAGCTTCACGGGCTCGGTTCCTGTAGGCAAGTTATTGGCCCGCTTGGCCAGTGACAATTTGCAGCGCTGCACGTTGGAGTTGGGTGGGCATTCGCCGATGATTGTATTTCCGGACGCCGATGTAGCTAGCGTCGTCAAAGCAGCTGCAGCGTTCAAATTCCGAAATGCGGGACAGGTCTGCATCTCACCGAATCGCTTCTACATTCACGAGAGAATTTACGAAGACTTCGTGGGAAAATTTGCCGAACTAGCAAATCAGGTAAAGGTTGGCAATGGCCTTGAAAAAGCGGTGACCATGGGGCCGCTGGCAAATCGGCGGAGGTTGGACGCCATGAGCAGATTCGTGGACGATGCTGTAACGCGAGGATCTCGTGTTATCGTCGGTGGGAGAAAGATAGGTAATCGTGGCTTTTTTTGGGAACCTACGGTGCTAGCAGAAGTACCCGATAGTGCGCTGGTGATGCGCGAGGAGCCATTTGGACCAATTGCGCCAATTGCTTCTTTCACCGAACTAGACGATGTAATCGGTCGTGCTAATGGTCTCGGGTATGGTCTGGCTGCCTACGTATACACCAGATCCCCCAATGTGGCTGATTTAATGTCCGAAAGATTGCAGGCAGGGTGCGTTGGCATAAATCACATGTCGCCAGCCCATCCCGATATTCCCATGGGCGGCGTCAAAGAGAGTGGTTATGGCTATGAAGGGGGCCACGAAGGCCTTGATGAATATCTCGTGCATAAACACGTAGCGCACACTTTCGTGTAAGATTTAACCGCTAGAGACGAAAGTGCGTAACGCGATGTCACGGTGCGGCATTGTCAAAGCAAATGGCTGACCTGCCCCCCCTTAACCGGGTCCAGGCTTTAAGTTAGAGATCTGAAGGTCTGGGTCGTGCGAGGAAGGGGGTAAGCAGATGTCCAGGAAGCGGTTTTCGATGGAGCAGATCATCAACCACCTGCGCGAGGCGGAGGTTCTGCTGGCACAGGGGAAGACGGTTGGAGAGATCTGCCGGCAGATCGGGGTATCGGAACAGAGTTACTATCGCTGGCGGCGGGAGTACGGCGGGCTCAAGGTGGACCAGGCCCGGCGGCTGAAGGATCTGGAGCAGGAGAACACCCGGCTCAAGCGGGCGGTGGCGGATCTGACCCTGGACAAGCTGATCCTCAAAGGTGAGGCGCGACCGTGAGCCCGGTGGGCTCGCGTAAGCGCGCCGAACGCTGAGGGAAACTGGTAAGCCCCGAGCGTCGCCGGCGCTGTGTCGACCATGTCCGACAAACGCACCGGGTGTCCGAGCGGCGGGCCTGCCGGGTGCTCGGCCAATCCCGGACCTGCCAGCGTTATCAGGCGATCACCGCGCCCGACGAGGGGCCTCTAACGGCCGCGGTTATCCGGTTGGCGAGCCAGTATGGCCGCTATGGCTACCGACGGATCACGGCGCTGCTGAGGGCCGAGGGCCGGTCGGTCGACCACAAGCGGGTCGAGGGCATCTGGCGGCGCGACGGGCTGAAGCTTCCCCTAGAAGCAATCCAAGCGGGGTCGGCTCTGGCTCAACGACGGATCCTGCATCCGGCTCAGGCCGAGTTGGCGCCACCATGTCTGGGCCTACGACTTGGTCCAGGCCCGCACCCATGAGGGGAGGGTATTCCGCATGCTGACGGCCATTGACGAGTATAGCCGCGAATGCCTGGCGATCGAGGTGGCCCGGCGTCTCCGGTCAGACGACGTGCTGCAGGTCCTGGCCGAGCTCTTTGTCCGCCATGGTGCGCCGGATCACATCCGGTCCGCCAACGGCAGCGAGTTCACGGCCAAGGCGGTCCGAGACTGGCTCCGTCGGGTCGCGGTGAAAACGCTCTATATCGCGCCCGGCAGCCCCTGGGAGAACGGCTAGAACGAGAGCTTCAACGGCAAGCTCCGGGATGAGCTGCTCAACGGCGAGATCTTCTGCAGCCTCAAAGAAGCCCGGGTGCTGATCGAGCGATGGCGCCGCCACGACAACAACATCCGACCACACGGTGCCCTTGGATACAGGCCACCGGCGCCGGAGACCGTCCTGACGCACGCGCCCGACGTGCCCTCCGCACCCCAAGGGCTCCGGGCAGATCGCCGCTGCAAAGAGAGCGTCAAAAGTCTAAACTAGCGAGTGGTACGGAACCGGGGGGCGGGTCAGACCGAGTCCAAGCGTAACCCCCGCGCTGGCTCGGCCCCGTTCTCTCTTTCCTTGAGCCCATCAACGACAACCGAGGCCCCCAGGCACCATGCCCAGAGACCCGCGATACGACATTCTGTTCGAGCCAGTCCGGATTGGCCCTGTCACTGCGCCCAACCGCTTCTACCAGGTGCCTCAATGTAACGGCATGGGCCGCCTGTACCCTGACAGCATGATCGCCATGCGCGGCATGAAGGCGGAAGGTGGCTGGGGAATCGTCGCTACGGAACAATGCGATTTCCATCCCACCGGCGACGTCACAGCGTACTGCGAAACCAAGTTGTGGGACGACACGGACGTCCCCTATCTGGCCGGCATGTGCAACGCCGTGCACAAACACGGGGGTCTTGCGGCCGTCGAGCTCGTGCACAACGGACACGACACCGGCAACCTCTACAGCCGTGAAGTGCCCATCGGCCCCATGCACCGTCCCGTCATCTGGGAATCCCACCCGGTACAGGCCCGCGCCATGGACCTGAATGACATCCGCACCTACCGCCGCTGGCACCGCAAGGGCGCCCTGCGCGCGCGTAAGGCTGGTTTTGACATCGTCGTGGTCTACGCCGGTCACGATGGTGCCATGCCGTCGCATTTCCTGTCGCGTCGCCACAACCAGCGCACCGACGAGTACGGCGGCAGCCTGGAAAACCGCTTGCGCCTCTATCGCGAGCTGCTGGAAGACACGCTCGAGGCCGTGGGCGACACGATGGGCGTGGTCGCACGCTTCGCCATCGACGAGATGATGGGGCCGGACGGCCTGGAATGGGACGGCGAAGGTCGCGATGCCATCGAGATGATGGCCGAAATGCCCCACATGTGGGACGTCAACGTCAGCGACTGGGACAACGACTCCATGACCTCGCGCTTCGCGCCCGAGGGCTATCAGGAAGACTACGTCGCCTTCGTCAAGCAGATGACATCCAAGCCCGTCGCCACCGTGGGCCGTTACACCTCGCCCGACGCCATGGTTTCGGCAATCCGGCGCGGTATCGTCGACATGATCGGTGCGGCACGACCCTCCATCGCCGACCCATTCCTGCCAAAAAAGATCGAGGAAGGCAGGCCGGAAGACATCCGCGAATGCATCGGCTGCAACATCTGTGCTGCGTGGAACAACCTCTCGGCGCCAAGCCGTTGCACCCAAAATCCCACGTTCGGTGAAGAATGGCGCAAGGACTGGCACCCCGAGCAAATCGCGCCCAAGGGCTCCGACGCCCACATACTGGTGGTCGGAGCGGGGCCGGCGGGGCTGGAGGCCGCCCATGCGCTGGGCAAGCGCGGCTATAGGGTCACGCTGGCCGAGGCATGGAGCGAGGCCGGTGGTCGGGTCACTCGCGAAAGCGCCCTGCCGAACCTGAACGCCTGGGCCCGGGTGCGCGATTATCGTCTGGGGCAGATCGCACCCATGACCAATGTGAAGATGTATCTGGAAAGCGCGCTCAACGCCGAGCAGATCCTGGAGTTCGGCGCCGACCACGTGGCGATCGCCACCGGCTCGACCTGGCGGCGCGACGGGGTGGGGCGTGCTGTACGCAACCCCATTGCGGGCGCGGACGCCGACCGGTCATTCAGCCCAGACGACATCATGGACGGCAAACGGCCTCCGGAGGGACCGGTCGTCGTGTTCGATGACGACCATTACTACATGGGCAGCATAATGGCGGATCTGCTGGCCGGAGAAGGGCATCGAGTGACCCTCGCGACCCCGGGCCTGTGCGTGAGCAGCTGGACCGAATACACCCTGGAGCAGCGGCACATCGAAAAGCGGCTGGTGGACTTGGGCGTGCAAATCCTGCCGCGCCATTGCGTGGAATCCGTCGGCGACGGCGCGGTGGGAATCGTCAACATGGTCACCGGCGAGCGACTCGAGTCCGCCGGGGTGCTTGTGCCTGTGACCATGCGCCTGCCAAACGACAGTTTGTACGATGCGCTGATGGCCGAGCCGGCAAAGCTTGAGGCCGCAGGCATCAAATCCGTGCGCCGCATCGGCGACTGTTATGGCCCGGCCACCATCGCCGCGGCAGTGTACGAAGGCCACCGATACGCCCGCGAACTCGACA
>Ga0102953_1001826_pt1 | contig 13246 bp, 12 predicted proteins | sample SalPon2A_C_D2_MG_FD_78509 | JGI IMG/M metagenome (GOLD analysis project Ga0102953, IMG submission 78509) | Soil microbial communities from South San Francisco under conditions of wetland restoration - Salt Pond MetaG R2A_C_D2_MG | ecosystem: Environmental > Terrestrial > Soil > Wetlands | place... | reverse complement strand
CCCGATCTCGGCCTCCGCGACCTCCTCGGCAAGCTCGGCGGCGTCGATCGAGCCGGCGCCGATCTCTTCCAGGTCCTCGCCGGCCAGCGCCATCCCGGCCGCCTGGGCGATCCGGCCCCAGTTCGGGTCGCGGCCGAACAGCGCCGTCTTGACCAGCGGCGAGTTGGCGATCGCGCGGGCGACCCGCTCGGCCTCGGCGGCGGAGGCGGCGCCCTCGACCTGGATCCGGCCGATCCGGCTCGAGCCCTCGCCGTCGGCGACGATCTCCAGCGCGAGCTGCAGCAGGACCGCGTCGAGCAGCCCCTCGGGCAGCGGCGCGCCGGCCCCGCCCGTCGCCTGCAGGAGGACGGTGTCGTTGGTGCTCATCTGCCCGTCGACGGTGATCCGCTCGAACGAGGCGTCGACGGCGGAGCGCAGGGCGGCAGCGGGGTCGGCGAGGGCGGCGTCGGTCTGGACGAAGCAGAGCATCGTCGCCATGTTCGGCTGGATCATCCCCCCTCCCTTCGCCTGGGCGGAGACGGTCACCCCGCCGGCGCGCAGCGTGCAGCTCTTCGGCCAGCGGTCGGTGGTCAGGATCGCGTCGGAGAACGAGCCGGCGCCCGCGGCGGAGAGCGCTTCGGCGGCCTCGCCGATCCCGCCGAGCACCGCCTCGACCGGCAGCGGCACGCCGATCACGCCGGTCTCGGCGACGGCGACCAGCGAGGGGTCGAGCTGCAGCTTCTCTCCGGCCCGCTCGCACATCGCCCAGGCGTCGGCCATCCCCTGCTCGCCGGTCTCGGCATTGGCGTTGCCGGCGTTGACCACCGCGGCGCGGACGGCGCCCCGGTCGACGCGGCGCCGGCAGACCCTGACCGGCGCCGCCGCCGAGGCGTTGCGCGTCAGCAGCAGCGACGAGCTGGCCGCGGGCGCGTCGCAGACGAGCAGGCCGACGTCGGTCTTGCCGCCGCCCTTGAGGCCGCAGTGCGCGGCGCCGGCGCGAAAGCCGGGCGCGAGCAGCGCGGGGTCGAGCTGCTCGACCCCGGCCGGCGGATCCACCCACCGCGACTTGAAGAACTCGCTCACCTGAGCCCCTCCGTCTCCTCGAAGCCGAGCATCAGGTTGAGGCACTGGATCGCCTGGCTCGACGCGCCCTTCCAGATGTTGTCGATCGCCGAGAAGGCGAGGACCCGACCGCGCTCCTCGACCGTGACGTAGACATGGCACTCGTTGGTATCGCGCACGGCGCGCAGGTTCGGCGGGCCGTCGAGCGTCTGGACGAACGGCTCATCCGCGTAGCGCTCGCGGTAGAGCGCCTGGACGGCCTCCTTGTCCAGCGGCTCGGCGAGCTGGGCGAAGCAGGTCGTCAGCTCACCCTGGTCGAGCGGCAGCAGGTGCGGCACAAAGGTCACCGGCGTGGCGCTGCCGAGCGCCGCCAGCTCCTGCTCGATCTCCGGCCGGTGGCGGTGGCCCTCGGTCTTGTAGGGGAAGGCGTTCTCGGTCATCGCGCTGAAGTGGACGAGGTCGTCGCTGCTGCGGCCGTAGCCCGAGGTGCCCTGCATCGCGCTGACGACGACGTCGGTCAGCAGGCCGCGCTCGGCCAGCGGCGCCAGGCCCAGCACGCTCGCGGTCGGGTAGCAGCCGGGCACGGCGGCCAGCTTCGCCCCGCGCAGCTGCTCGCGGTAGAGCTCGGCCAGGCCATAGACCCCCCCGCCGAACAGCTCGGGCGCGCCGTGCTCGCCGTACCAGCGCTCGTAGGTCGGCATCTCGCGCAGCCTGAAGTCAGCCGAGAGGTCGGCGACGACGACGTCGCGCTCGCGCAGGGCGGCGACGGTCGGCGCGGCGGCGCCGTGCGGGTAGGCGACGATCGCCGCGTCGACCTCGGGCAGCGAGTCGAGCTCGAGCACGCTCAGCTCGACCGGCGCCCGGTAGCGCGGGTACAGCTCGCTCAGCCGCCTGCCGGCGTCGCTGCGCGAGGTCGCCGCGACCAGCTCCATGCGCGGATGGCGCCAGACCAGCTCGGCGGCGAGCGCGCCGGTGAAGCCGGAGGCGCCGGCGACCAGGACTCTCGCCTGCTCACTCACGCGGCGCACCCCCGATCTGCTTCAGCGCGGCGACGATCGACTCGCGCCGCTCCGCCACCTCCTCGTCGGTGAGCGTGCGGTCGGCGGCGCGGAACTCGAGCCGCAGGGCGAGGCTCTTGCGCCCCTCCCCCAGCTGCTCGCCTTCGAACAGGTCGAAGACGGCGGCCTCGCGCAGCAGCTCGCCGCCACCGGCGAGGACCGCGCTCCGGACCTCGGCCGCGGAGACGTCGGTCGGGACGACGACCGCGAGGTCCTGGCGGACCGAGGGGAAGGTGGTCACATCCTCGAAGCCCTCCTCGCCCGCCGAGGCGCCCTCGACCAGGGCGGCCAGATCGACTTCGAAGCCAGCGGCGCCGTCGAGGTCCCACTCCCGGCAGACCAGCGGGTGCAGCTCGCCGAGCCAGCCGGCATCCGCCCCGTCGACCAGCACGCTGGCCGAGCGCCCGGGATGCAGGAAAGGCTCGCCCGCCGACTCGAAGCCGAGCTCCACGCCGAGCCGCGCCGCGACCCCCTCGAGCACACCCTTGAGCGAGTAGAAGTCCGCCGCCACCGCGCCGCCCCGCCAAGACCCCGGCGTCAGCGCCCCCACGCCAAGCGCCCCAAGCCGGTGCGCCTCAACGAACGGCGCCCCCATCCCCCCGGCAAACCCGCCCCCCAGGGGGCCGACGGGCCGATTTCCCACCTTATGCGTGGGTTTTAGGCCCGTCGGCGGGGTGTTGAGGTAGGTGCGGCCGGACTCGAAGAGGGCTACTCGGTCGGCGTCGCGGGCGAGGTTGCGCTCGGCGGCGCCGAGCAGCGAGCCGACCAGGGTCGTCCGCATCACCGACTGGTCCTCGGAGAGCGGGTTGGAGATGACGACGGGCTGGGCGCGCGGGTCCTCGGCGGGGATCCGCAGCCGCCCGGCCTCGCCCGGGTCGGTGAAGCTCCAGCCGACGATCTCGTCGAAGCCGAGGTCGCGCAGCGCGTCCTCGGCGCGCCGCCGCAGGCGCTGGTCGCGCCGCAGGCCGCCTGCCTGGCCGACGGCGGGCAGGGTCGACGGCAGGTGCTCGTCGATCCCGTGGACGCGGGCGACTTCCTCGATCAGGTCGACCTCGCGCGTGACGTCATGGTGGCGGTCGGGCGGCACGGTCGCGACGAGATCGTCGCCCTCGGTCTCGACGCCGAACCCGAGTCGCTCGAGGTAGGCGACCTGGTCGGCCTGGGCGATCTCCATGCCGAGCAGCCCCGCGACGCGCTCGCCGCGCAGCCGCAGCGGCGCCGCCTCGGGGGGCTCGGCGGCGACGTCGATCGTCCCCGGCACGAGCTTCGCCCCGCAGAGCTCGACGATCAGCCGCGAGGCGATCCTCTGCGCCCGCATGCAACCTGCCGGGTGGAGCTGCTTCTCGAAGCGCGAGGAGGCCTCGGAGCGCAGCCCGAGCAGCCGTGAGGTGCGCAGGATGTTCGTCCCGTTCCAGGTCGCTGCCTCGAGCAGCACCCGCGTCGTCTTCTGCGAGACCTCGGAGACCTGGCCGCCCATGATCCCGGCGATGCCCGAGGGGCCGCGCTCGTCGCAGACCAGCACCGTCTCGGCGTCGAAAGTGCGCTCGACGTCGTCGAGCGTCTTCATCTTCTCGCCCTCGCTCGCCGTGCGCACGGTCAGCGCGCCATTCGGCACCCGGTCGAGGTCGAAGGCGTGCAGCGGCTGCGCGGTCAGCAGCATGACGTAGTTGGTGATGTCGACGACGTTGTTGATCGGCCGCTGCCCGGCGGCGCTGAGCCGCGCCTGCAGCCAGGCCGGCGAGGGGCCGATCGTCACCTCGGTGAAGACGCGCGCGGTGAAGCGCGGGCAGAGCTCCGGAGCCTCGACCGTCACCGAGGCGTAGTCGCTCGCCTCGCCCTCGCCCTCGGCGACGGCGTCCTCCGCCCAGGGCTCGGGCGCCAGCGGCGCGCCGCTGATCGCGTGGACCTCGCGGGCGACGCCGTAGACGCCGAAGCAGTCGACCCGGTTCGGCGTCACCTCGAGCTCGAGCACCGGCTCCGCCACCGGCAGCACCTCGGCCAGCGGCGTCCCCGGCGCGGGGCCGTCGTCGAGCACCATGATCCCGGCCGACTCCTCGGCGACCTCGAGCTCGGCGGCGGAGAGGATCATCCCGTGCGACTCGACCCCGCGCAGCTTCGCCTTGCCGAGCTTCGCGCCGCCGGGCATCGTCGCGCCGGGCAGCGCCACCGGCACCGTCTGGCCGGCGTCGACGTTGGGCGCCCCGCAGACGATCGTCCGCGGCTCGCCGTCGCCGGTGTCGACCGTGCAGACGCTGAGCCGGTCGGCGTCCGGATGCTTCTCGCGGGTCAGCACCAAGCCGACGACGAAACCCTCGGCGCTCGGCGGGCCGACGCTGACGACCCGCTCGACCTCGGTCCCGGTCATCGCCAGGCGCTCGGCCAGCTCGCCGGCGCCGAGGCCGGGGTCGCAGTACTCGCGCAGCCAGGAGAACGGGACCCTCATAGGAACTGCCCCAGCATCCGCACATCGTTGTCGAAGAAGCGCCGCAGGTCGGGGACGGCGTGGCGCAGCATCGCGATCCGCTCGACCCCCATGCCGAAGGCGAAGCCCTGCACCTGCTCGGGGTCATAGCCGTTCTCGGCGACGAAGCCGAGCACGTTCGGGTCGACCATGCCGGCGCCGAGGATCTCGATCCAGCCCTGCCCCTTGCAGAGGTTGCAGCGCCCGCCGCCGGGCAGCGACCCCGTGCCCGCGCAGCGGAAGCAGGAGACGTCGACCTCGACGCTCGGCTCGGTGAAGGGGAAGAAGTGCGGCCGCATGCGGATCTCGCGCTCGGCGCCGAAGATCGCCCGCAGCATCCCCTCCAGCGTCCCCTTGAGGTCGGCGAGCGTGATCCCCTCGCCGATCGCCAGCCCCTCGATCTGGTGGAACATCGGGCTGTGGGTGGCGTCGGAGTCGCGCCGGTAGACCTTGCCGGGGACGATCACGAAGATCGGCGGTGGCTGCGTCTCCATCGAGCGGATCTGCACCGGCGAGGTGTGGGTGCGCAGCAGCACCTCGGGGTGCGACTGGACGTAGAAGGTGTCCTGGAGCATCCGCGCCGGGTGGCCGGGTGGGTGGTTGAGCGCGGTGAAGTTGTAGTAGTCGTGCTCGATCTCCGGGCCCTCGACGACCCGGTAGCCGAGCCCGGCCATCGTGTCCTCGATCTGCCGCGTCGTCCGCGTGATCAGGTGCAGGTGGCCGGCCGGGTGGGCCGGCGCGCCGGGCAGCGTGACGTCGATCCGGTCGCTCGCCAGCCGCTCCTCCAGCTCGGCCGCGTCGAGCTCGGCCGCACGGCGCTCCAGCAGCTCTTCGAGCGCCTTGCGCACCCGGTTGGCGCCGCCGCCGACCTTCCCCCGTTCCTCGGCGGGCAGCTCGGCGATGCCGCGCAGGATCGTCGTCAGCTCGGCTTTGCGGCCGAGGTGGCGGACCCGCAGCTCGTCCAGCTCGGCGGTCCCCGGGGCGGCCTCGATCGCGGCCGTCGCCTCGGACTCGATCGCTTCGATCCGCTCCAAGCTCATTCGGCCGTCTCCCGCATGGCGAGCGACGATATCCACTGGGCGGCGATCGCAGCCGCGGCGGCGACGTTGAGCGACTCGGCGCCGCCCGGCCGCAGGGGGATCGTCACCTGCGCGTCGCACTCGGCCAGCGCCTCCGCCGGCAGGCCCTCGCGCTCGCCGCCGAGGCAGAGCGTCGCCGCGCCGTCGAGCGCCTCGAGGCCCGCGCCGCCGTGCGCGACCAGCGCCGCCCGCGGCCGTGGCGTCGCCTCCACCCCGCCCCGCAGCAGCGGCTGGCCGAAGATCGAGCCCATGCTCGCCCGCACGGCCTTGGGGCCGAACGGGTCGGCGCAATCGGGCCCGAGCGCCAGCGTGCCGCCGAGCAGGGCGTGCGCGGTGCGGACGATCGCGCCGACGTTGCCCGGGTCGCCGACGCCGTGCAGGTGGACGCAGGGCGACGCCGCCTCCTCGGCCCAGGCCTGCGGCCAGACCGCAATCGCCCGCGTCCCCGAACCGAGCGTCGAGACCTCGGCCAGCAGCTGCGGCTCGACCTCCTCGCCGGCCAGGCCGCTGCCGGCGGCGACGAGGACGAAGCGCGGCGCGGCGCCGGCCGCCAGCCCGGCTTCGAGCAGGTCCTCGCCCTCGCTCGCGAAGAGGCCCTCGCGCTCGCGCTGCCGGCGCTCGCGCAGCTTGCGCACCAGCTTCAGCTTCTCGTTGTGGGGGCTGGAGATCATCTCGATTGGTTTCGGTTCGGCGGTCTTTTCTCCTCGACAACAAAAAAGCGGGCCGTGAAGACGGCCCGCCCGGGAAAGTGGAGTGTGCGCTGTCGCTCTAGGCGGCGGCGCCCTCCCGGGCAAGCTCGACAAATCGGCGGAAGGCGTCGCGGTCCGAGACCGCGATCTCGGCGAGCATCTTGCGGTTCACCTCGACTTCGGCCTGCTTGAGGCCGTGCATCAGCTGCGAGTAGCTCATCCCCTCGAGCCGCGCGGCGGCGTTGATCCGCGTGATCCAGAGTTTGCGGAACTCGCGCTTGCGGTTGCGCCGGTCCCTGTACGCGTACATCCCCGAGCGCTGCACCTGCTCTTTGGCGAAGCGGTAGGAGGAGTGCTTGCGGCCGAAATAGCCTTTCGCTTCCTTCAGCACCTTGCGCCGCTTCTTGCGGGCGTGGACGGAGCGCTTGACGCGGCTCACTTTCCGCCTCCGAGCAGCTTGTTGACCCGCTTCTGATCCGGCTTGGCGATCTCCACCGGCCGCGCCATCTGGCGCTTGCGCTTCGGCGACTTTTTCTCCAGGATGTGGCTCGAGTAGGCGCGCCGCCCACGCAGCTTGCCCTTGGCCGTCCTGCGGAAGCGCTTCTTGGCACCGGAATGGGTTTTCATCTTCGGCATCGGGTTCGGTATTGAAGCAGACCGGACGGGCTCGCCCGGTCGAGCCGCCGCACGGCGCAGGTATCGTGCCGCCCGATGCGGATCGTCTACGTGATCGGAACGCGGCCCAACTTCGTCAAGACGGCGCCGGTGATCGCCGCCCTGCGCGAGCGCCTGCCCGACGGCCGGCACGCGATCGTCCACACCGGCCAGCACTACGACCGGGCGATGTCGGAGGTCTTCTTCGAGCAGCTCGGCGTGCCGGCGCCCGACCACATGCTCGAGGTCGGCTCGGGCAGCCACGCGGTGCAGACGGCGCGCACGATGGAGCGGCTCGAGCCGGTGCTCGAAGAGGAGCGGCCGGACCTGGTGCTCGTCCCCGGCGACGTCAACTCGACCCTCGCCGCCGTCCTCACGGCGGCCAAGATGCAGATCCCCGTCGGCCACATCGAGTCGGGGCTGCGCAGCTTCGACCGCACGATGCCCGAGGAGGTCAACCGGATCGTCGCCGACGAGTTCTCCGAGCAGCTCTTCCTGCACAGCGAGGAGGCGATCGAGAACCTGCGCGCCGAGGGCATCGGCGACGAGCGCATGCACTTCGTCGGCAACACGATGATCGACACCCTGGTCGCGCTCGAAGAGCGCTTCCGCGCCGCGGGCTCGGCGGCGCGGCTCGGCGTCGAGCCGGGCGGCTACGCCCTGGTGACGCTGCACCGCCCCGCCCTGGTCGACGGCGACCTGCTGCCGGAGACCGTCCGCCGGCTGGCCGAGCTGGCGCGTGAGATGCCGGTCGTCTTCCCGGTCCACCCGCGCACCCGCGCGAGGATGGAGGCGGTCGAGTCCGAGCATCCCGGTCTGCTGCTCTCCGAGCCGCTCGGCTACGTCGACTTCCTCTCGCTGATCGCCGACGCCGGCGCCGTGCTGACCGACTCGGGCGGCATCCAGGAGGAGACGACCTACCTCGGCATCCCCTGCTTCACGCTGCGCGACAACACCGAGCGCCCGGTGACGATCCGCGCCGGCACCAACACGCTGCTGGGCCTCGACCCGGCGGCGATAGCCGGGATCCCGGCGGCGCTGGCCGAGCGCCCTGCGGCGAAGCCCGAGCCGCCGCCGCTCTGGGACGGCCACGCGGCGGAGCGGATCGCCGACGTCGTCGCCGGCGAGCGCTGAGCCCGCCTACTCCTCGTCCTGCTCGTCCGACTCCTTGCCGGCCTCTTTGCTGGGCGCCAGCATCATGCTCATGTTGCGCCCTTCCTGCAACGGCTCGGACTCAATCGTCGCGAGGCCGTCGAGGTCCTCGAAGAGGCGCTGCAGCAGGTCACGGCCGCGCTCCGGGTGGGCCTGCTCGCGACCGCGGAACATGATCGTGATCTTGACTTTGTTGCGCCCGCGCAGGAAGCGCTCGACATGGCCCTTCTTGGTTTCGTAGTCGTGGTCGGCGATCTTCGGCCGCAGCTTGATCTCGCGCACGTTGACCTGGGTCTGGTGCTTGCGAGCCTGCTTCTGCTTCTGCTCCTGCTCGTACTTGTACTTCGAGTAGTCGAGCAGGCGGGTCACCGGCGGCTTCGAGTTCGGCGCCACCTCGACCAGGTCGAGGTCGGCCTCCTGGGCGCGCTTCATCGCCTCGGGCGTCTCGACGATGCCGAGCTGCTCCCCGTCGGCGCCGATCAGGCGCACCTTGGGCACACGGATCCGCTCGTTGACGCGCGTCGAGTCGCGTTCCGGCGGACGTCGGTCGAACCTACGCGGAACCGGCACTATTGAGAGGACCGGTTGGGGTTCAAGAGTTTGACGTGCCTGCGAACAAGTGCGTCCAGTATAGGGATTACGCGGCCTCCGCGCGATGCACGAGGTCGGCGAAGTCCGCGTAGCCCATCGAGCCCAGCTCGCCTTCGGCGTGCGAGCGCACCGCGACCTCGCCGCTCTCCTGCTCGCGGTCGCCGACCACGAGCATGTAGGGATTGCGCGACAGTTCGGCGTCGCGCACCTTCTTGCCGATCGACTCCGAGCGCCGGTCGACCTCGACCCGCACGCCGAGCTCGCGCAGCTCGGCCGCGACCCGGTCGCCGAACTCGACATGGCGGTCGGAGATCGGCAGCACTGTCGCCTGCACCGGCGCCAGCCAGACCGGAAAGCGGCCGGCGTGGTGCTCGATCAGGATCCCGGCGAAGCGCTCCAGCGAGCCGAGCAGGGCGCGGTGGATCATCACCGGCCGCTGCGCCTCGTCGTTCTGGTCGGTGTAGGTGAGGTCGAAGCGTTCGGGCATGAAGAAGTCGACCTGGCAGGTGCCGCACTGCCAGGAGCGGCCGAGCGCGTCGGTGATGTGGAAGTCGATCTTCGGGCCGTAGAAGGCGCCGTCGCCGGGGTTCAGCGTGTACTCGCGCTTCTGGCTCTCCAGCGCCGAGCGCAGCGCCGCTTCGGCCTGCTCCCACTGCTCCTCGCTGCCGATCGACTTGTCCGGGCGGGTGGAGAGCTCGATGTGGACGTCTTCGAAGCCGAAGCGCGCGTAGAGCTCGTCGATCGCCTCGCAGATCCCGGTCACCTCGTCGACGATCTGCTCCGGGGTGCAGTAGATGTGGGCGTCGTCCTGGGTGAAGGCGCGCACCCGCAGCAGGCCGTGCAGGACGCCCTCGCGCTCGGCGCGCGAGACCTGGCCGAACTCGGCGACCCGCAGCGGCAGCTCGCGGTAGGAGTGGCGCTCGGAGTCGAAGACGAGGCAGGCGCCGGGGCAGTTCATCGGCCGGATCGCGTACTGGCGCTCCTTCGACTCGGTGAAGTACATGTTCTCCTGGTAGTTGTCCCAGTGGCCGGAGCGGTGCCAGAGCTCGACGTCCATCAGGTGCGGCGTCTTGATCTCGACGTACTCGCGCTTGCGCAGCTGCTTCTGCACCTCGGCCTCGATCAGCCGCAGCAGGGTCGTGCCGTGGGGCAGCCAGAAGGGCATCCCGGGGGCCTCCTTGCGCAGCATGAAGAGGCCGAGCTGCGGGCCGAGGCGGCGGTGGTCGCGCGCCTTCGCCTGCTCGATCCGCTCCAGGTGCCGGTTGAGGTCCTTCTTCGAGAAGAAGGCCGTGCCGTAGATCCGGGTCAGCATCGCGCGGCTCTCGTCGCCGCGCCAGTAGGCGCCGGCCAGCGAGCTGAGCTTGATCGCGGCGATCCGGCCGGTGCCGGGAGCGTGCGGCCCGCGGCAGAGGTCCTCGAAGGGGCCGTTGCGGTACAGCGAGACGGTCTCGACCCCTTCGTCGCGGACGAGGTCCTCGATCAGCTCGACCTTGTAGTCCTGGCCCTGCTCGCGGAAGATCTCGATCGCCTCGGCGACCGGGACGTCGCGGCGCTCGAAGGGCTCGTCGGCCTCGATGTGGTCGCGCATCGCCGCCTCGATCCGCTCCAGGTCCTCCTCGGTGACCCTGGCGTCGGGCGGGAACTCGAAGTCGTAGTAGAAGCCCTGCTCGATCGGCGGCCCGATCGTCACCTTGGTCCCCGGGTAGAGCTCCATCACCGCCTCGGCCATCACGTGCGCGGCGTCGTGGCGGATCAGCTCCAGCGCCTCGGGGTCGCGATCGGTGAGGATCGCGATCTCGGCCCCGTCGGGGAGCGGCGCGCTGAGGTCGCGCAGGGCGCCGTCGACGCGGATCGCCAGCGCCGCCTTGGCGAGCCCCGGCCCGATCGCCGCGGCGGCGTCGGCGCCCGAGGCGCCGTCGGGCAGCTCCAGCGCCGTCCCGTCGGGCAGCTTCACCGTGATCTTCGTCGCAGCCTCCATCCCGGGCAATGCTACGGGCCTTGCCGCGCCTGGCGCACGGCGATCAGTGGGCAGGGGCTGGGGCCGCCGACGACCCCGCGGTGCTCCCAGACCGTGTAGGGACCGGCGTGGCGGCGCAGGACGAGGCCGCGGAAGGGGCGCCCGGCGGGGTCGGTGGTGACGAAGAAGCGGACGCCGACCGGCGCCCTGCCCCCCGCGCTGCTCGCCGGTTCGACGCAGACGCGGCCACCGCGCAGCTCCCAGACGAGGTAGCGCTCGCCCTGTTCGTCGGCGAGCAGGTGGTCGGGGGCGAGGACCATGGTCGGGCTTTCGGCGAACAGGGGTCGCAGGGCGGTGAGGGCCGGTGAGTAGGACGTCGGGCCTACGGGGGCGTTGGCCAGGGCGAGCAGCGAGCAGGCGCCGGCGGCGAGGAGGTAGAGCCAGCTCCCGACCGCGGGTCCTGCGGGTGGACGGGGTAGAAGGATGCCGAGGGTCAGGAGCGGTGCGGCTATCTCCAGGGCCTTGGCGGAGGTGTACGGGGTGCCGCCGGCTCGGGCAGCGATGTAAAGCAGCGCAACCGATGCCAACCCGGCGAGTAAGGAGCTCTCGTGGTTGCGCCAAGCTCGACGAATGCCAAGCAGGAGAAGGGTGGTCGCGAATGCCGCCCCGAGGTAGTAGGCGAAGGCAGGGACGGCGCCGTCTCCTGGGGCGAGGCGGAAGTCGCCGGAGGGCCAGATGCCGAGGGCGGTGAAGGGAGAGATCTGGCCGAAGAGGTTGCCCAGGCCGGGGCCGCTGGGGTCGAAGGTCTCGAAGCTGTGGAAGTCGATCATCCGGCCTAGCTCCGGGAGAGCTCCAACGAGGAACACGAGGCCCGCGAGAAGCAGCGGGCGAACCGGGAGCGTTCGCTCGACAATCAGCCACACCGCCAAGATTGCCGCCAGCCAGATGAGACCGGGGAAGCTGTAGGTGTAGACGGAGCCGACGGCGAGGAGTGCGGCTGGGACGAATCTCAATGGGAGGTGGCGCCAGGCTCGGGTGCTCTCTCGCAGGGCTAGGACGAAGGCGAGGACCAGGAGGGCTTGGATCACCTCCTTGAAGGCGCCCTGGGCGAAGTAGGAGGCGACCAGATATGGGAGGCCTACGAGGAGGGCCGCCGCCGTGGCGCGGGTCCGCGGTTGGTTCGCGAAGGCCGCTAGTGCCGTCAGCGGCGCGATGATCGCGGCGGCGATGGTCAGGCCGTCGAAGCCCTGGACGATGCCGACGCCGAGGCCCTTGTCGAGGGCGACGACGATCGCGTGCGGGCCCAGCGGATAGCCCTGATGCAGGAGCTGCGAGCCCTCGCCGTGGGCGAGGCGGTCGGTCGCCAGCAGGTGCTGGGACATGTCCGGGTTGAAGCCGCTGCCGAGGATGCCGAAGTGGCCTTCGGCGACAAACGGGAGCGAGGCCGCGATCAGGGCGCCGAGGGCGACGGGCCAGCCGAGGCGCAGCGCCCCTCCCCCGCCCTCCAACCTGCCGCGCAGGTGGAGCGCCGCGGCGACCGTCAGCACCAGGACGACGACAGCGGACGCGACGCCATGGCCCGGCATCCGCACCGTCGCCCAGCAGATCGCGCAGAGCAGCGCCAGACCCACCGCCGGCGCCAGCCACGACCAGCGCCGCGCGCCGCACAGCGTCAGCGCCGCCTGGCCGATCGCCAGCGAGGCAACGAGCACCGCCACAACCGCCGCGTAGGTCCCGATCACGAGGCGCCGAGCCTAGTCTGGTTGGACTCGCGCCAAGAGGCATCCCCGGCGCGCAACAAGCGGTGGGCCATCGTAGAGCCAAATTTACGTCCCCCTCCGGCGGGTCTCGGGCGCAGCGCAAAATCGGGCTCTCCCGAGGGGCGCACCGGAGCGAAGCCTCCGCAGTACCCCGGGCGGCAAGCTCAAGGGAACCGAAGCGTAGGTCGTGGGTCAGATGTAGAGCGCGTTGAAGCGGAGCGCGGCCCGCGTGGGGACGATCTTGCCGTCCCTTTCGCTGAGAAGTCCGGCCCCCCGAAGGCTTGCCGCAGCCCGATCGACGGCGCCCGCTTCCTTCTCCCACCTGTGCGGGTCGTTGGCGCCCATCCTCTGAGTCAGTTCGGCTCGTGTCAGGTGCTCAGGGTCCAGCTCCAGGACGAGGAAAAGGAGTCCGGCTTCGACCTGCTCGGCGGGGCGATCCACCATCACTCGTCCTCGTCCTCGTCCTGCGGCTCGATCTTGAGTTGTCCCGTATCCGTGCTGGGCAGCTTCCAAACGATGCCAGCGAGCAGGTCGCCTGGCGGAGTCGAGATGGCCGCAGCAACCCTTATCAATGTGTCGATGCCGGGCACGCGCTCGCCCCGCTCAAGCAGTCCGATCTCCGTGCGGTGAAGTGACGACAAGAAGGCGACCTCTTCTTGGCTGAGCCGTGCCTTCTGCCGGCAGCGGCGCATATTCTTGCCGAACTGGCAGGCTACATCGCTGCGCTCGGAACGACGCTTAGCCATCCTCACTCCCTCCGTCCTCTTTGAGGCGAAAGGGCACATCACATTCGTCTTCTCTGGG
>Ga0102953_1001825_pt1 | contig 13248 bp, 9 predicted proteins | sample SalPon2A_C_D2_MG_FD_78509 | JGI IMG/M metagenome (GOLD analysis project Ga0102953, IMG submission 78509) | Soil microbial communities from South San Francisco under conditions of wetland restoration - Salt Pond MetaG R2A_C_D2_MG | ecosystem: Environmental > Terrestrial > Soil > Wetlands | place... | reverse complement strand
TTTGATCCTTTTCCCGTTTGACACGCAGCCCAAGCAGCATGTGTCCAATGGTACCGCCAAAAGAACTGACAAAAATCGGATCGTAAAGAAGGAAGATGAACAGAAAGGCAATTGCCCTTGCGACATCGGGCGTAGTTTTAATCGCTTCAAACAAATAAGTTGCCCCGACAATCATACTGATCAGAATAACACCATCAATGATGGCTGCTTTGATCCGGTCGGGCAGGGTCGGGTAGGTTGGAGTGGTCATGGGATTAGAGTTTTAATTTGTTTATGTGTTGTGTTTTGAGCTATCCTTCTCTTCTCATTTGTTGTCCTCCTTGTAATCCCGCAAGTGCATCAAAAACCATTTGATGTTCCAATTCACTTTTCCATCCCATTTTGGACAACTCACTTTTTACTTTCAGCTCGCTTTTACTCTTTATAAAATGATAGATTGCAAAATCGATAACCTCCGTCGGGACTCGATTAACGGAAATCTTCATAATCGCAATGAGCGTGCGTAAATATCCGACCAGACAAGTGACTCCAATTTGGAAAATCCATGAAATGAGGAGTCCAATTGTGCCAACATTGAGGTCTTTGATTGTCAGTCCATGTTCCAATCTTATTCTCAGAAAAGCAATAAATCCAATTGGCTCATAATGATTTCTGGTCATTATCAGTTGATATTGGAAATACTGATTCAATACGAAAATGAGGATTACAGCGCCAAGCAATACTAATTTTATTGTTTTCCAGTTCGTGTAATTCCCTAATTTCATAAATATTTTGAGAACAAATCCAAGAATCACCCCGATTCCAACCTCATATAGTCCGATGACATAAAGTCCTTCAAGCGAGAGAAGGGCAACTAAATAAGCGATGGCGGTTGCAACTAATCCAGTTCCCAAAATGGGAATTAACAGTTGTGGCCGGGAGAAATTTTTGGGAGCTGGGAGAGATTCAGGTATGACATAATCATCCAAATTATCTTTTCTTTCTACTTCTGTTTCCAGTGCAGCAAGTTTTTCAGTGTCGAACGATTTTAGAGTTTCGTTGAAGGCATAAATAAACAACTTGACCCATTTCGAGTTTTTGCCTTGGTCCCAAATTCCTTCAAGAGACTTACTTTCAACCTCAGCTTTCCCCGTGTAATTCATTTTGGCGGTGATTTTGTGCGTCCATTTGCCAAAATCGTTTTCGCGTTTCGCCTCTACCTGGTTTTTATCCTGGTATACTACCTCCCAGTCAAGTGCTTCGAAAGTTTTAACAGCAATTTCAACAAAGATGCGTGGTTTGATTTTAGCCGTGAAGCCCTCGTGGTATTTCGGTGTAAAAGCGACTGAATGCTTCCTTTTTATCGTCTTCTCAAAATCTTGAAATTTCTGATCCATGGGGTTGATAGTTGATGAAGTATAATCAGACAGTTATTTTTATTTCTTGGCTTACAAATTTCCGGTTAAAAGGTGCAATTTGCAAAATTGCACCAACTTTGTTTATTCTCGTATTTGCCTATTTCAAATAAAATTGATTAAGGAATTGTTTAACTAATGCTGAAAGTGAATTATTTGTTGCATAAATCATATTTACAACCCTCCAAATTACTTCATTCCGTTAAATAACCATAACAATATATTCACGAGTTTTCAACAAGCGTGCAGAATTTCCGAAAGAAGGTGAGCTCAGTGGGCTAGCCTTTCCACCTGCTATTTTTCCATTGTTGTTGTTCGGTTTTGGAGAGGAACGTCCAGGCCACGGCGCGGCTGGTTTTGTTGCCCTGACCCATGGGGATGGTTTCCACTTCCACGGCTTCGGCCAGTTTGAGGGCTTGGTACACAATTTTTAGGTTGGCCTGTTTGGAAATGAGGGTGGAAAACCAAAAGCAGGAACCAGCCAGTTGTTGGCTTTGCTGGATCATTGTCCGCACAAAGCCTGCTTCGCCGCCTTCGCACCAAAGTTCGTTGCTTTGGCCACCAAAATTAAGGGTAGGCTTGCTGGCTTTTCGCTGGTGCAAATTGCGCAGTTTGCGCATTGTTCCTGCCTGTGCCTCGGCTGCGGATGCATGAAAGGGCGGGTTGCAAACAGTAAAGTCCACCGATTCGTCCGGCTGGAGGATGCTCCGGAAAATGTTTTTGGGATTGGTTTGCAGGCGACAATTGATTTTGCCATGCAGCTCGTGGTTTCGCGCGATAATGTTGTTGGCCGATTCAATAGCGACCGGATCGATGTCGGAGCCAATGAACGACCAACCATACTCCATGGTGCCGATGATGGGGTAGATACAACTCGCACCGGTGCCAATATCGAGGCCGGAGATGGATGGGCCGGCAGGGATTTTACCGCCGTTGCTGCGGGCCAGCAAATCGGCCATGTGGTGGATGTAGTCGGCCCTTCCGGGAATGGGCGGGCACAAGTAGTTTTCGGGAATGTCCCAATAGGCCAATCCGTAGTTGGTCATTAACAGCGCTTTGTTCAGCACCCGCACGGCTTTGGCATTAGCAAAGTCGATCGATTCGTCGTCAAAAGGATTTGGCCGGACAAATGGGGCCAGCTCCGGGCAGGTGGCTATGAGCTGTTGAAAATCGTACCGCTCGCGGTTTCGGTTGCGAGGATGCAATTTGGCTTTTACTTGTGGACGGGCTTTCTTTTTGGAATGCATGGAAACGATTGGTTTGAGCTTTCGAAAATACAAATTTCAGAAATAGGATAAAACCGAGCTTTTCCTTGTTGTGCAAAGTGCAACAAGGAACGAGCTGTCCGGTGCTTGAAACTCATTTCACAAGACTGGATGCGCTCATTCGTTTCAACAAACTTGCAGATTCCTGCTTCCATTTTCGCAATGCAAAAGGATTTTCTATTTTTAAGTATCAAAAATCAACCAATCAAACGATGAAAACCATTGCCGAAAAATTGAAGGAAGGAAACGTACTGATTTCCGATGGTGCCTGGGGAACCTTTTTACAACAAATGGGACTCAAGGCCGGTGAATGCCCCGAATTATGGAATGTAGAACATCCCGAAAAAGTACTGCAAATTGCCCAAAGCTACATTGATGCGGGCTCTGATATGATTGAAACCAACAGCTTTGGTGGAACAAAATTTAAGCTGGCTAACTACGAGCTGGCCGACCGCGTGTTTGAAATCAACAAGGCCGCGGCGGAAATATCGCGTCAGGCAGCCGGCCCCGACAAGCATGTGTTGGGCTCCGTTGGTCCCACCGGGAAAATGATACTAATGGGGGACGTGACCTTCGATGAGCTATACGAAGCATTCAAAGAGCAGGCGATGGCGCTGGAAGCTGGCGGCGCCGATGCGCTGGTGGTTGAAACGATGACGGACCTCGAGGAAGCCAAAGCGGCTGTAAAGGCATGCAGCGAAAATACCAACTGCGAAGTCATTTGCACCATGACTTTTGATCCGTCACCCGACGGGCAGTTTTTCACCATGATGGGCGTTTCACCCGCTGACATGGTTGAGCAGATGTTGGAAGCAGGTGCGACAATTATTGGTGCCAACTGTGGCAATGGCATGAAAAACATGCTAGGCATTGTAGCAGAAATCCGAAAGGTGAACGCCGATGTCCCGCTGCTGATTCACGCCAATGCGGGCAACCCGGTTTATAAAGATGGCGAAACCCATTTTCTGGAAACACCTGAACAGATGTCGGGTCTGGTTGAACCCTTGGTCATTGCCGGCGCCAACATCATCGGCGGCTGTTGCGGAACAACGCCTGATCATATCCGGTTGATGGCTCAAAAATTTCAAAAATAAAATAGGGGACAGCCCGATCTATTTGATCTATTGCAACGACTGTAGCACTAATTGTTTTCCAACAGTATTTTTTCAGTGGAAAAAATGTTTTGGGTTTTATGCTTGTGATGTATCATTTTCCCGGGGAAAGCTAATTGTAATGGAGGTTCCTTGTCCTTCTAAACTTGTAATTCCCAGCTTACCATTGTTTAAGTCGATGAATTCTTTACAAATCATGATTCCCAGCCCACTGCCATTTTCTTCATGAGTTCCTTTTTCCGAAACAATGACTTTGGACGACAGAATTTCGTCAATTTTGGTCTGAGACATTCCCACACCATTATCGGAGATAATGATTTTAACGTAATCAGATTCATCCAATACCTTGATTTGAATTGTACCCCCAGGGTTGGAAAATTTGATGGCATTGTTGATTAGGTTTCTCAAAATTGTGTGAATCATTTCCTGGTCGCCCCAGAGTCTGGTTTCATCTTGACAATCAATAGATAAATCGAGACTTTTAGCTTTGAGTTGTCCGGAATTAAGTTCGGCAATTCGTGTAATATGGTCTTTAATTTTCAGTGACGTGGGATGGCAACTGATATGTTTGGTTTGAGTGCGTGCCCACGCTAGAAGATTTTGAAGCAGTTCAAAAACTTGTTTGGACGATTTATGGATGTGATCAGCAAATTCTGATTTTTCGTTATTTGTCAATTGGTCAGATTGAGAATTCAAAATATCCGAAAAACCAACGATGGAATTAAAAGGACCGGAAAGATCGTGAGCGATGATTGAAAACAGTTTGTCCTTTGTTGTATTGAGTTTGCTAAGCTCTTGGTTGGCCTGGCTTAGGTTTTTTGATTGTATTTCGAGTTGGTTTTTTCTCTCAATCAACAACTGGTTGGCTTTATTCAGACTTTCGGTTTGTAATTCCAGGAGATTATTTTTTTCTGAAAGTGCTGCTGTTTTTTCCTTTACAGCTTCTTCAAGTTTCGACTTTTGTTTATTGAATTGCACTGTCCGAAAATAATTATATCCCCAAATGGCAAAGATGATTGCTAAAATCACTATCGATTTGAAAACATTCGTTTTGTACCATGGAGGTAGAACAACGATCTTTAATTGGGTTCCTTTGTGATTCCATACACCGTCGTTATTCGAAGCAATAACTCGAAATAAATATTCACCTGGATGCAGATTCGTATACGTGGCTTCACGTTTAGTGCCAACATAATTCCAATCTTCGTCAAAATCTACCAGTTTATAAGCATACTGGTTCTTCTTCGAATTAATAAAATTCAATGCTTTGTAGCTTATTGAGATGACATTATCGTCGTCGTCCAGGATTAGTTTTTCCGGCTGTCCATCCACCTGTTGTAATTTTTCTTTTTCTTGTGTTTTTGTCAGTTTTTTGTTTGAAATTTTTAGTTGGTCGATGAATACTTTTGGCGGTTTGGTATTGAAATGCAAATCTTCTGGTTTAAATACATCCATCCCCCTGGTTCCGCCAAAGTAGAGTACGTTATTGGTACTTTTGTAACACGTTGTTGTATTGTACTCATAGGAATGCAAACCATCATCTTTCGTGAAGTTTATAACGGTATGATTCGTTGGATCGAACATGCTAAGTCCGTACTGATTACTAATCCATAGTCGATTTTTAGAACCGCTAAGGATTCCCTGGATGTTATTGTTTGAAAAAAGGTTGTTGAATTGAGTGAAGTTGTTTTTTTCAGGATTGTAACGGTTTAATCCTGTTGGTGTGCCTATCCATAAAACATCATTGTTGTCTTCAAAGATTGTTTTAATAACATTGTCATTTAACGTGGATGTGTCACCCGGTTGTGAATAATAGTTTTCAAATGTATGTTTTCCGTTCCGCAACCGGCTAAGTCCCCAGACAGTAGCTACCCATAAATCCCCTTTATGATCGATAAGTACCTGATTGGTCCAATCGTTTGATAAATTATTATGCTGGTTGTTATAATGGATGAATCGTTGTTTCTTTTGATCAAAAAAGTCAACACCTTTTCCATGAACGGCAAGCCAGAGGTTACCTTTTTGATCTTCAGCAATCGATCGGACATCATTTCCTGCGATTGAGTTAGGATCACTAGCACTTGGTTTATATTCAAAAAATTGTTGCTTTTTTTCATCGAAATACTGAAGGCCGTTAAAATAGGTGCCTACCCACATTTTCCCTTTGCTGTCGCGAAAAATTGTCATGACAGCGCCATGTCCCAGACTGTGCGGGCTATCAGAGTGGCTATAATATTTCGAGGTTTTGGATTTTCTGTCAATGACATATATTCCACCTTCAGCTTTACCAATCCATAATTTATTATTGCTGTCTTTTGCTATGGAAAGGACATTCGTGGTTGGATCGTTGGTATATGATTCCAGTCCTTCGAAGTTCGAATTGAATCCTTTTAGGTTCATGCTAATTCCTACGCCACCCGGCGAATGATAGATCCAAAAATTCTTCTGTCGGTCCTGGTAGATTCCGTGTACTGCTCCTTGTATAGAGTTTGGGTCATAAATGTTTGGGTAATATGCATGAAATTTACCCGTTTGAGGATCAAGAAATTTGAGTCCGGTATAATCAATAGACCAAATATGATGGTCACGATCAATATAAATATCAACAGCCATTGCTTGGTCCTGGTTGATTGAGGAATATTGTTTAAACTCTCCGGTATGAATATTTAACCATGCAATTCCCCCGCCGAGCATGGCCATCCACAATCTTCCGTGGTCAAGAGCCAGTTTACTGATGGTGGCTTTTTTTAATTTCTCCGAATTTTCGTTGCTTCCGGGAAGTTTCTCCCATTTTTTATCGTATAAATTGTATTTTTCTAACCCTTTGTTGCCCGAACAGGCAACCCAGATATTGTTATTTTCAATAATAAAATGGTTAATCTGGCCTTCATTTAAGGATAAGATTTTTGAAACAACGTTTTTGGTATAATCAATTTTATAAATCTCAGGAGAGATGCTGACATATAGAATTCCGGGCTTCCCTTGTTCAATTTGTCCTACATTATGGCCATTTGGATGGTATTGCTTATTTAAAGGTCGAAAGCGGTTAAAATTATCCTGTTCTTGATTGTATTGACATAGGCCATTCGTTGTTGCCACCCATAAAATACCGTTGGAATCAACCAACAATTTGTTGATCTGATTGCTGGGAAGAGAACAACTGTCATCGTTTTCTGATAAGTAAGAGTTAAAATGGTAGCCATCATATTTGTACAGGCCATTTTGTGTTGCCACCCATATGAATCCCGTAGTGTCTTGACTAACATCATTGATATTCGAATTGAGGATGCCATCTTCTTGCGAGAAGTAGTTGATTGATAGTTTTGGTGCATTGGCATAAATGCTAAGATTTTGGCATAATAGGAGTAAAATACTCAAAATGGATATCGAATACCCTTTCTTTCTTTTATTCAGTAAACAGTTCATTTGGTTTTTTAGCCTCATTGTCATCCCACTTTTCTTCCTCTGTAAAATAATGTGCTAATATAATAATGATCAATAAACTAAAGGTATGAAACGACATCATCCTCGTATTTCAATGAGGTTGAAACTTTGAATTGTTCATAACCATCGTTTGGTTTTAAAGTTACATTTTTTTTATTTTGATCGACCATGATTTTACTTTTATCCTGAATGAACGGTTATTTAAAGACGATCAAAATAATTGGGTCAAAAGGTATTAAGGTTGACATTCAGTTTCGCAGAACACCTGACTTGACATTTCAAGAAAATATTCGAAAGCCAACTACCCGAATATTTATCGTTTGATGAAATTCTTGTAGTGGTTGTAGCGATCAAAAATTTGCCGGACATAAGTGTAAGGTTCGATACCTCTTACATACCCAAATTTGACCGCATCATCCTGATAGTTTTCGGGATAACTTAGCGCTAAAATCATTTTCTCTACATTGCCATCCCAGCGGTCAGAATCGAGCCCTCGTTCCTCCGCCAGGTTTTGAGCGTCTGTCACGTGCGAATAACCACAATTGAATGCTGCCAACGTAAATTTGATGCGCTGAATGGAATCTTCAACATCCATAAAGTTTTCTTCCAGTTGCTGTAGGTAGTTGGTACCCGCTGCCACATTTTCAGCTGCATTATGAATATTTTCAACGCCCAGTTCCTCAGCCGTTTCAGGAGTCAGCTGCATCAATCCCTGCGCGCCGGCCCACGATGAGGCTTTCGGTTTAAACTGCGACTCCTGGTAGATTTGTGAGGCCAGTAAGCGCCAGTCCCAGTGAATCTTTTTAGCGTTCTTTTTAATGATGGAATCGTATTTGCTGATCCGGTTTTTATTCAGGCTGTAAAAGTCACTTTTCACCCGTTTCCGGAAATCTCGTCTGTTTTTAAAGTATTTGTTGTAAATCACATAATAATCCGTCTCCTTACGTTCTTGCTTGATCCATTGGTTTATAGCTGCAAGCAGTTGCGGTGAGTTAGGACGCACGGCCCATGCAACACGTTGCGAAAAACTAATTGGGACGTCAATATCTAAAATGGGATAGTACGAAGCATTGATTTTAGCCAGGTTATCATCGGCCACCGTGTATTTGATATCGCCATCCACCACCATTTTAATGATCTTGTCGGTGGAGATATTTCCTTTCAGCGTATCAATATAGATTTTGCCACCCATTTCTTTCGATAAATTTTGAATGCGCTTGAAATAGGACGTATTTTCCCGCACAGATACGGTATCCCCAATTAATTCGATGGGATCATGGATCAGTGATTTTTGGATGGCTGCCCACCTCATTTTTCGCCAGTGGTTTGGTTTTTTCTGGATCAACACCTGGTGTGTGAGATACAGGTAATCGGTGAATTTGACTTTCTTTTTCCGGTCAGTGGTAATGGTCAAACCGTAAGCCAGAAGATCAGCCTTACCACGGTTGAGTTCATTGATCAAACTGTCCATATTTTTTGAAACATGCAGTTCCAGCTTAAGGTGAAGATGGTCAGCCAATCGTTTTACCAATTCATATTCGTAGCCCATGGCCTTTCCCCGGTACAAAAAATAGCTCGTGCTGTTATAGGCAATCAAGACACGCAGTTTGCCATCTTTCTTAATCTGATCCAGATCCCTGTGAAAAGGCGTACCAGTTTGTTCCGGTGTTGTTTGATTTTTATCGGAACACGCAGTCACGAAGAGAAATAGAAATAAGAAAACCAAGTAGGATTTGTTTTGACACATATCATTAATTGAAACGATTCGTTTGGGTACTTGTTCAAAAGAGGCTTGTGAGGTGAGCTCTTAAATTCAATGTAATGAATTGAAAGATAGATTTTTGTATGATTTTAACCTTTTGAGGATGACTCCCGTATGATCAACTCCGTTTTCAGTTTGACGGATTTTTGTAATTGGTTGTCATCTATTTTCTCAAAGAAAAGTTGGGCAGCCTGTTGACCCATTTCGAAAGTGGGATGGGTGATGGAGGTGAGTTGTGGATCAACGACGGTTGAGTGGAATTCATCGGTGAATCCCACCAGTCCGATATCTTCCGGGATGCGGAGATCGTTTTGTTTGATCGCTTTCATGGCGGCGAAGGCAACCGTGTCATTAATACCAAAGACAGCGTCAGGTGGGGTGGGGAGTTTGAGGAGTCGGTTCATGGCATCACGCGCCGATTCCGGGCTGAGGTTGCAGCGTTCGATTAATTGGTGATCAACAGGCAATTGGCAATCCTTGAGTCCGTCAAGGTAGCCGGCCAGCCGTTCTTTAGAGATGTTTAGCTGTTCAGGTCCCGAGATGAAAGCAATGCGTCGAAATCCTTGTTCGAAAAAGTGGCGGGTGATCTGTCGGGCGGCGTCTACATTGTCAGCGGTGACATTAGGCACTTTGCCTTCCAGGCACACCCGGTCAAAGAATACCAGCGGAATTTCCTGTTCCACTAGTCGCTGAAAATGGTCGAAGCTTTGCGTTTCCTGGCTCAGGCAAACAATCAAACCCTCCACCCGTGCTTTCAGCAGGTTGTCAATCGACTCCACTTCTTTCTTTATGGATTCGTTCGAGCTGAAGATCAGGATGAAATAGCCTTTCTCCTTGGCGTAGCTTTCAATGCCGGAAATAACAGACGCGTAAAAATGGGTGACCAGATCAGGGACAATCACGCCGATCATGCGGGTTTCCTGCTTCAGCAGTCCCATGGCCAGTGGGTTGGGCGAGTAGTGTCGCTCAGCAGCCAATTGTTTCACCTTTCGCCGCATCTTCGGGCTGATCTCCGGGTGATCCTTCAAGGCTCGTGAGATGGTAGAGATGGAAACGTTCAGCTCCCGTGCCAAATCTTTTAATGAAACATGCCGCTTTCCCATAGTTGATCGATATCCTGCAAATTTAGGTTTTTCAGGTGAACCAGGAAGAGCAAGGAAGTTTCGTAAAAACAACAATGGAGAATTAGTTGTATTGGAAACCAAACTTTTACAGGATGGACAGGTGTTTTGACCATGAAAGCAGCCATTGGAAAAGGGCTTTGTTCGTAGGATGGATTGCTGTGTTTTGTCTAAGTATTCTGTGGCTTTTCTACTATCTTTGTTTGCAATCAAAAACACGAACGCTTTGGACTTAAAGATAAAAGAAGAACTGATTCGAATCTATGAAGGTCATTTTCAGGAAGAAATGACTGCTTTTGAAGTGTTGCCGGCGTCTGGTTCGTACCGGGAATATTGTCGCATAAAAAGTGAAAATCACCAGGCGCTTGGCGCCTACAATGCTGATGTGCGCGAAAATAAGGCCTTCCTGGAATTCTCACGTCACTTTTTTAGCGAAGGCATTTCTGTTCCTGAAATCTATACGGTCAATCACGATTCAACTTGTTACATCCTGGAAGATTTGGGATCGTTGACTTTGTTTGACTACCTGGTTCGTACCCGCGAATTGGAAGGTTTTTCAGAAAAGGTCACCCAAGTGTACAAGAAGGTTTTGCAGGAATTGCCGAAGATTCAGGTGGTGGCTGGAAAAGGGATCAATTACGATGTTTGTTACCCACGGGCGGCTTTCGACAAACAATCGATGATGTGGGATTTGAATTATTTCAAGTATTATTTTCTGAAGCTTGCCAAAATACCGTTTGATGAGCAGGCCTTGGAAGATGATTTTCAGAACTTCAGCAATTTTTTGCTGGATGCTGAAAATGACTTTTTCATGTTCCGTGATTTTCAGTCGCGCAACATCATGCTGCACGACAACAAGGTGTCGTTCATCGATTACCAGGGAGGACGAAAGGGCGCTTTGCAATACGATTTGGCTTCGCTGTTGTTTGATGCCAAAGCCGATATACCACAACCGGTCCGCAATGAACTGCTCGATTTTTACCTGGATGAGTTGGAAAAATATAAAGAGGTCGACCGATCCAAATTCAAAATGTATTTCACAGGTTATGTTTTGATCCGCATTCTGCAAGCCATGGGAGCGTACGGTTTTCGGGGTTTTTACGAGAAGAAAGAACACTTCCTGAAAAGTATTCCGTTTGCACTCGACAACCTGAAATACCTATTGGAAAACAACAACATCACGATAGAATTACCTGAACTGTTTAACGTGCTGGATGCCATCAGCGAATCCATTTATTTGCGGAAGATTGGCATGCAAGATGGCGCTTTGACGGTTCGGATCACCAGCTTTTCCTACAAGAAAGGCTTGCCGGAAGACCCATCAGGAAACGGCGGCGGTTATATTTTTGATTGTCGCGCTATTCACAATCCCGGCCGTTACGAAGATTACAAAGAGTTAACGGGCAAAGATCAGTCGGTGATCGATTTTCTAGAGAAAAAATCAGAGATTGGTGTTTTTATGGCCAATGTTTTTGGCTTGGTGGATCAGTCGGTGAAAACCTATTTGTCGCGTGGCTTTTCAAACCTGTGTGTCAACTTTGGTTGCACCGGTGGACAGCATCGTTCGGTCTACGCTGCAGAGAATCTCGCCAAACATTTAAAAGAAAAATTCCCGGTGAATGTCGAAGTGACACATCGGGAACAAGATTTTTAGAAAATAGAAGGGATGTCATCATTCCAAAAAGATGACATCCCTTTCAGATATCGTTGTCATCCCGGACTTGATCCGGGATCTCCATGGATCAGGGAAAGACGATTAGAAAGATCCCGGATCAAGTCTGGGATGAATCCAACTATTAGGATTTACTTTTATGCTGATTTAGCGTCAAAGTTTTCCTGGTACTCTGCAATAATTTTATTAACCTGTTGAGGCGACACCCGTCCATATACTTTTTCACCAACGGTAACAACCGGCGCCAGTCCACATGCACCGACACATCGCAGGCAGCTCAATGAAAATTTGCCATCAGGCGATGTTTGTCCCACTTCAATGTTCAACTGCCGTTTGAATTCAGTGAGCACTTGTTCGGCACCACGGACATAACAGGCCGTTCCCATACAAATCGAAATGGGATGCTCTCCCTGTGGTAGCATGGTGAAAAAGGAATAGAATGTCACCACACCATATACTTTGGCTACTGACATTTTCAACTCTTTGGCAATTATTTCCTGTACTTCAGCTGGAAGGTAACCCAATTTGCTTTGAGTTTGGTGTAGCACATTAATCAGTTCCCCTTCCTCGTTATTGAAATCAGCACAGATTTCCTTAATCTGGTTTAGCGTATTTTCGGTAAGTTTTATTTTTGGCATTGTGTTTTAGTTTTCGGATGATTCATCTTTTTTTGTTGTTTTTGTAGCTTTATCATTTTTTGCTCTTTTGTTGTTTGTCATTGAGTCATTAATTGTCATTGGTTTAATTTTCTGACTAATGCTATGAGCTTTTGGGGCCAATTGAATTAATGTAATTATTCAATTTAATACCTAATGAATTGTATTTACCAATAAGCTCATTGAATTGATCTTCAGTAATTAATTTCCTTCTGAAAGCTTTGGTCAACCATGTTTTTGTTTCAAATAGAGAACCTCTGGAAAAATAGAGGAAGTTTTTATGGTCTTTATAATGATATCGACCAAATCCTTCACTAATATTTGCTGAAACAGAATCAGCAGCGTCCAATAATTGTTGAGCCGTTGAATACTTATAAAAGCTTTCCCATTGAATGACCAGATCATTTACTTCATCTGCTAAATCCATAGATATTTGATACACTTGTAAATCTTCCAGTTTCATTATTTTGTCATTTAAAGTTTATGTCAAACAATTTACAACTAATGACTATCAATGACAATAAAATGACTACCTAATGACAATTGAATGACCATCAATGACTTCCTCAAGTTAGCTTCTGTCAAAGTACTCCGTGTGCAGCAAATGATGGGCTTTTTCGCTCATGGGTTCACCGAGGAACTCTTCGTACAGTTTTTTGATGTATGGGTTCTCGTGCGATTTGCGCAACACTTTATTTTTATCTTCAGAATACAGCGCTTTTTGACGTTTATGCAGCACTTCCACATCACCGTGGTGATAGGGCTGGCCGCCGCCGCCAATGCATCCTCCGGGGCACGACATGATCTCAATGGCATGGAACT
>Ga0102953_1001824_pt1 | contig 13253 bp, 14 predicted proteins | sample SalPon2A_C_D2_MG_FD_78509 | JGI IMG/M metagenome (GOLD analysis project Ga0102953, IMG submission 78509) | Soil microbial communities from South San Francisco under conditions of wetland restoration - Salt Pond MetaG R2A_C_D2_MG | ecosystem: Environmental > Terrestrial > Soil > Wetlands | place... | reverse complement strand
TGGGGCGTGTTGACCTATCATGAACCCTTCGATCCGAACGGTGGAATCCGGGTGCAAATGGTGGCTCAGAATGCAGGTTAAAGGAGCTTGCTTGACAGGAGTTCTGAAGAAAGTATCTGACCCCTAATGTGTAAAGATATTCTTCATTGTTTTTTGTCACATACCGATATTCTTCTTCATATTTCCAATCAGCCAACTTGACGAACAACTCGTCATTTATCTGGTGCGAATCCTTTTTAAAGGTATAAATTTCATTTTCGTATTTCACCATCTTTATTCCGTCCCAATTTTTCGGCGAAAACTCAATGGCAATACCTTTATGGCTGTCAGCATAGTGAGCCCATAAACGAATATCATCACAATTCGCAGATAGCGCACAAACTCTGCGCTCTTCGGTTTCACGACTCAGATGGATCATCCCTTCACCTTTTATGTTGGCGCGAAGTATGCCTTCCATTGGGTCGTTGAGATCTTTCACAGGGCAACAGAATAATCGTCGCTCAATTAGAATATCAGCCAACCATTCAAGATTGGTTGTAGGTCTAAATTTATATAATTTTGGTTGATTGTTTTCCATGCTGAACATAACTCCCTGATGCACGTGCCATACTTTCTATGCGTTCTTTGGTTGCAATAAAAAGCTACTCCGATCAATTCCTAAGGTCACAGCCTTTTCCGAATGGCCGAAAGTGGCCGTACCTCGCCGGTGGTGCCACAGGCGATAGTCGGCCACAATCAGCCATTCAGGGTGGAGAACAGGTGTGCTATCCGCGAACGCCAATCTAAAGGGAAGTGTTCCGAATGGCATGAAATGAGGCGTCAAACAAGCGCTAATAACCACAATACCGAAGCCTGTCACCATTGTGTGCTCGCCAGCCTCTGACAGAAAGCTTACATTTAGACGAGTTGATTGGGGGCCGTTCGTTAGACCTTCAAGAGATACACCAACATTTGAGTCTATTGGAGACAAATAATGGCAATATCGTGGAAGTCGCTCGAGGACACTGTGCGCTCAATCGCTTCGATCAAATGGAAAGCTTTAGCGGTTCCAGAGCATTTGGCAGGAGTAAACTTTGATGCAGTAGTGAGGCCCTCATCCGATGAACTAATTCTCATCGAAGTATCCAAGCGAAATGATCTTCAGAAAGTTCGTGATGATATCGTAAAAATAAATTCTCATCGATTGCATAGTCTTTCTGATGGCGTGCTCGTTAGAGGTTATGTTCTCCTTGAATCAGAGCCCACTACTTCGATGCTTGAAACGGGGGAGGCAAACAAAGTAAAGGTAATGTCTGTAAATACCTTTATTAACGAATTCTTCCAATATGATGCATATATCCGCTTAAGATCTTCGCAGCCCTTTGGCAGCGCACTGAATCCAATGACGGGAGAACCAGATACCGTTGGATACATTCCTGTGAATTATTACATGTCTGATCGTGATGATGAAAGTTTCGATGCGAATAGGATTTCTAATTTGGTATCTAACGGAAAAAAAATTATTCTAGTTGGTGACTATGGAACCGGGAAGTCTCGGTGTACCCAAAAGATTTTTGAAATTCTCACATCTAAATCGATGGAACTAGGAAAGCAGGTCTTTGTAATCAATCTCCGCGAGCATTGGGGGGCAAGCTCAGCGTCTGAAATAATTGCTGGACACCTCGAAGAATTGGGCCTTTCAGGATCTATAGACAACGCGATGCAAATTGTTCGGTCAGGTGGCGCAATTCTTCTATTAGACGGTGTGGATGAAGTTGGCACACAAGTTTTTGGTAATAGTAGAGATAATAGAAGAGCTGTTCGGAAAGCTGCTCTATCTGGAGTGAGGAAACTTATTGAAGCGAATAAAGGAGGAGTTCTCCTCACAAGCCGCTCTCACTATTTTGATGGTGATGATGAAATGATTGAATCACTAGGGCTGGGCATTGGGAAGTTGCCAATTGTGCTTAGATGCCCAGAAGAATTTAACGAAGCTGAAACATCTCAATATCTTTCACAGATTAACCTTAATATAAGACCTCCATCATGGCTTCCTCGCAAGCCATTGGTTTTTCAAGTCCTTTCGACTATCGACTCTGCTGACGCATTAAGTTTGCTTAACTCAGAGGACGGTGAGCTTGTATTCTGGAACCGGTTTATTACGGCGATTTGCGAACGCGAAGCACGTATTCACGGTTCACTTCAATCCGAAACAGTCCGTCTAATCCTAGTTGGCCTTGCCGAGATAAGTCGAGAAGGCGATAGCTTTCTTGGGCGGCTATCCATCCGGAATGTCCGCGAGGCTTATGAGCATGTGATAAAAGATACGCCAGACCAAGCAGGTGAACAGATGCTTATGCGACTTTGTACTCTTGGCCGAGTTGCTCCAGCCTCACCTGAACGTCAGTTTATGGATAGCTATATCGTGGATGGCCTTAGAGCAGAGGCTCTTATCAATAGTATTGATAGCCAAGATAAAACAATCATTAACCAAATATGGAAGCAGCCCTTAGGTCGCTTTGGTTGGTCACTGCTTCATGAATCGTTAGTTAACTATAAAAAAGAGCATGCGTATAAAACTGAGTTGGCGCAATTATCAAGAGGAGTAAACAATCAGGCTTACGCGGAGATAATCTCTTCGCTGCTCGCAACAGATGGTCCACTAATTGACGCTGGGAACATGACGGTAACAGACTGCGATATATACTGGTTGAAAGTTGGGTACCGCAGGGTAGTTAACCTATGCATTAAGAGTTCCTATGTTCGCAATCTTGAACTTTTACCCGAATCGCCCAAAGAGCAATCGACACTCAATTTGATTGACTGCCAAATCCTTGAACTATTCGGTGTTTCTAGCAGTGCAGGCCTTCCAACATGGATTCAAGCATCAGGAATAGAAAAATATGACACTATGTCTAATGCAAATCTAATTAAAAATAGTGAGTTAGACCCTGTGCATACATTATTTCTTGTTTTAATCCACAAGATATTTTTTCAGCCAGGGGCTGGAAGGCAAGAAAAAGCTCTACTCAAAGGTGGCTTTGGCCAAGAGTATGACGCAAAGTTACTTCAGAAAATATTGAAACTTCTTCTGCGAAAAGAGCTGATTGAGAAGCATCAGGGAGATGATGGATATATATATGGGCCAATCCGAAAACATTCGAAAAGAATGGCAGCCATAAAAGCTCAGCTTGCATTGTCAGATGACCCCATTTGGGATGAGATTGGCAACTTAAATAAAAAATAGTTAGCTCAATCTTTAGGCCAGATTCCCTATTTGTTGGCTGGAAGGAAAATCGGGGACAGTATATACATTATTCCCTCGTCCGTTCTGGTCTGAACGCAAGCGGTTAAATCTGGGATAATGCCTGTTATCATTCATTCCCAATCCCCCCAATGAAGTGAAACGAGGGTACGCGCCCTGGAGGCGCGTGGCAATTTTTTGAGAGGCGGGGCTAGAGACTTTTCAGGGCCATAACGATATCGGCGGGTTCCATGCGCTGCGTGTATAGTCCGCATCCACGAAGGCATGCGCGGTGATGCTATCCGTCAGGCTGCAAGCTTGTCCGCATGAAGTGCTTCCAGCGCCAGACGGGGCTTGGCGCTGACGATACGAAGCAATGCACGGGCCGGGCCGGTCGGATGCCTGCGTCCCTGCTCCCAGTTTTTCAACGTGGCCGGACTGACTTCCAGCAAGGCGGCAAACTGAGATTGCGATAATCCGGTCTTGACCCGAATCGCCTGCACATCGACGTCCGCAAACTCAACGCTTCGCGATGCGGGTTTTGCTCCCCGCTTGATCGCACCCGCTTCACGAATACTGGCGCTCAACTCGTTAAAAAGTTTCTCATCCATCTCCAAACTCCTCTTCAGCCAGTGCTTTCAATACCTTGAGCTGATCGCTGGTCAGATCCTCCTGCTCATTCTTGGCATACGCCAGCAGCATGAATATCTGACTATCGGACACAGCCCAATAGTAAATCACCCGTGCACCGCCACGCTTGCCGTGGCTCTTTGCGGCTATGCGCGCCTTGCGAATCCCGCCACCGCCGGGAATACGCGCACCCATGTCCGGACGCTCGGCCAATTCGCTCTGAAACCCCGCATACACATCATCATCCATCAGCGACATGATCTGGCGCGTAAAGATGGAAGTTTCAAATATGACCACGGCTGAAGGTACGCCATTGGCGTATAGTTGTAAATAGTATCATTGGAAATGCCCCCCGTCCCCGAATAGAGCAATACAAAATTACGCGCCCGTTTGGCGCGTGGCAATTTCCGGGAGGCGGGGCTAGAGGCTTTTCAGGGCCTTGATGATGTCAGCGGGTTCCATGCGTTGGGTGTAGTCCGCATCCACGAAGGCATGCGCGATGATGCCGTCCGTGCCGATGATGTAGGTGGCAGGCATGGGGAGTTCGAAGGCGTCGTTGCCCTGGTTATCGGCAATATCGATGTCGAAGGCCTCGTAGATGGGACGCAGCGCCTCGGGCAGCGTGAATACCAGCCCGTAGCGGCGCGCTACGGCGTTGTCTTTATCCTGCAGCAGCGGGAAGGTCAGATTACCCTTGTCGCGGATTTCTCCGGCGTGTGCGGCCGTTTCAGGTGCGATAGCAATCAATCGCCCTCCTGCCGCCTCGATGTCCGGCAGCGCAGCTTGTAGCGCCTGCATCTCCAGATTGCAGTACGGGCACCATGCGCCGCGATAGAAGTTGATAACCAGCGGTCCCTCGGCCAGCAGCCCGGTGAGCGACAACTTGCCTCCAGCCAGCTCCGGAAGATCGAAATCGGGGGCGCTATCCCCCGCCTTCACCGCGCCGGCCTCAAGATCGGACTGCTTCAGGCCCGCCGTCGCTTCGTCCATCGTCTCGGCCACCTCGGCGGGCGCCATGTCCCTGAACTGCTGATTGAACTTCTCGATCTCTTCGCGCAATAACATATCAGTCCTCCAGTGCCCCGCCGCAGCTGGAGCCCTGCCCGGCAGTACACCCATAGCAGTGGTCCATCACGGCGATCGGGCGGCCGGCGATGTCGTGCTTTAAAAGCTCGCGCAGGTGGGTTCGTTTGCCGCTCTGCTCAAGCATCGGGAGATTCAGCATCTGGTTGAAATCGCAGTCGTAGAGATAGCCCTGCCAGTCCACGCTGACCATGCTTTTGCACATCACGCCATCGAGATTGGCCTCGCTATACGCCTCCTTGAGCAGCTGCATGTAGGAGGCGAACTGGCCCCTGGAGATCAGCGTGCTGCCGAAGCGCTGGATCGGCATATTGGTGATGGTGAACAGGCGGGAAAACTCGATGCCGTGGCGCAACCTGAGCTCCCGCTTGTAGGCGGCCTCCAACTCGTCCTGCGCCGGCGGCAGGCTCGGCCCCTGCGGGTTGTACACCAGGGTCAGGCTCAGATCCGAGCCATCGATGCCGTAGCCCAGGGCGTTGAGGCGCTTAAGCGCGCAGATGCTGGTATCGAAGGTTCCCTTGCCGCGCTGCGCATCCACGTTGTCGCTCTGGTAACAGGGCAGCGAGGCCACGACCTCAACCCCCTGTGCGGCAAGGAAGGCTGCCGTGCCTTCATGTTCGGGCTCTTCGAGGATGGTCAGGTTGCAGCGGTCGATCACCCGCACGCCGAGCTTTCTTGCAGATGTAACAAGATGGCGGAAATGCGGGTTCATCTCCGGCGCCCCGCCGGTGAGATCCAGGGTGGTGATACTCCCGGCCCCCAGCACATCGAGGATGCCCTGCACCGTATCCTGCTGCATGACCTCCTTGCGGCGCGGACCGGCATTCACATGGCAGTGCAGGCAACTCTGGTTGCACAGGTAGCCGAGATTGACCTGCAGGGTTTCCAGCCGGCCGCGTCGGATGGCGGGAAAGTCGGTGTCTTGCAGCAAGGGCAGCGTGGCATGCATGCGCGGTGTCCTCCGATAGGGTTTCAGCAGGTAGTCGACACCATAGCGGAATTCTTACACGAAGACTTCACAGCGAGCGATTATCCCAGGACTGCAATTCCTGCTCGGCCAGCTTGCGCGCCCCCAGCCAGGTGGCATCGAACTCGCACAGGCTGGCGAAGCCGGCCGCGATATCGGCATAGCACACCATCGGGTTGGTATCGTAATAGCTGCCCCAGGCGCCCCGCTCTTCTTCAGGCAGGCGCATCGGATCGGCGGGCGCCAGATCGACCAGCTCGATGCCCAGCCTCTTGAACGAATTGACCAGCTGCGGCACGACGGTGAGCGCCACCCAGCGAAAACCCATGGTGTGCAGGTACATGGTGGCCGAGATAATGCCCAGGCGCGCATCGCCCGGCTTCGACTCGGCCAGGTTGCCGATCTCCACGATCTCGTCGCGCTTCACCGCCTGCCCTGCCCTGGCGGCAATGGCCTGCTCCATCGGCTCATCGAGGTAGGCCTCCAGAAACAGCGGACCGCTCTCGGCCGAGCGAATGCCGAGCACGGCGCGGAACGAGCCATCATCCTCGGCCACGCGCATCAGGTTCGGCATGAATTGCTCCAGCCGGGCCCCGTAGGCACGGCGGTAAACCGCGGCGATGCGCGCATTGGCAAGCTCCCGCTCCGGATGCTCGGGGGTGAGGATATCAACGATCACGGCACTCTCCTGAAAGGCAACGCTTAAGCGGCTGCGATTATAGGCCAGAGGCATGCGGTGGGGAATGCATGGCCGCATCGCCCGCCTGCCCGGCATGCAGACCATGCCCGGGCCGGGACCGTTCGGAAAGACTTGCGTGAACGTCGCTGCGTCGTACCATCCGTGACATCGAAAAAATGATACGGGGCCAATGCGCAAGCGACTTTCGTGCCCGATCAGGAGGGAAACATGGAAGCCAATGATGTCGTTTTGGCAGTCAGGGAAGGACGCAGCCTGGAGGGCCAGAACATGGCCGGCCTGAACCTTTCAGGGCAGGACCTGAGCAAGGCACAATTCAAGCGGGCCAACCTGTCCGGTTGCGACCTGCGCAAGGCCGACCTGCGCGGTGCCGACCTTTCAGGCGCCAACCTGATCGATGCCGACCTGCGCGGCGCACGACTGCGCGGCGCCAACCTCACCGACTCCATGCGCTTCAATGCCAGGATCCTGAAATGGGGCCTGAAAGGCGCTTACATCACCGGCCCGACGGCCTACAAGGATTAAGGCAGCGCCAACCCGATGACAGCCCAACTGCAATCCATCCCCGGCACCTTCCCGCTGAGCGAAGACAAGCCTTTCATCAGCGAAAGCGAGTGGGTGATCCTCAAGCTGCTTTGCCGCCCGCTGGACAGCCTGGCCGATGCCGAACCTGAAGAGCTGGTGCAGGCCAGCGGCAACCAGTTCACCCTCGAGCGCAGCCGCGAACTGATCGCCATCGTGCGCATCTCCCGCCTGCACGGGCTGGGCAGCTGGATGGCCCGCCTGCTGGTCGAGGCCGGATGCAGCGAAGATGATGTACTCAATGGCGATGCCGATGCGCTTTGCGCACGGGTCAACACGCACATGGGCTACACCATCTGCAACACCGCAACCTGCCGCGCCCTCGAAAGCCTGCAGGCTGCCTGGCGCAGCTCGAACAAAACCCCGAAACAGGAAGAGCCATGAACGAACGTATACTGATCACCGGCGGGGCCGGATTTATCGGCGCCAACCTTGCCGCAGCCCTGGTCAAACGACCGGGCACCGATGTGGTCGTGCTGGATGATTTCAGCTTCGGCGACTGGAAAAATCTGCTGCATGTCGATTGCGAGGTACGCGCCGGCTGTATCAGCGATCCGGCACTGGTCGAAGAAATCGCCGACGGCGGCTTCTCCGCCATCCTTCACCAGGGCGCGATCTCCGATACCACGGTGCTGGACCAGCGGCGCATGATGGAGATCAACACCAATGCCTTTGCCGCCATGCTCGAGGCCAGCAGCTTCTCCGGCACGCGCATGATTTACGCATCCTCGGCCGCCACCTACGGCAATGCCGCTGCCCCGAACACCGTCGGCGGCGAGGAAGAGGCCGCCAACGTGTACGGCTTCTCCAAGCTCTCGATGGATCGCATTGCCGCCCGCTGGTTCGACCGTCACCCGTCGGCCGTCGTCGGCCTGCGCTATTTCAACGTCTATGGCCCCGGCGAAGCCCACAAGGGCAGGACCGCGTCGATGATTCTGCAGCTCTACAACCAGATCAAGGCGGGCAACCAGCCGCGCCTGTTCAAGCATGGCGAGCAACAGCGCGATTTCGTCTATATCCGCGACGTGATTGACGCCAACCTGGCCGCGCTCGATGCGCCGCGCTCCGGCGTGTGCAATGTCGGCTCGGGCAAGGCGCGCTGCTTCAACGACCTCGTGCTGAACCTGGAAACCCTGCTGAACACCAAGCTGGAAGTGGAATACTTCGACAACCCGTACGACTTCTACCAGAACCACACCGAGGCCGAGATGGGCGCCACGCGCGACCTGCTTGGCTGGGAACCGAAGTGGTCGCTGGAGGATGGCATGGCTGAATATGTCGGCCTGCTGGAGAAGGGCGTGAACGAACCGGTCGAGGTTGTGGCATGAAGCAGGCTTCCCGTTTCCCCGGCGCGCGCCTGCTAGCCGTTGCGGGCCTGGCCCTGCTGCTGCCGCTCAGCGCCTGCATGACCGTCGTGACCCAGCAGGGCAATGTGCTCAAGCCGGAGAAGGTGGCCATGATCCACGAGCAGGACAGCCGCTTCCAGGTCGAATCGATCCTCGGCTCCCCGGTGCTGCGCGACGATATGCACCCGAACCGCGCGATCTATGTCGAGACCTATGACAACCCGGATACCGGCGAGAAATACGAGCGCCGCGTGGTAATCACCTACAACGGCTCAGGCCGCGTGCAGGACATCAAGAACTTCGGCTTCGGCAAGCCGGGCGCGGATCAGCCGGCAGAATAAAAAGGGCCCGGTTGGCTTCCCGACCGGCCTGCTCAAACCCCGTGATGGCGTTCGGACCCGGAAACGGTTTTTTCCGAAACGGCTTGTTCCGAAACAACCGGTTCCGGGGCAGCTGTTTGCGTGGCGGACTGTACCTCCGGCGGCTTTGCGCCCCCGGCCAGCGCCCCGCGCACCTTGCGCCATACCAGCTTCAGGCCGCGCCACAGACGGGGCAGCAGCCAGATCATGGCCAGGATAAACAGCCCGAGCAGCACCAGGAAAAGCACCGGATGGTTCAGGGCCGTCCACAACCCGACAATCACCGCGACATCCTCGCTGATCGATGCCGTCCAGTTGCTGAACGGCTCCGGCGAGCTGTTGATCAGGGCGCGCGACCCGGCCTTGGTGGCATGCGTGGCTGCTGCCAGTCCGCCGCCCATCAGCGCCGCGGCCAGCTCCACGGCCGGGTTCATATCCCCCACCGCAGCTGCGGCCAGCATGGCGCCTGCCGGGATGCGCACAAAGGTGTGCAGGCCGTCCCAGGCGGTATCCACACCGGGAACCTTGTCGGCGAAGAATTCGATGAAATACATCACGCCGGCAGCCATCAGCACCATCGGGTCGGTGAGGATTTCCAGCCCCGGCGGCAGCTGGATATTGCCGGTCGCGCCCATCAGGCCAAGGGTCAGGATGGCGGCATAGAGGTTGATGCCGCTGGCCCATGCGGCCCCCATGGTCAGAGCCAGCGTACTGGTGATGTTGTTCAGCTGCTCCATGCGGGTCTCCTTGTGTGAACGCCTGTCATGTTCGGCGGCTGCCGGATTGCATACAAGCGGAAAGATTACTCCGCGCTCAGGCAGCATCCCCCCCGCTACGCTGCGCATGCCGGCCAAGCAGCCAGAACAGCAGGGAAACGGTCAGGTAACCGAGCGTGAACGGCCAGGCCACCGTCGGGCCGTAGGCATTGATCACCGCATCCGGGGTGATGCTGTAGCCATGGATAATACCGGTGAAGCTGCACAGGCCCGCAACCCCCGCCCAGCCGGCGGCTGCCCGGTAATGCCGGTCGATCAGGCAGACGGTCATGGCGGCGAGCAGCATCGAGGTGAAGATAAAGCCCCGCTCCAGCGCCAGCAGTCCGGCCAGCGGCAGAATCGAGGCAAATGCCTCCACCCCCAGGCTGCCGATACTTGAGCCGGCGGCACGCAGGCCATTTTCCAGCATCATCAGGCCCCAGGCGGCCATCGCCGGGATCAGGCCGATCACCACGGCCGGTGCATGCCGCCGGTCCGTGTCGCCAAAGGCCTGGGCTGCGATTACCATGCCGATCCACAGCAGGATCGCGGCCCCTGCCTCGATGGGAATCAGGGCAGTTACCAGCCCGACCAGCCCCAGCCAGCAGAGCAGGGAGATCGCCGCGCCATTGGCGACCGAGTAACCGCTGCCGGCCCCCATGCGCTTCCATGCCGGATGCCCGATATAGATGGTGGTCGGAAAGCAGCTGCCGAAGCAGGCCGCGGCAATCGTGCCGATGCCGTTGACGGCCAGCGAGGATTTGACCGGGTATTCATCGCCCGCCGCTTCGGCGCTTTCAAGGTTCTGCATCGAGCCGACCAGATTGAAAAGCCCCATCGGCAGGATCACCGAAAGGAAGCCCAGCCATTGGGCCGATGAAAAGGCGCCGAGCATGTCGCCGAGGGCCGGCTCGGGCAGGTGCAGGGAAAGCGTGGCCGAAGCAGCCAGCGCATCACCATCCATGCGCCCCAGGCCCCAGGCGAGCAGCGTGCCGAGCAGCACTGCGGCCAGGCCTGCCGGCATATCGAAGGGCAGGCGCATGCCGGCAATGTAGCGCATCAGGATCAGCGCCAGCGGCGCGAAGCCGATCAACGGGTCGGCGAAAATGCGGAAGGCGAAATCCATCGAAATGAAGGTCAGCGCGATGCCGGCCAGCGTGGCCAGCAGCGAGGCGCGCGGCGTGATGCGCTTTACCCTGGCCGCAATCCATGCCCCGCCGAGCTCGATCAGTCCCGATCCGAGGCAGGCGGCCAGGCCCATCTGCCAGGCCAGTTCAGGGTCTCCGGTCTGCCTGACCACCGGCAGCATCACGAACAACACATAGGCGAACAGGGAAACGGTGTTCACCCCGTATGGCAGTGCCGTGGCCGGCTTCCCCGTGCGCTCGAACAGCCTCTTCGCCTGCCACGCGTAAAACAGGTTGCCGAGCAGCAGGCTGACCGCCACACCGGGCAGGATGCGCCCGTACACCAGCTCGCCCGGCATGCCGAGCACGAAGGTGCAAAGCTGCACGATCAGGATGAGCTGGATCAGATTGTCGACGAACAGCCCGAAGAAGCCGTCCAGATCGCCGCGATGCCACCAGCGGAAGGCCTGTGTGGTTTGCAAAACGTGGGTGCCCTAACCGGCCTGCCCGATCAGCCGGCCTGCTCAACCACCTCGACGTGTTCGATCACCACCGGCTTGAGCGGCACATCACCCATGCCGTACCGGTTGCCGGTGGGCACGGCCTCGATGCTGCGCACCACATCCATGCCCCTGGTGACATTGCCGAACACGGCATAGCCCCATCCGGCGCGCGATTTCCCGCGGTAGTTGAGAAACCCGTTGTTTTTGGTGTTGATGAAAAACTGCGAGGTGGCCGAATGCGGATCGGAGGTGCGCGCCATGGCGATGGTTCCGGTGTTGTTCTTCAGCCCGTTGTCGGCCTCGTTGATGATGGCCGCATGCGTCGATTTCTCGTGCAGGTCCCGCGTGAAGCCGCCGCCCTGGATCATGAAATTGCCGATCACGCGATGGAAAACCGTGCCGTCGTAGAACCCTTCCTTCGCGTAGCGCACGAAATTCGCCACCGTGTCCGGCGCGCGCTCGTCGTCCAGCGCCAGCTCGATCACCCCCATCGAGGTGGTCATCTTCACCTGCACCTTCTCGCCGGCGATGGCCGCCGTACCCGTAAGCAACATGCATGTGCCGAGCACAAGCGAGACAATGATTCGATTCATGTTTTCCCCCTGGAAGAATGATTTATTCCGGGGAGTTTAACAGTGCTTTGATACGCGCATCAAATGCCGCGAAGGGCTGGGCACCGACCAGCTTTTCGCCCTCGATCACATCGTCGCCCTTGCCAAGCAGGAAGGAAGGCGTGCCGGTGATGCCGATGGAGCGCGCATCGGCCATGTCCTGTTGAATCCTGTTCCGGTGTTTTTTACTTTCCACGCAGCGATTGAAGCTCTTCATGTTCAGGCCGAGCTCTTTCGCATAGCCCTGCACCTGGTCGCCCTGCAACGCAGGGGAATGGGAAAACAGCGAGTCGCGCATCTTCCAGTAATTGGCCTTGCCCTGGTCGCCGGCGCAGGCCGCCGCCAGTGCCGCGCCCTCGGCATAGGGATGGAATTGCAAGGGCAGGTTACGGGACACGAAGCGCACCTTGCCGGTATCGATATAGGCCTTCTTCAGTTCGTCAAAGGTCTGGTCGTAGAAACGCTTGCAGTATGGGCACTGGTAGTCTGTGAATTCCACCAGGGTGAGCGGGGCATTCTTCCTGCCCAGGTACGGACTTCCCTTCACCGACACCTTGCCACGCTTCACCACCACGGGAGCCGTCGGACGCTGCTGCGGCTGTTGGGCGCGTAGCTGTTGCTGCTGCAGAAGCGTGCGGATGTTGCGCAGCTCCTGCAGGATCGCATCGCCCTGCTCCTTGCTCAGTCCCTCCGCCATAGCCGTCGGATTGTTCATGCCACCGACCATGCAAAGCACGAACACTGAAATGAAAGAACCAATTCGGAACTTGTTGCCTTTCATGAACACCTCATCGTTGAGTATGAATTAATACATGAAACGAAAGATCGCCGGGAATAGCCACACGTTTTCCCGGCGATCCGTTACACGTCATTTACTGGCAGAAATTAAATCCAAAACTGCCGCTGCAGACGCCCGATGCGCACTGCGCTGAACTTGAGCAAGATGTACCGCTTGCCTGCAAACAACTCCCGGCGCCGTTACAGGCCATGGCCGGGAAGGTGTTAAACGGATCGTTGCACGATGTCCCCTGCGCCACCGGCGTATGCACGCACGCTCCTGTCGTACCTGTATCGATCGTGCACAGGTTTCCGTCGTCACAGGGATTTGCTCCGGCGCAATTGCCCGCTCCATCACAAACCGTTGTGCATCCGCTCGTATTGAAGGGCGGGCTACAGGTGCCGCAGATTGTTGTAACAGGCTCTGGCGAGAAGACACATGAGGCTGTGGCCGGGTCGAACGAATCCGCCGTACACGGATTGCCATCGTTGCAAGTCAGGACACAGGCCGGATCGTAGCCATCGGTCAGGCCGTTACAGTTGTTGTCAATACCGTCGGTGCAAATCTCCGTCGCCCCCGGATTCACGGCAGG
>Ga0102953_1001823_pt1 | contig 13262 bp, 2 predicted proteins | sample SalPon2A_C_D2_MG_FD_78509 | JGI IMG/M metagenome (GOLD analysis project Ga0102953, IMG submission 78509) | Soil microbial communities from South San Francisco under conditions of wetland restoration - Salt Pond MetaG R2A_C_D2_MG | ecosystem: Environmental > Terrestrial > Soil > Wetlands | place... | reverse complement strand
TGGAAACGTGTAACCGCGTTCCCCCAGGTGTGTAATGCAGTCCATTCACATATCCACATTTGTTGGTGTATCCGCCCGGCATGCCATCTGAACGGCCATGCAAATATTCCCCCAAATGTATCCATGTTTGTGTTTCTGCCGAATATTCCCACAGGTGCGAGTTGCCGTCCCCACTCCATCCGGTGCGGCATTCAAACAGCAGGTTTCCATCAGGCTCAGAAATAAAACGGGGATAAGTCACGCCGCCGTCGTATTGATCGGCGCCACCGGAAAGTGACGGATTATCTTTGATGGGATCGCCGCTCACCAAATAGTTTCGAATGGCACCGAAAGAGGCAGCAGACCACGCAATTTCACCTGGCTTGTTTGCCAAACCCGCCACCGAAACACGGTATTTAAAGTCATCATTGTGATGATCGAACGAAAGATGAATGGTACCATCGTTGCTACAGATGCCAAAAGAAATATCGTAGTGGTTATCGCCGAGATCATGAGGCGAAGTGTAGTCGGTGAACTCAAGTTCTGCCCAATTTCCTGAAGGTAGTTTTTTACGGGCCATGCAAACATGTTTGGCACTATTCCAGTAGGCGACGTATTGATAGCCATTGTAGGTCATTATCGCATTTTGCTGGAACGAAACAAAGTTGGCTCCCGTTTGCGCGGTGTAAGCATGATCGGTGACAACATCGACCGGTAATTTTTCATTGTTGATGAACAAATCGGGGTTGATGACCAGCTTGCCGCCGGGTGAATTTGTGTTTGGAACGAAGGCTTGAACGGAATCGCCAGTCAGGGTCAGGCTATCGCACACAAGGTCCAGCTCATTTCCTTTTGCTGCATCGGCAGCAATATCATAAGTTATCCAGAAATAGTTTTTGCCGGAGCTTAATGTGTCGTCGCAAGCGATTGAAAATTTTTCAGCGGTGGGCGTTCCCTCCATTTGGCCAACCAACTGGTCAGTATTAAACGTTGAATCATTATCAGACGCAAAAACCTGCACGTTGTCAATATCAGCGAGGTCAGTTGTTCCGGTCGCCGACAAATCCAGCTTGGTCAATCTCAAAGGCTTGGATTGGTTTCGGGTTTCAACTGCCAAAGCCATTACAACATTTTGTGAGGTTCCTGAATTGACAAACTCTTCCTTTTGTACAGCATCAGACCGTACATATTGCATATCGTTAAAAACCGTTGAAATCACATAAGTTCCGCCGCTAATGACACCATTGTCCCCATTCCCGGTCAGATCGGTTGCTTCGGAACTGTTGTCATCAAAATTCCAGTAAGCGACCAAGCCACTTTCGTTTCCATTCAAAATTGAAAATTCATTATCCGACAATTCCAGGGCTGTCCTTGCCACATTCCACACCCGCACTTCGTCAATTATCCCTTTGAATGCCCGGTTGTTGCCATCGCTATCCCAGCCGAGGCAAAGTTTACCGGTTGACCAATTGATTGGATAAAAAGAAGCAGATTCGGTTTTCGAAATTCCATCCAGATACACCGTGCGCGAAGTAGCAGTCATGACGACAGCGATATGGTGCCATTCCCCGGTTGTGGCCGATACAGATGTTGGAACTGCATATTGATCACCTCCATTGGCCATAAAACGAATGGCGTTAACATCATTGTACCAACTGGAAACATACTGCAACCCCATATTGTCGGGCCGATTGAAAAACAAGCCCGCATTGGCACTTTGCGTTCCATCGGGTTTAAACCACAACTCGATGGTGAACGGCACAGTTTTCAGATTTAATCCTGAAATATCAATACTGCTGGAATTTCCATTTCCCCCCGGGAAACTCATGGCATAGTTCAAACCATCGGGCAAGCTGGAATCGCACACATCACCAATCCCGTCATGATCCACATCCGCTTGATCAGGGTTGGCGGTTGTCGGGCAATTGTCAACATCATTTAAAACGCCATCGCCATCAATATCATCGTCGCAAACATCGCCAATCCCATCATGATCCAGGTCAGATTGATCGGGGTTGGCCATGTCCGGGCAATTATCCTCAAAAGCTGGAATCCCATCTCCGTCATTGTCCGAGGCATCAAGTGAAGCCTCATAAGTACCGCCGTGAATTGTTCCATTGTCCCCATTGCCGGTCAAATCGGTCGCCACAGCTGCCTGATCATCAAAGTTCCAGTAGCCAACTAATCCGGCCTCATCCCCGTTTAAAGTTTTGTATTTGTCGTTCTCAAGAGCTGTTGCACCTTTAGCTACATTCCAAACGCGCACCTCATCGATTAAACCCTTAAAAGTCCGGTCAGGGACGGCGCTGTCCCATCCCAGGTACAAATGACCAGTTGAAAAATCGTATGGCGAAATATTGTTCGTTTCAGAATAAGCCACGCCGTCCACATACATGGTTCTGGAGGAGGTCGTGACGACCATCGCGATGTGATGCCATTCATCGGTCGTTATTGGGGTGGACAACACCCCATTGGTGCCGGAAGAATTCATGTAATTCAATCGAAGTTCATTGGCTCCCTGCCACCCTGCTGCATATTGAAGACCGGCATCGCTACTCCCTCTGTGGTAAAAAATTCCGGCATAAGCAGCTTGTGTCCCTTCCGGTTTTATCCACAATTCTATAGTAACGGGCAAACTATTGACCGGCAAGCCAGATAAATCGATATTACTATTTGCACCATCTGAACCGCCCGGTAAATAAATGGCATAATTTTCATTGGCTGCACTTGCCCGAACCGATCCGCCTGCTATTACAACCGCAAAAACGAGAATTCCCCATAGATACGAAAGCATACAATTTGTCTTCATACAATTTCTTCTTAGATCCATTCCAAATTTCGAATGCCCCACTCAATTTTTGAAAAGGGCCATCCCAGAGGACAGCCCTAATCTTAGACTAAATTAAATTGAGTAGTATTCAATTACTCTGTTTTTAATACTTTAACAACTTTATTCGTACCGCCTGCCTGTACCTTTATCAGGTAAATTCCAGCATTTGGCACATTGATATTTTCGATGGTAGAAGTTGTTACCCGCTGGGAAATCACCTGACCATAAAGATTATAAACAGTGATTATTCCATTCTTCACGCCATCGAAAGCAACATGGAATCCTCTGGATGAGATCGTTGGATAAACCGCAACGGATGACGACTCCAAATCATTCACCCCAGTGTTCGTGTCAACTGTGATATTCACGGTGTAAGTCATAGTCGTTGTACCATCTTCGGCTGTAACAACAATGCTTGCAGTTCCACTGCCCGAAGATACATCAACGGCACCAATTCCTGCAACAATGGCATTGGCGTCATTAGTCGTTGCATTCACGCTCACGCTTGCAGTTCCCTGGGGAACAAGTACTGAATACGCATCAGTTGCCGCATCAAATAATGGATCCAGTGCTCCGGCGTCAACTGTCAATGATGATAATGTAGCATCATTTGAAGCCAGCATATCTTCCGGTTTCACAAAACTCCAGATCGATTTATCCCGGATTGGTTTATCGGAATAGATACCGTCCCCATTACCTAAATTATCTGTTCCCAGGTATTTAGATGTTCCTTTTGCCACAGCCTGAATGTAAAACCTTCCCGGCTCGAATTCCGTCAGTGTAAAACGATAGCTGTCGGAGGAGGTAGCGGTATCGGCGCTAAATACCAAATCCCAGGTATTTGCAGTTGAAAGTGACAAGTAACCGGTTTTCCCGTTTTGGATAAAATATTCACCTGGATGATTGCTTTCCTTGAGCATAAATACCTGATCAGTTGAATCCGGGCTCATCTCGTAAATCTTAGCGTTTCCTGTTGCAGGATCTTCTCCCATTACCAACCCAGAAGCCTCATGAACGATATAGTATTCCTGTCCTTCTGCGACATCAGCCGGTTTCATAGCTGTAACATTTATTGTTTTACTCAATGTCCCGCTTTCAGCAGTAATGACATCACTGATATTGGCAGATTGATCGAAAGTTGCAGTCACCATAACACCACATTGGGCATCTTCTTTTGAAACGGTATTCACGTCCAAAGCAATGCCGGCCGGCGCTGTTAAAGTAATGTCGTTGGTCAGCGCATTTCCCGAAACAACGAATGTCTGCACATCGGTGTTTTGTTCGAACAACAACGAACTTTCAGATACCACCAGCGACTCGGATTGATCTTCGATAATGGATAGGTCGGCAACGGCGCCCAACATAGCGAGATCATTCGTTATCGTCAGGTAGTACGTTCCAGAGACAGTTGGAATGAACGTAAATGATGCGTCAAAGAATTTGAGTCTGTTTTGATCCGAAACGGTATATTGATTGGAGGCCAGGGATGTTCCGCTATTATCCGCTGCGGAGTTGATTCCAATGGTATAAGTGCTTGTTCCGCTTGCATTGGAGTTCCAGCCATACTTCCCTGTAAACTTATAACTTTTGCAGGCTTCCAATTGAACAGGATAACTGAACACTGTCGATGTATTTGTACCGCCAGAACCATCCCAGCGTGTATACAAAAGTCTTCCCGACCATTCGTCTCCATTGTAGGTATAATCGCTGGTTCCGGCAACCTTGTCAATATAGCGAATACCTCCTCCAGCGTTGGCTGTATTCCAACTTTCGGCACCGTTCCAGCCAAACTGATCAGGAGAAGAACTATCGCCAGTAGCTCCATTGCCGTCCCAATCTTCAATTAGGTTGGTGGATAGCTCAACGGTGTAAGTATTGGTCACTTCACCATTTGGCGAGGTCACCATGATAACTGCTTTACCACTTCCCGCCGAAACATCAATGGCACCATCTCCTACGACGGTTGCGTTTGATGATGAAGAAACGGCAATAACGTTGACCGAGTTTGTACCTGGTGGTACAAGAGCAGAATAGTCAAGGCCACTCGGGCTAAATTCCGGGTCAATTGATCCGACACTTAAATCCAAAGATGCCAAAGTTGCATCAGAGCTCTCGTCTGCCCATCCAAAATTTACCGTATAAATTTTAGTTGTTTTACCATCAGCGGCTGTTACAGCGATAACTGAATACCCTTCACCATCAACCAGGTTGACCGTACTTTCATAAGCTGCAACTGCCCCATGCTCAACAGTAGGTATTGCGGACATCGTTAGAGACGTTGTCCCATAAGGTACAATCGCGGTATATTCTGTTTCCTTTTGATCGACATCCTGATTTAAACTACCTGCACTTAATTCAATAGACGATAAGCTGGCATCATTGATGGGAATATATTGACCATCGTTAATTTCACCACCAGTATTATGACCAGTAACATCGGTAACCGTATTGGCTGTATCTTCAAAGTTGTAAAAAGCTACCAAACCGTTTTCACTACCCGTTATGGCATTGGGTTCTGATGCATCCAACTCTTCCGTAGATTTGGTTGTATTCCAGATACTCACCTGATCAATAATTCCATCAAATGCCTTAGATGCATTATCGGAATCCCATCCGAGGTATAAATTTCCAGCCGACCAATCAATTGGCGTAAAAGAAGCATCTTCTGTTTTGGCCTCGCCATCCATATAAACAGTCCGTGAAGTAGTGGTCATAACGACGGCCACATGATGCCATTCTCCAGGGACAACTTCATTTGTCAGTGTAGGTGAAGCATATTGATCTCCTCCGGCAGCCATAAATCTTAATTTTCCTGATCCTTGCCAGCCAGAGCAATATTGAAGCCCATAATTTCCAGGACGGTTGTATAGCAAACCACTGTTATCAAACTGATTGCCTTCGGGTTTTATCCACATTTCAATGGTGAAAGGGAAACTATCCATACTCAATCCTGAAATATCGATATTACTACCATTTGAGCCAGGCAAATACATCGCATATTTGAAAGGCTCGGCTTCATGTTCGACAACTAACCTGTTCCCTTCAAGATTATTAGTTGTTGGGGAAACAGTAATTGTATCTACACCAGCCAAAGTAAAGCTGGTACATTCAGCATCAACAACATCACCCAAAGTAGCATTATCTTTAATATCATAGGTAATCCAAAGATAATTGGGGCCATCTGTTAACTGTTGATTACCATTCACTGTCAGTGATGTTCCCGCTAAATCAACCTTTCCATATCGGTTAGAAACATCAAATGAATCTTTAGACGTGTAATAAACAGCAATCTTATCAATATCACTAATATTCGTTGTTCCTGTTGTATTCAGGTTTAAGGATTTTAGCGAATAAGGAGATGCATAATTGCTTGCATTGATAATTAATTTAATAATCGGGTTATTTCTGGATTTTGTCATGACTGGGTCTGTACTTGCCTGTAAACAAGCAGAGCTGTCAATCTCCATCGGATTAAACAAATCCGAAACAACATAAGTTCCACCATGTATTTCACCATTCAATGCAATTTGGTGGCCAGCAGTTATTTTCGTTCCATCTGTCGCATACTGGCTATGGTGATTATCAAAATTCCAATATCCAATTAATCCGGGCTCGTCTCCGTTCAATCTTTTATATTCATTATCCTTGATTTCTTCAGCGGTGCGTGCTACAGTCCAAACCCTGAACTCATCAAACTCTCCTTTTAATGTTCGATCTCTCTGAGGGGGATTTGTAAAATCAACATTGTCCCATCCCAGGTATAGTTCCTGAAAGAAATGATAAACTTCATACGAAGTTGCAGATTCTTTAAAAGGTACATCATTTATATAGAATGTCTTACTGTCTTCCGTAACAACCAAAGCTAAATGATTCCATTTACCAGGAACAGGTTTGGCTACCGGGAGCCCTGCTTCTTCATCCCAAACTGCTTTAACCTTTGAGACATCAGTATTATGGTCATACTGAAAACCATAACCTGCTTTTTCGGCACTAATCTTTCGACTGTACCAAACTGTTGCTCGATTTGTTCCACTTTCTGTCTCGTCAGGTTTAAACCATAATTCAATGGTCACCGGCAAATGATCAACACTTAATGCGGGGATGGTAATATTACTTAATCTTCCGTCAGAACCACCTGGCAGACTCATCGCATAGTTGACATCAGACTTCACAAAAGAGACGGTTATTGTCCTTTTAGTGGTTCCGTCTTCTCCCATAACAACCACTGTTGAAGTTGTGTTTCCGGATGAAAGATCAACGCTTCCTGCACCGGTAATGCTGGCACCTGAATCATGCGTTTTCGCATGGAGATTAACTGTTTCAATATCATCTGGTACAACAACATTATACACATCTACTGAGTTATCATACATTGGATCCAGAAAACCTTTATCACACGACAAATCATCCAAACGAACATCGTCTAAGAGATTTTCAAGCTCCAAGGCTACTTTGTAATTTTTAGTGACAGTTTCATCTGCGGAATTCACAGTAACCGTGATCGTATCAGTCGTTGAAATATCATATTTCCCGGTACCTGTGACTGCTGCTCCCATTGCATTTGCATAGGCAACAATATTAACAGACTTATTTTCTTCGTGATAAGTTAAAGTATAGTTAGTTACATCAGGATTGAGAGATGGAGAAATAACAACGTTATCTGTCGAAGTCAATGATTTCAACGTTGCATCCTTTCGGTCGAAAGAAGGAACATAGTTGCCGCCGTTAATCGTTCCGTCATCCCCATTGCCTGTCAAATCAGTTGCAGTAGCTGAGAAATCATCAAAAGGCCAATAGCCAACAAGGCCGGCCTCGCTGCCATTCAACGATATAAATTTACTATCTTTCAATTGCTGTGCGGTTTTGGCGACGTTCCAAACACGTACTTCATCAATCAGTCCCTTAAATCCCCGGTTTGAGGCACCACTGTCCCATCCAATGTAAAGGTTTCCAGCGGACCAGTCGATTGGGGAAAACGAAGCCGACTCCGTTTTGGCTACACCATCCAAATAAACTGTTCGTGAAGTGCTTGTGAGTACAATTGCCAAATGATGCCAAGCTCCCTGGGAAGCAGAAACCGAGGTCGGTACTCCATAAGTGTCTCCTCCATTAGCCATAAATCGAATTGCATTCGCATCGCCATACCAACCAGATACATACTGAAAGCCGTCATTCCCCGGTCGATCAAAAAATAAACCCGTATTGGCTATTTGCGTTCCATCTGGTTTGATCCACATCTCGACCGTAAACGGCAAAGTGGTCAGGTTCAATCCCGAAATGTCGATATTGCTGGAACTGCCGGAACCTCCCGGCATGCTCATGGCATAGTTTGGCCCTAAAGTATAGGAATTCACGGCAACTGATTGTGACAACGAGCCACTCGCAATCGTAATATCCTTACTTTCAATCGAAGTTGTCCCGTCAAATGTTGCCGTAACAGTGACACCACATTGGGCATTAGCAGCTGTAATGGTAGTTTGATCTAAGCTGATGCCGGCAGGTGCGGTAAGTGTAACGTCATTTAATAAAGAGTTTCCTGTAACTACAAAAGTCTTTGTTAAACTTCCAGGATTAAATGATAATGAAGACTCCGATACATAAAGCGATTCTGTTGGATCGGCAGCAAGGGACAAATCCGCTAAACCGATCAGTCCATGACCTCCGGAGGCTTCTGTAAGCTGAATGTAATAGTCGCCGTTTGAAGGAACGGTAAACGTAACATTGAAGTCCAAAAGCCTGTTTTTTGTATTCGAAGCAAGAAAATCATCATAGGCAATAACAGTACCGCCAACAGGAGCGGTACTTATTGCAAACCGGTACGTTGGACGGTTTCCATTATTCCACCATTCAAATTTACCGGAAAGATTGTATGTAGTACAGGCGTTCAGGGAAATCCCATTTTGTACCGTGGAAACGCCGGGGTCGGCAGGAATTCCCAAAGAATAGGTAGAACCCGCATATCCCCCATAGTCCCATCTTTCCAGTAAAACGCGCCCCGTGTAATTAGATACATTCCCAGTTGGATCTTCATAGGTATGGTTATTTACATCCACATACCTTATTCCACCGCCATTAGCATCTCCCCATGCAATGGAGATATCAGACCCCCATCCCCATTCATTGGGTTGGGTCCCGGTGCCTGTAGCACCATTTGCATCCCAGTCCCCAATTAAGTTTTGAGCACTCGCACCAAAACCCAGAACAAGGAACAACGAGAAAAATAAAAATGTAATTCTTTTTTTCATAAGCAATTTTTATAGTTAGAGTAAGAAGATTTCGCTATTGGTTACTAGTTTTTCATCATCTGAAATATCCCAATACAGGCAGGTGACATTTCCATGATATAAAAATATGGAGCTCAAAAATGGTAGTTTAGCACAGATTCAACGATTCATGGTATTTTATTGCTTCCAATGTCATTTATTGAAAAATCAATATCATATTTTCGACAAAACCTAATTGACATGCTGCCCGGCATGCTTCACCTTCAAACCTGGAATGGTCGACTAAACGGAAAATAAGCTAAGTTCCATCTCCTGAAAAGCGAATATTAATGTCTTGTTGAGAAGACGGAGATGAGACGGCTGAACAAAAAAAAAATTGGAACGGACTGAGGCCTACCAACCACAATCCCAACCAATCAATGCCTTTTCCATTCCACTTTTTAAATCCCCGAAAAAACTAAGTCAATAACAAGCTTTTATTGTTTTATGATTTTTGTTTGAAAGACCCCTTCCACTTTAAGCAGATAGACTCCTCTTTGTAAGTCCTTTACATCCAATGAATGTGTGACTATTTTCTCAATTTTCTTAGTCCCGGCAACATCAAATAGCTCAACCAAAACAGGCTTATCGGTAGCAAAAAATAATTGGTTGTCGACTGGATTTGGGTATATCTTTAACTTATTTTGCCTCAGTCGGCTAACAGCCGTACTTGTATTTGATTGGACGTCCGCGACTAAATACGCGAACTGATCTTTTGCCATGGTTGCTGAAGACGCGGACTTTTCACGTTGTTTAGAAAAAATCAACGACGTTGGGGTTAAAAAATAGTACCGCATTGTTGCCGTGATATCGTCATTGGCAGTTTGCAAATTGGCAAATACGGCAGGGTGCACAAAGGAGGGATCAATAACTATTTTTTTATTCCCAAATGCCCCACCAATTGCATCTGGGTCCGAAATCCCAACGATAATCCGTTTGCCATCAATGATACCTTCTCCTGGGGTGATGGCAAGATAACTAATTTTATCTCCCCATAGATGTCCTGTTTCTGCCTCTTCTTTTTCTAAACGAACCTCAAAACCAGATGTGGTGACATTTCGGATGTGGACTGTTGTTGGGAAGGTCGTGTTGCTGGTCACCTGTGTGCAAAATACCCCCGGAACCTCAGAATAGCTTTGCGTAAAATCAACTTGTTTCCAGTCGCCGGTTACACCAGTCACATTGCCGGCTTCAGCGGTTAAACCACCAAAATCATAGCGTCCGGCAGGAAGGGCGAGCATCGACGTATATTCGGGACTATTCAACGTTGCATCCGTTATATACCCCCACGATTCAACCTTAAAATTCAGATTACTTGCTGTGATGTTTTTGATCCGGTTGGTAAGTGGCCCCGTGTTGTTAGTTGTTGCAGGTCCGAGAATTACCATTGGATCTTCAATGTAGTCCATTGTAAAATGGCAGGATTGCCAATCCAAATCATTAATTACAAAGTCCGCGATCTGAATGCCGTTTTGTCCGTCAGCCTGGTGGTAATAGACGGTATTTGATCGAGCTGGCTGTTCCATATCATCAATAGTTACAACGCTCGTCACCTGATAGACCAATGTCCCGTTGAGCGTGTCATCGACCGCATCAGTCAGTGTTTGGATCGTTGGGTCTGTCGACGAGTAAATTTCCTTAAAGTCACTGTGGTTAACTTTTCGCTCAACGATCACTCTGGAAGCTAGTTCACCATTGGGGTCATTCCACGTCAGTTTAATTTGCCTGGTCGCTGCCAAAAACTCCAAAGACAACTTGGGGTTTGCGGCATTATTCCAATGTGGAATTACTTCATTTTTATGGGTAAATGCAATGGTAGAGGTATCATTCGCATAATATTCGCCCGCTGGTGTCAAGTTCCCGTTCAGAATGATTGCCCTACAATCCTGCACCCAGTTATAAATTGAGTAGCGTTCAATAAAAGAAGTTGTATCCAATACCTGGAGAATCCCTTTTAAATCATTGAGTTGTTTGGTGGCATTGGCATCGGTCAATGCGTGGTTGCTGTCTGGCCACGATTCATTGGTCCAGTTCGCCCCATTGTTCCATTCTGTAATCCATATTGGGCGTCCGGTCCGCTCATGTATATATTTGAGATCATTGTACCAGCTTTGAGGACTTTTACCGCCCCAATAAGCATGGATAGCGACATAGTCAACACGATAATTCCTGGCATCACATTGATCAATAAAATCGTACAACCAGCCAAAGTTCGTGGTTGCCGGAGCTCCAACCCGCAATCCCGACTTCAGAAACTCCGGCCATTGAGCAACCGCATCATCCACGGCTATGTTTGATTGTTCAGTATGATCGGGTTCATTATATCCCAACAAATGGGAAATATCCTGTTTATTGTTGATTTCATTCCATCCTGGCCAACTCCAATTTTGTTTGATGACAGAATATTCTAAGTTGCTGGTACTCGTCTGATCGGCACTCCAGCTATAGTACCAGGTAGAATTGGTCTTATCTGCGGAAGTTTTAGCACTACTCCCTGTTTGACACCAGCCTTTTTTAGTTACCCATTGATAGTTAAACACACGAATGAAAGAAATCTTACCATCCAGCTCTGGCGGTAATTCCGAAATGTTTAAATCTTCATTGTCTGCTATGTAAACCCGGCTATAACCAGTACCATCTGAATTATTGGCAAAAGTGGCCATGTAACCTCGTTTCAATTTAAACGAGTGAATGGCATTATCGAAATTACCAAGCGAATTATAATAAGTCTGAACAGCCATTGATGTGCTGTCTCCTGTAAAGTTGTCTTCTTTATATACCGTGAGTGGTTTAAAGCCTGCGCCATAGGGCATAACAACAGTACCATGTGCATAGATAGCGACCCTGCCGTTCGTCCCCGGATTTAAGACGCCAGCCCCAATATGAATTGAAGAAGCATAATTCGTAATCACATCTTGTGGCCTGACATTATCGAAAAACACCCACGCATCTTCGTTATTAATCGTAATGGTACTGTTTTGTACTGCATTACTCGAATTTTTTATATGAAATTCGATCGGTGCCGCTAGTTCTACATGTTGATCAACCACACTTGTAACAAACTGCTTTTCAATTGCTTTGGCAGATCCAACGGAAGCTACAAATAGAATATTTGATATTGCAATGTAGACTAATTGGCTTTTGAACCTGAATCCTCCCTTTTTCATAGTGTCTGATCCGTTAGGATTTGAGTTGATTTGATGTCGTTTTTTCACCTTACAAAAATACCCAAACAACGATTCATTCAATAAGTCAAATATTAAAGATGATGGTATAAAATGAACGATAAATTTCAATTATTCGATTTGCAATAGTAATTTTTCGACTGGCTGGAAGATAGTAATAATATTAATTATTTTTTATTGGTTATTTAGATATTACCCCTCCACCTTGATCGCATACGCAGCGTACGTCAAATACAAAGCGCCAACCAAAATAACCAACACAGCCCCAACCTGCGAACCAATGGCATCAGATGCAAGCCCCATGAAGAAGGGTACCACAGCCCCACCGAACACGCCGGTGATCATCAAGCCGGAAATCTCGTTGGCCTTGTCCGGACGTTTCTGGATCGCCATGCCGAAGATAATCGGGAAAATATTGGCAATGGTAAAACCGATCACGCCAAACAGTGCGAAGATCACGAATTCGCCACCCGCAAAAATCAGCGCAATCAAGGCGCCCACGGCCAGCACAATATTGGCTTTGTAAAATTTAGACGATGAATACCGGGCCAAAAGAAACGCCCCTAAAAAAGTGCCCAACGTGCGGAAGGCAAAATAGACGCTCGGCCCGTAACCGGCATGGATCGAGTCAAGCCCGGCCCGTTCCATCAATATTTTCGACGATGCCGTATTGATGCCCACATCAACGCCAACCACAAACAAAATCCCCAGGAACAAAAGGAAGATGGTCTTGTCCTTCAACAAACCCATGACACTTCCAAACGAGTTGGCTTCGGCTATAATCGGCGCTTCATGGATTGGGGTGGCAAGTAGCCAAATGGTTGACAGCAAAGTCACCACAGCATAAATAGGAAAAATATACTGCCAGTTGTTGAGCGCCGATGCTGCAAAAGCTGCAATGAACGGCGCACTGAACGACGAGATCGCTTTCACAAACTGCCCGGCCGTCAAGCTGCTGGTCAGCTTGTCGCCCTTCACTACATTGGTCAACAACGGGTTCAGCGA